>Ga0181537_10003357_pt1 | contig 13714 bp, 8 predicted proteins | sample PEATcosm2014_Bin_39_FD_119765 | JGI IMG/M metagenome (GOLD analysis project Ga0181537, IMG submission 119765) | Peatland microbial communities from MTU Mesocosm Facility, Houghton, MI, USA - PEATcosm2014_Bin23_10_metaG | ecosystem: Environmental > Terrestrial > Soil > Wetlands > Peat | place...
CGCGCCGAGCTGGATGAAATCCTTCACCGCGATCTTGTAATGGTCCGGGTCGCGCGTGGCGCAGACGAGGTCCACGATGTAATCCTTCACCTTGTCGTCCACGTAAATGTCGTTGATGATTTCACGCGCCTTGAGAATTTGCGCAGGCGTGACGACGGCGCTGCAAGTCGGCTGGCCGCTCGTTTTCGCCATCGCTTCCAAAATCTGCCGTTCCTCTGCGCGCGTCGGATAACCGATCTTTAATTTCAACATGAAACGATCCACCTGCGCTTCGGGCAGCGGATAAGTGCCCTCCTGTTCGATCGGATTTTGCGTCGCCAGAACCAGAAATGGTTCTTCCAGTTTGAAAGTATTTTCGCCAATCGTGACCTGTTTTTCCTGCATCGCTTCGAGCAACGCGCTTTGCACCTTCGCCGGCGCGCGGTTGATTTCGTCCGCGAGAACGAGATTCGCAAAGACCGGGCCTTTGCGCGTGGTGAAGCCGCCGGACTGCGGATTGTAAATCTGTGTGCCGATGACGTCGGCGGGCAGCATGTCCGGCGTGAATTGCAGGCGCGAAAATTTCACGCTGATGCACGCGGCCATGGATTTGACGGCCAGGGTTTTCGCCAGCCCCGGCACGCCTTCGAGCAGAACGTGGCCGTTGGCGAGCAGGCCGATGACCAGCCGCTCGGTCAGATAATTTTGCCCGACAATGACCTTGCCGAGTTCCGTGAACAGCGGATGCGTGAACGCGCCTGCGTCCTTCACCGCTTCGTTGATTGCAGAGATGCCTGTGTTCATTTGTGAATGTTTTGTTACCGATGGACAGAATGATTTTATTTTGCGTTCAAGAATTTTTCAAGCGCCGGGCAAAATCTCGACCAGCCTGTTTTGCAGCCAACCGATTTTTCCCGAACCGTCCGCGACTTGCACCCAATCGTCGCGCCGATCCAAAACGGAAAGCTCCGCGCCGTCGTGAACGGCAAATGCATTCTGCGCGTCGTCAAACGGCCCGCTGCGCGCCGTCGCTTGAGCGAAAATGACCACAGCGGTTTGCTTTGAAAAATGATTCACGGCTTGAACGCCCAGAATTGTGCCGGAAAAAATCGTCAGCGCGGCAAAAATCCAGATCGCGCTTTTTAATTTTGCCGCGAGCGCGGGACGAAGTTGTTTTGCCGCGAGCAAAAGAAATGTCAGCCAAAATGCAATTGCTGCGAAAATTGTCCATTCGTTCAGCGAAAGATTGCCCAGCCAGTTTTGCCAGAAACTTTCGCGAACCGTCGCGCCCTGGACTTGATTGCGGACAAACGCAAGATTCGCGCGGATTTCCGAATCGCGCGGCGCGAGCAATTCCGCGCGGCGAAACGCGGCGATGGCCTTGCCAAGATTACCCGATTTGAATTCCGCGTTGCCATAATTGAAAAGCAGATTCGGCGACGCCGCGCTGGAACCCAGGATTTGTCCATAAACATTCGCGGCATCCGTAAATTTTCCTTCGGCGTAAAGTTTGTTCGCAGTCGAAAAATCTATGGAGACATCCGCCGCGAAAATGTTTCCGGCAAAAATTAACGCGAGCAAAATGGCGGAAAGTTTTTTCATGGGTTCAAACACTGAAGTTCCGCAACAGCTTTTTTGAATTTCGCCGCCACGGCTGCAAGTTCCTGACGCGTTTGAATTGGCGCATAACGAGCCTGGTTGCAAAGCTGAAAGAGTTCACGGAGCAATTCCAAAGTGGCCGGGCTTGCACCAAGAATAATTAACCGCCGGTCCACATCGGCCTCGGTGATGGACGTGGCTGGACAATCCAGCCGTTCGCCCAATTGCTCCTGCAACAGCCGGAACAGCATTGCAAAGAACTCATTGGATTTATTTTCTGCGGCAAAAATTTTCAAATCGATCAACCCGTCGCTGACAAGTTGCGTTACGGCGCGCTGCCGACGCAATCGCGGATTATTTGCAAGATTGTCCGTGCGTTTGCGCCAGATGAACGCGGCAAGAAACGCAATCACCGGCAGGCTTTGCAGCGCGAGGAATTCTGGTTGCGCGATAAGCGGAATGCTTTTTGTTTCGAGCGTTCCCAAATTTTCCTTGATCGGCAAAATGTCCTGTGGTGTTTGATTTTCCGCAGTGGAATTTTTGTTCGCGGCAATCGTCGGCATGACGCTTGCGCCGGCGGAATGGACGGCGAGCGGCACGGCGGCTTGCGTGAGCGTGTGATACTGGCCGTCGTCGGGATTGAAAAATGAAAATGAAAATGGTGGCCACGCGCGCACGTCGGAATTTTGCGGCGTGACGATTTCTTCAAAAGTTTTTCTGCCTTCGAGTCCAAGCTGGTCGGCGATTTCGGTTTTTGCCGTGGGCGGGAAAACTTTGAAGTTTTTCAGAGCCGATTGATCCGGCAATTGAATGGCGTCGAGCGCGCCGCGACCGGAAATCTGCACGCGCACGGTCACGGGATCGCCGACGGCGAGATTTGTCGGGCCGACCGTCGCGGTCAATTGGTAATCGCCGACCGCGCCGTTGAAATCCGCCGGGACATTTTCCGCGGGCAGCGGCAGGCATTCGGCTTTCACGATTTCTGTCGCCAGCGTGACCTGCTTTTGTTCGCCGCTAAAAAAGGGCGAGCGAATCCCCATTTGTGCGAACGGATCGTTGCCCTCATTTTGCGACGGCAGCACGACGACGGCGCTGGCGGTGAAAGGTCCGAGGCTCAACGCGCCGCTTTTCATGGCGGTCAGCGCGAAGGTGAGCGGGATCACGGTGTAAGTGCGGTTGCCGATCTGTGCGCGCCGGTTTTGGCCTTGAATCATTTTGTTGATGGTGAAACCGTCGGCGGGCTGGCCGGTGAATTGAAAGTTGGCGAAATTCTGCACATCGTCGCGCAGGCAGACCTGCAGTTGCGCGGTGAGCACCTGGCCGACATAAATTTTTTTATCGGGCAGCGACAGTTTCATGAACGCGATTTCATTTCCCGAATCAACCGCGGCGGCGGGTGGCGCGTCGGCCTTGAGCACGGTCAGTTTGAGCGGCGCGGTGGAAAGCTGCTGGCCGTTCACGTCCGCCGTCAGCGCGGGAATGGTGAATTCGCCAGTCTGCCGGGGTATGACCGCGACCAGGACCGTCGTAACGAAACTGCTGTGGCCGTTAAAATCGGACGTGGTTTGACTGCTGTTCCCAACCTGATTCATCTGGAGGCCAGAAACTTGGGGCATGGACAAATTTGCGGGCTGGCCGCCTTCGAACGTCAGCGACAGCGTTGCCTGTTCGCCCAGCGCGATGGTGTCGCGGTCGAGGGACGCGGTGAAATTTGCCGCGCTCGCGACCGTCGGGACAAAACCCAACGCCGCCAGAAACAAGAAGCCGACGACTTGAAATATTTGCAGTTTAAGTCTACTCAAGCGCAACCGGGAAATTATATGCTCAATCTTCAGTTTTTTCGCAACCATGTTTCATTTCAAAAATATGACAATCCGGCGGAAAAAATGTTCACTCTTTGCGCGCACGGTGGCTGGCGAATTACGTCCACAACTGCCGGTCAAGCGAGCGATATTGGATGGCTTCTGAAATGTGTTCGCCCAAAATGTTTTCTGAACCGGCCAAGTCTGCAATCGTGCGCGCGACTTTCAGAATCCGGTCGTAGGCGCGGGCGCTGAAATTTAACTCCGTCATCGCATTTTTGAGCAATTCTTTCGTCGAGTCGCCCAGCGCGCAGAATTCCTTCAACTCTTTTGGGCCAAGCCGCGCGTTGCAGGTGATTTTTGGTTTGTGCGCGAATCTTTTTTGCTGAATTTTCCGCGCAGTGATGACGCGGGCACGGATTTCTGCCGAGGTCTCGCCGATGCGGTCGCCGGAAATTTCGCGGAATTTCACCTGCGGCACCTCGACGTGCAGATCAATGCGGTCGAGCAGCGGGCCGGAAATCCGGCCAAGATAACTTTGGATTTCGCGCGGCGAACTTTTTGACTCGCCCGGCATTTTTCCATCCGGCGTCGGATTCATGGCAGCCACCAACATAAATTGCGACGGAAAGGTCATCGTGCCAGCCGCGCGTGAAATCGTCACGCGGCCTTCTTCGAGCGGCTGGCGCATCGTTTCCAAAACACTGCGTTTAAACTCCGGCAATTCGTCCAAAAATAAAACGCCGTGGTGCGCGAGCGAAATTTCGCCGGGCGTCGGATTTATGTTGCCGCCGAGAAGTCCGGCGTCACTTGCGGTGTGATGCGGCGCGCGGAACGGCCGTTGCGTCACCAGCGCTTGCCCGGATTTTAACAATCCGACGATGCTGTGGATTTTTGTCGTCTCGAGCGCTTCGTCCAAAGTGAGCGGCGGCAGAATTGTCGCCAATCTTTTTGCGAGCATGGATTTGCCCGTGCCGGGCGGGCCGATCAATAAAACATTGTGCCCGCCTGCGGCGGCGATTTCCAAGGCGCGTTTGACATTTTCCTGGCCTTTGACTTCGGCAAAATCGCAATCATCTTCATGCTCGTGCTCGAAAATTTTTGCCGTGTCCACTTTTGCTGGCGCGATTTTTATTTCGCCTTCAAGAAATTGGGCCGCCTCGCGAAGATTTTGAACCGGGATGACTTGCAAACCGGAAACGACGGCGGCTTCGGCAGAATTTTCCGCCGGAACAAGAATTCCGGTTTTGCCATCGGCCTTCGCGCGAAGGGCGATCGGCAAAATTCCTTTGCCCGGACGCACGGCGCCGGTGAGCGCGAGTTCGCCGGTGATGACGAAATGATCCAATTGATCCGTTTCGATTTGTTCGCTCGCCGCCAGCATTCCAATCGCAATCGGCAGATCAAAGCTCGGCCCTTCCTTTTTCACGTCGGCGGGCGCGAGATTTATCGTCGTGCGTCCCATCGGAAATTTGTAGCCGGAATTTGTCAGCGCGGTCGAGACGCGGTCGCGCGATTCTTTCACGGCGGCGTCGGGCAGGCCGACGATGACGACGAGCGTGTCGCCGTAGCCGGCGTTGACCTCGACTTCGATCGGATACGCCTCGATGCCGTTGAGCGCGGCAGAACAAATCCTCGAAAGCATGGGATGCTTATGGCCAAGAACCGTGGAAACCGCAATCGCATTTTTTTCCAGATTGCGCGAAAAAAATGTTGTCAACGGCGGCGGTGAAGGCATTTTATCGGTCAAGGAAACGGACGAGGATTGAAGATTCAATCAACATCAAACTGAATTTGAAATGAACGGCAACGATTTTTCCAAAACACAGAGTCACGGCGAATTGCCCGCGCACCTCATCGCGCACATCAACGTCAAGCTCGCGCTCATCGGCTGCGCGCCGGTCGCCGTCAAGGGCGACACGGAATTTGCCGAGATTGTTTCCGCCATGGCGCGGCAATCGCGGGAGAAGGACCGGCTGCTGGGCAATTATCTTTGCCCCGCCGACCAGCGCATCCAGACTTTTCTTTTTGACTATTTGCAGGACGCGCCGGTGACGAAACTGCCGTCGCGCACGTTCACGCTCGATCGACCCGGCCTCGCGCGCATTTTGTCGCTGCCGGTTGATCGCGACGAATTTTCCTCGACGATCTTGAATTCCTATCGCGCCGCCAACGGCGTGCTGCACAACCCGCGCAGCGACCGGCGCACGACGCAGGGAATTTTCCACGTCACCGAGGGCGGTCTGCCGATTCCCGACGACAAATCCGGCGTGCCGAAAATCACGTTCGCAAAAATGCTCGCGCTCGCGCTCAACCCGCCGCGCGAACTGATGAAATTGCCGTTCACCGCCACGCAGCCGCAGCCGGCGGAATGTTTCGTCTCGCTGCTGCTGCGTCCCATTGTCTGCCCCGCAGTGCCCGGCTTCACGCCGGAAAAAACGATGGAAGTCCGCTTTTTTGTCCCCGGCAATCTTGTAAGTAACTTGGATTTCGTTGAAAGTATTTTTGGAAATGGCGGCGATCCGATTTTGCCGGAATATGATTCCGCGCTTGATGTGGAACATTGGACCGGCCACACCGGCTGCGTCATCCTCGCGCCACATCTGGTCAAGGCCACGAAAAAATCCGTCGGCCTGCCGCATTTCGACCAGGCCACCGAACGCCAGCGGCGCGACGGCATGTGCTGGAAAAATGAAAACGAAATTTATAACAACGGCGGCGCGTTCAAGCTCACCTGCCGCGACGAATCCGGCGTCATCGTCACCATCATCGCGGACAATTATTACGGCTACTGCAAAAAAGAGGTGAAGACGCAGATCAGTTATGCCGCGAATCTTTTCGGCCTATGCGAAGAGGAACACGCCGGTGGCGCACTCGTTTTTCCAAGTTACGATCTGGGCGAGGAATTCAGCGGCGACGCGCACGTCCGGCAGCTTGGCCATAATTTTGAAGAGGTTTCAAAACTTTACGGGTCGCTCATGGATTTGCAGCCGGAAGGTTATGGCATTGATAAAAAAATTCCCGAAGTGATTTATGTCCCGCAGGACGCGCATTTCGATCTGAACAAACAAACCATTTCGTGGACGAATGACAGCGGCGACCACGCGATCAAATTGCAGCCGGGAAAAACTTACATCCGTCCGTCCGGCTACAAAGTCCGCATGGAAAAACCGCCGGGCGCAAACCGCGCGTGGCGGCTCGTCGGCACGGCGGCGGAAGGTCTTGTCTGCCACAAACCTTGCACGGTTTCCGGCGGCGGCAAATCGGAGATTTCCAAACCCATCACCGACGCGATTTTGACCGGGCCGGTTTTTGTCGCGGATCTGAAAAGGGATTTCGACCAGGTCGAGGATTTGATCCATCGCGATTATTCGAACCGTTTTCAGGACAAATCAAAAAAAGATTCGCGCGCCGCCCTTGCGCAGGAACGTTCGCTGGGTTCCGTCATCAAGCTGCTCACGCCGGACAAGCGCGAGTTCACGCCGGAATATAATTCCTGGGTCGAGACGATTCCGCAGCACGTCAAGGAACTCGTCTTCGTCGTGAAACGCTATTACAAGCCGGAGTGGGGCGACAACTGGCGCGAACATTTCAGCGTGGACATCATCAACGGCACGCCGGGCTACGAATTGAAGTGCGACAACCGCGTGCTCGTCACCACGCGGCTGCGCGTCGGCTTTGACAAGGACGGCGCGTGGCGCACGTTCGGGCTGCGCAAAGATTTTCATCCGGCGGTGAAAGTCCAGTTGGAAGACGACATCACCGCATCCGTGCTGGTGCCGCGCGCGCGCTTGGAAAATCTTTCCGGCATGGACAAGGGCGAAGTCCTGAAATTCGTGCAGAATTGCGAACAGCGTTTGTTTCAGCGTCCCGACGACGCGATCCATCGCGGTTACGACAAGCAGACCGAGGCTGATTTTTCGCGGCTCGACAATTTCTTTTCCAATTACGAACCGCTCACGCAAAAGGACGCGCGCGACCTTGTCGAGGACGCGATCCGTTTCAATGAATTCACCGCGCCGATGCAAAATCTCATCCGCGGATTTGCCGCCGACGGGCGGCCGCATTATTTTATTTCGTCCGCGCATCCGCGCATCGTGGACGGCAAGCCGAGCAAAAATCCGCGCTATCTGCAAAAACGTCCCGACCTCGTGTATCCCGTCGAAACTTACGTCGCCCAAACCGGCGCGCGCCTGCGCCGCCGGATGCCCGCAGCCGCCATCGTGCCGACGCCCGTGGATTCCGTGCTGCCAGGCCGCCGCAACAATCCGCCGGAAACCGGCATCCGCTCGCTCGCGTGCTACAACCCGATCCATTTTTTTGAATTGCCGGAATTGTTCATGGAATTCATCTGCAGCATGACCGGCAAATCGCCCTCCACGACCGGCGCGGGTTCAGAAGGCGCGCTGACCAAAGGCCCGTTCAACGCATTGCCGCCGGTCATTGACCTGAACAACGCGCTCGTGTCGTTCATCCTCACCGGCCAAAACGCGTTCGTCACCGCCGCCGGCTACGTCGGCCCGAAGGTGCGCGTGGACCACGACGTGAGCCTGATCGTGCCGGAAGTTTTTTCGCGAATGATGCCCGAGGAACGCGACCCGAAATTTCTCACCGCCAGCCGCCTTTTGGACAAGCTTGAAGATTTCGAGCATAATGGAAAAAAAGTTCTCGCGAGCCGGCTCGGCTATCGCATCAACGTCCGCTTCGTCCACTTTTTCTTCGGCCGCGTGTTCAATCATCCGCACTCCGTTTTCACCGAAGAGATGCTCAAGCCGGAGTTGCAGGACCTGGAAATTTTCGTGGACGGCATGGACAACATCGTCTCCACGCAAAAACGCGTCGCGAAAATGTATTTCGACGACGGCAGCATCGCGCAGGCGTGCCCGCCGTTGAAGGCGCTGCTGCACATCATGCTCAACGACGAATGGGAAGGCAAAGGCCTCGACCATCCCGAATTCCGAAAATTGTTCTCTCGCGAAAATCTGCTGGCCAGCGACTGGTATGCCGCGCGGCTGGCGGCGAAGCAAAAAATTGACCGCCAACTTTGGAGGCGGCACGTCGAATATTTGAATCAATTTTTAAGAAAACCGAATCACACGGACGTTGCCGAACAACTGGGCGTTTCCGACCGCCTGACCCGCGCGCGCAAAATTTTGGAAGAAGTCGAATCGCCGGCCTATTTGAAAAATTTGTCCGGCACGCTCGGCGCGGAACCGATTGAGTCTTATTTGGGCTGACGACCGGTCAAAATTTTGTTTGCAGCCATTGCAACGCATGTTTGAGCCAGTCGAAATTAAAATATCCACGCGTGAATCCGTAATAAGCCAGCAGCAACGCACCGAAAATCGCCGTCCATTCCCAGCAAAGAATTTTTGCTTTGCGACCCTTAATTAAAATGATTCCGGCAAAAAAATTTCCGCCGGCTGCGATTCCCAATCCCCAAAACATCAGCAATCTTCCAGTCGAGGCGGATGAAAGTTGCACGTTGCCCAAATGCGCCCGCGTCGCCGCCGGCAGCCCGATGAGCAAAAGAACCAGCAGCGCGCAATTCGTCGTGATGATCAAAAACCGCTGCATGATCGCTAATTGATTTTCTCCGCGACCTTGTATTTGAACATCCGCTTTTTCATCCAGCGCACCGCGAGCAGATCGTAAAACGACGCGAACAGCCGGTTCCACACGCCGTAATTGCTCTGGCCGGCGAAGCGCGGATTGTTGCTCACCTCGATCTCCGTGACCGTGTGGCCTTCGATCTTGAACAGCGTCGGCAGGAAACGGTGCATGCCCTTGAAAAATTTCAGGTTCTCGATGCACTCGCGTTTGAACGCGCGATACGTGCAGCCCGCGTCGGCGATCTGCTCGCCGGACAATTTATTCCGCACGGCATTGGCGATGCGCGATGACGCGACGCGAATAAAATTATCGCCTTCGCCGCGCGCTTTCACGCGCGTGCCGCAGACGCAGTCGAAGTTTTTCAGCGCCTCCAAAAATTTTGGCAAATCCTTCGGGTCGTTCTGCAAATCCGCGTCGAGTGTGAACAAATATTTTCCACGCGCGGCTTTCAATCCGGCAAAGCTCGCCGCGCTCTCGCCGCAGTTGAACGCAAATTTTTGCACGCGGATGCGCGGGTCGCCGGCCGCGAGTTCCTTGAGAATTTCCCATGACTTGTCTTTGCTGCAATCGTCGGTGATGACAATCTCGTAGGAAATCTTCAGCGGCTCGACCGCCGCGCGGATGGCCTTGACGAGTTCACGCAGATTGCCTTCCTCGTTGTAACAGGGAATGACGAGGCTGATGATCGGTGGTTCGTTGGTTGTCATTCAGCTCAAACAATTCTATTTATGCACTTTTCCTTTTTAGAAAAGTGGTGGTAGGTGATGGATTCGAACCATCGAAGGCGTAAGCCAGCAGATTTACAGTCTGCCCCCGTTGGCCACTTGGGTAACCTACCATGCGAAAATGGACGCAGATTAAGCCATGCAACCTCCGCAAAGGCAAAACTTTTTTACCGCAGAGACGTCTGGACAGCGGAAAAATTCAAATCTTCAAATCTTGCGCCTTCGTGTCTTGATGGTAAAAAATTGCCTCTCCGTGTTTCTGCGTTAAAATAAAAAAATGTTCGATTCGTTAAGCAGCAAACTCCAGAACGCCTTCCGCAACCTGCGCGGCCTTGGGAAAATTTCCGAGAGCAACGCCAGCGACGCCTTGCGCGAAGTGCGGATGGCGTTGCTCGAAGCTGACGTGAATTTCAAGGTCGCGCGCGATTTCATCGAGCGCGTCAAGGTCAAGGCGCTCGGCGCGGAAGTCGTCGCCAGCGTCCAGCCCGGCCAGCAGATCGTAAAAATAATTCACGACGAACTTGTCGAGTTGCTCGGCTCGACGAACGCCGCGCTCAAGCTCGACGCGAATCCGAGTTCGATTTTAATGGTCGGCTTGCACGGCTCCGGCAAAACGACTTCCAGCGGCAAGCTCGCGCGGCTGTTGCAAAAGCAGGGACGCCAGCCGTTGCTCGTCGCGGCGGACGTTTATCGTCCGGCGGCGATGGATCAATTGGAAACACTCGGCAAACAAATTGACGTTCCCGTTTTTCTGAAACGCGGCGAGACGGATGTTTTGAAAATCGCGCGCGAAGCGTTGGATTTTGCCAAGGCAAATTCCCGCAACATTTTGATTTTTGACACCGCCGGACGTTTGCAGATTGACGAACCGCTTGTGCAGGAACTCGTGCGCCTGCGCGATTTCTTGAAGTCGCACGGCGATAGTGGCACAGGCATCCTGCCTGTGCGGACAAAACCAGAAACACACGGGCAAGATGCCCGTGCCACTAATCTGGAAATTTTGCTCGTGCTCGACGCCGCCACCGGCCAGGAAGCCGTCAACGTCGCCACGCACTTTGATTCCGCGTTGGCCATCACCGGCGCGATTCTCACCAAGCTCGACGGCGACGCGCGCGGCGGCGCGGCCTTGAGCCTGAAAGCCGTCACCGGCAAGCCCATCAAGTTCATGGGCGTCGGCGAAAAGCTCGACGAGTTCGAGCCGTTTCATCCCGAACGCATGGCGTCGCGGATTCTCGGCATGGGCGACGTCGTCAGCCTCGTCGAACGCGCCGCCGAAGCCGTCAGCGAAGACGACGCGAAGCGCATGGAAGAAAAAATGCGGAAAGGCCAGTTCACGCTGGAGGATTTTTTGGAGCAATTGCGCGCGATGAAAAAACTCGGCTCGCTCGAAAGCGTCGTGAAGATGCTGCCCGGCGGCGGCGACGCGTTGAAGCAGATGGACATCGGCAAACAGGAAAAAGAATTCAAGCGCATGGAGGCGATGATTTGCGGCATGACGGCGCAGGAACGCAAGAGTCCGCAAATCCTCAACGCCAAGCGCCGCATCCGCATCGCCAAGGGCAGCGGCGTGAGCGTGACGGAACTGAACACGATGCTGAACAAATTCGGCGAGATGCAGCAGATGATGAAGAAGATGGGCAAGTTCTCGAAAATGATGGGCAAGATGGGCGGCGGTTTGCCGGGGATGTTGCGGCGATAAAACGATTGGAAATTTTCGAGACCTGAAATCAGCCGCGAGCTTTACATCTGCTCCACGGTTTCAATTCCGAGAACGTCGAGACCTTGTTTCAAAACGCGCGCCGTCAGATCGCAAAGCGTCAGACGCGATTCGCGCACCGCGCCTTCCGCCTTGAGCACCGGACAATTTTCGTAAAAGCCCGTGAACTTTCCCGCCAGTTCGAAAAGATAATTGCATAAAAAGTTCGGACGATATTCCTCCGCGACGGCTTCCAGCGTCAGCCCGAAATTCAGCAGGTGTTTCGCCAGCGCGATTTCTTCCGGCGCGGCCAGCTTCAATTCTGGATTCTGGATTCTGGATTCTGGATTTTCCACTTTCCGAAAAATACTTTTGATCCGCGCATACGCATAAAGCAGATACGGCGCGGTGTTGCCTTGCAACGCGAGCATTTTGTCCCAACTGAAAACATAATCGCTCTGGCGGTTCGGCAACAGGTCGGCGTATTTCACCGCACCAATGCCGACGGCGCGCGCGATTTCTTTTCGCTGCGATTCTGGCGATTCAGGATTTTTCTCGGAAACAATTTTGAAAGCGCGCTCTTCCGCCTCGTCGAGCAGATCGGAAAGCTTCACCGTCTCGCCGCTGCGCGTTTTGAACGGCTTGCCGTCCTCGCCCAAAATTGAACCAAACCAGACGTGTGCGAGTTTCGTTTTCGATTCGCCGTGCCATTTGTGAAACGCGGCGAAAATTTGCTGGAAATGCAATTGCTGGCGTCCGTCGGTGACGTAAATGATCTCGTCTGGATTCCATTTTTCCAAGCGATATGCGAGCGTCGCCAAATCAGTTGTTGTGTAATTGAAACCGCCGTCGCTCTTGCGGATGAGCGCGGGGTGGTCTTTCAATTGCGGATTGTCGTCGAAGAAAATCGCAATCGCCCCTTCGCTTTCGCGCGCGATGTTTTTGGCGAGCAATTCGTCAACGAGTGGTTTCAGTTTCGGATTGTAAAAACTTTCGCCAAGCGTCACATCGAATTTCACACCAAGCCGCGAATAGATTTCGTCGAATTGCTTTTGCGAAAGCGCAATCATCTCGCGCCAGATTTTCAAATTTTCGACGTCGCCGTTTTGAAGGTTAACCAATTCTTCTTTCGCTAGTTGAGTTCGCTTATTTAGATCGGGTTCGGTTATCCAACTTGCTTCGTCTAAATCTTGACAATTTTTAATAAAATCAGGATGCCGGCCAAGTGATTCAGCTTGTTGACTTGCTCTGTAAAGCGCGCCCATTGTCCTGATGGGATCATCTGCAAGACAGCGAGCCAAAACTGCTGCATACGATTTGTCTTTCTGAAAAGTTTTCCAAATAGCCAAAATATAGCCAAACTGCGTTCCCCAATCGCCGATGTGATTGTCCGTGACGACGCGATGGCCGAGCAACCGCAGCGCGCGCGCAAGCGAGTCGCCGAGAATCGTCGAGCGGATGTGGCCGACGTGCATCGGCTTGGCGACGTTCGGCGAACTGAAATCCACGACGACGGTTTTTGGCTGCGAAGTTTTCTCGAAAAATAAATGTTCGCCGCGAGCGGCGGATTCGAGCGTTTTTGTGAGGGCGGAATTTTTCAGCCGAAAATTAAGAAATCCTGCGCCCGCGATTTCGACCTTCTCGCAAACGTCAGAAACATCCAATTTTGCCAAAACATTTTCTGCGAGTTGGCGTGGATTCATTTTGCGCTGCTTGGCCAGCGACATCAGGGCATTGCTCTGGTAATCGCCAAATTTCGGATCGGGACATGGACGAACCAAAACGATTGAAACGTCGGCGTCCGGCAAAATTTCGCGGACGGCGGTTTGCAGTTTCAGTTCGATTTGTTTGTGAGGCAGCACAAAGGAATTTTAGCCACAGATGGACACAGATGAAACACAGATTTTTCTGAACTGACTAAACCGGAAGGGAAATTATTTTTTCCCGTGTTCGCGAATCGTGTTGAGCATCGCGTCGGCGTCGGGGGCTTGTTCGAGCGCCTGGCGGAATTCGGCCTTGTGCAAAAGTTTCGCGATGTTGGCGAGGGTGTGAAGGTGTTTTTGAAATTGGCCCTGCGGCACGAGGAAAAGCATGACGAGTTTGACGGGCTGGTTGTCGAGCGCGTCGAAATTGACGCCTTTGCTGGAGCGGCCGAGTGCGCCGACGACTTCAAAAATCAAATCCGTCGAGGCGTGCGGGATTCCGATGCCGAAACCGATGCCGGTGGACATGGAGGTCTCGCGCTTTTTGACGGCGGCGGTCACGGCGTCGCGGTCGCCGGGCTGGATTTTGCCGGTGGC
>Ga0181537_10003359_pt1 | contig 13707 bp, 11 predicted proteins | sample PEATcosm2014_Bin_39_FD_119765 | JGI IMG/M metagenome (GOLD analysis project Ga0181537, IMG submission 119765) | Peatland microbial communities from MTU Mesocosm Facility, Houghton, MI, USA - PEATcosm2014_Bin23_10_metaG | ecosystem: Environmental > Terrestrial > Soil > Wetlands > Peat | place...
GCTCCACTCACCCGCCGCTCGTAGTGATCCGGCTCGACGATCTCCTGCCGGTGATGATGCTTGGCAAACTTGACGCCCGATTTGCCGTAGGCGGGAAAGCCGTAATGGTTGCCATATCGGCTTTCGAGAATGAAAACAGGAAAGACTTCGGGCGTGAACTTCGCCACGTCGTCCGGCTCAAACCATGCGACCACTTGGCGCGTCACCTGTAGGGGAAGCCGAAGCGCCGGCACAAGATCCCGCAGCCACGGGCCGGTAGCGATGATGACGCCATCAAATTTGTAGTCTTCACGGTCGGTGATGATGCGGACATTGTCCACACGAGCTTCGATCTGCAGCACCTTTTCACCGGTGCGGATGATGGCTCCCCCACCCGCCGCGACACGAATATTGGCGGCGATCGCTTTCGCGGCTTCGATGTAGCCGCCGTCGGTTTGCAAAACGGCCTTGTAGTTCGTGGGAATGTCGAATGCCGGATAGCGGCGCATCAGGTCGCGGGCGTCTACGATTTCCGGTTCGAGGGCATATTTCCGCGCCGCCGCAATCGTGCCTTGGATAATAATCCCGTCTGTCGGTCCGATTTCGGCAATGCCGGTAAGGTGTAAGAGCTTTTCGTCGGCATCATGTTCGAGCTCACGCCAGAGCGCATAAGCACGCCGCATAAGGGGAACATACGAGGCGTTCTCAAAATGCGCCAAGCGAATGATACGCGTCGGGCCGTGCGAGGAGCCGCGATCGTGACCGATGGCAAATTGCTCAAAGCCGGTGGCGCTGACGCCGCGGCGCGCAAGCTGGAAGATGGCCGCGCTGCCCGTCGCGCCAAGGCCGATAATTGCGAGTTGTGGTCCGGACATAAGGATTAACCAGGCTGTGGCTCCTTGTTGCGGTCTAGGCGGGTGAAATTATATTGTTTCGACATTATTCCGTCGCGGTGGGATGGAACACTTATTTGATCGATCGCCGCGGAAAATGTTGTAGTCTCGTCGGGCGCGTTGCGGCCGCAGACTGACTGTGCCGGATGAAGGTGAGTGATGAATTGGATCTCTAATGTTGTGCGGCCGAAAATCCGCAACATTCTCCGGCGCGAAGTGCCGGAGAATCTGTGGATCAAATGTCCGGAAACCGGCCAGCTCGTATTCTACAAGGACGTCGAGTCGAACCAGTTCGTCATCCCTGGCTCCAATTACCATATGCGGATGTCGGCCGCGGCGCGGCTCAAATTGATGTTCGACAACCAGACCTGGTTCGACATCGCGGTTCCGGAAGTGCCGGTCGATCCGCTGAAATTCCGTGACGAACAGCGTTATACCGACCGGCTCAAGGCCGCGCGCAGCAAAACCGGACTGAACGATGCGGTGAAGCTCGGCTACGGCAAGCTTGACGGTTTTGGGGCAGTCATCGCCGTGCAGGATTTCGATTTCATGGGCGGTTCGCTCGGCATGGCGGCGGGCGAAGCGGTCATCAAAGGTCTTGAGACCGCGGTGGAGAAGGCTTGCCCATTCGTGCTGTTCGCAGCGTCCGGCGGAGCGCGCATGCAGGAGGGCATCCTGTCGCTGATGCAGATGCCGCGTACCACCATCGCGGTGCAGCGCCTGCGCGAAGCGCGCCAGCCTTATTTCGTGGTGCTTACCAATCCGACGACCGGCGGCGTCACAGCGTCCTATGCCATGCTCGGCGATGTGCAAATCGCCGAACCCGGCGCCCTGATCGGGTTCGCCGGCCCCCGCGTGATCGAGCAGACCATCCGCGAGAAATTGCCCGAAGGTTTTCAGAAGGCCGAATACCTGCGCGATCACGGTATGGTCGATATGGTCGTGCATCGCCACCAGCTGCGCGCGGTCATTGCCCAGCTGTGCCGGCTTCTGACAAAAGCGCCGGCTGGCGCGCCGCCACCACGCGTCCTGCCCGCCCCGGCGCCCCAACCTGCGGTCACGTGAGCGCTCGGCACGCCAACGCCGCGCCGATCGATGCCTTGTTGGCGCGGCTTCTCGCGCTGCATCCCAAACGCATCGACCTGTCGCTTGACCGAATCGAGCGCCTCCTTGCCGCGCTCGATCATCCGGAACGGCACTTGCCGCCGGTCATCCATGTCGCGGGCACTAACGGCAAGGGCTCAACGATCGCCTTTATGCGCGCGGTGCTCGAAGCGGCCGGCAAGATCGTGCACGTCTACACGTCGCCCCATCTTGTTCGGTTGAACGAGCGGTTCCGCATCGGTCACGCGGGCGGCGGCAGACTGGTCGGCGATGCCGAGCTTAGCCAAGCGCTCGCCGCCTGCGAGGCAATAAACGGCGACGCACCAATCACGATCTTCGAGATGGAGACCGCGGCGGCGTTTGCTCTGTTCGCGCGCAATCCGGCCGATGTGCTATTGCTCGAAGTAGGCCTTGGCGGCAGGCTCGACGCGACCAACGTCGTCGAACGCCCGCTCGCGAGCATTATCACCAGGCTGTCGCTCGACCACCGGGAGTTTCTCGGCGACACCCTGCCGCAAGTCGCCGCCGAAAAGGCCGGAATCCTCAAACGCGATGTACCGGCCGTCGTCACCGGGCAGGCGCGCGAGGCACTGGCAGTCATTGAGCGGCAGGCCCAGCGGATGCACGCGCCGCTCCACATCGCCGGCGAAGATTGGACGGCAACGGAAGAGCGCGGGCGGCTCGTCTATCAGGATGGAGAGGGACTTCTGGATCTCCCGGCGCCGAAACTCTACGGACGCCATCAGTTCGAGAATGCCGGCGCTGCGATTGCGGCGCTGCGCGTCAGCGGACTGAAACTTCCTGTGGCGGCCTTCGAAGCCGGCATGACGTTGGTCGATTGGCCGGCGCGCATGCAACGATTGTCGCACGGACGGCTCGCTGACTTGGCGCCGCCGGACAGTGAGCTCTGGCTCGATGGCGGTCACAATGCCGATGGCGGCCAGGCAATTGCCGCCGCGCTTGCCGATCTCGAGGAGCGCGTGTCGCGGCCGCTTGTGCTCATTGTCGGCATGCTGTCGACTAAGGATTGCGCCGGGCTTTTGCAGAACTTTTCGGGGCTGGCGCGCCGCGTCATCACCGTGCCGATCCATCAGGAGAAGACGGTTGGAGCGCTCGAATTGGCCGAAATCGCCGGCAATATCGGCATTCCGGCGCTGGCGCGCGACAGTATCGAAAGCGCGATCGACGTTGCCGGCAAACTGGATCTTCACCCGGCGCCGCGCATCTTGATTACCGGATCGCTCTATCTCGCCGGAGAAGTTTTGGCCGCCAACGGTACGCCGCCGGACTGAGCGGGGGTCAGCTTACAATCTGATCTCACCGAGATTGATGCTGGCGCCGAGGCTGGTCTCAACGATCTTCGACCGTCCGCCGGCGTAGATCTGCACGGTGTAACGGCCGGAATTCTCCTCGAGCTTGTCGAATTTGAAATCGCCGTAATTGTCGGTCGTGGTCACCGCGACGGATGCGCCGTCCTTGACGAGTTGGACGCTGGCGCCCTCGACGCAATCGACGGTGCCGTTCTTGTCTTCGGCAACCGAGCCGCCGATGAAGCATTTGGAGTAGCGCCAGAGATTGCGATAATAGACCCGAGGCCTGGTACCGAGTTCTGGCTTGATCACTTCCAGCTCTTGCTCGCGCGCCATGCGCGCCATCTCGTGATCCTCGACCTTGACGGTGCTCATGGCGCCGGTCGGACATGATTGGTCGCCGCGCGTTTTAGTCCAACCCTGATCAATGAGATGGGCGTCGAAGGTCCAGGCTTGCGGCAGCTGCAAATCTTCGTTCCACCAGATGTGTCCGTACGGACAGGCCTCAACGATCTGCTTCTGGCCTTTCGCTTTCACCGGATCGATGATGACAATGCCATCCCTGCGCTTTCTAATGGTGTCTTTCGGCGCAGCCTTCATGCATGGCGCATCGTCGCAATGGTTGCATAGGGTCGGAACATAGGCGATGTCGATCATCGGGGTCTGTCCGCGTTCCTTTTGCAGAATATTGATCCACTTGTGGCCGTGCTTCGGCATTGGCGCCGAATAGCCGGGCCATTCGTTGCCGACGTATTCGTCCATGGCGGCGAGCGTGCACAGATTGCAGTTGGTGCACTCGGCCACGTCGATGATTATGTTCCATTTTTTCATTTTGCCGGCACCAGATGCGCTTCCTTGAGCGCGCGCTTGATCTCCTTGTCTTGCTCCATCGCCGCGAATGCCGCTGACATGTGCTCGGTGCGGCCGTCCCACGGCTCGATCTGAACGAGCGAATTGGCACCGGCGAGCGAATGCGTGCTCTTGGTCTGCGTGCGCTCCGGCGTGAGCAGATTAAGGCAACCGCCACGGTCGACCGATTTGCCGGGCTCGCCCATCGGATCGTAGATCGCCGAAGATTCGTAGCCATGCGCCACGCCGCGCGGCAGCCGCTGCGTCGGCAGGGCCGCGCAAATCACCGCGCCGCGATCGTTGAACACCTTGACCAGATCATGCTTGCCGATACCGCGCTCCTTGGCGTCCTCGGCATTCATGCGGACGATCCAATAGTAATAGCCGTCGACCTTGACGCGGTGGTCTTCGATGTTGAGCAGGAATGAGTCCTTGCCGTCGCCTTGGGTGTGAAACGAATATTTCGAATGCGGCGTGAGCAGCTGCAGCGGATAGCGCTCGAAAAGTTCGCCGGAATGCGCTCCTTCCCACGAGGGCTCGTATTTGACGATCGGTGGCCGTTCCGGATCGTTAAATCGTTTCAATGAGTTACATTCAAATTCCAGCTTGCCGGACTGGGTTTGCAAGCCGCGCAGATATTCCTCGGTGTAATCGGACGGCAGCGGCTGCGCTTCGGGAACGTCCTTCTTGCGGTTCTCGAAGAACCAGCGGAAAGACACCGGAGCGCGCAGCTTTTCCTTCTCGGCGGGAACGACGAAATAGCCGCGTTTGAGAAATTTCCTCCAGGAAATGTATTGCGGCAGGTCGGAGGCGAGAAACACGCGCTTGACCCAATCGATCTCGTTGACGCCTTCGGAAAAATAATTGGCAAGACCGAGCGGCTTGCACAGCTCGTTGAAAATCCAGAAATCTGATTTCGATTCACCCTGTGCCTTGACCGCTGGCGCCTGGAACACGATGACGCGATGGTTGAGCTGTTGCTGGCCGTGGTGGCCGTAACCGCCGAGGCCGGCCCATTCGCTGATATCGGTGCGTTCGAAATTGGTGCAGGCGGGCAGGATCACGTCGGCGAATTTCGCTTCGCCCTCGAACCAGATCGATTGGTTGACGACGAATTCCAGGTTCGGCGACTGATACATCCGCACCCAGCGATTGGTATTGTTCATAGTCGAAAGGATCGAGCCACCGTATTTGTAAAGCATATGTACCGGCGAATGCCCGGCCGCCGGATAGGTGAATTTCGGAAACTGGTGCTCGATTGATTTGCCGACCCAGGGATAGCCTTCGGCCTTGCCGTCGAGGATGGCCTCCGGCACAAAAATCCGCGGAATGCGCTGATTGTTCGAATTCATGGTCGGCAATTGCGGCATACGCTGGTAGAGCTCGACCGGCATCGAGGTGTTTTCGAGATCGCCGGACATGCCGCCGTCGGCATAGCCCGGGAAATAAAAATTAAAATCGATCGGCGTGCCCCATTGCAGATTGCCCATATTGATGCCGGGCTTGCCGAGGCCTTGCATGGCGACGAGGCAGACCATGACGCGCGCCCATGGAATGCCGGTCTGGTTGCGGCACGCGCCGCCGTGGCCGTTGCCCCAGCCACCGGGGGCGAGATAGACGCGCTTCCTGCCCCACTCGCGGGCGAGCGCACGCACGTCTTTTGCCGGAACGCCGGTTTCCTTCTCCTGCCATTCCGGTGTTTTGGCAATGCCGTCGTCCTCGCCGACGAGATATGCCTTCCATTTGTCGAAGCCGACGGTGTGCGTCTCGACATATTTCTTGTCGTAGAGGCCTTCCTTTATCCAAACGTAGGCGATGGCCATCGCCATCGCAACCGAGGTGGTCGGCTTCGGTGCGAACCATTTGCCGGGCAGGAACTGCGCGGTCGCGTTGTAATAGGGATCGACGTGAACGACCTTGATGCCGAGCTTCTGGTTTTTTAGCCACTGTCGCCGCGTCGTGCCTTCCTGCGCGCCGTAGGAGCCCGATGTCGATTCCGGATCCGCGGCCCACGACACGATCATGTCGCAGTTTTGCAGACAGTCCTCGACGGTGCCGTAAGTTTCCGATTGGCCGACACGCAGCGTGTGGCCCCAGTGATGCACCGCGCCCCAATACCAGCCTTCCCACGAATCGGGATTGTGATGGATGCGCGTCATGCCGACCGCATTGGCGAAGCGGAACAAAGCGGAGAGGTAGTAGCCAATATTGCCCCAGGTATGATGCGAGCCGTGCGAGAAGGTAATTGCGCCCGGCCCGTATTCGCGCTTCTGGCGCTTGATCTCGTCGGTAACGAGCTTGATCGCCTCGTCCCAGGAGATACGCACATAGCCGGATTTGCCGCGGTTCTGCGGGTTGCGTTCGCCGTTGGGATCGAAGTCGACCCGCTTCATCGGATACAGCAGGCGGTCGGGTGAATAGACGATCGACTTCGCGTTCTGTCCGTGCGGTGCGAGCGTTGTTTTGCGCGGCGGTGTGAGTCTCTGGCCCTTAGCTTCGATCGTCCACGACGCGCCATCGTCGGCCGCGAGATCGATCGGCGTCATACGCAAAATCTTGCCGTTCTTGACGTAAACGAAGACCGGACCGCCGTTTGTCATGTTACAATAGCGCGTGACGCCGCCGCGAAGCTTCGTGCCGTATTTGAGGCCGGCCGACTGGCTCATCATCAAAGTTTGCGCGAACCAATTAGTGAGATGTTCAGGCCCATCGATGGTGAGTACGAAATCTTTCTGCGCATTGATCTGATCGAGCCAATTAATTGGTGGCGTCAGCAGCTTGACGCCAATATTGGCATTCTTGAACATCAATTTGATGTCGGGCTTGGCGTGCAGACCGGCTTTTGATGTGATGATGCCATTTTTGAACTCGAACCAGCGGCCGATGCCTTCGTCGCGGGCCATAATTTGTGCGACGAGGTTGTGCTCCTGAACGCGCGAGTTGAAATCCGGATGCCGGTGCGAGGCCCGTTTGAGAAGCTGCGCCGCGCCGAACAGGAGGATCGGGAATTTGAGCGTCGCCATCGCCATGGCAGTCTCCTCAATTCAAGGTCGCGGGGCATATCCCCTTTGGGCGACGCACGGAACGACCGAAGTCTGCAACAATTCCGCGGCTTTGGAAACTCGCTACGTTGTGGCTGTGAGAAGGGCGGTCTGTTGCACTCAACGGGCAACGATATTTTGCATCTCGCTGTGCTTTCCGGCGAGAAACAGCCGCATATTGCCGATAATCAGCGGCATGATGAGCTCCTCGTATTCGACGATATAGCCGCCGACATGAGGTGTGATGAAAACGTTTGGCAAACTCCAAAACGGGCTATCGGGTGGCAGCGGCTCGGTTTGAAACACATCGAACGCGGCGCCGGCGATATGGCGTTCGCGCAAGGCTGCGACCAGCGCTGCCTCATCGACTGTCTGGCCGCGGCCGGCACTGATGTAATACCCGGATGTTTTCATCGCGGCGAACACTTTGGTGTCGAACAGCGTCATGTTCTCTGTCGTCGCGGGCAGGATATTAATGAGATAATCGGCCTTGGCGGCAGCCTCTGGCAAGCGATCGGCCGGCATCATCTCGTCGAAGCCGGCAGTCTCTCTCGGCGCACGGGTGACGCCGATGACATGCATGCCGAAAGCTTTGAGCAATTCTCCGATCGCTGTGCCGACCACTCCGGTACCGACGACGACCGCGGTCTTGCCATACAGCGTGCTCCAGAGCCGCCGCTGCCAAATGCGGTGCTGATAGTCCTCGATCTGGCGCGTAGCGTCGCGGCTCACCGCCATCATCATATAGATGACCTGTTCGCGCATTGGTGGCCCGTGGATGCCGCGCCCGCTCGTAATCAGAACGTCGGACCTGAGCGACGGACAGCGCAGGAAATGATCGACGCCGGTTGCCAGAGATTGGATCCATCTTAGACGCGGTGCGCGTTTGAGCATCTCATCGTGCACTTCGATACCGAACATGAGCATCACCTCGATGTCATCGAGGCTCCCGGTCAGCTCCGCGGCGTTGTGGAACAGCGCCAATTGTAGCTCCGGAAATTCCTTCTGCAGAGCATCGCGATACATTTCGGCGTGGACGTCGACGATGAGAGCTTTTGTCATGCTTTAGGCAGGCCAAGATGCCGGACGGCATTGTTGAACGCGACATCCTCGCGCACGCGCCCCGCCAGCGGGACGTGATCCATGAACTCGCCCGCCTCTTGCGCCGACTCGAACGGATAATCGGCCGCAAACATCACGCGCGAATGGCCGAGCGCTGCGATGGTGCAATTCAGCGGTTCTGCCGAGCACATGCCCGACGTCGTCACCGTAATATTCTCTTTGATGTAGTCGGACGGCTGCTTGGCAAGCTTCACGCCATAAAGCTTAGCGCGGCTGTCGAAACGCCACAGCAGAAACGGCAATGTTTCGCCGAGATGACCGAGCATAACTTTGGCGCCCGGATAGCGGTCGAACAGCCCGCCGAACACCAGCCGCAAAGCATGCGAGCCGGTTTCGAAACCCCATTCCCAGGTGGCCCGGCGCAAGCCGTTATAGCCTTCGAGCACAGGCGCGGGCGTGAGAGGATCGGTGGGATGAATGTAGATGGGTGCACCCAGTGCCGCGGCGCGCTCCCAGAACGGGTGCAGCGACGGATGGTCGAGGTATTGCCCGTTGGTATGGCCATTGATCATCGCGCCTGCGAAACCGAGATCCCGCATGCAGCGTTCCAATTCGCTGGCGGCGCCGAGCGGGTCTTGCATCGGCAGGTGCGCAAAGCCGGAGTAGCGACCGGGGTGTTTCTGCACTTGGAGCGCGAGAAAATCGTTGGATTCGCGTGCGCGCCGGACCGCGGTCGGCGCGTCGCGTTCGCTCTGCACGCCCGGCCCGGCAATCGATAAGACAGAACGCGCGATGCCGGCCTCGCTCATGGCCTGCAGCCGCGTTTCGCCGAAGTCCGTGAGGCGCGCCAGCAAGCCGGTCGCGTGCTTCGGATCGATATTGGCAACCGTAGGTCTCCAGTAGTCGTCGAAACCCGGAGATAGGAAATGCTCCTCCAGGGCGATCTTTTCGACCATGCCTCCCCCAAATTATCGGCCTGCCGCGTTGCAGCGGCTCTCTGTACCTTATAATCGATATTGGATACAAACTGCCGTCAGTTGAACACTGTGGCTTAAAGTTGAGTGGAGGAACGTCCGTGACGCAGAAAATTCGCGGGGTGACGTTTGAGGAAAACCTCAACAACGCGATGGGACTTGAATTCTACAACCTGTCGCATCGCTTTGGATATCAGTCACCGAATTGGCCTTACTTCGAAGACGTGAAGATTGAGCGCATCCACTACATGGCCAAATCGGGCGTATTGTCGCAGCGCATCACCACCTCGATGCACAATACCACTCATATCGACGCGCCGGCGCATGTCGTGCAAGGCACGCCGTTCATCGACGAGGTGCCGCTGCCGCATTTCTTCGGCTCTGGCATCGTCATTTCGCTGCCGAAGAAGAAATGGGAACAGATTACTTACGACGACCTGGAAAAGGCAGCCGGCAAGATTGTGCGCCCGCGCGATGTGGTGATCGTCAATACCGGTTGGCACGATAAATACGAAGATAGCGAAGATTATTTCTGCTATTCGCCGGGCTTCGTCGCCTCGGCCGGCAACTGGTTCGTCGAGAAGCAGGTGAAAGTCGTCGGCCACGACACTCAAGCCAACGATCACCCCCTGGCGACCGCCATCGGCCCACAGCGCAACGGACCGCTGCATCCGCATCTCGCCGCGGAATACAAGGAATGGTCCGGCGGTCGCGACTGGAAAGCCGACTTTCCCGATTGGGAGCCGGTCCATCGCATCTTGTTCAAGAATGGCATCCTTGGCATCGAGAATGTCGGCGGCGATATCGATAAGGTCACCGGCCGGCGCTGCACATTCGCGTTCTTTCCTTGGAATTGGGATCGCGGCGACGGCTGCATCATCCGGTTGGTGGCAATCATCGACCCGAAAGGCGCCTATCTGATCGAGAATGGGGAGAAGTTCTAATGCAAGTTAAACGTTTCGCCGATGCCAAACCCTATGACGCGCCCAATCACCGCGGCTGCACGCCGCTACGCCTATTTGGCGTGGAAGCCGGCGGCACGCAGACATTGATCGTCGGCGTGTCGCATTTCCAGCCCGGCGGTGGCGCCGGACCCGACGCCTCACCTCCGGAAAAGGTCTATTTCGTGCTCGCGGGTGAGTTGACGGTGATCGTCGGGGGCAAGGAAACCGTGTTGAAGAAAAACGATTCTTGCGTCATCGGCCCGAACGAGCACCGCGAGATCGTCAACCGCGGCAACGAGGTCTGCACTATCCTGGTCGCAATCGCGCCGGTGAAGTGAGCTTCTCTCCTTCCTTTCGGGTAGAGAAGAAAGAGAACGGTGAGTCATCATGTCCGAAGATTTCCTCAAAAATCCGCTGTCGCTATTCGACGTCCGCGGCAAGGCCTCGATTGTAACGGGTGCTACCGGCGCATTCGGTGCCATCGCGGCCAAAACCTTGGCTGCGGCTGGCGCCGGCGTCGTACTCACCGCGAGCAATGCGGAAGGATTGAAAAAGATCGCGGCTGAATGCGCCAAATTCGGCGGCAAAGTCGAAGTGGTGGCCAAACGACCGAGTTCGGAAGCCAATTGCGACGCGATTGTCGCGACCGCGGTCGAAAAACTTGGTGGCGTCGATATTCTTGTCGTGGCTTCGGGCCAGAACAAGGTGTCGAAGATCGTCGATCAGAAGCCCGAGGATTTCCTCGACGTTATGGATGCCAATGTCACGCAATCCTGGCTGATGGCGCGCGCTTGCGCGCGGCAGATGATCAAGCAGGGCTGCGGCGGCAAGATCGTTCTCATGTCGTCGGCGCGCGGCTTGCTCGGTCATCCGGCGGGTTACACTGCTTATTGTGCGTCGAAGTCAGCGGTCGACGGCATCACCAAGGCGCTCGGCTGTGAACTCGGCGCAGCCGGCATCAACGTCAACGCGCTCGGCCCGACGGTTTTCCGCTCACCGCTGACTGAATGGATGTTCGCCGACGACGAGCGCGGCAAAACCGTGCGCGCCGGCTTCCTGACCCGCGTGCCCAAGGGCCGTCTCGGCGAGCCGTCGGATCTCGCCGGGCCGCTATTGTTTCTGGCGTCGCACGCGTCGGACTTCTATACCGGGCATATCCTTTACGCCGACGGCGGTTACACGGCGGGCTAACCTCGCTTCTCGTTCGCGCTCGCGGAACAGGCTAGGGTAGGGACGTTGGTGTGCGGACAAGTGCGAGATTTTTCATGACCAAGGCGAAAATTTCCGTCGTCGGCGCCGGGCTGATGGGTCACGGCATCGCGCAGGTATTCGCGGTCGCCGGGCATGAAGTGACCATCACCGATACCGTGATGAAAAATCTCGATACCGTCGAAGGGCGCATTGCCGCCAATTTGCGCGACCTCGGCGACGACGAGAGCGCGGTTTCGCGCGTGCGTTCTTGTGTCGATCTCGCCGAAGCAGTGCGTGACGCCGATTATGTGGTCGAGGCGGTGCTGGAGGATTTGCCGCTGAAGCAGAAGTTGTTCGCCGACATTGAGCGCCACGTGCGGCCCGATACGATTCTCGCCAGTAACACTTCCGTCATTCCAATTACCTCGATCATGCGAGGCTTGAAAAAGCGCGAGCGTGCGCTGGGCACCCATTGGTGGAATCCGCCGTTCCTGGTCCCGCTCGTCGAGGTCATCGCGACCGAATGGACTTCGCCGCAGGCGATTGCGTGGACAATGGAACTGCACCAAGCCGCCGGCAAGAAACCGGCGCATGTAAAAAAAGATGTTCCGGGGTTTATTGGTAATCGGCTGCAGCATGCGCTGTGGCGCGAGGCGATCTCGCTGGTCGAGAACGGCATATGCGACGCCGAGACGGTCGATGCCGTGGTCAAGGCCTCGTTCGGCCGCAGGATTGCAGTACTGGGGCCGCTTGAAAATGCCGACTTGGTCGGTACCGACCTGACGCTTGCGATCCACGACAATGTATTGCCAGCGATCGATAGCCGTCCCGGGCCGTCTCCTTATCTAAAAAAGCTGGTCGCCGAGGGCAAACTCGGCTTCAAATCAGGCGAAGGCTTCCGCAAGTGGAGTCCCGAAGAACAGGCCGCCCTCCGTGCCAAGGTCGTGAAGCATCTAAAGGCGGCACGAGACGTCTGATCATGATCGTACGCGATGCGCCCGACGGTTCTCTTATCCTGATCGGCCAGACCGACCACGCCAAGCTGTCAGGACAGTGCGCGGCGCATTGGGGCAACGAAAAATTTGCGCGACCACGGCCGTACGAGGCCGTGGTTCGGGCGGCAATGTTCCATGACAGCGGCTGGTACGACTACGAGGCGAGCCCATCGGTTGCGGATACCGGCCGCCCGCTTAATTTTTTACAAGTCCCGTGGGGCAAGCCGCAGCGGCGCGCTTTTGAATGGGCGATCGACTGGATGACCCGGATCGACCCCTATTCCGGCTTATTAGTCGGTAAACACCGCACCGGGTTACAGCGCGGCCGCTACGGCAAGATCACCCATCCAAAATTTTTCAATGCGCAGAATCTGCCGGAGGACAACGAAGATTTTTTGGCGCGGAACGAGGAAGCGCAGGCCGGACAACTTCGCAATTACGATGAAGTGGAGTTTTGGATTAACTATCAGCTCTTGCAAGCTTTTGATCTGATCTCACTGTTGCTATGCAATAAAGAAATGTTGGACGATTACATCGAGCCGGTGCCGACGTCTTATAGCGGCGGCTCGTCTCCTGTGCAGCTTAAGTTGAAATCGGTTGGAACGAATGACGTCGAGGTCGATCCGTATCCGTTCGACGCAGGCGAGCTGCGTCTGCAACTGGTCAGGCGGCGGCTTGCGCGGACGACGTTTCCGGACGATGTCGCATTTCGGGAGGCCTATTTCCGCGCGATCCCAGAGGCGGTTGATTTCACGCTGCGCGGGCGGAGATCTTAGCGCGCCGCTTTGCTCAGCAAGCCGATCAGTGGCCGGCTGTCAGGCAAGTCCTCCAGCCGCATCACCGCATCGATAAGCGATTGCTGATGGTCGGCAGCGATCACGCCGCGGGTGAGCTTACGGAACTTGGCGGTGATATCGTCAGCGCTGGCGAAGGCCTCCTCGCTGCCGCGGGGCGCTTCGCGCACTTCGCTTTCAATAGTGCCGTCGCGGAAGTGGACCTCGACCAGCACTTTGTGCCGGTGCGCCGCGCCAAGCGCCGTGATCGCCGGATCATGCAAGACCTGCACCTTGCCCGCCAAGGCGATCCGCCCCGGATCGGCGCTGCAGTCCGGCTTGAACTGGTCGACGAAAACGTCGCCCTCGATGAGCAGTGTCGCGACGCAGAACGGCAAGTTGAGCTGCGCGGCCGTCAGTCCGTCCGGCTTATAGGGCCATCCGGCGTGATCCACAGTGACCTGCGAGGCGTGCACGACAATCTTTACGACCTCATCAGGATCGAACGGACGGCGCTTGCGAATGTCGGACAGCGCGTCGAGCGTGGTATGATTGCTGCCGACGCAGGAATAGAATTTGAGCGAAATCCGCA
>Ga0181537_10003360_pt1 | contig 13706 bp, 11 predicted proteins | sample PEATcosm2014_Bin_39_FD_119765 | JGI IMG/M metagenome (GOLD analysis project Ga0181537, IMG submission 119765) | Peatland microbial communities from MTU Mesocosm Facility, Houghton, MI, USA - PEATcosm2014_Bin23_10_metaG | ecosystem: Environmental > Terrestrial > Soil > Wetlands > Peat | place...
CCATGCTCGGGCCCATGTCAGGCCCCGCGCGCGTCCTCCTTGTTCTCCTCCTCCTTGAGGCCCTCCCGCTCCGCGCTGCCGAGGCGGCGGCCCCCGACGAGCCTGCGCTGCGGCAGCTGAACGACGATTACGTCCGGGCGTTCCTCGCCTGCGACGTCGCCCGGTTCCGTTCGCTGATCGCGGACGACTTCGTCGGGGTCCTCGCGGACGGCCGCGTGATCGACAAGGCGGAGTTCCTGCGCGAGGCGACGGCCGTGCCCGACGCCCACGGCCTGCGCCTCCATGACGTGCTGATCCGGGAATTCGCCGACACGGCGATCGTGGGGGCCTACGTCACCTACAGCAGGGCCGATGGCAAGGCGGTGCGCACCCGCTACACGACGCTCTACGCCCGGCGGGGCGGGACCTGGGTGGTGGTCTGGGTCCAGTGGACCCGCGCCCCGGTGTAGATTTGAGTGGCGCGCGCCTCGCCCCCGGTCGAGATTCTGCCCGATGCCCGCGAGCCTAGAGCCCGACCAAGCCCGCGCCACGAGCCGGACCGACGGCGCCCTGCTCGAGGTGACGCTCGAGGGGCCGTGGCGCCTGGGCGGCAAGACGCCGCGCTGGCGCAGCCTCGTCGGCGGGGAAAAGCCCGCCGGGGTCAGGCTCAAGGCCGACGGGGTGTCCGGTTGGGACACCTCGCTCGTCGTCTTCCTCGGCGAGGCGCAGCACTGGTGCGCGGACGCCGGGGTGTCCTGCGACACGGCGGCCCTCCCCGAGAAGATGCGGACCCTCGCCGGCCAGTTCGAGGCGTCCCTGCGGACGCAGGTCCACGTCGAGCATTCCCAGAGCCTCCTCGTCGAGGTGGGCCTCTCGACGCGCGAGGCCATGGACCAGCTGAAGGGATTCCTCGGCTTCGTCGGGGAATGCTGCCTAGGGGCGGCGCGGCTCGTGATGGGTTCCGCCGGCTTCCGCTGGAAGGACTGCCTGAGCGAGATCCAGAAGTGCGGGGCCATGGCGCTCCCGATCGTGAGCCTCATCAGCTTCCTGGTCGGAATCACGCTCGCGTATTCCGGGGCGATCGTCCTGCGCCGCTTCGGCGGCGACATCTGGGTGGCCGACCTGATCGGCGTCGCGATGACGCGCGAGATGGGCGCCATGATGGCGGGGATCGTCCTCGCGGGTCGCACCGGGGCGGCGTATGCGGCCGAGATCGGGAGCATGAAGGCGAACGAGGAGATCGACGCCCTGACGACCTTCGGGATATCCCCGGTCCGCTTCCTCGTCCTTCCCCGGGTGCTGGCCCTCGGCCTCATGATGCCGCTCCTCGCGATGTACGCCAACTGCCTCGGGATCCTCGGGGGCATGGCGGTCGCCTACGGCACGCTCGAGATCCCGCCCCAGGCCTACTGGGTCGAGATGCTGACGATCGTCGACATTTCCGACGTGATGGTCGGGGTCATCAAGTCGGTCGTCTTCGGGCTCATCGTCGGGTTCTCCGGCTGCCTGCGCGGCCTCGAGGCCGAGAACAACGCCGAGGGCGTGGGCAAGGCGGCGACGTCCGCCGTCGTGACCGCCATCCTGTTCATCATCGTCGCGGACGCGGTCTTCGCGGTTGTGTTCCACGCGATCGGATTATGAGCGCCGAACCCGTCCCCGCGATCGAGGTGAGGAATCTCGCCTGCGCCTACCAGGACCGGAGGGTGCTTGAGGGCGTGTCCTTCAAGGTTCGGGCCTCCGAGGTCTTCTTCATCATCGGGGGCACCGGGGTGGGCAAGACGACGCTGCTGAAGAACCTGGTCGGGCTCGCGGCCCCTGTCGCCGGGGAGGTCCGCTTCAACGGGACTTCCTTCACCTCCGCCGTGCCGGCGGAGCGGCGCGAGATGCTGAAGACCTTCGGCCTCTCCTTCCAGGGCGGCGCCCTGTGGACGTCGCTCACGCTGAGCGAGAACATCGCGCTCCCCCTCGAGGAGTACACGCGCCTGCCGCAGGACGAGATCGTGAGGATCGCGGCCTTCAGGCTGGCGCAGGTCGGTCTCGCCGGCTTCGAGGACTATTATCCGTCCGAAATCAGCGGCGGGATGCGCAAGCGCGCCGGGCTCGCCCGCGCGCTCGCGCTCGACCCGGGCATCGTGTTCTTCGACGAGCCGTCGGCGGGCCTGGACCCGATGACCGCGCGCAACCTCGACCGCCTGATCCTCCAGATCCGGGACACCTTCGGCACCACGATCGTCGTCGTGTCCCACGACGTTGACTCGATCATGGGGATCGCCGACCGGCTCATCATGCTGAGCGCCTCGACCCGCGGCATCATCGCCGAGGGCGACCCCAGGGAGCTCGCGAAGGGGCCGCCCAAGGACCAGGTCGTAGAGTTTTTGACACGGCGCACGGTGCGCTCACCATGAGCCCGCCACCCAACACGCGACGCCGGATATGAAAACCAAGATCAACCCCGCCGTCGTCGGAGCCTTCGTGCTGGGGGCCTTCGCGATCGGGATCATCGCCCTCCTCGCGCTCGGGAGCCTGAGCCTCTTCTCCAAGCCCGAGCGCTTCATGGCGTACTTCGACGAATCGATCAGCGGCCTGGACGAGGGCTCGCCGGTCAAGCTGCGCGGGGTGAGGGTGGGCCACGTCGTCGGCATCTCGATCCGCTACGACCGCGCGACCAACAAGTCGGTCGCCGCTGTGCTCTGCGAGCTGAACCGAGGATCGATCACCGACGAGCACGGGGCCAGCCTGGACATTTCCGACAGGGAGGCGCTGCAGACCCTCGTCGACCATGGCCTCAGGGCCCAGCTGGAGGTCCTCGGCCTCGCGACCGGCCTCCTCTTCGTGGAGCTCGACTTCCTGGACCCGGCGAAGCACCCCGACACGAGCAACACGACCGAGGTGAAGTACGTCGTGGTCCCCTCGGCGCCCTCGGACCTGGCCGAGTTCCGCGCGAGCGCGACGACGCTCCTCGCGAAGATGCAGGATATCGACTTCAAGGGCCTCTCGACCGAGCTCAAGAACCTGCTCGTGGAGACCCGCCTGCGGATCGAGGGCGTCGACTTCAAGGGGCTGGCCGCCCAGTGGAAGAGGACCGGCGAGTCGGTCGACGCGCTCGCCCGATCGCCCGACGCGCTTCGCTCGTTCGAGAACCTCAACAAGACGCTCGAGGTGCTCCGGTCGACCATCGTGCGGCTCGACACCCAGGTCGACGCCAACGGCAAGGACCTCCAGGCGACGCTCGTCCAGGCCAAGGCTGCCCTCGAGTCGTTCAACGCCGCGGCCGTGTCGGCCAAGGGGTTCATCAGCGCCCAGCAGAGCTTCAGTTCGGACACGAGCCGCGCCCTGGAGCGCGTGGCCGACGCCGCGGAGTCGGTCCAGCGGCTAGCCGACTTCATCGAGCGCAACCCGAATGCGCTCGTCTCCGGCCGCAAGGAGCCAAAATGAATCATCCCGCCGTGAAGATCGCCCGCCTGCACCCCTTCCTTGCCGCCCTCGCCGCCGCGGGCGCCCTCGGCCTCCTCGCGGGGTGCAACATCGTGCCGGCCGCCCAGGACGACCCGACACGGTATTTTGTGCTCTCGGATGCTGCGGCCTTGCCCGAGCAGGCCACCCCGGCCGCCGGGGGCGTCCGGATAGGGCTGAAATCCGTCCGGCTGGAGGGCTACCTCAAGCGCCGGGAGATGGTGGTGCGCGCCGGCGACAACGAGGTCGAGTTCCGCGACTACCGCCGGTGGGCCGAGCCGCTGGACGCGGCCGTCGGCCGCGCGCTGCGGGGGGATCTGCTGGCCTCGCCCGGCGTGGCGCAGGTCCAGTCGGAGCCGTTCGCGCTCGACCAGGACCGCGACTTCGACGTGTTTATCGAGGTCCGCAGGTGCGAGGGCGCCTTGTCCGGCCCGGGGAAATTCACGGCGAGCTTCACCGCGATGGTCGAGGTGTCGACCGCGGGGGCGAACCCCCACGTCGTCTCGCGCAAGCTCTTTGTCGCGCCCGACGCGGCGTGGGACGGCAGGGACTACGACCGGCTGGCGGGCCTGCTGACGGCCGATGTCTCGGCCCTCGGCCGGGAGATCCTCTCGGAACTGCCCGCCAGGAACTGACGGCTCAGGCCAGGGCGGCCGTGATGCGGGCTAGCGCCTTCTCGACGTTCTCGCGGCTGTTGAAGGCGCTGATACGGACGTGGCCCTCGCCGCACTTGCCGAAGCCGGCGCCCGGGGTGCAGACGACCTGGGCCTGGGTCAGGAGCCGGTCGAAGAATTCCCACGAGTCGCGGCCGACGTTGATCCACACGTAGGGCGCGTTGTCCCCGCCGACGCACGGCAGGCCGAGCTTCGCCATGGCGGCCCGGATCAGCTTCGCGTTGCCGAGGTAGAAGTCGGTGAGCTCCCGGCACTGGCGGCTGCCCTCGGGTCCGTAGGCAGCGGCCGCGGCCTTCTGCACGGGGTAGGAAACCCCGTTGAACTTGGTCGTCTGCCGGCGGTTCCAGAGCGCGTGGAGCGGCTGGGGGTTGCCCGCGGCGTCCCAGGCGACGAGCGTCTTTGGCACGACCGTGTACGCGCACCGGGTTCCCGTGAACCCCGCGGTCTTGGAAAAACTCCTGAACTCGATCGCGACCTCTCGGGCGCCCTCGATCTCATAGATGGAGCGGGGGATCCCCGGGTCGCGGATGTACGCCTCGTAGGCCGAGTCGAAGAGGATGACCGCCTTGTTCTTCTTCGCATAGGCGACCCAGGCCGCCAGCTGCTCCTTCGTCGCGACGACCCCCGTCGGATTGTTCGGGAAGCAGAGGTAGATCAGGTCCGCCGCGACCGTGGGGACCTCCGGGACGTAGCCGTTCGCCGCCGTCGACTCGAGGTAGGTGATGCCCTGGTAGCGGCCGTCCACGAAGGGGCCCGTGCGCCCCGCCATCACGTTCGTGTCGACGTAGACCGGGTAGACCGGGTCCGGGATCGCGAGGCGGATGTCGTTCGAGAAGATCTCCTGGATGTTGCCGCAGTCGCACTTGGCGCCGTCCGACACGAAGATCTCGTCGGCCTCGATGCGGCACCCGCGCGCCGCGTAGTCGTGCTGCGCGATGAGCTCGCGCAGGAACGGGTAGCCCTGCTCGGGGCCGTAGCCCTTGAAGGTTGCCCTCGAGGCCATCTCCTGCGCCGCGGCGTGCAGCGCCTCCACGCACGCGGGCGGCAGGGGCTCGGTCACGTCCCCGATCCCAAGGCGGATGACGGGCTTGTCCGGGTTCGCCGAGGTGAACGCGCCTACCCGGCGCGCGATGTCCGCGAACAGGTAGGAGGCCTTGAGCTTCGTGTAGTTCTCGTTGATCCGGATCATTGAAATTTGCGTAAAGAGTTGCCTGTTTGCGGCGATAGGCGGCCGAAAACCTTGAACAAACCCCCCAACGGGGCATTGTTCAAGCCATCGTTACCCCCATGGAGACAATCGAGAGGATTTCCGACATGCGAACCCTGGCTGCGAAGCTGAGGGCAAAGGGAAGGGGGCTGTCGCTCGTGCCCACGATGGGGGCGCTGCACGCCGGCCACGAGGCGCTGATCGCCGCCGCCGTCGCCGCGGGAAAGCCGGTCGTCGTCTCGATCTTCGTCAACCCGCTGTCGTTCGGCTCGAACGAGAACTTCGCCGGGTACCCCCGGAGCCTGGAGGCGGACATCGGCCTCTGCGCCAGGCTTGGGGTCGCCGCGGTGTTCGCCCCGGCGACGGCGGAGATCTACCCGAAGGGCTACTCGACCACCGTCACCGAGGACGCGGTCAGCAAGCCGCTCTGCGGCGTGTCGCGTCCGTCCCACTTCAGGGGCGTGACCACCCTGGTCGCGAAGCTCCTCAACATCATCGCCCCCGACCGGCTTTTCCTCGGCCAGCGCGATGTCCAGCATGTCGCGGTCCTGCGGAAGATGATCACCGACCTCAACTACAGCGTGGAGATCGCTGTCGTGCCCACGGTGCGCGAGGCCGACGGCCTCGTGGTCTCGGTCCGCAACCGGGACCTGACCGCCAACCTTCGCCTCGAGGCGCTCTCGATCAGCAAGGCCCTCGCGAAGGCGCGGGAGATGGTGGAATCGGGGGTCCGCAGTTCCGACCGGCTGGTCGCCGAGGTCACCCACATCGTCGGCAGGAACAACCGGGTCCGGATCATCTACGCCCAGATCGTCGACCCGGTCACCATGGAGGCGATCCGCGATGTCGAGCCCGGCAGGGCGCTTTTCTGCATCGCGGCCTGGGTCGACGAGGTCAGGCTGACCGACAACGCGCTGCTCTAGGCGGTGCGCCGGTATGGCCGCACCTTTTCCCAGGATAGGCATCGTCGGGTCAGGCTCCGTGGGCACGTACTACGGGGCGAGGCTATCGCTCGCCGGCGCGGACGTGAGCTTCCTCATGAGGGGCGACCTGGGCGCGGTCCGCGCCCGCGGATCGGTCCTTGTGCACGACCGGTCGGGCGTGACCGAGGTGAGGCCGGTCGCCGCCTTCGGCTCGGCGGCCGAGATGGGAAAGGTCGATCTCGTGTTTCTGAGCGTAAAGTCCACGTCGAACGACGTGGTGGGGCCCCTGGTCGAGCCGCTGCTGGGCCCCGGGACCGCCATCCTCACCGTCCAGAACGGCCTGGGCGCCGACGACGCCCTCGCCGGTCTCTTCGGGGCCGAGCGGATCATCGGCGCCCTCGTCTTCATGGCCATCACCCGCATCGGGCCGGGGGAGGTGCGCTGCTTCCACCCGGGGATGGTCACCGTCGGCGAATTCAACCGGCCGGCCCGGGAGCGGACCCGCGCGCTCGCCGCGCTCCTTGCCTCGGCCGGCATGAAGTCCGAGGCCGTCGAGAACCTGATCGAGGAGCGCTGGAAGAAGCTCGTCTGGAACATCCCGTTCAACGGGCTCTCGATCGCGGAGGGGGGCGTCACGACCGACCGGATCTGCGGGAATCCGCGCCTGGCGGCCGAGGCCCGCGCCCTCATGCTCGAGGTCCAGCGGGCGGCCGCGGCCTTCGGCTTCGCGATCCCCGACGCCTTCGTGGAGAAGCAGTTCGACGTCACGCCGAAGATGGGCGCCTACCAGCCTTCAAGCCTCGTGGATTTCCTTGCGGGCAGGGAAGTGGAGGTGGAGGCGATCTGGGGCGAGCCGCTGCGCCGGGCCCGCGCGGCGGGGGTCGACACGCCGCGGCTGGCCGCGCTTTATTCGCGCCTGGTCACCCTCTGCCCCGACCGGCAGCCGCCGTCCGTCCCATGAATCCCGCCGTTCATCGGGCCCGGAGGGCTGCCCGCAATCATCTCGCTTGCCGTCGCACCCCCCGCGGGAATCATCTCATGGAATGCTGAAATCCGTGTTTGCAGCGGGCCTGGCGGGTGCCCTCGCCCTTTGCGCCCGCGCCTCATTCGACCCGTCGACCTTCGACCTTTCGGTCAAGCCCCAGGACGACTTCTTCCGGTACGCGAACGGCACCTGGATCAAGAACACCCCGGTCCCCCCCGAATACTCGCGCTGGGGCAGCTTCGACGCCCTTGCAGAGCGCAACAAGGACCTCCTGAAGGGGATCTGCGAGGCGGCGGCGGCCAAGGGCGCCGCGGGCACCCCCGTCGAGCGCATGGTCGGCGACTTCTACGTGAGCGGGATGGACGTCGACGCCGCCAACGCGGCGGGCGTGGCGCCGATCCAGCCGGAGCTCGACGCTGTCGCCTCGATCAAGGACGCGGGCGGGGTGATGGCGGAGATCGCCCACCTGGCATCGCAGCACGTCCCGGCCGGCTTCCAGTTCTTCAGTTCCGCCGACGAAAAGGACAGCGACACGGAGCTCGCCCAGCTGCGCCAGGGCGGCCTGGGGCTGCCGGACCGCGACTACTACCTGAACGACGACGAGAAGTCGAAGACGCTGCGCGCGCAGTACGTCGCGCACGTGTCCAGGATGCTCCAGCTGCTCGGCGACAGCCCGGCCGACGCCGACAATGAGGCCCAGGCAGTGCTCGCGCTGGAGACCGAGCTCGCGAAGGCGTCGCTTTCCAAGGAAGTGCTCCGCAACCCGAATGCCAGCTACCACAAGATGGCGGTCGCGGACCTTGCGGCCTACACGGGGCCGATAGACTGGCCCGGATACTTCAGCGCGGCCGGGGCGCCCCACTTTGACCAGCTCAACTTCCAGCAGCCGGAATTCTTCAGGGCCTTCGCCGCGCAGCTCTCGTCCGCGCCCCTTGCGGACTGGCGGACCTACCTCAGGTGGCAGGTGGCGCACCACTACGCCCCCTACCTGAGCGACCCCTTTGTGCAGGAGAACTACCGCTTCTTCGACGAGACTCTGAACGGCACGAAGATCATCCTGCCGCGCTGGAAGCGGGTGGTGAACGAGGTCGACGGGGCCGTCGGCGAGGCCCTCGGCCAGCTCTACACCGCGCAGCACTTCCCGCCCGAGTCGAAGGCCCAGGTGCTCATGCTCGTCGCGAACCTGCGCAGCGCCCTGCGCGCGGACCTGTCCACCCTTTCGTGGATGGACGAAGCCACGAGGGCCAAGGCCGTGGCGAAGCTCGACGCCTACACCGTGAAGATGGGATACCCCGACACGTGGCGCGACTACCGCGCGCTCGCGATAGACCGGGGCTCATACGCCCGCAACGTCATCCGCGCCGAGGCATTCGAGCAGCACCGCATCCTCGCGAAGATCGGCAAGCCGGTCGACCGCGCGGAATGGCACATGACGCCCCCGACCGTGAACGCCTACTACAGCCCGGAGCGCAACGAGATCGTCTTCCCTGCCGGCATCCTGCAGCCGCCCTTCTTCGACCCGAAGGCCGACGACGCCCTCAACTACGGCGGCATCGGCGCGGTCATCGGCCACGAGATGACCCACGGCTTCGACGACCGGGGCCGCCAGTACGACCCGAAGGGCAACCTGACCGACTGGTGGTCGGTCGAGAGCGCCAACCGGTTCAAGGAGAGGGCCGCGGGCATCGTCCGGCAGTTCAGCGGCTACACGGTGCTGGACGGCGTGCACCTGATCGGCGAGCGCACCCAGGGCGAGAACATCGCTGACCTGGGCGGCCTCAAGGTCGCCTTCGCGGCGCTGCAGATCGCGCTCAAGGACCACCCGCAGGGGAAGATCGACGGGTTCACGCCCGAGCAGCGCTTCTTCATCAGCTACGCGTCGATATGGCGGGGGGTGATCCGCCCCGAGAACCTGCGCCTGCGGGTGAAGACCGACCCGCACTCGCCGGCGGAATTCCGCGTGAACGGCCCGCTCTCCAACCTGGACGAATTCGCTGCTGCCTTTGACGTCCCCCCGGGCGCGCCGATGCGCCGGTCGGGCGCCGACCAGGTGACGATCTGGTAGGGTCCCTATTTCCATGAAAATCATCCCCTGGGCGGCCGCAGCCCTCCTTGGCTCGTCCGTCTGTCTTGCCTCCGTCGACCCAAAGAACCTGGACCCGACGACCAAGCCCTCGGACGACTTCTACCAGTATGCGAACGGGGGCTGGCTCAAGGCCAACCCGGTCCCGGCGGACCAGAGCAGCTGGGGCTCCTTCGACGAGATCCAGGACCGCAACGAGAAGATCCTCCACGGGATCCTCGAGCGGGCCTCCAGCGCCAAGGACCCCGGCTTCATCGAGAAGCTGGTCGGGGACCTCTATGCGAGCGGCATGGACACGGCGACGGTCGACTCGCTCGGGGCGGCGCCCCTGAAGCCCGATTTCGACCGCATCGCGGCGCTCAAGGCGCCCGGGGACATCGCGGCCCTCGTGGCCGCGCTTCACATGGACGGGGTCGGCGTGTGCTTCGGCTTCGGCTCGGAGCAGGACCCCAGGAACAGCGAGATGATGATCGCGGCCCACGGCCAGGGGGGCCTCGGGCTTCCCGACCGCGACTACTACCTGCGCGACGACGACGCATCGAAGAAGATCCGCGCGCAGTACACCGCGCACGTCGCGAAGATGCTGCAGCTCGCGGGCGATTCCGCCGGGCTCGCCGCGGCCGAGGCCGACGCGATCATGGGGCTTGAGACCCGCCTTGCGAAGGGCTCGAAGGCGACGGCCGACCTCCGGGACCCGATCGCCAACTACCACCTGATGCCCCTCGGCGACGCCGAGAAGCTCGCGCCCCATTTCGACTGGACCGCTTACCTGGCCGGCATGGGGCTCCCCCCGCCGGCCTCCCTCGACGTGAACCAGCCGGAATACCTCCAGGCGCTCGACACGGAGCTTGCCTCGAGCTCGATCACGGACTGGAAGGCCTACTTCCGCTGGCACCTGATCCACGACAACGCGCGCTACCTGAGCGCGCCCTTCGTCGATGAGAACTTCGCCTTCTTCGGCCGCACGCTCACGGGCACCCCCGAGATGAGGGAGCGCTGGAAGCGGGTGCAGGGCATCGTCGACGAGAACGTCGGCGAGGCGCTCGGCCAGCTCTTCGTCGCGGAGGCGTTCCCGCCGGAGTCCAAGGCGCGCGTGCTGAAGATCGTCTCCGGGATCCGAGCCGCGCTCCACGACCGGATCGAGCACCTCGAGTGGATGGACGACACCACCCGGGCGGCGGCGCTCAAGAAGCTCGACCTTTTCGGGGTGAAGGTCGGCTACCCGGACAAGTGGATCGACTACAGCACGCTGGTCATCGACCGCGGGCCCTACGTCCTCAACATACTCCGGGCCAACGCCTTCAACACGAAGCGCGACATCGCCAAGATCGGCAAGCCGGTCGACCGGGGCCTCTGGGGGATGACGCCGCCGACCGTGAACGCCTACTACAACCCGAACAACAACGAGATCGTCTTCGCCGCGGGCATCCTGCAGCCGCCCTTCTACGACCCGAAGGCGGACGACGCCACGGTCTTCGGGGCGATCGGCACCGTGATCGGCCACGAGATGACCCACGGGTTCGACGACGAGGGCAGGCAGTTCGACGGCAAGGGCAACCTCTCCGACTGGTGGTCCTCCGAAAGCAACAGGCGCTTCAGGGAGCGGGCGGCGGGGATCGTCACCCAGTTCTCCGGCTACGTGGCGGTCGAGGACCTCCACGTGAACGGCGAGCTCACGCAGGGCGAGAACATCGCGGACCTGGGCGGCATCAAGCTCGCCTACACGGCGATGAAGGCGGCGATGGGCGGCAAGCCCGGCGAGAGGATAGACGGCTTCACCCCGGAGCAGCGCTTCTTCCTCTCCTTCGCGAGCCTGTGGCGCGAGAACCAGCGCCCGGAGGCGATGCGCCTGCAGGTGAACACCGACCCGCATTCGCCGTCGCGGCTGCGGGTGAACGGTCCGCTCTCGAACCTGGACGAGTTTGCCTCGGCCTTCGATGTCCCCGACGGCGCGCCGATGCGCCGCGCGGCGGATGAGCGCGTGACCATCTGGTGACACTCAACGCCCACCGCACCCCCGTCACAGGCCGCCGCGTCCAGCTGATGGCGACCTGCCTCTGCGACGCGTTCCACGACGACGTCGCCCGGGCGACGGTGGAGGTGCTGGAGCACCTGGGCTGCGAGGTGTCCTTCCCCGAGGGCCAGACCTGCTGCGGCCAGCCCGCGTTCAACGGGGGCGACTGGCCGGCGTCCCGCAACGTCGTGCGGCACGCCGTGCGGACCTTCTCCTCGGGGGACCCCGTCGTCGTCCCGTCGGGCTCCTGCGCCGCGATGATCTTCCACGGCGCGGCGCTCGAGTTCGAGCACGAGGGCGACCTCGCCGAGGTCGAGGCGCTCGGCCGGCGGACCTGGGAGCTCGGCGACTTCATCGTGAACGGCCTCGGCGTCCGGTCGTGGCCGGGGCGCCTTGACGCCCGGGTCGCGCTCCACCGCTCCTGCCACACCCGCGGGACGGGAAGCAGCGACGCCGTCGGCCTCCTCGTCGGCTCCATCGCCGGCGTGAGCCTGGTCGGGTTCGGGGAGGGCGAGCAGTGCTGCGGCTTCGGGGGGACGTTCTCGGTCGGGTTCCCGAACATCTCGGCGGCCATGGGCGACCTGAAGCTGGAGCATGTCCGCGCGGCCCATCCCGACGTCCTTGTCTCGGGCGACATGGGCTGCCTCATGCACCTCTCGGGCCTCGCGAACCGCGAGGGGGCCCCGATGAGGACGATGCATTTCGCGCAGGTGCTGCGCGACGCCCTGGGAGGGGCCTCATGAGGACCCAGCCGATCGACCAGGCGGCCGCGGGCCTCGGGGCGGAGACGAAGGCCGCCGTCTACGAGGGGTCGAAGATCGGCCACGAGAAGCGCACGAAGCTCCTCTTCGACCACTACGCCGACCCGAACCGCCTGCGCGCGCTCGCGGGCGAGGTGAAGCAGCACGTGGTCGAGAACCTCGACACCTACCTTCCCGCGGTCGAGGCCAGGCTGCAGGCGAACGGCGTCAGGGTCCACTGGGCCTCCACGGCCGACGCCGCCTGCGAGGCGGTGCATTCGATCCTCAAGGCGCGCGGCGCCACCCGCCTCGTGAAGGCGAAGACGATGGTGAGCGAGGAGATCGGCCTCGACGACTACCTGCGCGCGCGCGGGATCGATTCGCTCGAGACCGACCTCGGGGAATTCATCGTGCAGATGGACCACGACCACCCGTCGCACATCATAAAGCCCATCATCCACAAGAACCGCCGGCAGATCGCGGAGCTCTTCGAGAAGAACGGGCTCGGCGCGTACAACGACGAACCCGGGGTCATCACCCAGCGCGCGCGCGCGTTCCTGCGCCACAAGTACCTCGAGGCCGACGCGGGGCTCACCGGCGCCAACTTCGTCGTCGCCGAGAGCGGCCGGATCGTCGTCGTGACGAACGAGGGCAACTCGCGCTTCTGCCTCGCGGCGACCCGCTGCCACATCGCGCTCGTCGGCATCGAGAAGATCCTCCCCAAGGACAGCGACCTGGCGCTCTTCCTAAACCTGCTCGCCCGCTCCGGCACGGCCCAGCAGCTGACCGTCTACAACGAGTTCATCTCGGGGCCGCGCGGGCCGGGCCAGCCGGACGGCCCAGACGAGATGCATGTCGTCCTCGTCGACAACGGCCGGACGGACGTCCTCGCCTCCGACTGCCGGGACATCCTGCGGTGCATCCGCTGCGGGGCCTGCCTCAACGTCTGCCCGGTGTACCGGCAGGCGGGGGGCCACGCGTACCGCAGCGTCTACCCGGGCCCGGTCGGGGCGGTGCTCTCGCCGCTCCTCCTCGGCAAGCGCTTCCCGGAGAAGGCCGACCTGCCGAAGGCCTCGAGCCTCTGCGGCGCCTGCAACGAGGTCTGCCCGGTGGACATCCCGATCCCCGACCTCCTCCTGCGCCTGCGCGACAAGGCCCACCACGAGGGGATCCCCTCGCCGGGAACCCCGCCCATGGGGTTGTGGGCCGTGCTTGCGACCCAGCCCGCGGCCTGGCGGGCGGCGCTCGCGGGCGGCTATCTCCTGAATCACGTCCCGAAGGGGCTCATTCCCGTCCCCGCGCTCCGCGCCTGGGAATCCAGGCGCGAGCTCCCGCCCTGGCGCGGGGGGGAGTTCAGGAAATGGCTTAAAATGCGTCGCCAGTAGCCGTTTAGGGGCCAAGGATCGCTGGAACAGACCCGACCATGGCATCCCCCCAGCCCCCCAAGGCAAAGCACGAGCCCTTCATCCTCCCCGAGACCGTGATGAAGGAGTTCACGGTCCGGGCGGTCATCGCCGGGACCCTCCTCGGGACCCTCTTCGGGGCCTCGTCGCTCTACCTCGTCCTCAAGGTCGGCCTCACCGTGAGCGCATCGATCCCCGTCGCGGTCATCTCGCTGGCCCTCTTCCGGCTGCTTTCGAAGGTGGGC
>Ga0181537_10003362_pt1 | contig 13705 bp, 15 predicted proteins | sample PEATcosm2014_Bin_39_FD_119765 | JGI IMG/M metagenome (GOLD analysis project Ga0181537, IMG submission 119765) | Peatland microbial communities from MTU Mesocosm Facility, Houghton, MI, USA - PEATcosm2014_Bin23_10_metaG | ecosystem: Environmental > Terrestrial > Soil > Wetlands > Peat | place...
AACACGACGCGCTCCTTGGCGTATTCGATCCCCTTGTTGAGAAGCCAGCGACCGTCGCCGATGCATTCCTGCGCGACGAGAATGCGCTCGGCGTTCATGCCATCGAGGATGTAGCGAAACCCCTTCCCTTCTTCGCCGATCAGGTTTTCCGCCGGGACCTTCAGATTGTCAAAAAACACCTCGGTGGTGTTGTGGTTGATCATCGCGTCGATCGGCCGGATTTCGAGCCCCTTGCCAAGGCTTTCGCGCAAATCGACGAGAAACACTGAAAGCCCGTCGGTGCGCCGCTTGACCTCTTCGACCGGCGTGGTGCGCGCCAGGAGCAGCATCAGATCCGAATGCCGCGCGCGCGACGTCCACACTTTCTGGCCGTTGACGACATAATGCGAATTGCCCTCGCGCACCGCGCGGGTCTTCAATTTGGTCGTGTCGGAGCCGGTCGTCGGCTCGGTGACGCCAAACGCCTGCATCCGCAATTCGCCAGTCGCGATCTTGGGCAGGTATTTCTCTTTCTGTTCGGCACTACCGTGCCGCAGCACAGTGCCCATGATGTACATCTGGGCGTGACCCTGGCTCGCGGTGCAGCCGGAAGCGTTGATCTCCTCGAGGATCACCGCGGCGGCGCGCAATGGCAGACCGGAGCCGCCATATTCCTCGGGGATCAGCGAAGCGAGAAAACCGCCGCGGGTCAGCTCTTCGATAAACTCGGTCGGGTAGGCCTGCTCGTCCTCGAGCTTGCGCCAATAGGCGCCGGGATAGCCCTCGCAAATCTTGCGGATCGATTCGCGCAGTTCCGGATAGTCCTCGCCGAGCGCGAGCATGACGGGTTCGTCGGATTGGTCGCCATAGGGCATCGCCGGGTCCTCTTCAGGTGCTCCCGGACAAAATACCCCGGCGGCGCGCGATTGACCAATTGGGCCATCAGGGTTTTGTAGAACCCCGCCCGCCATCGACCTCATCGGCCATGGCTTCCAGCTGGTCGGCGAGGCGGCGCAGCGCCTCGGCCAGTTGCGTCGAGCGACCCGCCAGCGTACGCATCGCTTCGGCCTGTCGCCGCAAGAATTGGGCATGTGCGTTGCTATCCATAGCAGCAGTACAACGGCGAGAGCGAATTTTAGTTCGCCATTCACAATCAGGCCGTTTCAATTATTCTGAGAATTTACTGATTGTTACTTCGTATTCAAGTTTTGCCAAAATCCATTAGCTAAACGTCATAAGCGTCGTGATATCGACGCGATCTCGCCTATTTTAGACGGGAACTATTTCTGTTGAATTGTGTTTTGCCCGGTGTACCGATTTGGTTTGTGTGGTCGCCTGACGAACAGCGTTCCGGCCAGCCCGAACGATGGAGGGCGACCGAAATGAGCGACCCGCGACCGAGCGCCGAGTACTACCGCCGGGTCGCCGCCGAAATCGAGCAACTGGCCGAGCGAAGCCAACTTCCCGATGTCCGGCACGAACTGCTCGGTCCCGCGGAGCGGTTCCGGCGCATGGCCACGCACCGCGGCCACGGCGACAGCCAGTGAGCTAGAACCTTGGGACTCAATCGCGTTTTACGGTGAAGGTGCGCACGAGTCGGCCTCGTTCACGCAACGAGATGGTCGCCTCGCGGTCGCTGGTGCGTTGCAAGAATGCGTCGCCCCCGACCCACCAAAAACTCAGCATGCTGCCTTCAGCGGAAACGTCGGAGCGTAGCACTTCCGGGTAATCCATGCCGCGACCGACACCGATGACCTTGTTGCCGGCGATGATGATCTGGATGCCGTCGCCGTTTTCCCAACCGCCGGCCCATGTTCCGTCCCAGGATTGAGTGGCGCTTGCCTCAGATGCGACGGCAACGGCCGACAGGACCAGGAAAAGCAGGGGAACCGAGCGGCGGAGAAAGCCGGTCATCGCGTTCCCCGAAAGTCAGCCCGCGCGCGCGGCGCGATATTCGCGGCGGACGATATCCAGCAATTCCTCCGCCGAGGTCGTAGCGGCATGGCTCTCGAACGTCACCTCGCCGTGCTGGACCAGCATGACCCGGTCGCAGATTTCGAGCGTCTGCGCGTAATTATGCGCGATCATCACGATCGCGATGTCGCCGCGCCCCCGGAGCCGGTCGATCAGGTCGATGATCAGCCGCGCCTCGCGCGCCCCCATCGCCGCGAGCGGTTCGTCGAGCAGCAGAATGCGCGCGTTTGACGACACCGCGCGCGCCACCGCGATCGCCTGACGCTGGCCACCCGACAATTGCCCGACCTCAAGCTCGACCGAGGGTATCGCAACACCGATCTCATCAAGCGCCGCGGCAGCGCGCCGCCGCATCGCGCGGTGGTCGAGCAGCTTGAGCGGCCCGCCCCACAGCAATTCCCGGTTCAGGAACATGTTGTGATAGATGCTGAGGCCGTTCACCAGCGCCAGATCCTGGTAGACGCACTCGATACCAAGTGCTCGCGCCTCATCGACCGAGCCCAATCGCACCGGTTTCCCATCGACATAGACCTGCCCCGCATCCGGCTGGTGGTAGCCGGTCAGGATCTTGATCAAGGTCGATTTACCGGCGCCGTTATCGCCAAGAATGCCGAGCGTCTCGCCGCGCTCGACCCGCATTGACACGCCGTTGAGAGCGGTGACGCTGCCAAACGTCTTGACCAGGTTTTCGGCGCGAATGGCCTCGCTCATCGCGCACCGCCCCGCGGCGCGTGGGACCGGAGCCGAGCGAGATGGATGTTCGCCACCATCGCGATCAGGATCGCCGCGCCGATGATGATGTCAAAGGTAAAGGCGTTGATGCCCTGCAGGGTAAACCCATCCTGCATGACGCCGAGCATGATGCCGCCGACCAGGCCGCCGATGATCGTCCCCGCCCCGCCGGCGATCGCGGTGCCGCCGATGACCCCGGAGGCGACGCCAAGGAACATGATGTTGCTGCCGCCGGCGAGCGGATCGATCGAGCCGACGCGAAAGGCTTCGAGAAGCCCGGTCAGCCCGCCCAGCGTGCTGGTCAGCACGAAATTGCCGATCTTGATGCGGTTGATCGCGATCCCCGCCTCGGCGGCCGCGGTGATGTTGCCGCCGATCGCGATCGTATGCAGACCCCAGCGCGTGTGGCGCAGCACGACATGCATGATCGCGACGATGGCGAGCGCCCAAACGATCTCCGAATAGGCCCATTCGCCCATGATCCCAGTGAGCCAAGGCCCACCGGCGGTGTTGGCCGGATAGCCGCGCGAGATCGTCAAGGTCAGCCCGGTGATCAGGAACAGCATGCCGAGCGTCGTGATAAACGAGGGCACACTGAGCCCGATCGTGATGAGGCCGATCACCAGCCCGATCAGCGCGCACACCGCGAGCGCCGCGAGGATCGCCAGCGGCACCGGCACACCGATATCGTTGACGTTTTCCATGATGAACGGCGCCAGCGCGAAGACCTGGCCAACCGACAGGTCGATCTCGCGGCAGATCAACAACATGATCTCGCCGCAGGCGATGATGACCGGCGCGGCAACGAATTGCGACACCGTCTGGACATTGGCGTTGGTCAGGAAATTCTGATTGGCGATCTCGAAATAGATGACGAGCGCCACCGACACGACAATGACGCTCGCCTCCGGCCGCAACAGGAATTCGTAGGCACGGCTGGCGACCCCACGGCGCGATCCCCCCTGCGCCACCTCAGCCGCCGATCGCGCCGCTGCGCGGGACGAGCTGCGCCTCCTTCGCGCTGCCTTCGTAGCGGGTCTTGGTGTTCATGTATTGGCCGACCGCATCCTTGGTGACGAATTTGAGCCCGGTATTGATGTCGGCCGGGCCGATCAGGCCACCCGATATCTTGAACGCGAACATCTCCATGACCGTGTAGAAGCCCTGCAAATAGGGCTGCTGGTCGATCACGAATTCGAGGAACCCGTCACGCACCGCTTCCAGCGAGCGCGGCAGCATATCGTAGCCGCCGGCCTGCACGCCCTTCGCCGCCAGATCGTGCTGCCGGCTCAGCAGCCCGCAATTCATCGTGTCGCCGCCGCTGACGCCGAACAATCCCTTCACATCCTGGTTGCCGAGATAATAAGCCTGGATTTTCGACAGCCCGGCATTGGCGGTCGGGTCGGTCGCGATCATCGTCGCCTCGATCGCCGCGCCGGATTTCTTGATCGAATCCATCGCGCCGTCGACCCGCGGCTGCAGGTTGAGCTGGCCGGGTGTCGCGATAAAGATCGCGACCTTGCCCGAGCCGACAAGCTTGACGATGCGCTCGCCCATCATCTGACCGCTGAGGAACAGATCCTGGCCGATATAGGCGAGCCGCTTGTTGGTGTGCGAATCGGCGTTGTAGCCGAACACCGGGATGCCGGCATCGAGCGCATGCTCGACCGGCCGGTCAAATCCTTTCGGATCGACCAGGCATACCGCGATCGCGTCCGCCTTGCCGGCGATCGCCGTGTTCATCGCGTTGACCATCTGCGCGACATCGGAGGTTTCCGACCCGGTCCACTGATAGTCGACTCCCAGCAGCGCGCATGCGTCCTGGATGCCGTACTGCGTCGGCACAAAAAACGGGTTGGTCGTCACATGGTTGACGAAGACGAATTTCCAGCGCGGATGGTCGGGAAACGGCGCCGCGTCGGCCGCCCGCGCCCGCTCGCCCGCCCCCGCCAGCAACGCCGCGGCGGCGCCGACCGTGACGCCGCGCATCAGCGCACGACGCGGCAGCCGCGCCGCTACCTTCTCTGCGATGTCGCCAGAGCCACGCTTCATAACGCCCTCCCGTCTCTATGTTCTTCGGCACGCAAGATAAAGCAGCCCCTTTGCCATTGCGAGGCGTCCGAGCAGGGCAATGACCAAGCATAGCAGGATTGTCCGCCCTCTCACGCGAGGCGCCGGAGAACCATCGGTGGCTGGGTTTCGTAATGATGAAAGGGGGAAGAGGACGTTCGTGAAGTACCTGCTCAATGTGCCGTTGGCGGTCGGCGCGCTCGCGCAGGCGCTCTTCGCCTATCTCGCGCTGATGTCGGCGCCGTGGCCCAATTGGGAAGACGGCCCGTCACGCGGCGCAATGGCATACATCATGTTCCAGCCGGCGGTTTTGAGCTGGCTGATGATGTTGATCGCCGGCATCCCGGCGGTCTTTACCGACGCGTTCGATTGGGTGCCGATCGCCCATCGCGGCCGCCGGCGCCTCGCGCTGCTTGTCGCTACTCTCTTTGTGATCGCGACGCTCGGCGTGTGCATGTTTGTCGCGTTGGGCGCCAGCGCGGCGGCGGGATCGTCCGAGGACGTTCCGGCCGACCCGATCGTGCTCATCATCGGGCAGATCGGTGGAACAATCGTACCGCTGCTGGCGATGGCCTGGCTCGCCTGGCTGATCGATTCTCCCGCGGACCGGCGTGATTTGGCGGTACTGCGCCTACCGGCCCTCGGCACGTTGGGGTTTACGACGGCGATCGGCGGCGTTCTCGGCCTGCAAATGCTGCGCGACGAGATCGTCATCGAGCGCGCCACCGCGCTGGAGTACCAGCAGATGAGCGACGAGCGCGACGCCGGCGAACGCGAAGGGATCGCGAAACTGACCGACGCCGACCCGCTGCCGCGATGGCTTGGCTACACCGACCCGTTGATGCTCAAGGACGTTCGCAAGCAAGCGGTGCAACGGCTCGCCACGCGGCCGACGCTCGAGCCTGACCTCGCCGACGCGCTGCAATCCTCCGATCCCGATATCGTCGACGGCGCCTTGCGCGCCATCGCCCTCGTTGATTTCAAGCCCACTGCCGCATTGGAAGCGCCGCTGCGCGCGGCGCTCGGCAATCTTCCGGAGCGCATTCGCGTCAGCCGTACCGAGCAGCCCTTTGACGACGAGTATGTCGACCGCTGGTTTTCCAGCCAATGGGCCGACGCACTGGTGGCGGTGGAAAAACTCGCCGCGAGCGCCGGTGTCGATCTGCGCGACGTGATGTCCCCGATCGTGCAGACGACCTCTGAGATTTACCCGAAATCGCGCTCGGCGAAATCCTTCCCGCGCGACCTCGCCGCCGCCGATCGAAAGATCACCGACGCCCTGGCGGCGAGCCATCACACGCCGTGAGAGGCATCACCGGGCCGAGAATTCACGCGGCAGACATGACGGCCGTGAAAGAACTATAAGGATCGCCGAGCAAAAGAAGTTGTCAGCCCGGGTCGACCAGAGCTCGCGCCTGGGCACGACGCTTCGGGAAACGCAGTAGAGGATCGCGATGTCGTCCACCCGTCCGCTGTCCGGTCTTGTCGTCATCGAGATCGGCCACAGCATTGCCGCGCCTTATGCCGCGATGATCCTCGGCGAACTCGGCGCCGAGGTCATCAAGGTCGAGAACCCGAAAGGCGGTGATGCCTGCCGCGGCTGGGGCCCGCCTTTCGCCGAGGGCGCCGCAACCTGTTTTCACGCGGTCAATCGCGGCAAGCAGGGCATCACCTGCGATCTCGCCGACCCCGCAGACGCGGCGCGGCTCAAGGCGCTGATCCTCGAACGTGCGGATGTCGTGATCCACAACCTCAAATTCGGCGCGCTCGACAAATACGGGTTGGGGCCGGCAGCGCTCGTCGCCGAGAAACCGAGCCTCGTCTGCTGCAATCTCAACGCCTTTGGCGCGACCGGGCCGCTGCGCGAGCGGCCGGGCTACGACCCGATGATGCAGGCCTATAGTGGGCTGATGAGCCTCCTGGGCGAGGACGGCCGCCCGCCGGTCCGAGTTACCGCCTCGATCATCGACATGGGCAGTGCGACCTGGTCGGTGATCGGCATCCTCGCCGCGCTGCGCGAGCGGGACCGCACCGGCCAAGGCGGGATCGTCGACACCTCGCTCTACGAGACCTCGCTTTCGCTGATGAGCATCATGCTGGCCGACCACCTCGCCAGCGGCAATCTGCCGGTGCGGCACGGTTCCGGAGTGGCGATGATCGTGCCTTATCAGGCGTTCGAGGCGGCCGACGGGTACATGATGGTCGCCGCCGGCAACGATAATTTGTTCCGTCGGCTCGCCGCCGCGCTCGACCGGCCGAGCCTCGCCGACGACCCGCGCTTTCGCACCAATGGGGAGCGCGTCGTCAACCGCGACGCCCTCGTCGCGATCCTCGCCGATATCTTCAAGACCGAGACGCGGGGGCATTGGGCGGCGCTGCTCGAAGCCGCCGGTATCCCCAACGGCCCGATCAACTCGATGGATCAGGTTGTCGCCGACCCGCAGACCGAGGCGCTTGGCCAGATCCAGCAGCAGGGCACGCTATCGCTGGTCGGCCTACCCTTGAGCTTTGACGGCGCGCGGCCGCCTTTCGCCAAGCGCGCGCCGACGCTCGGCGAGGACAACGCAGCCATTCTAGGATAGCCAACATGCTCGATAAATTTGCCGCGGCCGCGCTTCTCGCGCTCGCTCTCGGCGGCTGCGCGGTTCTGCACCCCGAGGAAAAGCTGCAACTGCCGCCCGCACCCGGCGCGCAGGCGGGACCACAGGTTTCGCCGGAGGCGCAAGCGCGAGGCGTCGAACTGACCAAGCAGCAGGGCGGCCGGTTTATCGCCTTTGTCGGACCGCGCCTGCAGCACAGCGAGAAGTTTCTCGGTGTCTCCGACACCAATTATTTCGCGCTGCGCAGCTGGCTCGACAACAAGACCGGCGAGGTCGCCCACCAGCTTTACGTCGAGGACAGTTATGACGGCAGCCCTTATCTGTGGGATGGCGTCCACGATTTGGACAACAAGACCCTGAAATTCATTCCGATCAGCCGCAACCAGATCACCTGCGACCAAGGCTGCTCCTATGCCGACGAATTTGCCGCCGAGCTGCCCGAGGATTATCTGCGTGCGCACCGCACCGGGCTTGCCGTGACCTTTGTTACGTCAGACGGCAAAAAACTGGCGGTGACCGTGCCGCCCGAGCTCGTCGTCGCGGAACTCAACGCGGTCGACTCAGTGCGTGCCGTGGCCGCGAAAGCCGCCGCCAACACGCCACCGCCCTCAACCCCGACAACCGCGACGCCCCCTGCATCGGCCGCGCCAGCGACGGGCCGTTAAAATTAACGGGCGGCGTGACCTAGGTCACGGTGATGCAACGTCCACGCGCTCTTAATGCTCGGGATTTCGACAAATCCAAGATAACCGCGAGCAGGGAGCCACCGTATGACCGCAAATCCTTTCGACGCGACCGATTATGACGATTGCGGCTGTGACGTCAGCGACAACAACAGCGGACTAAACTTCGCGGTGCTCGGCACGACCGGCGGCCGCAAATTTTGCGTGCTCAAGATCACCGAAGGGCTGACCTACCAGGATACGCGCTTCTCGGCCAACCTCGCCGCGTTGATGCGATCCAATATCACCCGGGTCGGCGTCTATCATTTTGCACATCATGAAAGTCCGACCGGCCAAGTGCAGTTCTTTATCGATACGTTCAAAACCGCAACGCAAGGGCTCGCGAACAAGCCGAGCTTCCTGTTCATGCTCGACCTTGAGCGAAGCGCCAACCCGCCGCTCGAGAGCGATGGTCTCGCGATGGTCCAGGCACTTCAGGCGCAGGGGATCAACCCGATCATCTATTGCGGGTTCGATTTCTGGTCGCAGAACTACCCCGAGTTGGCTGCGTGTCCGAATTTGCTTGCCGCCTACAACAACAACCCGATCTCGCCCATCCCGTGGCGCATTCCTAGCGCCAATGTCTATGGCTGGGATATGTGGCAATACACCGACGGCAATCAGGGACCGTGGGCAAAGACCGTCCCCGGTGGTTCGGACCCAATGGACCTGAGCTGCTTCAACCTCGCGAAGCACCCGCAGGGTCTCGAAGCGTGGTGGGACGATCAGCTCACCAAGAACACGCAGCCCTGAATCGCACCTGCCTTCCGCCGCAAATCCGCTAACGCGCGAGCTGGGCTGCCACTGTCATAAGCCGGTCAGGTGGCTTAAGCAGATCAACCTGCCACAGCCCCGCGAGAAACCTTTGTGATCACCCAACCGCGGGCAATGCCTTGCCGCCAACGGTTGCCGGATGCGCGGCGATCAACACAAACGCGATGACGCAGGGCTCGCTGCCGCGATTGATCCAGTTGTGGATCGTGCCGCGCTGCACGATCACGTCGCCGGCCTTCAAGTGCGTTTCTTCGCCGTCGAGGTCCATGTCGATCTCGCCCGACAGAATGACCGCGTAGTCGATCGAATCGGTTCGGTGGTTGCGCTCACCGTTGCCGGGGGCGAACTCGATGATGCGGAAAACCGTGCCGTTGGCATGGGTGGTCCCGGTTTTCCGCTTGCCCTCGTCGGCATCCCCATCGTTGCTGATGGGGAAACCTTCGCTGGTCCATGCGACACACGCCGATACGCCCGAACGCATCGAGGCGCCGGGCACCGAGTCGTCAATCGTGACGATCGCCTTGCCGCTCGAATCATGACCGGTGACGACCCGCCTCACCTGGAACGTCATTGCAGTTTTCTCCTCTGGAGACGGTTGGTCCGCGCCATCGTTTAGCGCGTCGGCCGCTTGCTCTCAACCGTCATCCCCGGGCTTGATTCATTGCGTCGCGGCGTTGAGCGTCGGTCGTTTGCCGACCCACAGCATCGCGCCGTTCGCCGGCACGTCCGGGCGGGAAATGATCGGCAGGAAAATCTTCGCCGCCTCCATCGCCTTCTTCAATTGCAGCGCCATTTCGGGCGGCGCCTTGTCGTCACGCACGACGAGCACCAGACCGTGAATGTCCTCAAGCCCGGGCGGGACCGTCCGGAGGATCTGTTTGTCTGCGATCAACCAGCCGGCCATGCCGAGCCGCGTCGCGATCGCCAATGCGTAATTGCCCGCTTCCGGGCCGTCGGGATCGGCGGAGATCGCGATCGTCGGCTGCCCGGTGCCGACGAGGCCTTGCACGATGGCCTGCCCCTGGTCGGCGGTCAGATTGCGCGGCGTGTCGCCCGCCGGCACGCCCTGAACCTCATCGAGCTTGGCGACGACGATCTCGGGATCGAGCCGGCGCTGCAGCACATAGGTCAGAATGCCGGCGAGTTGGCTTCCGAATTCTGGCGTGACGCCGACGCAGTTGATCATCACCTGACCGTCGCCCTGCGAGATCAGCGCGCCAGACACCAGGCCGCAACCCTGGCCGTTTTGCGCCGCGTCGGCGGCGTGCGCCGCCGCCGGCAGAAAGAACAGCCCGCCGAGCATCACGGCAATGAGGAATTTCATCGAACTCACCCGGTTAAAAGGCGAGGCGACAGCCTATGCACGTTTGCTTAACGAATTGCTTCTGCGGCGCTCGCCACTCTGCGAGACGCGCTCGGTTGACAGCGAAGCGGCCCGGGTTTCCCCTGCCGCTTCGAGCCCAAGGAGGATGCGATGAACCCACGCCAGCAATTGCGTCAACTGATCGCGAAGCGCGGCTATACGATGGTGCCGGGCGCCTATGACACGCTGACCGCGCGGCTGGTCGAAGCCGCCGGGTTCAACGCGGTCTATCTGACCGGCGGCGGCTATTCGCGCGCCAGCGGCTATCCCGATCTCGGGTTGCTGACCGTGGTCGAGAATGTGCATTTCATCGGCCTGACGGTCGAGGCGGTCGGCATCCCGGTCATCGCCGACGCGGACACCGGCTACGGCAACGCGATCAACGTGATCCGCACGGTGCGCGAATACGAGAAATCGGGGGTCGCCGGGTTCCATATGGAGGACCAGGTCGCGCCAAAGAAATGCGGCCACTACGAAGGCAAGCACGTGATCCCCGAGACCGAGATGATCGGCAAGATCAAGGCGGCGGTCGATACAAGGCGCGACGCCGACATGGTGATCATCGCCCGCACCGACGCGCGCGCGATGGAAGGGCTGCAAGCGGCGATCGACCGGGTCAACGCCTATCTCGAAGCCGGCGCGGATGTCGCCTTTGTCGAGGCGCCCCAATCCGTCGAGGAGCTGCGCATCGTCGGCAAGAGCGTCAACGGCCCAAACCTGGTCAACGTGTTCGAAGGCGGCAAGACACCGATGCTTTCCGCCGCGGAACTCGAGGAGATGGGCTTTCGCCTTGGCATCTACCCGTCGCAGACCCATCGCGCCGCGATCCGCGCCGCCCAGCGCGTCCTGGCCGTGCTCAGGGAAGACGGCCACACCACCCGGATCGACAACGAGCTTTGCACCTTTCAGGAACGCGAACTCGCCGTCGGCACCGCGCAATGGCGCGAATTGGAGGAGAAGTATCTACGGATTGACTAGGTTCGCGCGAAAAAACGCGAGCACGTCGGCATCAAGTTGTTTGTGGAAGGCGATGCGGTCGAACCCGGGCGGATCGATGCAGAGCTCGGGCCGGCGCGCCGTCAAGTCCGCCGGACATGGCGCAAGGAACACAAAATGCCCGGCATTGGGCACGAGATGATACTCGTGCGGTGCCGGCAGGTTCTTATCGACCGCGGCGACGTCGTGCGGTTCGACGCCGTCGCCGCCGTGCTCCGTGTTCCACAGCTGCACCGGCACTTTGACCGACGCAAAGCTTGGCGCGGTGAAATAGACCGCAAGCGGATTGGCAATGACCGCCGCCTTGACGCGCGGATCATGAGCCAGTTTGGCGGGATGCTCGTTGTTCCGCACTTGGTCGCAGATGTGGAGGGTCGCTCCCTCGCAGCGCTGGATGGCACTGTCCCAATCGACGTCGGCGCCGATCACCACCAACCCGGTATAGCCACCACGCGAAAAGCCGAATAAGCCGATCCGTGCTGGGTCGATTTTGGCGGCGGCCGGCGACACGTCGAGCATGAAATCGATGAGGCGCTTGATGTCGGTCGGGCGCTCGATGAACTCCGACAGATCCAGCACGCGGCTCATGTCGGAAGCGGTATTTCCCGGGTGATTGACGGCGGCGACGACAAAACCGGCGTCGGCCAGCACCGTCGCGGTGTCATGATGGCCGACAAACGAGCCGCCACTCCCGTGCGAGATGACCACAAGAGGCAGCTTGTCGCCGCTGATCGGGCAATCTTTAACCCCTGGCAGCGTGATGTTGCCGAGGTCGATCGTCCCGGCGGGCTCGGCGCAGGGATACCACATCGCTCCGCGCATCGCCGGATTGTCGCCATCGGCCGGGACGTCGATGAACTGGAAGCCGGCCGCATGGGCGAACGTTCCCGTTAGGCAAAACGCCAGCGCAATTGGGCTAACACGCCACAGCACGCTCAGCCAATGCCGACGGATCGCCGGTCTCATCCACCCACTCCGTCCTCCCCTCATATTTGAGGAGAGGATCTAGCGTATCGGTGTGACCTTTGTCCTACACCACCGGCGAGCGGCCGCCATCGACGTTGATCGCGCAGCCGGTGACATAACCCGCCTGCTCGGAGGCGAGAAACGTGGCCACCGCGGCGAATTCCTCGGCCTTGCCCATGCGGCCCATCGGCACGGCCTTACCAGCCTGGGCGATGAACTCGTCGAGCGACACGTTGGCGCCTTCGCGCTGATGCCGGCGGACGATCTGGTCGCTGACGATGATGCCGACATGGAGCGAGTTGACCAGCACGTTGTGCGGCGCGCCTTCCATCGACAGCGCCTTGGTAAACGCCATCTGCGCGGCACGGCTAACCGAAGTCGGCGCGCTGTCGGCGCCCGGCGCTTTGGCGCCGATGTTGAGGACGCTGATGATGCGGCCCCATTTGCGCGCTTTCATCTGCGGCATCAGGATGCGGCAGAAGCGGATTTGCGCGAACAATTTGAGGTCGATATCGGCCTGCCACTGCTCGTCGGTGATCGTCTCCGAAGGCCCGCGCGTCGATTGGCCGGCATTGTTGACAAAGATGTCGACCTTGCCGAATGCCGCATTGACCTCTTTGCACGCCGCCTCGATCGGCGCCGCTTTCGACACATCGCAGCTGATGGCCAGGATCTTCCCCTTGCCGCCCATCTTCGCGATCTCTGCCTTCGCATCGGCGAGCGTCGCCGCGTCACGCGCAAGGATTGCGACATCCGCGCCCGAGGCCGCGTATTCCTGGGCGATCGCCAGCCCCAGCCCCTTGCTACCGCCGGTGATAATCGCGCTTTTGCCGTCCAGTCGAATATCCATGTCGTCCCTCCGATGTTTGCGTTGGCGCTTCCAGCTTCGCTCCCCGGCAAAAGCCGGGGCCAACCGTTCTTCCGTCTCTGGCGCCGAAAAATGGGTCTCGGCTTTCGCCGGGAAGCGAAAAACAGCGTTTGCTAGTTTGCCGTGAGCCGGTCGATTTCGTCTATGTCCTCAGCTGTCAGCGCCCACTCGACGGCGCGGACATTCTGTTCCAATTGCTCGGGCTGCGGCGCGCCGGCGATGATGCTGCTGACCGCGGGGCGCGAGGCGAGCCAGCTCATCGCCAGTTCAAGCATCGTGCGGCCGCGCGCCGCGCAAAAGTCGGCGAGGCGTTCGACAATCTGCCAATTGCGCTCGGTCAAATAGCGGTCGGCCATGCGCTGCGTCGTCGCCAGCCGCGCCCCCGCGGGCAAAGTCTGGTTGCGCCGATATTTGCCGGTCAGCAGCCCGTTGGCGAGCGGCGAGAACGGGATCAGCCCCAGCCCATAGGCCTCGACCATCGCCGCCATGTTCGGCTCGTACTCGCGCTCCAAGAGGCTGTAGCGTTCCTGGCAGGCGATGTAGGGTTCGAGGTTCTGCGTCCGCGATGTCCATTCGGCTTCGACAACCTGCCAGGACGACAGCGTCGAGCACGCGATGTAGCGCACCTTGCCGTGGCGGACGAGGTCGTCGAGCGCGCGCA
>Ga0181537_10003363_pt1 | contig 13703 bp, 10 predicted proteins | sample PEATcosm2014_Bin_39_FD_119765 | JGI IMG/M metagenome (GOLD analysis project Ga0181537, IMG submission 119765) | Peatland microbial communities from MTU Mesocosm Facility, Houghton, MI, USA - PEATcosm2014_Bin23_10_metaG | ecosystem: Environmental > Terrestrial > Soil > Wetlands > Peat | place...
CAGTTGTTGCAAGAAAGGTATGGAAATGCTGCAAATGTTCCGCGCGTATATAAGATTTATGGTGTATCCATTGAAATTAGGAGTGATAAGCCATGAGCCACATGGTAATTAAGGGTATTCAGGCTGGATTGAACAAAAGATACCGAATGTATCGGTTTAATGTTATCTGCAATCCAACCACAAAAACCTATTCGATTACTGCATTTAAAGGAACCAATAATGCAGGCACATCTAGCTATTCATGTTTTATGCCGATTACTGATTTTTGGGCTGAAGTTCAAGCATGGATGCTTCCCATATTAAAAGTTTATGGTATATAAGAAAAGCAGAAATGCTGTGAAAGTCAGCGCGGGGAAGTCGTAAAAGCGACAAGAGAGCATTCAAATGACCAGGACACCTGAATGTAATTTCTGCATTTGACAAAGTAAAAAATTAAGTCATACAATAGGTTATTACTTCTACAAGCCCGTTTGGCAACCTTGTAGGAAGTTTTCAATCATAATATTGGCCGAAAATCTTCGTAACCCAATAGGTATAGATAGGCAAAGCCACCAGGCTTTATTTGTTTAGACTTACCGGAGCGCCATAATGGCAGATCAAATAGATTTAGCAACAGCATCCCAGCTGTTCGATACCGAAGTAACCATTAGATACCAAAACCATCAGTACTTGGCCGACACCATCGAAGAACGCCATGGAACCACTGGTGAAGCAACCAACGTACCTGTATCTGATATCATCGAGATGCAAAACCAAACTTATGCACCTGTTGATATTCCCGTAACACCCGTTGATGCAACCAACGTGATGATTGTTCCTTACAACTATGCATTAAAAACAGTCATAGGCGGTGGTGAAAAAACCTTATTTGCTTACGACAAAATCGTTGACCATGCGAAATTGCACGCATTGGCAGCAGCACGTATGGTGGACTATATTAAGATTAATGCCCTATATACCTCTGCTGGATTTTCTACCATATTTTCTGTGGCATATACTGTAGGTGTTAATACAGGTATGAACGAAGGCAAGATTGCCCAAGCATTGTCCTACCTTGAAAACCAAGGTGTGAACGTGATGGAAAACTCTTGTAGTCTTTGGTTGCCAGCGATTACCAAGCAATCTATGTTAGCTGATGATCGAGTTGTGAATATATTTTACAATGATGTTAGGCCATTGGTTGATAATAAATTGGCATCTTATTTGGGTGTGGATATTCGCACTTTGGGTGCCAATGGTATCAATACGATTCCATTTACAGTTAGTGGTTCTACAGACCAATATCTAGTCCCATTAGTCCATATGGATTCCATGGTACAAATCTTTAACCGTGATGTAAGTACATCTATTACTTGGGTTCCACAAAATGACCGTTGGGAATTGTTGACTGTTATTACATCGGGCGCAAACGTGATTCAGTACAACGGTATTGCATTAATTGAAACCAACAATCCATATGTTGCTAACTAATAGGGGTTATGATTATGTCTAATTTTGAAACCTTTGCAATGATAACTGAGGGCAACATTTCGACTGCGCCCAATAAGTTCGTTGCAAGTACCGTAGATTCATTGGCTACTATTTTAGCGGCCGGATATCTAAATGATTTAAAAGCCAAGCTTAAGCAAAACGACCAGATTAGTATTGGTTATAGTGACTTGAGTCACTTCCCATTGGATACCGGAACATCAACCATTTATGGGGATTTTCGTGTTCAATATGATCCAACACTTCAAAACTGGAACTTGATAGCTGTATCCAATACGCAAGCGAGCATTGCATCATCAGGCGTTTATTCAACTAAGTATGATAATGCTGGTGGAAGTGCTACAACCGTTATAACAAATCCAAACATCAATCCCAACATGTTGGTATTTGCTAACTGGCTATCCAGTGCCAATGCCGTAGGGATTGAAACAGTTATTGCGGGAAATGGTACGTTGACTGTTGTTTCCACTGGCGACCCTGGTGTATCTGTTTTAAGTATTATAGCCGTATTGCCCTCTCTGCCTTTGCAGAATCTAGGCGTATATGCCAATAGCTACGCTTATGCAGGTGGTGGCACAAGCATTGTGATTACCGATGCAAACATAACAACCAGCATGGTAGTTAAAGCCAATTTTGCATCACAAACCAATGCAGCATATATTGAAAAAGTAACTGTGGCAGCCGGAAGCATTACTATTTTGGTAAATACCAATCCTGGTGCTTCTGTGTTCCAATATTTGGCTGTTAGTCCATCCACTCCTTTGACCAACTTAGGAATGTATGGTGCGAATTATACCAATGCGGGTGGTAGTGCTACGACAACCATTACTGATTCCACCATTACGGCAAACTCCGTGGTAGTTGGTAACTGGGAGGCTTCTGCTAATGCGGTATATGTTGAGAAAGTGACACCAAGTGCGAATACTTTAACAATATTGTCCTCTGGTGATCCTGGAGCTTCAACTTTTGCCTATGTTGCGACTCCCTCAAACGAAGGCAGTTCAACCGGTCAATATTTGTTAGCAGCCAATAACCTGTCTGATGTAGCGAGCGCATCAACATCGTTAGCGAATTTGGGTGCGTTGCCATTAGCTGGTGGCACAATGACTGGTAAGCTTACCTTTACTGAAGGCACAGGAAACGGTGCAACCCCCACTATAAGCAAACAGGCGGGTGTTGTAACCACTGCTTCTTTAACTACAACGGCAACAACTACGGCAACGGCCACGACGATCACCAATACTTTTGTGACTTCAACTTCAACGGTTTTGGTATCGCTTATGGGAGGTACTAATACAATCCCAGGCGTGCAATTGAGTGCCGTGGCTACAACCAATACCATTACGGTTAGTGTAACCAATAATAACGTAGCAGGTAGTGCGTTAAATGGTACTTTAATCATTGGTTTTGTGGTATTAAACTAAGAAATCATTATTTGGGAGACAGTGTCTCCCAAATTTCTTAAGAGGACACTATGCCAACACTTATAGAATTGGTAAACCGGACGCTTTCAGAGCTTGGCAGACCAACGGTTGCGGCAATAGATGAATCTCAAGACGCTACACAAACAGCAGCAAAATTAATAGAATTAGCACCCGAATTATATTTAGAAGCAAACTGGTCATTTTTGGTTAAATTTGTGTTTGATAACACACCATTAACCTTTAACTTCTCCCCAGATTATAATTACACATACCAACTACCTGGTGATTTTGGCCGATTTTTCAAATGGCAATATACTGGCTCTCAATGGCCTATTTATGAATTTGCAGATGGGTATTTATTGGCACAAGTGTTGCCTGTTGGTTATTACTACATTGTGAACCAAGCAATGCCCGAAGTGTACACGCCTGTATTTGCGCGCGCATTAGTGTTATATGCCGCAGCAAAACTAAGTCCAACATTAACCAATAATGTGGATTTAACAAAATATTTAGAAGGCGAATATATGCGTATATTGGGTAAGGCGATAACTCAAGATGATATGTTAAACCCTCACTTCAGTACAGCTTACAATGACTTTGACCGTTTAAATTTTGTATAATCTGTATATTTTTTGAGATATAGAATGGCACTTTCAAGTTTATTGATAGAATCTTCAAAATGACCAATTCCTTTATTGCAAATGTCACATAAGAGGCCGCGAATTTTTCCTGTTTTATGGCAATGATCAACCGCAAGAGATTTAATAGTTCTTTTACCACGAGCTAAAGCTTTTTCGGGTTGATAACATATAGCGCACACATAATTTTGAGAATGCAATAATTGATTGTATTGCTCTAGTGTAATATTAAATTTAAACCGTAAATTTTTATCTTTAAGTCTATCTTTATGTTTTATGCCATAAGCAATGCGGGTATTATCGCGTTTTTGTTTTGCCTCTGGACGTGATAGATATTCTTTTCTATAAGCTAAATTACGTTCACGATTTTTTAAATAATCTAATTTTCGTCTTAACTTTTCTTTTTCAGGATTTTTTTCGCGTGACTTTTTGGCTGTTTCTCGACAACATAATATACAAACTTTTACCTTCCATCGCCCATTGTCTTGTATGCGAATTAATTCATTAGGCAATTCCCCATGTCTTTTGCATATTTTTATAATTTCGCTCATAATCATTCTATTAAACATACTATTATATAGGATGATTCGACAAATGCCAAAGGAAATGATTAGACAGACGTCTTTTTCGTCGGGCGAAGTTGATATCAGTATTTGGAAACGTACCGATGTAGAACAATACCTTACAGCGGCTCAAAGTCTATTAAATTGTGAGGTGGGGACTACAGGTCTTGCGCGCAAAAGAAAAGGCTCTTTGTTTCGCTATAATGTAACAGGTGAAGCCGAATTAAACTCTACTATGTATGAGTTTCTTGATAAGAATGGCGTTTATTATTTGGTCATGGCATCAAGCGGGTATTTTTATATATGGTCCGCGCCACTAACCCAACAAGATGTTATCACCTATCAAGACCAGTATGTTGTTACCTATACCAACACCCAAGTGGTGACCTTTGTAAATCAGTTGACCTTTATACAAGCTGTACCAATGCCTTATTCTGGTGCTGATTTATTTGACTTGGATTATACCCAAGACAATGACAGTATTATTTTTACGTCCCCTTTATTTCCTCCTGGACGACTGTTTATTTCGAATTACGATCCGCTAACATTTTCATTCGAGTACCTAGACATCTATCCATTGCCAGCCTATGATTTTAATTTAATCAACTATAATGGCTGTAATGTTTTATATACCATCTCAACCAATATAATGACCTTTCAGTTAAGTAATATTCCAGCTGGTTCAGTCTTTACCAATCAATGGGTAGGTGGTCAGATTGTTGGTGCAGGTGCTACGGACACAGCCCCCATAGGCTACGCCATTATTACAGCCGTTAGTCAAACAGGCACGACCGCTACATTTACCGCAACCGTAATTATTAATTTCTTAACATCCGGGTATTCTACCAGTGGCGCACAATATTCTATTCGCTCAGTCGCCTTTACTGCTGGAGCAGGTGGAACAGGAAACCCATATGGTTTAGGGTATCCATCCAAAGTGTTGTATTTTCAAAACAGACTTTGGCTTGCCAATACGGCCCTTTTGCAAAACACCATCTTTGGCTCAAAACTCAATCAACCCATTTCATTTGATGTGGGTACAGGTGCCGATACAGACGCAATTATCTATACCATTGGCCAAACGAATGCTGGCCCAATCTATTGGATGAATGGCGGAAAACAACTGGAAGTATTTACAGTCAACTTTGAATTTGCGTGCCCTCAGAATGAAGATATTGGACTTACGCCATCCACTTTTTCTATACGCCAACAATCATCGTATGGCACATCTTCCTTATTGAAGCCACAAACTTATTTAAATGATACGTATATAGTGCAGCGTACCGGTAAAGCCATGATTAACTATCATTTTACGGGCGTTGGTCTTTCGTATCAATCAACCAATATTGCTCCCCAAAGCTCTCATTTAATGAAGAACCCGACCAATAGGGCACTTTTACGTGGTACTGATACGTCCCAAGATAATTTCATTTATTTGTTGAACGACGTAGACAATACGATTACCGCATTTCAATTTGCCAATGAAATCCATTTGGCAGCACTTACGCCTATAGTATTTCAAAATAATGTACAATTAATAGATATTGTGAGTGTTAACAATCAGATTTATGTGCTTAAATATTATGTGCTAACCAATCAGTTTATTATTGAAGAATTACAAACGGGTGTATTTGTTGACTGCGCTTTTAATACAACCATGGACAGTTTGGGTAATGTGGTTGATTTGGATATTTTTAATGGTTATATGGTTCAAGTAATTTATCAAGGCCAAGATTATGGTGAATATCTGGTGGTCAATGGTGAGATTACTGTAAATAATATTGAAGTAAATGCGGGTGCGGTAACGGTTGGACTTTTGTTTAATGTAGAGATAAGGCCCATGTATCCCTATTTTTCAGCCAATACCAGCCCCTTTGAAAAACAAGTGTATCGAATTTACGTGGATTACTATGAATCTTTGAATTTTATGATTAATGGGATATTGGTTCAGTATCAAGATTTCAAAGAGATTCAATTGGGATTGCCTTTGTTGCCTAGGACTGATACGGCTATTGTTTCACGGGTAGCTGGTTACAATCGATTTGATGAAGATATTATCGTGATAACCCAGTCATCACCATTTGATTTGCAGATTTTGGCTATAGGTTATCAAGTAGAAATGGCCGTTATATAAAAGGAGGAAAGCCATGGGTATAGATCCCGTAACATTAACTTTGGCATCCATAGCAGTGGTTTCAACTGTAGGAAAAATGACAGCTGAAGAACAAGCAGCTGAAGCCAATTTGTCGGCATTGGACCGACAGGCAAAATTAAATGCCCTACAATACCAACAAAAAAACCTACAAAATATCGACATCACAGAAAAGATGTTGAGTCGACAAGCCGCCCAATTAAGTACGCGTGGCGTTGCTTTTGATAGCCCAAGTTTTAATGCCATCCAACGTGAAACCTTAAATGTGGGCGCACGAAAAGCGGCAAATTTACAAACAGAAGAATCACTAAATAAACAAGCCATTGATATAGAAAAGCGCAATGTGAAAACCACGCTGTATGCGCAATTATTTGGGGATGTAGCCAACGTGGCTTTGGGTGGGACGGAGATCTACCGCAATGCGCCTAAAAAATTACCACAGGTTGAGGAATTATAATGACGGGCGAATTTGTAACACCCAATGAATCACATCCCAGTATTCAACCTGCTCCGATTAAATCGACAGCCGAAGGATCGGAAAGTATTGCGCGGGTATTGGGGAGTATTGCGCAAAGGGGTTTTACAGAAGCGGCTGATTATGCCAAAGAGGCATCCAAGGCTAATTTGTTGCAATCGCATTCGATGATTCAGGATGTGGATGCACAAAGTAAAATTGATATGGCCAGGAGTCCAGGCAATGCGACCCATATAGCCAAAAATGCCAATGACACGATTCAGGGTTTGTTATCACGTGCCGAATTAAATAAAAACGATAGGCTTAATTTAAGGTCTATGGCGCAGAATACTGCCAGAAGTTTGAATGTGAGTGCTGCGGAAAAAGAGATTGCTTTAACCAGGGAATCCGCAAAATTCAATACGCTTTCTTCATTTGCGACTACATTGCAGTCCATAAGAACCGATATATTCAATAATCCTGAGCAAGCGGATGCTTTGATTGAGGCCCAATATGAAGCGATTCGTGGAAAGGTTCAGGCGGGAATAATCACGGCGGTAGAAGGTGCGAATTTGCATAAGCAATTTACTGCTGAGATGCAAATGGCACAAGAAATCGTTGAGGGTATGAAGGAAGGCGTATTAACCGCTTCTGATTTAAGTGCTTATCATGCAACCGATACGGGACAGGTTCCTTTAAGTAATGCCAATTTGCCTATGGCTACACCAACGGCCATGAATGCCGAGCATCATTTTGGCATGTTGACCATTAATGACATTGAATCGCGCATTGCTAATGGTGAACGGGTTATGCCAAAGGATTTAATTGCCATTAAAAATCCAAATAATTTAGACAAAGTATTGAATTATGGAATGGGGGCGGCACGTGCTACGGGTGACATTAATTCGGGTATGAGTTGGATAGAATTAAATCATAAATTGGATCTGTTGCGAAAGACTGAAAAGTTATCGGGTGAAAAGGAAGGTTATAAGAATCGTTTAAATAATTTCATAACCAATGCGAAAGAGCCAGGGTGGTATCAGAATTTTATAGCAGGCACACCAGAAGGTGCGCGGATGTATCAGGCTTTTTCGCAGACTGAAACAGCCATTGATAACGATGTTCCTTTTGGTACACCGGAGCAGGTTAATGTTCAAAAGTATATACGCCACAATGATAACTTGAATGATTTAATTACGAAGTCTGATAGTTTGGGTATTGGTATGCATATTCCCGATTATTTAAGACAACCCATACCGCGTGAAATGTTGGCTCCGATTGTGGGGGCATTTAATAAGGGTGGGGATATACAAACAGCGATACAGACCATACAGCGATTAACGCCTAAGAATCGGGTGTATGCGATGAATGCGTTTAAGGGTGGTACACAGGATGATTATAGGAAGCAATTGACGGTGTTTGAAGCGGGGTCATTGGCGAATAAAGCAGATCCAGGATTCCTCGTAGACCTTATGGCATCCCAACAAGCCGATGCGTTGGGTAGAACAGAAACGGCTAAGAATAAACAAAATAAATTTACCCAACTAGATCAATCCAAATCCGGAAAATCAGACCAAAAGTTACGTACTGAAATCAAAACACAATTAACCGATGTGAATACTTATTTACGCTATCAACCCAATGGCGCTGAATTAGAATCGGCAAAAGTAGAACAGGCTTTGCGTTATGTTAAAAAGCAAGCTGCGGACCACGGTGATTATGAATTTAAGAATACAGGCGATTATTTGCAGACATTCAAAAACAACATGAATAGGGCATATGGCGTTAAATCCAGCTACAACTATGTCTTAGATGCAAATGAAATTCCTTTAGAAGAACCACAAATGCAAGTCTTAGCAAGCCATGCACTCAATGAAACGCGCAAAAAATTACTGGAATACAATACACCCAAGGAAGTAGATACATTATGGGCAAATAATCCACCGATGTTGAGCTCGTCTCCTGGGGGTAGAGTTGAGGTTATCTTTACCAATGGCCATGCGGTTCCTGACAAATATGGTACTCCTGCTTATTCTGAATTGTATAATGAGAACATTTGGCGAAAGGCCGAATCTGATACCGAAATCACGGGTATTTCCAATCCTTTAGGCAATGCCAAATATGGCAATGCAGCTCAAAATCCTGAAACCATAGCGGTTAATTATTTACGGGCAAACCCTAAAGTCATCCGTCCTTTGATTGAAGGCAATATTGATTTAGAAAATAGACCAAAAGTTTATGATAAAAATGGCAACTATGAGACCGTTAAAACCATGACCATAGAACAAGATGGCAAAACGGTTTTAATTCCACAGATTGTCAATGGTAAATTATTAAGCAAAAAAGAGGCTATTGAGCACTATAAAGACACACAAGAACATTTGGGCATTTTTAAGAATGAGAAAGAGGCCGATGAATATGACAAGCAATTGCATATTCGGCATGGTTGGATAGGTGAAATGAATAAGTGGGGTAAATGATGTTAGGTGGAGAGCGACAAACCGCATTACCTACTGATATTTCCAACTATAAGCCAACGGTTGCGCAATCCTTTAGTGCAGCCACACAGCAAACTTTTGCACAAGGCCAACAAATTTTGGATTATGTTGTTCCTGGATTAAGCACCGAAGAAGAAAGAAAGAAGAATAGCGAACATTTACAATACATCAATGAAGTTTTGAGTGACCCCAGACAAGGCACATTACAGCAAGGTGCCAATTTAGTGGGCAATCTGATAGGTTCTATTATTCCCAGTATACCTTTGGGTTTGGCATTATCAACGCCCGTTAGCTATGTAGCCGGAGCAATCGGATTTGGTGCCCGACAATTGGCTTTAGAGGCTGGTAGTGAAGCTTTATTAAAGGGTTATCTGACCACCCAAGTGCCATTAAAAAATTTAGCCAGTAGTTCTTTATCGCATTTTTTACCCAAATATTCAGCAGCAGAAATAGCGCGTTTAGGTGTTAGTGAATTTGCGGCTTATAAAGGCTTTACGATTCCTGAGCATTTTGCCGAACATTACAATGCCATAGACAATACTTTGGATACCAAAAAGGCAATAGAAGATTGGGGTTCAGATAATTATGGATTCTTATTGGCGGGACTCCCATTGGCTGCAGGTTACGTGGCTTATAAGGGCATAAGGGGAACTATAGCGTTACGAAAGGCCAAGCTTGCATCAAAAGAAATGGATGCAGAATTGGGGAGATTATTGCGCGAGCACCATGAAACCTTATCGAAGAATGAAGCCAACCAAATGCGGGTTTCTGAATTACAAGACCATTTGCAGCAAGCAGAAGATGAGGGGCGCATAAGTCCAGAAATGCATGAATGGTATTTGGATTATTTAGAAAAACCTAATAGTCCTGAGGTGCATGAAGCTGGATTGAAGGTTTTGAATCAATTGCAAATTCCATATGACCGAATGACGGGTAAAGTATGGCATCAGGTTTTATCTAGAGATGGGGTTGAGAATTTTAAGAATGCTTTGTTTGACCAAGGGATCACAGGCTTTAGTGAAACGGATAGTCAACTATTATCTACTTATGCCATCCACAATGAATTGGATTCTTATATTCAATTCATGAAAGAACATCCTACGATGATGGATGCGGTTCAGGGCATGACGCATGATTTGGGCACAAAGATTGAAGAACATGCGGCATTATTAAAAAAATTAGATGCTGAGATTGCGCGAAGTTTGCCTAAGGGTTTATTAAAGAAGCAAATATTTACACAGAATAATATATTTCAGCATTTAAAGAAATTGGGCATTCATTCGATTCGCGATATTCCTTATCATGTTCCGAAAGAGGTTTCTTTTAAATTGAAGTTGGCACACCAGATTAAGATGATTGAGGGTAGGTCTACGCCTAAATATCAAAAGATGTATGAACTAAAGAAGCATATTGAATTAAAAAAGCGATTGAAGTCATTGAAATTGCCTACTCCGAAGGAGGAATTGGCGGATATTCAAAATAAATTAATGTTGGAGGGGCGTTTGATCAGTGACTATAAAAATCGAAAGGCATATCATAGATTAGAAGACTTAAGCCAAGTATGGCCAGAGGCTAAGGTTTTGTTTGACCGAATCGGCTTGGAGCAATTCAATGCGCGTCAGAAAGGTTTTAACAATGTACTTAAAGCTTTTGTTGAAATGGTTGATAATACTGCTGCACCTTTGGCTCATCCTGATTCTGTTAAAAAATATTTACACGAACGGATTGAACAAGCCGTCCCCTATATTGGAGAATTTGAGCGTTTTGGAATCAGTCTTAGTCCAATTGAAGACAAGGTGATAGAAGATGCAGGCGAGGAGTTATTGGCCAATCAGCCTTTAAAAGATGAAATTAGAGAGACGGCATTTAAAGAGGCGCGCGATGCATTTGACATGTCTGAGTTGAAGTTAAAGCAGTTTAGAGACAATGAGAAGGCATTAAAGGATTTAATCGAGTGTGCATTGGGGCAACAATAAATGGCAAAGAATGAATGTATAGAAGAAGCGCGCAGGGCGTTAAATGATTTCACGGGTGAAGAGCTTGAAAAATATATTAGTCAAGTTGCGCGAAGAACACGCGAATTAACTACAGAAGGCGTACCATTTGCACGTGATAAGGCGATACAGGAAATCAATAAAGATCACACTAAAATATTGTTTGATGAATGCATGACGGCTGCGCGCAATATTGAAAAGTATAAAAAATTAAAAAAAAAGATGGGCGATGGTACGACACCTATAGCACTTTTAGAAAAAACCAATAAGAACACAGCCTATAACGTTGAAACAGCTTCTAATGCCGCCAAGCAAACCTTGATGAATGATTCATTTCAAGAACTAACCAAAGACAATATGGAGTTTTTGGCGAACAATGAAAACATGGATTCTATTTTTGCATATGCCGATGGGGTTGAACATGAAAACCCCATGGTTAAAGAGATTGGGGAAAAGCTAAAACATTATATTGTTTCGCGTGAAACAATGCTCATTAGAACCAATGCCATGCAGCCCTCAGAGATACGAGGCGACCGTTTTTTTAAGAGCATGTACAATCCTTCCAAATTATCAGCCATGGGTAAAGAAAACTTTGTTGCCAACATGAAAAAGTTCATCAATATTGAAAAAACATTTCAGGATACAAAGGCAGTACGTGAAGATGGCTCAATTGATGAGGCGGTTGTTGATAAGATGATAGGCAATACTTACAACAACATTATCCAAGGTCATGGCGTTTTGTTTACGAATCCAACGGTAGCGCGAGATTTTGCCAAGGTAGAAAAGAAAAGGCATATGTTTTATGTCTATAAGGATTGGCGCAATTGGGGTGAAGGCAACAAGGTATTTGGTGACAATTCACTGTTGAAAGCCTGGATTCAAGACATTAATACCAGTGGCAAGCAAGCGGGCATGGCTTCGATATTTGGTAGTGCTCCTCAAATGATGTGGAATGAATTGCGAAAGCTTGAAGTTGAGAAAATAGAAGCCAGCGGTAAACCGATGAGTATTAAGCAATCGGTTCGAGCAAATGAAGCCGATGCCTTGTTTAATCAATTGCTGGGAACCAATGGTGCTATATGGAGCCCTAAGCTTGGCAATATTGGTTCAAGTTTACGTTCTTTATCCTCAATATCTCGCCTTGGAAACTTAGCAATAAAAAGTTTGTCTGATATATCTCAGATAGGTGCAATGGCGCAACGCGCGGGTTATTCATTTTGGAAGTCTTATTTTGATGGCATAGTTCATGCATTTAATTTAATGCCCAGTGAGGAGCGTGCAATTTTGGCACGCACCATGTCATCAAGCCTTAATGTGCATATGGGAACGATGGCGCGTTATGCAGAAAGTGCTGATATGGGCAATATCATGAACCGCATGGGCAATAAGTTTTTTCATTTAACGGCAGTGGATGCTTTTGACCAAGGGAATAAATTATCTGCCATGATGCCGATTATGAAGGGATTGGGTAGGGATTCGGTCAAGCAGTTTGATGAATTGAATGGTCAGACACAGTATTTTCTAAAGAAATTTGATATCACGAATCAGGAATGGGATGCATTGCGGGGTAAGACGGAAAAGAATTGGTTTACTACGGATAATGTAGATAGATTAAATGAATCGGAGATGAAGGATTTATGGAATGCGGGTGAGAAGGATGTTCCGTTGTCTGAATATCGTTCGCATGTATACCGGAAAGTATTTGGTTTATTTGATGTGATGCAGGAGAATGCGGTTTTAAATCCCACGGCTTATACCCATATGATTACGTCGTTCGGTGGAACACGAGCGGGAACGATAGGTGGCGAAGCGGTGCGGATGATTATGCAATTTAAGGGTTATCCATTGCAGTATATGAAGCGTGTTATTGTTGGCGGTATGGGTGATTTTGATAGTTATGGTGCAAAGTTTATGTATGCATTGAATTTGTCATTGGGCACTATGTTGCTGGCTTCATTGTCTGAGGTGTTGGTTGCTTTGGGTCAAGGGTTAACGCCTCCGGATCCTTCGCGTATGTCTAAGTCAGAGCAACTTCGTTATTTTACAAAGCTGTTGGGTGGGGGATTTGGAATATTTGGTAAGGTTTTAGATCCAAATTCTCAGAACAAAAACTTATTCGGTTCATTTTTTAATACGCCCAGTATTCGTTTGGGATTAGATCCCTTCACATCCGCATTTGCTTTGGCAACAGGCAATCTATCACAAGCAAAATCAACCATGAAAGATTGGGCAAACGTAGCAAACCCTATTGGAACCATTCCAGGTGTTTCACCATTTGTAGATAGTTTGTTAGGCAATAAACCGTATATGGAACCTGGACAAAGACAATTATACTAAGGAACAATCATGTCAAATTTACCGCAGCAAGATACCATAGTTCAATACCTGGCCGATGGGGTAACCACAAACTACGTTGTTCCTTTCTATACGCCATTAGAACCTGATGGCACACCTGACTTAGATGTATATACCCAATTAAATACGGCACCGGC
>Ga0181537_10003364_pt1 | contig 13702 bp, 8 predicted proteins | sample PEATcosm2014_Bin_39_FD_119765 | JGI IMG/M metagenome (GOLD analysis project Ga0181537, IMG submission 119765) | Peatland microbial communities from MTU Mesocosm Facility, Houghton, MI, USA - PEATcosm2014_Bin23_10_metaG | ecosystem: Environmental > Terrestrial > Soil > Wetlands > Peat | place...
AGAACTGGCCGACGTCGTCCTCGTCGACGTCGTCGAAGGCGTGCCTCAGGGCAAAGCGCTCGACCTGCTCGAGGCCATGCCTATCGAGCGGCGCGACGTCCACGTCACCGGCTCCAACGACTACGCCGCCACCGCCAACTCCGACATCGTCGTCATCACCGCCGGCATCCCGCGCAAGCCAGGTATGAGCCGCGACGATCTGCTCCACACCAACTTCAAAATCATGTCCGACGTGGTGCAGAAAGTTGTCGCCCAGTCGCCCGAGTCGATCCTCATCATCGTGTCCAACCCCCTCGACGCCATGGCCCAGGCTGCCTACCGCCAGGCCGGCTTCAATCGCGAACGCGTCATCGGCATGGCCGGCGTTCTCGACTCCGCCCGCTTCCGCACCTTCATCGCCGAGGAGCTCAACGTCAGCGTTGAAAACGTCACCGCCTTTGTCCTCGGCGGCCACGGCGACACCATGGTCCCGCTGGCCCGCTACTCCACCGTCGCCGGCATCCCCATCACCGAGCTCATCGCGCCCGATCGCCTCGAACAACTGATCCAGCGCACCCGCGACGGCGGCGCCGAGATCGTCAAGTATCTCAAGACCGGCAGCGCCTTCTACGCACCTTCGTCTGCCGTCACTGAGATGGTCGAGGCCATCCTCAAAGACAAGAAAAAGATTCTGCCCTGCGCCGCATATCTGCAGGGGGAGTACGGCATCGACGGCTACTACATCGGGGTGCCCTGCAAGCTGGGCGCCGCCGGCCTCGAAAAAATCATCGAGATCAAGCTCACTCCCGAAGAAGACGCTGGCCTCAAAAAGAGCGCCGCCGCCGTCAAGGAACTTTGCGAAGTCATCGGCGTCTAATTTCCATCAACCACCTTAGAAGGGCCGCCCTCCGGCGGCCCTTTTTGTTTTTATCTCCATCTTGAGGTTGAGAATTATGCCATCCATTTGTTCGTTGCCGATCCTGCGCTCCAACCATCATTCTCGTCCCAACCGAATGAAAATCCTTCCCCTTTCCCTGCTTGTCCTTCTCGTGACTGCCAGTGCTGTTGCGCAAAACAACGCTGCCGCCCCTGCTTCCGGTAACTTCTACGCGCGCTATTCAACCCGCGTTAACGCCATTCAGTCGCACCAGCCCAATTGGCCACCGCCCCTAGTCACCACCTATACGGGCCTCTTTCAAGTGGTTCGTGCCGACGTTCTTCGCCAGATCACGCCCACCCATACTGACACTTGGAACTACGGCAACAGCAAAGGCGTCGCGTTCATCCCCTGGGACAGGACGGAAATCGACATCAACTTGCCGCCCTATATCCAGCACAACAACCCCACGGTCCACGATGGTGCTGGCGACATGTCCTTCCTCGGCAAGGTCCGCCTTGCAAGCGGCAATGAGAAACACGGCGCCTATAATCTCTGCGCTTTCGTCGTCGCCACCATACCCACTGGGAGCTACAAAAACGGTTCCACCACCGCCAGCATCGCTCCCAGCCTCGCGATGGGCAAGGGCTTCGGCAGACTCGCGATTCAGACGACCGCAGCCACCACGCTCTATACCGGCAAGCCCGCTACGACCACATCCGGCAACCCCGTCGTCTGGAACCTGGCTGGACAGTTTCGTGTCGGCAAGCTCTTCTGGCCCGAGATCGAGAGTAACGCCACTTTCTACAAGGGCGGCTCAAATCACGGCAAGATTCAGGAGTTCGTCACACCCGGACTTCTCATCGGCAAGTGCAAGCTGCACCCTGAGGATCCGCACTCCCGTGCCGGCGCAGCTTTTGGCGCGGGTATGCAGATCGCCACAAGCCAGTTCCACTCCTACAACCACGAGCTCGTCCTGACGGCCCGCTGGATCTTCTAGCTCGCTACTGTTTCAGAAACGCGATCACGACCGGCGCGATCTCCGCCGCGCACTGGCTCGGAGCCAGGTGCCCGCAGCCTTGAATCACATCAAGCTGCGACTGCGGCACAAGATTGTGAATCGTGTTGCCCAGGCTCACCGGCGTGATGTGATCCTCTGAGCCCCAAACAATCAGCACCGGCATTCTCAGTTTCGGCAGCAGCTTGTCGGTCGCGTCGCGTCCCGTCAACATCGACGCCAATGCGCGGCGAACAACCCATCCATTTTGGTTCGAAAGGCGCAAGATGTCTCTGGCAACAAACGCCGGAACCCTCGGCGGGTTCGGCATCAGCAACGCATCCAGCTCCGCAATTTCCTGCGCATTCACCGGCGTGAAGAGCGCCGTATTCCACTCCGGCTTGGCATAAACTCCGGCGCTGTCAAACAGCAACAGTCTCTTCACTCTCTCTGGATGGTTCGCGGCAATCTCCTGCACAATCCATCCCCCCATCGACCATCCACCCAGGTCCACTTGCTTCAGCCCGAGCGCGTCCATCAGGCCAGCCACGGCCGCAGCTTCATCCGGCACTGAGTATGAAAAGTCCGACGGCTTCTCGCTCTGTCCATAACCCGGCAGATCCGGCAGATAAACCCGATAACCCGCCTTCGCCAGGTAAGGCGCCAGATTGTCCCAGTTCTCTGCGCGCCCTCCCAGACCATGCACCAGCACCACAGGCGGACCGGTCTCCGGCCCCATGACGTAATAGTGAACACGAATCTGTCCCACTCTGACGCTCTGACTTCGCGCGCCAGACACAATCAAGCGAAGTTCAGAAACCTCGTCAAAGACGCTGACCGGCCGCGCCCAGAAGTAAGCCGCTCCGATCACCGCCAGGCACAACAGGAGGGCCATCGCCCATGCCAACTTTCGAACCCGACTCATCCTTCCCTCTTCGAGGCCAGGCTTCTTGCCCGCTGCCAGCCCGTCTCAATCACTCTTACCGTAATCGGATCCAAAGCCAGTGCGCCGTGGCTGTTCCATTCCGTTCGTTCCACCCAGCGCGCTTCATCCGCGTCGTCGGCAGCCTGCAACTCGCCTCCCGTTACGCGGCACAGATAATCGGCAATCACGTAGTGGTAGCGAACCCGGTCACCGTCGCGATGAATCCGATCGAGCAATTCAACAAGCTCGATAGGTTCCACAATCAGCCCGGTCTCTTCCTTCACTTCTCTCACCACTCCTGCTTCCAGCGACTCGCCCACCTCGATCAGACCACCGGGCAACGACCAATGCCCCTTCAGTGGCTCTCGCCCACGCCGCACCAGCAGAACCTTCGAGTCCTTCACCACCACCGCGCCGACGCCGACCAGCGGCGTCTCTGGAAACTCTCTCGTCATCTTCCGGTCGTCTTGAGCGCCTTCTCCAATGTCCCTTCAAAGATAGAGCCTCGCCCTCCAAGTGGCACAATCTATGGTACTCAGCAGCCCTTCGGAATTCGGGGTTGCATCGTCACGGCTGGCGTATCATCAAATGCATTCAGGGGGACATTTGGCAGAGTCTACGCTGCATATCGACGGCATGCACTGCGGTGCGTGCATTCGCCGGGTCACACAAGTCCTGGCATCGACTGAGGGTGTCCAGGTTATTGAGGTTCGACTGGGCGCGGCCCGGTTCACCACATCGGCTTCTGAGCAGATCGCGCCCGCAATTGCTGCAATTGCAAAAGCTGGCTATACCGCGCATTTGGAAGAATAGAACGCTTCGATGACCAACACACCGACAGTCTCGCTCACTCTTCCGGTCCTGGGAATGACCTGTGCGGCCTGTCAGCACCACGTCGAATCCGCATTAAAAGCGACCATCGGTGTAGAGTCTGCGCGAGTCGACCTCATGGCGCATCGCGCCACCGTGGTCTTCAATCCCGATGTGACAGAACCCAAAGAACTCGTCGACGCCATACGCAGTGCGGGGTACGATGCCGTTCTCCCGCGCCCAGGCCAATCAGGCAAGGACGCCGAAGAGGACGCGGCCGAGGCTCACTCTGCCCAAAAGGCATTGATTACGATTCTGGCCGGAATCGCCGCGATGCTTTTTTCCATGCCTCTCGAAACGCCGATGAGCGGACTCGATCATGTGCTGATGCGGTGGATGCCGTGGCTTTATTCGATTCCCCCCAACGCGATTCGCTGGGTTCTCTTCATCCTCACAGCCTTTCTGCTCACTTGGGCGGGCCGCGGCATCTATGCTAACGCCGCGCGCGCCATGCGCCACTTGACCACGAACATGAACACCCTGATCAGTCTTGGAACCGGCGTGGCGTTTCTCTATTCCGCGTATGTCACGATCCTCCCAGCCTATGGCCGCCAAATCTACTTCGACGCCGTCCTTCTGATTCTTGGCTTCCTGCTGCTGGGCAAATCGTTAGAGGTCCGGGCCAAACGCCGCGCCCTCGCGGCGCTCGACTCTTTGAGCCGCCTGCGTCCTTCGACCGCTCGCCGAATTGAAGATGGAGTCGAAACAGAAGTTCCCCTTGAAGAAATCCGGCCCGGCGACAGCGTTCTTGTTCTCCCCGGCGAAAGATTTCCAGTTGATGCTGAGATCCTTGAAGGTCGCACCACCGTCGACGAGTCCATGCTGACGGGCGAGTCTACCCCCCTCGCTCGCGATCCGGGTCAGCGCGTTCTGGCCGGTTCGCTCAACTACGACGGTGCCGTCACTTGCCGTGCACGCTCGCTTGGCGAAGACACCGTTTTGGCGCAGATCACCCGCATGGTAGAGCAGGCGCAGGGTTCGCGAGCCCCGATGGAACGCCTCGCCGATCGAGCCAGCGCGGTTTTCGTACCTACGGTCCTGGCCCTGGCAACGATCACTTTCGGCGTCTGGGCCCTCTCCACTCATTCGCTTCAGCTCGCCCTCGCTAGCTCGGTTTCCGTCCTGGTCATCGCATGTCCCTGCGCGATGGGCCTGGCTGTCCCCGCTGCATTGACCGTCGCGGTAGGCCGGGGTGCGCAGCTCGGCGTGCTCTTCAAAGGAGGAGAGGCACTGGAGCGCCTTGCTCATATCAACGCGGTCGTTCTTGACAAGACCGGTACCCTCACGGTCGGACGCCCTGTGCTGGCGGCGATCCATCCGGTTACCGGGTACAGCGAATCCGACCTCCTGCGGCTCGGTGCGGCTGTCGAGGAGCGGGCAAATCACCCTGTCGCCCACGCCATTGTCGAGTTCGCGCGCGCTCGATCCATCACTTGGGAGCCTGCGCAGGACGTCAAGATTATCCCCGGCCGCGGCGTTACAGCCACGGTCGAGGACTATCACTGCGTGATCGGCAACGAGGCGATGTTCCGCGATCTGTTTTCTCGGGCGCCGGCAAACTTCGCTCCCCCCAAGCCCGGCATGACGCGGCTCTACATCGCGCTAGACGGCCAGCCCATCGGCAGTTTCGACGCCCGCGACACGCTTCGTCCTGACGCGGTTGAAGCCATTGCCTCCCTCCGCCGCGACGGGTTGCGAGTCATCATGCTCACCGGAGACGCCGAGGCAGCAGCCGCACCCATTGCCAATCAGGCGGGGATCGATGAATTCGAGGCAAATCTCGACCCGGCTGCAAAACTCGCCTACATTCGTGCGCTGCAAGAGGAAGGCCTGCGCGTCGCGATGGTCGGCGATGGAATTAACGATGCGGGAGCCCTGGCCCAGGCCGACGCCGGAATCGCCATGGGTACTGGCGCTGATCTCGCTCAGGAAGCGGGAGACGTTTTGCTGCTCCGCGCACAGCCCTCGTCTATTCCTGCCGCAATCGATCTGGCGCGCGCAACAGTTCATGTCATGCACGAAAACCTGGCATGGGCGGTGGGCTATAACCTGCTGGGCATCCCCCTGGCGGCGGGCATTCTTTATCCCACCTTTCATGTCCTGTTGAGCCCTTGGGTGGCTGCCGCCGCCATGGCTCTTAGCTCCATAAGCGTGCTCGCCAATAGTCTTCGTCTACGCGGTTGGCATTCTGCTCAGCCGCCCACTGCGCCGGCACGGTAGACTAGCTGCAGAGTCCCGCTGTGCGCATCCTTAGCCGCTACATCCTCGACGAGATTCTCTCCCATACGCTGATCGGGCTCGCGCTTTTCACTTTCATCCTGTTTATGCCAAACCTCGGCCAAATCCTTGAGACCGTGGTTCGAAATAGCTCTCCGCTCACCAGCGTGTTGCAGATTTTTCTCTTCATGCTGCCCAACACATTCAAAGTCACCATTCCGATGTCCGTGTTGGTGGGTGTGCTTCTGGGCCTGAGCCGCCTCGCCGCCGATAGCGAGATCATTGCAATGCGCGCCTCCGGACTTGGCATCGGCTACTTTGTGCGCGTGGCTTCGATCGTTGCCGTCGCCGGCACACTGCTCGGTCTCCTGAATTCGCTCTTCATCGCGCCGCGCGCAAATCAGGCGATCCTCGAGATGCAGCAGGAGTTGGAAACCTCGCAGGCTTCCTATCAGATTCAGCCTCGCGTCTTTTACGAAGACTTTCGCAACTTCGTTCTCTATGTTCAGGACGTGCGCGCTGGAACCGGCGCAGCCAACTGGCGTCAGGTCTTCATGGCCGATGTCAACGACCCAACCACTCCGATTGTGACAACGGCTGCCTCTGCGACTGTGGTTAGCGATTCAACTCAGGTTTTGTTGATGCGTTTACGCAATGGCGCTCGCCACGAAGCCGACAATGTCTCCACCTTCGCTACCACCGACATGCCCCTCAGGCTCAGCGCACAGAGCGACGTCCACCTCGGCCGTCTCGACACGGCAATTTACGCCATGCCGACCCGCACCCTGCTTGAGCGTGTGCGAGGCCCAGATTCTCAGCGCTTCCTGCTCGAGTTGCACTCGCGATTTTCTTATCCTGCCGCCTGTATTGTGCTAATGCTCGTGGGCGTGCCTTTGGGCGTGGTGTCGCGGCGAGGCGGCAAGAGTTCCGGATTCGTTTTCACTCTGTTGCTGGTGATTTTCTATTACATCCTTTCCTATACCGGCATCTCGCTCGGCCGCCAGGACAAGCTCCCTCCATTCCTCGCAGTGTGGCTTGCCAACTTTCTTTTCGCGGCTGCCGGTACCTTCCTCTTGTGGCAAATGGCGAGTGGCGGACGCGTCCTGAGCGCATTGGCCCGGTGGTCGTCCCTTCTGCCAGATTTCAAACTTCCTGCCAGCTCGAATGGTGTCGGATTTTCCAGATTACTGACTCGCATTCAGCCCCGAGCCAGGCGCGTCTCTCGTGGCGCGTTTCCACGCATTCTCGACGAGTATGTGGTTCGCGAATTCCTCAACATGTTCGTCCTCGTGCTCGCCGGCTTCGTACTGCTGATGCTCGTGTTCACGTTCTTCGAACTTGTCGGCGATATCCTGCGCAATCACATCCCCCTGGCCACGGTTGGCGAATATCTGCTCAATCTCACCCCAAGCATGATCTATCAGATCGCCCCGCTGGCGGTGCTGATCGCTGTCCTCGTCACATTCGGTATTCTCAATCGCAATAGCGAAATCATCGCCATGAAGGCCACGGGGATAAGCCTCTACCGGCTCGTGGTGCCCGTCGTCTCGATCTCTGCGATCCTCGCGGTCAGCCTTTTTCTCTTCGACCAGTATTACTTGCCCCAGGCAAACCGCCGACAAGAGGCTCTGCGCAGCACCATCAAAGGACGGCCTCCACAGACCTTCCTGCATCCCGAGCAAAAATGGATCTTTGGTCAGCCTCGCCCTGGTGAGCCCGGACGCATCTTTTATTACCAGTTCTTTGATCCGAACGACAGCGAATTCGCAAATCTCTCCATCTTCGAATTCGACCCTTCGACCTTCGCCATTTCCCGGCGCATCTTTGCCGCACGAGTCTTCTGGAGCCCCAAAACCAGCAACTGGATGTTTGAGAATGGGTGGGCGCGCGATTTCGATGGCCCTTCGCAGACAGGCTTTCGGCAATTCCAATACACCTCATTCGCCGAAATCCACGAGGAGCCCGGTTACTTCACCAAAGAGAGCCTGCAATCGCAGGAGATGAATTTCGGCCAGCTTGATCGGTATATTCGGGACCTGCGGCAAAGCGGCTTTGACACCATGCGGTTACGCGTTGCTCTCTGGCATAAGCTCGCCTATCCGCTGGTTGCAGTCGTTATGGCCATCCTCGCAATTCCGTTTGCGCTTTCGATGGGCCGACAGGGTTCCCTGACAGGAATTGCGGTAGCCATCGCCGTCGCGCTCACATACTTTGTGGTCGACAATCTGTTCGGAGCCATGGGCAATGTGAACTATCTGCCTGCGGCGTTGGCTGCGTGGAGTCCCGATATTCTCTTTGGGTTGACTGGAGGCTATTTCCTCCTGCGCACTCCCACATAATCGTCGCGTCTGTTGCGCCATGGTTCGGTCTTCGCTGATAACCCGGGACCCCTTACAATAGAGCCATGTTGCGCGATCTCAGGCCGCTTTTCAGTTACATGCGCCGTTACCAACGCGGATACATTTGGGGCACGCTCGCATGCATCGCGACCAATGTCGCGGCGGTGCTCGGTCCCCAGGTCCTCAAGCGCGCTATCGATGGCCTCGAACAGCACATTACTCGTAACGGGCTTGTTTTTCTCGCCGTCCTTTTCGTCGCAATTGTGCTCGTGAAGGGCGTTTTCCTCTATGCGCAGCGTTGGATTCTCATCGGTATTTCGCGCGAAATCGAATTCGACCTTCGCAACGATCTTTTCCGTCAGCTTGAACTGCAGGATTCGGGCTTCTATCAGCGTTATCGCACCGGCGATATCATGGCCCGTATGACCAATGATCTCAATGCGGTGCGCAATTTGCTCGGCCCGGCATTGATGTACAGTGCGAACACGATCTTTTTCACCGTCGGTGCTCTCTTCTTCCTCTTCCGAATCAGCCCTTACCTCACGCTCGTGGCTTGGGCACCCATGCCGCTCGCCAGCATTCTTGTCCAATACCTGGGCCGAAAGATTCACGATCGCTTCGAGCGCATTCAGGAGAGTTTCTCCGAAATCTCTTCGCAAGCCCAGGAGAATTACTCCGGCGCGCGTCTCGTCCGTGCTTTCGCACGCGAAGAGTCACAGATCAATCTCTTCGAGAAGCTGAACCTTCGGTACATTTCGCGTGCGCAACGCCTGGTCCAGCTCATGGGCATGCTCTGGCCTACGCTCGAGTTCATACTCGGAATCTCGATGATTATCACCTTGCTCGCTGGCGGTCATGAGGTCATTGCTCACCGCATCACGCCCGGCGACTTCGTGGCATTTAACGCCTACATGATTCTCCTCATCTGGCCAATCATTGCGCTGGGATGGGTGGTCAATCTTTTTCAGCGCGGCACCGCCTCTGTAAAGCGCATCGACGAGTTGCTCAAGGCCACGCCCGCGATAAACAACAGCGCTGCCGACTCTTCGATCCCTTCGGACACGATTTTCCAGGGAAACATCGAGTTTCGCAATCTCAGCTTCAGTTATGAAGACACTCCGGTCCTACATAATGTTTCGCTGTTGATCCCCGCTGGCTCGAGCCTGGCGATCGTCGGCCCAACCGGATCAGGCAAATCCACCCTCGTCCACCTCATTTCGCGAACGTTTGAAGCGCCCGAGGGATCTCTGCTCATTGACGGCCGGCCGGTGCGCGAGTATCCATTGGCAGCTTTGCGCCATAACATAGGCATGGTCCCGCAGGAAACGTTTCTGTTCAGCGACACGATCCGCGGGAATCTCGCCTTCGGCGCTCCCGATGCAAGCGCGGAGGAATTGCTTGAAGCCGCCGAAGCCGCGCACATCCGTCGCGAGTTCGAAGAGTTCCCGCAAGGTTTTGAAACTGTCGTCGGCGAGCGAGGTGTCACGCTCTCCGGCGGTCAGAAGCAACGCTCCGCCATCGCCCGCGCTCTGCTCCGCCGTCCCGCGATCCTGATCCTCGACGACGCACTGGCTAACGTCGACACCTATACCGAGGAGCGTATCCTCACTGGATTGCGCAGCTACACGACGACTGCAACGACTATTCTGATCTCGCATCGCGTTTCAACCGTGCGCAATGCCGACCAGATTGCCGTGCTCGATCATGGCAGGATTGTTGAGATCGGCCGCCATGAGGAACTCCTTGCGCTCGACGGCTATTATTCCGGCCTCTATCATAGGCAGCAATTGGAAGAAGAACTCACAGTCGCCGGTTAGTGATCAAGCGGTCCAAATAGTTGAGGCGGCATTTACTGAATCAGCAGCGAGGATTTCTTCCGCCGACTGGCCGCCGGATCGCCCGATTGCGCCAATAAGCGATCCATTTCCCCGCATTCCCGTTTCGTTCGCTACCTGCTTCCACGCATCGCGCACGTTCCGCACACACGCGATAGTGTGTTCAAACTTCGCTCTGGATGCCGACTGCGAGGCCTGTAGGATTTGCGCGAAGATCGAAGCGTAGAACTCACTCAGCGCCTGCGCCGGCCTTCCACCCACATCCATGCGCAAACGCGCCTGCAGATGAATAATGATATCGAGCGTGCGCTTCACTGCTACTCTGCGCGCCACCACGTCGCCGCTTTCAACCGCACAAATCGCCTCATGGAGAAAACGAATCATGCCGTCGTAGAGCGCAACCACTAGATCAACAGCGGAAGCCCCTTCCAATGCGCAGTCCCGATAAGAAGACATTCTGATCCCACTCCTCAACCGTTTTGGTTCTGGTTATACCCTGAGATCGCCGAGTAAATCTCATTGACGCCCTGCAACTGCGAGGGCAGTTCCTGCAAAATCTCGTTGGCGCTGTTTAGCTCAGCTGTCAAGCTTTTCTGCTGTGTCGCAATCAGTGCTTCTTCTTTCGAAATGCTCGAGTTCAGATTCGTTTCCATCGTACTGTTCGCGTTTTGCGCCAGTTTCAAGACCCCGGCCGAAGAACTTGTGCCCGCACTATTCAACATGTTGGCGAAGGCCATACCCCAGCTATTAGCGTCCTGAAATAGGCCGACAATCCCATTGAAGTCGGTGTTCAGCAAAGCATCGAGTGTGCTCGCGTCCAACGTGAGTGTCCCATCGTTATTAACGCTGATGCCCAGACTGGTCAAACTGCCAATGTCAGAATTGTTGTTGTAATTGAGCGTCGCACCTTCCGTCGTAACGGTGGTGTCGAACAGGTTCGAAGTCACGGTGAGAGAGCCAGCCGATCCCACCGTTCCCGACGTGATTTTCATGCTTGTCGGGCTCTCGTCATCCGGAATTCCTGAGGCAGTGAAGCCATACCCACCGGTGTTAATGGTAGAAATTAGACCAGCCAGCGTATCGTCCGTCGAATCGAGCTTGATCGTCTGGGCCGCTCCATTTCCCACTTTGATCGTCAGCGACCCGGTCAGCACGTCACTGCTCTCAGCCACCGTGCCGATCGTGCCGCTGTCCGGTAAGTTGTCGGTATACCCGTCGCTGTCGACATAACTTAATGCCGCTGGAGTGTTGGCCGCAATCGTAGATGTAACCGTCAGCGCTCCGTTCGTGCCTACCGTTCCCGATGCCACAGTAAGCGATGATTGGCCGTTTGCGGTCGCAACGCCGGCGGTGACTCGTATTGTGTTGGTGTCCAGGATGCTCGAATCGACGGTCAGGGTTCCATCGCTACCGGATGTGCCCGACTGCAGAGACAGAGAATACAATCCAGTTTCGCTGTCTTGCGCGATCGTTGCCGTGACTCCAATGTCGGCTTTGTTGATTGCATCCATGAGCCCGGAGAGCGTGTCATCCGACGAGTCTAGGGTCACAGTTCGCGCGGTGTCGTCGCCCACTTGAATAGATATCGAACCGGTAAGAGTATCGTTTTCGTTAGCAATCCCCGACAGCGTGCCGTTTGAGATCGTTGTGCTTGAGCCGGCCTGCCCCGAATAAGTCAGTTGCGGGTCGCTGGAGGCCGAATTGATCGTAGCCGCCAGGCCGCTAAGCGTGTTGCCATTGTCGACTCCTCCGGGATCCGTATTATCCGTATAGTAGGTCCCGGATTGGGCTGAATCCGATCCTGCGCCAACCACAAAAGTGCCCAGTGCCCCGTTTCCCATTTGAATCGTGATTTGGCTCTGATCGGCAAGCGTAGTTCCAGGGGTCGAAGGGATCGCATCCAGGTAGCCATTAGGATTGTTAGTATTCAGACCTCCCAGCAGCTGTTGTTGCAGCAGCGACAAAGTCGGCGAGCCGAACAATGGCTCCGCAGTGCCTGTGGAGTCGTTGCCTTCCTGCGTGTTAATGGCGCTGATCAACGAGTTATAGTCTGTGACAAACTGATTCACAGCGGTCTCAATTGACGTATTGTCATTGCCAATCACTATCTGCACCGGCTCAAGTGTCCCATCGGATTGTTTGGGACTCGCCGAAAGCAACTGAAAGGTCAGGCCGGGTATAAGTCCGCTGACCGTATTCGAGGAACTGGTCAGATTTACGCCATCGACTTGCAGGCTGGCGTCCTTCGCGGTCACAGTCGAGGTGTAACCCAGCGTCGCGTCGGAAACATTCGATGTCACAGTCAGCGCCGAGCCGTCAGTGGTCGCGAGCGAGAGACTCGAAGTCCCATCGCTATTGGTAACGATCGAGGCTTGCACTCCTGTCCCCGATTGGTCGGTATTGATTGCATTCATCAAGCCGCTCAGCGTGTCATTCGGAGAATTCGGAACCGCGATCTGCTGTCCCTGAATCGTGATGGAGCCTGAAAGCGCATCGGAAGAATTGGCAATTCCGGTTAATGTGCCGGAGCCTGCGGTCGGAGCGCCCTTGTAGGTCAGCGTCGTCGCACTGCCTTGTGCATCGGCAATCGAATTCGAAATGACCTCAATGTTTCCCCGTGCTCCCGACGTGGCCGAAGTCAGACTCAGACGCGAACCCGAAGAGTCCGTCAGAACGTTTGCAACCACTCCCACCCCCGATGAATTGATCGCCGAAGCCAGGCCAGTCAGAGTGTTGTTCGAGGAGCTCAGAGTGATGGTCTTCTGCGATCCACTGCCTACCTGCATCGTGATCGAACCGGAAAGCGTGTCTGAAGCGCTGCTAATCGCGGCAAGGTATCCGCTCGATGTCTGGGCCAGGTTGTTCACGATCACCGAGTGCGTTCCCGCCGTGGCCGAAGTCGAGGCCGACGTCAGTTCCAGGACGTTCGTATCCGAGCTAGACCCAGTCTTCTGCGCCAATACGCCCTGGAAATCAGTAAGAGCACTCATATCCGTCGACAGACTCGAGAAAAGTGTCCCAAGATTGGACAGCACAGTGTCCTGACCCTGTAACGCAGTCAGCTGGTTTTTCCATGGTGTCTCAACATTCTTCAGGTTGCTGACCATCGTAGCCACAGTCGAGCTTACGTCAAATCCAGTTCCACTCGTCGGCGACCCGAAACTCAGCCCTACCGTTCCCATTGAAAACCCCGCGTTCGGTTACGAGCAGTCGGAGTGCCAGCACCCTATTAGTTGGATTGGAACCGACTCATCTTCGAACTCGGCATAACAACAAGCTTCCCAAAAGGAAGGGCGCCCTTGCGGACGCCCCTCGATTCCTGAATCGGTTTCCGGTTACTGCAACAGTTTGGTCACTTCCTGCTGCATGCTGTTAGCCTGCGCCAGCGCCGAAATGCCGGTCTGACTCAGAATTTCGTACTTCGACATATCAGAGCTGGCTTGCGCGTAGTCTGTGGCTTGCACCGCGTTTTGCGCCGACTGTACGTTTTCCTGTTGGGTGCTGAGCACGGAACTAACCGAGTTCAGCGTGTTGATCTGCGCGCCGATGTAGCCGTCCTGCGCTGCAACATCGGCGATCGCCCCGTTGATCTGGGTCAGCGCGGACTCGGCATTGTTCTGATTGGTCAAGCTGGTGAGTGACAGGTTGGCGGTGGTATCGCCG
>Ga0181537_10003365_pt1 | contig 13698 bp, 10 predicted proteins | sample PEATcosm2014_Bin_39_FD_119765 | JGI IMG/M metagenome (GOLD analysis project Ga0181537, IMG submission 119765) | Peatland microbial communities from MTU Mesocosm Facility, Houghton, MI, USA - PEATcosm2014_Bin23_10_metaG | ecosystem: Environmental > Terrestrial > Soil > Wetlands > Peat | place...
TAGAGGAACGCGCCCGGGTTCGACAAAATCGCGGAGCGATTTTGGACGTCGCGGCCTGGGCGCGACGGTCCGCAGCGCAAGCGGAGGACGAGCGGCCGTCCCCGGCCGCCTACGGGGGTGGGTTATGAACCATCGCCGGACATCACGTCGGCGCCCGCGCGTGCATCTCCCGGTATCTGGACGCCCTATAGCGGTGCGTCGTTTGGCCCGTCGACCCTGTTTCCCCGACAGAATGAGCGTCCTGCGCCTTGCCAACGCCATACTGGAATTAGTCGCTTTCACCGAGAAATACCGCCTGGATCTAGATCTCAATCTGGCCGTTGCGTCCTTGTCAAATTCGATATGCGCTGATACAGTGCGAGAGTGTAAAAGTGTCGCACTGAAATAGAGCGTCGTGCCACGAACGGCGATGGATCTTCTGGAGGAATCGACATGGCTATCTCTGGAAAACTAATGAGAGTCGCAATTTCGGTCATTTCTCTCGCTGGCGCGGCTGCATATGCGGATTCGCCGTCGATCGTCGAGTTCCAGCACTCCTCGACCGTGCGCTACGGGGATTTGAATCTCAGGCAACCGCGAGACGTCGCGAAGTTATACAACCGCATCACCTTGGTCGCCGACAAGGTATGCGGACCGCGCAGCCTGACCGGTGCTTACCTCAAGTCGGCCATCTACGCGAGTTGCTACGCGGATACGGTTGCTCAGGCTGTTGCGCGGGTCGATCAACCGTCGCTCACGGCCCTGTATCGCCAGCGGTGGGGGCAGTCGGTCTCACGCGAGGCCACGATCGCTCGGCAATAGCCGGTAGACCGGTACGGCTTGCGTCGCCGCCAGCGCGCTATTCCGGCTCGTCGTCCGACGTAAAGCCGATCATCTCGGCCGGCATGATGACGGTTGACGAGGTGTCCTCGTCTTTCGACGGATCGGACCTCGGGGGCGCCGGGGCTTTGCGTCTCGGCAAAACCGGTTCCTCCAGGGTGGGAACCATCATCGTCGGGGATTTGTCCTTCTCGCGCGCACGAATGTTCGCTGCGGCCGACGGCGCCGGCGGCGGCTGGAAGGGCGCTTGTGTGCGCAGCCACTGAAGCGCGACGTCGGCTTCGATCGGCTCGCAGAAGTAATATCCCTGCGCATAATGGCAGCCCATCTCTTGCAGGGCCTTTGCGGCCGTCTCCGTTTCGATGATTTCCGCGATCGCGGTGAGATTCAGGCTCCCCGCGATCTGCACCATCGCCGCCATCATGCTCATGTTGGCCTGATCGGAGCCGGTGCGGTTCACGAACGGGCGGTCGATCTTCACGAAGTCGAATGGAAACAGCTGCAGATTGCTCAGTGAGGAGTAGCCCGTCCCGAAGTCATCGAGCATCAACTGGATGCCCATGCCATGCAGGCGGTCGAGCGTGTCGCGGGCCACTCCCACGTTGCCGATGAGAGCCGCCTCGGTCAGCTCGAATTTTAGCAGCGAGGGCGGCAGCTGCGTCGCGTGCAACACGGATTCGATGAAGTCACCGAGCCCCGGATCCCGCAGCGCCGCCGGCGAGAGATTGATGCTCAGGTGAAATTTCTGGTCGGCGGGCACGCGGCGCAGCCAGTGCGCCGCCGTCTCCACCACTCTGAGAATGATCCAGCGGGTGATGGGCACCATCAGTCCGGTATCTTCCGCAATGCGCAGGAACCTATCCGGACCCAGCACGCCCTCAACCGGATGCAGCCAGCGCAAGAGCGCTTCACCGCCCGCCATCGTGTAGGTCCGCAGATCGACGATCGGCTGAAACAGCAGCTGCAACTGGTGCTTTTCCAGCGCCACGTGCAGGTCGGCCTCCAGACTGACCATGCTGGCGGCCTGTCCCCACATGTTGGGCGCGTAGAGCGCGATTTTCGCGCTTTCCTGCCGTTTGGCGGCGGAGAGGGCCATGTCGGCCTCGCGCACGACGTCCTCGGCGCGCTGCTGGCCCGAATCGGCGCACGTGACGCCGACAGCGGCTCCGACGATGAGTTGGTGGCGCCGCAAGCGGAACGGCGAGCGCAACTCCTGCTGCAGCCGTCCGCCAATATCGAGAGCAGCCTCCGTGGAGGCGACGTCCAGAGTCAGCAGCGCGAACTGATCCCCGCTCCAGCGCGCCAGCACGCCCTCGAAAGCCGCTATCGCTTTCTCGAACCGGCGCGCGGCCTGCACCATCAGCTCGTCGGCGGCCGTTTGCCCCAGCATATGATTGATGAGTTTGAACCTGGCAATGTCCACGATGATGACCGCGAGCCGCTGATGGCGCCTGGTTCGCAGGTCCTTGAGGGCCCGGTCGAGCCGGTCCATGAAAAACAGCCGGTTCGGCAACCCCGTGAACGCGTCATGAAAGCGCGCGTGGTCGAAGGTGTCCTGCAGCGTCAGGCGTCGTTGGATTTCGGTTGCCAGATGCTGGTTGATCGACCGCAGCCGGCGCCGCGCGGCTCCCAAGGCCGCGCGCGAGCGCTGTAAGGCGTGGATCAGATCGTGGGTGCCGAAGGTCAAGAGCCAGGTCAAGAACGCCAACAGGCCTATTTCCGAGGTGAGCAGGCTGGCCGGGTACCAGCCGGCGCGCGGGCGCAGCGCCAGCGCCAGATAGCTTCCCGGAACGGCGGCGGCGGTCGGCAATCGGATCCGGGCTGCCACCGGATCGGCCAGAGGCTCCGAGCTCGAGCTGACGAAGATGCGCGGCAGGGCGGAGCGCGGCTCGACTTGGGAGAGCTCGAAGTCGTAACCCATATCGACCAGGCGCGCCAGATGGCTTTCGGCGATCAGTTCATCGAAGTCCGCGTAGGCCACCGACCAGCCTTGCGGATGCCCTGAGATCTCCGAGCTGTCCGCCGGCACGGGCGCGCGGGCCGGCACGGGCACGCGGACGGCAACGAGCCATTGGCTGCCGAGACGCATCGGACCGAGAAGGGCGGAGCTTGTGATGGGATGCGCGGATTCCGCCGACAGCCATTCGCTCGCAATGCCGTCCGCGGTCGCTTCCTGCGTCGGATCCGACCGCTGCACCTTGTCATCGGCCGTCATCAAAAAGACGTTGCTCGCCGGCGTCGATCCGGGGGGCGCCCCGGGCGGCGCGGCCGGGCCTGGTGCGGTCCGTGCGGCTGGTGCGACCGCCGCGGCTGGCGCGGCCGCTGCGGCCGGTGCGGCCGGCGGGAGCTGCGCAAGCGACGCCGCCTGTCGGACGGCCACATCGCGAAGCTGCTGCAATGGCGGCTCGATCTTGCGGACGAACTGGGTTGCCACCCCCGCCGCCGTCTCACGCGCCCGGGCGGCGTGGTGCTGTACGCTCAGGTAGATCAGGCGCGATCCGGCAATCAGGACGATGGCGAGCACCACCAGGGTGGGCAGCGAGTTGGACCCGAGCTGGCGAATCGATTTCATCACGGCGCGGCACCGTGTGCGCCTACATGGAAAACGTAATTGAGCGTCAGGGTGGTGCGCTTGCTGCCGGACAAGTCGAGATAGTCGGCGAGCAGAGTCAGCTCGCTGCGCCATCGCGTAAACGGCTTGGCCACGCCAACATAGCCCTCCTTGAGCTGACGCCCCGGAAGCTCGATGCCCAGATCCAATACCGTCGCGGAAGCTTGGCCATATGCCACGCCGCCGAGAAAATTGACGGCCGCGCCATACTTGTCGATTCTGGCCGTCGCCAAGCGCGTGCCAAGATTGCCCGTCACCGAATACTGATAGCCGACCGTGGTCTGAAGCTTCGGATTCCACAGGTAGGAGACCCCGACCTTGGGTAGATTCCCGTGCGTCGTTTCCACATCGATGCGCTTGTCCTCGAGCTGCACGGACAGCACGTGGGAAAACGTGCCGATGACGCCGGCCGCCTCGATCGAATAATGAAAGGCGTGCGGCCCATCGTCACCGGCGCCCTCGTGAGCTTCTGCGTAGACGCTGAAGCGACGGTCGGGCGCTCCACGGGTCACCGAGCCGCTGATCGACCCGAAGGTCCAGTTCGCGGACGACAGTACTTGATGCTCCGCCGCGAGAGTGCCGAGAGTGTCCGCGTCGAAGTTGTGCAGCCAGCCGAGCGATCCGCCGCCGCCGCCGTTGGTGCCCGTGAGGGTGGAGCCGTCGGCGCTGACCGCAATTCGATCATCGGCCGTGGAGCTCTCGCCGAGCGCCGCGCACATGGACGTCAGATAGAGCGCCGCGGCGCCGATGATCAGCCGCCCGATTCTCATCGCAGCTGCCGCAGAGTGCGTGTGACCACGGTGGCGCTCGTGTCGGTCGAATCCGTCGTGCCTCGCTGTGCGACCGGCAGAAATGATATCGACGAAATGTATTCCGACTCGCCCGCGACCGGTACTGCCGAGCTGGTCAGCTGGTAGATTCGCGAGCCGATCTCGACGTGCATCTTGCGCCGCCCGGTCATGCCGGGTTCCCACCACTGCAGGCCCGCAGCCGTCTGCGGCAGCCACTGCGTCGCATCTGCTCCGACTTCCACCAGGCCGAACAGGCCCGCCAGGGGCTTGTTGAACGCCAAAACGCGACCGCGTGCATCGACCACCAACGCCGCGTATTCGGAGGTGTCCAACACCGCCTTGAGACAGAAAATCTCGGTCGCATCCTCGATGGTCAACAGCGCCAGGCGCCGTCCCTTGTGCGCGAGGTGCAGCACGCGCAATTGCGTCAATCGCAATTGGTCGGCTATGCGAATCGCGGTCAGGGGAGCCGCACTGCCTGAACCCACGATCAGCTCATTGACGATGTCGGGATATGAGAAGCGCACCAGGTCGAAAAGACTGCAATCCTCGGGCGCCACATCCTCGACCTTGAGATAATCGAGCGCAAAGCGGCTGGCCGCGATGACTCGCAGGGAGTCCGGATCGATGAGCAGCGCGGGCAGAGCCAGCTGTTCGATCAACGTGGCCCACAGCTCCTCTCCGCGCTCCGCTTCGATGCGCGCGAGCACGCTGCGCGCGTTCAGCCGTTCGAATATGGTGCCGAGATATTCCGCCGCGACCGCGCAGGCGATGAGTCCGATGGTGAATACCTCGAGCAGCACCAGCAGATAGCTCGACGGCGCATAGAATCCGGAAAACGAAGGTTGCGGCATGGCGCCTTGACGCCCGAGCAACGCGCTGAGCCAGGAGTCGTTGCCGAGCAGTCCGCTCGCATACCAACGCAATTCCGGCGCCTGGCTCAGAGCCACGATAGCAACGACGATGATGCTCAAGGCCGCGACCAGGAACGGATGCCAGCGCGAAAGAAAAACCGCGCCGATGACGGGCAGCACGAATATGATGAGAAACATGGGATTCTGAAGCGCACCCACATGCTGCCAGATGAAGCCGATGAGGATGACGCCGGCCGCGTACAACAGGGTCAGAGTCCGATCGCGCCACTTGCTGCGGGAGGCGGATGAAGAGGCGAGGAGGGTGAATGCGATGTGAATCCCTCCGAGGGCGAGCAGGCCCCAGATCGCGGTTCCAACGTCCGCCTCGAAGGCGTTGGTGAGCCAGGGGATGGCGGTCGCGACCAAAATGGCGACGATGGTCAACAGCCAGATATCGTCCAGCAGATGAACCCGCGAGCTCTGCCAGATCGGACGCGCGATCAACCGCGTGCTGTCGACGCTCGACTTCATGGGACCGGCGCCTCATGCACATTGGGCTGGACTTCCACGAGGGCACCGGTCTTGCCGACCAGCGCGTTGCCGAAGTTGTTGTTGTCCATGAACGGTTGCGACACCACCTTGATCCCATTCGGCGGTTGGAAGTCCTCGACATGCAGGGCATACGCGTGCGGGCGCAGGACCTGATTGCGCCGCAAGTTCGGCGAGTCGCCGATCACATCGATGCCGTTGAACTTCGGCTCGATGATGGTGTTGTCGACGGCGGTGCTGACGCTGTGCGGATCGCCGAGCACGAAGGCCAGGCCATATCCGCAACCGTGGATACGGTTCCCCCGCACCAGTGTATTGGATGAGCCGCGGACCATGACCCCATAGGCGCTGAGGCCCTCCATTTCATTGTCCTCGATGATCGCCCCGCGCGCGTTCTCCGCGACCACTCCCATCGATGCACCGCCGTTGATGCGGTTTCCGCGAATCACGGCGCCGGCACCCACCACGTGCACGTCCGCCTCATGTGCATTGATGAAGTCGTTGCGCTCGATCAGCACCGGAATGTTGCCGGCGACGATGGCCGTACCGTCCTCCGTGAACTTGTTGTCGTGGATGCCGATGACCTCGTCGTGCGACTGGGGCTCACCGCGCACGGCCCAAAGCCCGGCGTCCTTGTCTTCGGTGAACTCGTTATTGGCGACCGCCGAATTATGCCCGGATGCCGCGAAGCGCACGCCGAGGCGGTCCTTGAGAAAATGATTGCGCTCGAGCAGCGTGTCGCCGGCATTGTCGGCAACTTCCACGGCGACGTCGCACGCCTCGATGGACGATGCGCTGAGATGAAAGCGCACGGCCCGCACCAGGATCGCGGCGGCGGGGCAGTTTTTGATCGTCACGCCCTCGACCGAGGTGTTGGAGCCCGAGATATCCAGCACCGGTCCGCCGCCGAGCATCTGCGCATCGATTACGGACCCCGCCGCCTGCCCCGCGAGCGTCACCCCATGTCCATTGACGAGAGGCGGCAGCGCGGTTTCGAGATTGATCTTGGGGACTTCGATGGAGATGCTGGTGGGACCGGCCGCGCCCGCCACGATGAACAAGGCTTCGCGCAGCGTGCCGGGCCCGCGGTCGCCGGGATTCGTGACGTGCAGCAGCACGACTTTGGCCGCGGCGCCGGGCGCCGGCGCGCGTTCATACCATCGGCCGAGCGCGGCCAACACGCCGATCGCCACGACCACGGCGACGCCTACCAGGGAGCGGCCCTTAATGGCCATGTTTTCTTCCCGAGCCTGTCATTCCAGAACGAACACGGCATGCCAGGAGCGCCTGACGGCGCGGCGTCCGACGAGCGCGTCGACGGGGAACGAGAGAGCGGTCGCGAGTACGAGCAGGCCGAGCGACATCGGCCGGGGCAGATGGCGGACGTAGGGCAACAGCTGCGTACGGAACGGCGCCGGATCGACTCCGGTCAGCGCCCGCAGTGTCAGGCCGCACTCGCGGAACATCTCCAGGTAGATGTCGCGGCGGCGCGCGGTAAACACCGTGGAATCGCAATGCTCCCTGGCGGCGGCGGGCGCCGCTTCGAGCAAGATCATGCGTCCGCCCGGGGCGAGATGGGCGCGCATCGCCGCAAGCGCGGCGCGCACGGCAGCCGGATCGAGAATATGCTGCAGGACCGTGACGGCCAGCACCAGATCGAACCGCTCGCCGACATCGAGATGGGCAAGATCCCCCACTTCGAAACGGCACCGCTCGGCAATGCCGTCGATGGCGGCCCGACGTCGTGCCTCGGCGATCATCGTGGGGCTGAGGTCGACGCCCGTGACACTGGCTCCCCGGGCCGCGAGCAGCCGGCTCCAGCGCCCGATCCCGCAGCCGACGTCCAGGATGCGGCTGCCGGAGACCTCCTTCAGCCAGTGCCTGAGCGCCAGCCGTTGTTCGAGGTGAATCGCCCGGTTGTAGAACTCGGGCATGCCGTATGCGCATACCGCCGCGAGACCCTCGCGCTCGCCGGCGAAGCGGCGCGCGCGATCCTCCCAGTACGCGCCGGGACTGTAGATCCGGGGAGCCGGAATGCCCCGCACCGTCATTGAATCAGCCGCATGTCGCTCTCCGTGGCTCCGTTCGGGTCCATCGGCCTCTCGTAGTGATCCTGATAGACACGCCGGCGAAACAGCTTGAGCGCGAAGAAGTTCGCGAACCCCAGCGTCATCGGGGCGATGTGAATGATGGCGTAGCACAAATAGAGCGGCACGATCGGCGCCACATAGGAGCGCTCCGCTTTAGGTACGCTGGTGAACAGGGCGATCACGCCGAGCGCAAGATAGCTGCTGATGGCGGCGGTGAAATACTCGGGATCGATGATTCCGCCCGTGGGCACGAAATTATCCAGCAGCAGCACATCGAGTCCGCTCAGGAAGCTCAGCAGCAGCAGCACCGCGCTCACGAGCTTGACCAGGTGCATCGCCAGCGAAAGGACGCCGACGTAGACGATGTAGTGGTATGCGGCGAAGGGCGAGCGGCGGCTGATTCGCAATATTTGCGCAAAGCGCTCGGTATATACCTTGAGCAGTCCGTGATACCAGCCCACCCGCTGCGAGAACCAGCGCTGCAGAGACCCGGGACCTTCGGTGCTCACGACCAGACGCCCGTCGTAGTAGATCCGCTCGCCTTCGCTGAGCAGAATCACCGCGTTCTCGAAGTCCTCCGCGTAGACCGACAAGGAATGCTTGGCGAGGGCGCGCGCCAGCGCGCCGCGCCGATAGAACGATACGCCCGAGGTGATGCTGAAATCGGCGAGACTTTCGCGTCCGACGCGAAACGCCAGCGCGTATTCGAAGGCCTGGAAGCGCGCCAGAAATCCGTCCGGCTCGATCATGATGCGCGGGCAGGCCGCGGCGGCGCCGGACTGCTGGAAGTCGCTGACGAAGCGGTTCAGGTCGATCGTGCTGCCTTCGTTCAGCCCGCGTATGCGAATGTCCGGATCGATCACCATCACGGTGTCGATGTGGGCCGGCAGACGCCCGAGCAGGCGGCGCAGAGCGCCCGGTTTGCGCCGGTTTTCCCCGCCGTCGAAGCACCTCCATCCAGCCTGGCAGAGGCGCAGCACCGTGTTGTCGGTCGAGCCGTCGCTGATGAGCCACACGCGGTCGCGGTAGGGCGCGAACGCTTCCATGAATTCGTCGAGGTGCTCCTCCAGATTGAACACCGATGCGATGATGGCGTACGGCAAGGCGGGCGCCGCACGTCCGGAGCCCGGCGGCAAAAGGGCTGCAAGGTTGATCGACAGGTTGCCCTGCGGGCCGCCCTCGGCGGCGCCGTCGGTGGCTGCGGTGTGACGGCGCCGCATGTACAGGCGCAGGGCGAAGTCCAGGGCGTCCGTGTACACGATGACGTTGGCGACGGCAAAGACGAAGATCGAGAAGCCGATGGTCTGCGCATTGGAGGCCGACAGGACGATCCAGCCCGCCAGCAGCCCGCATACCGAGAGCGGGGCGAGAACGGCCAGTGTCCGTTCGAGTTTCACGCGTTCGCGGCGGCAAGGTCCGCCGCCTCCTTCCGCGCGGGAAGCCGGGCGTGGAATTGCGCCCGAACCTCATCCTCGTCGGCGATGTATTGGCCGTACTCGGCCATGATCGGCTGCGCACTCAATATCCACAGCAGGGAGCGCACCCTGGAGGGCAGGTGGGCGACGTGCCTCTCGAGCGGCACGAGCGCGGCCTCGAAGCTCTGTTCGATGCGCAGAATCGCCTCTTTCACGACAGGATCGATGGGCAGTATTTTCGCGGGCTGATTCCAGGCGATGCCGGTGCCCGCGACCTGCCTGAGGGCGAAATGAGTATGCGGCAGGAGTTCGGGGTCTTGCGCAAGCGCCGCGCCGGAAAACGGTATGACATACGGATACATGCCGATCTCGCATCCCTGCCGCAGCCAGCGGTACCCTTCCCGCAGGGTTTCGGCGACGTCCTCCAAGGCGGCGTTCGGCGAACTCAGGATCAGATCGAGGAAGGGTGTCACACCGGTGGCGAGCGCCGCCGTGAGCATCGGCTCGATGTGCCGGTGTATTTGCGCCTTGTTGAACTCGCCGAGCACTTTGTGCGAGAAGCTCTCGATGCCGAAGCCGAGCACGCGAAAGCCCGCGCGCCGCATGGCGGTCAGGCGTTCCACGGACATGGCATCGATGCGGTTCGTGCTGATGAACTGCAGATCGGCCGGAATCCGCCCGCGCCGCTTCGCGGCGATGATGCCCTCGCACAGCGGCAGGATCCGCCGGTCCTGCGTGAACACGAAAATATCGTCTTGAAAGATGATCGTGCGCACGCGCGGATGCGCGGCGACGATGCGCTCGATCATGGCCAGACATTCATCGGCGTCCAGGCGGGCGACGGATGCGACGCCGCCCTGCGCCTCATGCAGAAAGTTGGTGGCGGAGCAGAACGTGCAGCCCATGGGGCAGTAGTTGAGCGTAATGAGCCGCACCGAGCGGATCTCGGCCAGATGCGCTTCTCGCGCGGCTTTGCTCGGCAGCGCGCGAAGGCGATAGGCGGATTCCAGACGCTCCCAGTACGCCGAGTAAGGCATCTTTTCGTATGGCGTGCTGTAGATGGCATCGCGCAGTTCATCGCGATTCAAAGCGCGCTGCGGTATCGAGAGAACGCCGTGGTCCTGCCGGCGTTGCGCGGTTCCACCGATGCCGTGCAGCGGCTGACCCGCGCGCAGGCGCGCCGCCATCTCCAGCAGCGGCCGCTCGCCCTCGCCGAGAACAACCAAGTCGAACGGACCCAAGTCGAACATCAATTGCGGACGAAACGTCGCCTCCATGCCGCCGGCGACGATGAGCGCGCGCGGTGCCGCGCGGCGCGCGATATGCGCGAGTTCCAAATCGTACCGCAGCGTCATGCCGGTGGTTGAGACACCAACGATGTCCCATGTGCCGCCGAACAGTTCGCGCTCGAGAGCGCGCTGCGGCGGCTCACGGCAGCAGTTGGGATCGAACACCTTGGCCGCGACCCCGGCGGATTCGAGCACGCCCGCCAGACGCCAAACGCCGAGCGGCGGAGCGAGGAAAGTGTATTCGCCACAGTGGGGATCGTACGGCCCGATCAGCAATACCTTCGGCGATCTTGCATCGTTCACTTAGCTTCGACTCCTTACCGGCTTCCCTTCGCGCGGCCGGGAGGACACCTGCTGCGGCGATCAGCAAGCTTCCTCGCGGAGAAAAATCGGGATCTAATTTATGAGGTTAAAAAAATGCTCGCTTCGCAGACAAATGTCAACGTGTTGCGCCGAGCACACGGCACGCAGGAGCGATTCTGCGCGGGTAAAAATTACAAATGATTTTGCCCGTAGAATTTACAGGGGGAAGAAATCGCAAGCGCTGAACATATCGGGATTATGTCGCATTGTATTCGCCGCGCGTTGAGCAATGCAGGCCTCATCCGACATGCGCCCGCGCATCTTCCAACCCATGGCCGAGGGGGCCGGTTTCACGCCGCCACAGAAGCACCGCCGAGGCGAGCGCCGTGAGGCTGAGCAGGAAAAAGAACCACAGCATGGCGGAGTAGCCGGCCGGGTTATCCGCCCCTGCGCCTGCCTTGTCGGCGAGCCAACCGGCGGCGAGATTCGACCCGGCCATGCCGAGCGCCTGAATCAGCGTGATGAGTCCCAGGGCGGTGCCGAGCCGGCGAGGCTCGACGATGAGCGTCGTGGCCGGCCAGATGATCGCCGGCACCAGCGAGAAGCTGATACCCATCATGGCGGTGGACACCCAAAGACTCAGGCTGGTGAGGCCGAGCGCCAGGAAGGTGAGCGGCAGCAGCAAGGTGCCGAAGGCCAGCATCAGCGCCCGGTGACCGAATCGGTCGGCAAGCAGGCCGAAAAGCGGCGTGGCAAAAATGGCGGCGAAGAACACCCAGCTGTTGGCCACGCCGGCTTGGCTGAGCGTCAGACCCTTGACGTGCTGAAAATACTCGATGGCATACGTGGTGCGGAACGGGAAGAACACCGCCGCGAACAGGACGTGCAGCCCGAGGATGTACCAGTACGAGCGGTCGAACCTCAGGAGATCTCCCCAGTGCACCCGCTGCGCGGCGCTCGCATCCGCCGGCCGCGCGCCCGGCCGGTGATGGCGGTCGAGCCAGTAGAACATCATCGCCGCCGCGAGACCGGCAACGGTCATGCCCGCGCCGAGCCACAGCGGGGGCTGCCAGCCGCGTTCGTAGAGCGGACGCGCCCACGCGGTCGAAGTGTCGACGGCGTAGGAGCCGACGCGGGCCAGGCTGAGATAGATCGCCGCGGCGAGCGCAATGCCTCTGCGCGAGAACCACTGCGCCAGTCCTGCGATCAGCGCAATGAATATCGCCCCTTCACTGACGCCGAAGATGAAGCGGCCGGCTACCATGACCGCGTACGGATTGCCGACCGCCGTGAGTGCCGCGCCGAGCACGCCGACGGCCGCCGACCACATTGCGATACGCGCCGGGCCGTAACGGTCGATGGCGAAGCCGCTGATGAGCGCGATCGCCACGTTGGGGATGCTCATGACGCCGTTCAGCATCCCGAGTTGCGACTGGCTGAATCCTCGCTGGCGATGCAGCAGATCGGCAATCGGACCGATGACATCGTCCTCGTAGTAGCTGCTCGACACGGCGATCGCCGCCAGCAGCAGCACCCACCACCGCAGGCGCGATTGGCCGCTGTCGCGGCCCGGTCGAGGTCCGGCCGGTGCCTCAATCACTGAAAGCGGGCGCCCTGCCGCGCGAGTTCCTTTTGTACCGCGCCGATGTTCAACCGGTCGAGCGGTTCATCGCGCTGGAGCGAGACGGCGGCCGCGACCCCGGCGCCCTGGCCGCTGACGGCGCAGCACATCATGTTGCGCGCCGAGGCGTGCGATACCTTGTCGCCGCCGATGCAGCGGCCGGCAACCAACAGGTTGCCGACGCCCTTGGGTACCAGCGCGCGATAGGGCACATGCCAATAGCGCCCGGTGGTCGGCAGGATCAGGATGCCGTAGCCGTCGATGAACTCGGGAAAGATGCCGATGGCGTCCTCGAAACGCGCCTGCTCGCGCACATCCGTGCCGGTGAGATTGTAGAGGGCATCGATCTTGCGGGTGTCGCGCACGCCCAAGGTCATGCCGAAATTGCGCAATTTGGCGTGCTCGCAGCCCGGCATGAAGCCGCGCAGCGCCTCGAGCGCGTAGATGGCCTCGCGACGGCCGCGCATCTCGCCGATGGTCAGATCGTTCGGGTCGGTCCCGTCGATCTCAGGCACGTGCACCAGATTCAAATAGGTGAGGTCGCCCTGATCGGTGACGCTGCCCCAGGTGCCGGCGATGGTATGCAAGCTCGGCGGGATGATGCCGGCGGCGAGGGCCTGCTTGAAGGGCTTGCGCAGGAAGGGCGAGAACAGCCGATCTTCCTTGCCCGTGGTTTCGTAATCCCATTCGCCGTTGCCCGACCAGTCGGCATAGGTCTGTGGATCGGCCTTCACCGCATCGATGAACTCGCGCTTGTTGACGCCGCTCATCGAGAACATGACGGAGACCGCCATCATCTCTTCCTTGGGCGACTTGCGCACGGGCGCCCCGGCGCGCGTCGCGATGTCGGCATCGCCGGTGGCATCGATCACACGCCGGGCGAGGATGGCCTCGCGCCCGGCCTTGCTCTCGATGATCACGCCGCGAATGTCTCCATTCTCCAGGATGGGCGCCACGGCCAGACGGTGCAGCAGCGGTTTGATGCCGCCCTCCTGCACCAGGGTGTCGGCCACCCACTTGAACATCTCGGCATCGAGCGCATGGCTCAAGGACTGCGGCTCAGGCATGGCCGCCCCCATCGCCTTGGCGCGCTCCTCGAACTCGATGCCGATGCCCTCGCAATCCACCGTCTGTTCGTGGCGGTACCAGGCGAAGCCCTCGACCCCCACCTGCGTGATATTGCCGCCGAAGCAGCCGTTGCGGTCGATGAGCGCCGTGCCGACACCGGCGCGGGCCGCGGCGAGGGCGGCCGCGAGACCCCCCGGGCCGCTGCCGACCACCAGGACATCGGTTTCCAGGACCACATCGATGGACCGGGCGGTTTCAGTAATGCTCTTCATGCGAGTGAGCCTTCAA
>Ga0181537_10003367_pt1 | contig 13691 bp, 5 predicted proteins | sample PEATcosm2014_Bin_39_FD_119765 | JGI IMG/M metagenome (GOLD analysis project Ga0181537, IMG submission 119765) | Peatland microbial communities from MTU Mesocosm Facility, Houghton, MI, USA - PEATcosm2014_Bin23_10_metaG | ecosystem: Environmental > Terrestrial > Soil > Wetlands > Peat | place...
CGAGCGTCGCGTCAGTGGTATCGAGAAACGCGGGAGCGTCGGTGATGGTGATGGTCTCGTTGGCGGCGCCGACGGTGAGCTTCATGTTCAAGCCGAGCATGGTGGCGTTGTCGACGGTAACGTTTTCCTGGAGGTACCGCTCAAAGCCCTTGGCCACCACTTCGACGTTGTAGAGCCCGGTTTGCAGGATGATCGAATAGACCCCGTCGTTATTGGTCTTTTTTGTTGTTGCCACCCCGGTAGCGGTATTGGTCGCGGTGACGTCGGCGTCTCGAATGATCGCGCCGGTTGGATCTGTGATGGTCCCCTGGATGCCGCCGCCGGCTGTGCTCTGAGCATGCAGTGCCAGTCCTCCCCACAAGGCCATGCCGCAGCAGAGCATCAGGCAGACGAAGAGAGAGCAGCATGGTGTGAGGAGACGGCGTGAAAGCCCGAGCGGCAAAGACCCAACTGTCGTGTTGCGATACATAGTTTTGCTCCATCTAATTTTGTTTGCGCCGAATGAGGCGTTGGGTAAAAATGCTGCCCAAGAAGCCCTGCGCCGGTGACTGGAAACGTAAAAATACCGATGAGCCGGAACGCGAAAAAAGTATTTGGTTACGGACGTCATTGTCAATAAGAAAATGTTTCGCCGTTGAAACGGTTTAGTGCCATCCCTCGGCAATTCGTGGGGCCGCGTCAAACCAAGGCGGGAGAGCGTCGCCGGGAAGATTTAAGTTTTCAAAGCTTCACGCAACATGCTACTTTGTTTCCTGCCCTGAAACACGCTGAAATTTGCGTTCCCGTGGAAATAAGTGGGTGTGAGCCAGTTCCTGCAGCGGGCATAGGCCGGAGATGTGCGAAGACCTGGCCGGGGCGACCCTGGAGAGCGAAATACTAAGCAAACGACAGCGCGATTGTACCCATTCGAACGGATTGGGGGGGAGTGAACCTGCGTCGCTTGGCTCGGGGCGCAACCGCGCGAGTCGACTCGGCAACGCTGCTTTGGTGGCAATCGCGTTAAGCGCCGGGGCGGCTTGGTTGGGGGCGCGTGGAGCGGAGTCGGGGCGGGCAGGCCAGGCGGCGGCCGATTCCAGTGCCGCCGCAGCGTCTCCGCAGGGCGCACCGCAATCGGGCGGGATTACGCTTCGCGTGACCTCTCGCGAAGCGGTAGTCGACGTGACGGTGACCGATGCCAAGGGCCAGCCGATCCACAATCTGAGCCAATCCGACTTCACCGTGAAGGAAGATGGCAAGCCGCAGGAGCTGAAATCGTTTCATGAGTACAAAGAAGCGGATACGCCGCCAGCGGACCGAATACCGCCTAAGCTGCCGCCGAACGTATACAACAACCTGCAACCTGCCCCAACCACCGACGCGGTGAATATCCTGTTGCTGGACGCCTTGAATACGCTTCCCGCCGACCAGATCTTCATGAAGCAGGAGTCGATCAAGTATCTGAAGGCGATGCCGCGGGGGACACGGATTGCAGTACTCGGCCTGGGCAGCAGTCTGCGCATCCTGCAGGGATTCACCTCCGACCCGTCGATTCTTACAGCGGTCCTCGACAGCAAGAAGAACCGGGCGCTGCCGTCTCCCTTTATTGACAACGACAGCGCCGGGGTGCTCGACTCCCAGGTGGACAGTCAACTGGAAACGGACAACTCGGATCTTGAGAGCGATAGCGCCGCCGCGCTGATCCAGCAGTTCGAAAATGAGATGACGGTCGAACAGCAGGACCTGCGCAACCGGATGACGCTGGAGGCGCTGAACCAGATTGCCGCATATGTGGCCGGCATCAAGGGACGGAAGAACCTGATCTGGTTTACCGAGGGGATGCCGCTGAACATCTTCCCCAGCGGAGGCGTCAACGACCTGGAGGGAATGACGGACTACGCCAAGGACCTGCGCAAGACGTCCGACCTGCTGACGGCGGCAGAGGTCGCGGTTTATCCGGTGGACGCGCGCAAGCTGTTCACTAACCCGGCCGCCGGCGCCGACCAGCATGTGGACACTATCAACACCAGGACCGCAGCCAAGGTTGCGACCACTGAGGGCGCCTTCCAGCAGAAGAGGGGCGCGGAGTTCCTGGGGATGGAAGCGGTGGCCGAAGCGACCGGCGGTGCGGCGTATTACAACACTAACGATCTGAAGAGCGCGGTCGGCAAGGCAATCGGGAATGGGGCAAATTACTACAGCCTTTCCTACACTCCTCCGGACCTCAACTTTGACGGCAGGTATCACGCCATTGACGTGGAGGTGGACCGCCCGGGGGTCCACCTGGCATACCGGCGGGGCTACAACGCGGACGACATTCTGGACAATGCAATTACTCCCGCGCTGCCGCTCACCACGAGCGCACCGGAGCCATTCGGAAACGATATGCAGGCTTCCATGCTGCGTGGCGTTCCCACTTCAAGCCAGGTCCTGTTCGATGTACGCGTGGCGCCCAGCACTGAGGCGGCGAGGCCGGATGATCCGCCGGTCTTCGGCACCCTCGACCCCAAGCTGACGAACAAGCCGCTGGTGCGCTACGAGCTGGTTTACCTGGTGCCCTCGCGGCAGATTGCATTCCGCGAGGGGCCGGATGGTACCCACACCTGCTCGCTTGAATTCGACGTCGCTGCCTACGATGTGTTTGGCAAGCGCATCACCGGATTGAGTCAGACCATCAGCCCGCGGCCCTTGACTTCCGAGCAGTATCAGCAGCGGCTGAAGTCGCCATTTCAATTCCTGCAGCAGCTGGATCTCCCGCCCGGGGAGATCTTTCTTAGAGTGGGTATTCTCGATGCCGTGGCCGACAAGGTGGGCACGCTGGAGATACCGCTGAAGGTGAGTAAGAATCCGGCCGGAACCACGGGCCAGCCAGGAGGAAAAAGTGGCAATTAAGCCCGCATTTCCCCCCGGCAGACAGGCTGGAAGATTTCTCTTGCATGTCTCTTCGATCAGAACGTATTATGCCCCTTATTTTTCGAAACCGTTTCCTATGGGAAACCAGCCAACTGCCTGGGGGTTGCTTTTACCCAGGCTGTCGGCTCGCAAATGTATTTATTAAGGACTAGGTGACCCCGATGCTCTTCCGCAAACACATCGTCTCGACGCGAACGATCTCCCAACTGGCAGTAGCCGTGGTTCTCTCCGTGGTCGGAGTTGGAACCGCAGTGGCCGCGAACACTGGCAATCCGCCGCTACTGGTGCCGTATACCCAGGTGACGGCCGCCGGCGACGCCCAGTGGCATGGTTCGACGGCCAGTGCGCCGTCGGCCGGCTATTCCGGGGACGCGGGGTCGGCGATCTCATACATCTATTGTTCGGCGACGATCACCACAAATTGCGTGTACACCCCGACCGCTTCACTGCAGGGCACCACGGTAACGGGCGCGTTGATGAGTGCGCCGCACATGGATGCGGTCGACTCGGTGGGCAACCTCTACGTCACCGACACCAACAATCACGTGATCCGCGAGGTCAACGCGGTGACGGGAATCATTAACACCATAGCGGGAGCACCTCCGGTAGGCGGAGTAGCCCAGAGCGGATGCGCGGACGGCGCTCCAGCGTATGGGTCCAAGATCGGAGGCGGACTCGCCGGGATCGCGGTCGACGCGTACGGCAACGTCTACTTTACCGACAACGTCCAGAACATCGCTGCTGTCATCTACCGGGGCGGGGCCCGGGTCGCGGCGTTTATTCAATATGTTAATCCGGGTGCGGTAGCGGCCGCCGGCGGAGTGCTGCCGGGATACATCTACCACATCGCAGGAACGATGAACGTGGGTAATCCCACCAACACCGGCGCTACCTGCGCCGCATTGGCGACGTATAACGGCGTCATCAGCGACTATGCTCCGGCGTTCGAGAACACCGCCGCTCCTCCGGCCATTCAGGGAGCCACACTGAATAAGCCCGGCCTGATCAGCCTGGACAGTGCGGGAAATATCTACATATCGGATGTCGGCGACGCAACCGTGCGCGTCATTAACACGCAGTTCACGATCGTTAACGGCGCGCCGGTGCTGGTTAACGGCGTACCGCAAGGGACCGCGCAGACGTTCTACCAGTACACCGTGCCGGCCGGGTACATGCGCTCGATTACGGAATGCAACGGTAACTCAACCACCCAGGGCTCCCAGGTGACCATCACCTGCCCAGGCATCACGACTACCACCCAAGGTACGGGCATCAACGGGCCGGTCAACGAGGTTCCGTCCACGAACCAGTGGGTAGGCAGCTACACCGATGCATATGGCAACACGTTTCAGTTCAACGGGACGGGAGGCGGCACCACCCCGCCGGGCATCTTCCTCGGTGTTGCGTATGCGGGCGGACCTCCGGTTACCAATCTGCTCACGTTTGAAGCCCCGTTCCTCGCGAACTTTTATGGTCCGAACGGACTTGTCACGGGCACGAATGCTGCACCGCCAGAGTTGCCGCTGGTCTACGGCGACTGGTATGTCGCGATCGGTAACCCGGGGGCGGCCACGGTTACCTTGCCGAATGACGACCCGATCGCCGCCGGCATTAACAGCGTCGATGTGATCATCCGGGCGACGGACATATCGGAGGACTCGTTCGGCACATTTTTCTGGAACGACAACCACTATCCTATGCTCGTCCGGATGGACCAATACTCCTCGACGGTGACCCAGCTCACGGCCGGCTCCTTCGCCCAAAGCAACCATAGGGGCACGACCAGCGTTACTGGCGTATATAACCAATACGCTTCCTTCACGTATCCGTGGTACTGCGTCTATGGGTCTTCGGGTGCCGCCAATAACTTCGGCGCGGTGATTCAAACCAACCCTCCATACCCGATTACCTACGATCCTGAGGGTGACGGCTGCCCCTCGCTGGTCGCCATGACCAACACGCTTAAGTACGGCCAGGTGTCGGACGGGATGGGCAACGTCTTTCTGATGGACAGCGGCTACAACCAGGTGAAGGAGCTTCGTGTCGACAATGATTTCCCGGGGGCGCCGCTCGCCACCTCGGCCGCGCCGAATCCGATCACGCAGGGGATCCAGGTCCACTTCGATGCAGGGAATCCTCCCGCCGGAATAAGCGCCTCGACCATTCCGGATGGCGCCTCTGTGGGGCATACCACGAGTGCATTTTCGATCGCGCCTTCGACGGACTTCGTCATCAATACGACCACGCCTGAGTGGCCCATGGGTTCGCTAGTCAATAACAATGACTCGGTTGAAGGCAACACGCCCATCGCCGACTCCGGCCAGTTCCAACTGTACCCGCCCGCGGGAACCTCCGGCCTTCCCACCTGCACCCAGCTTGGTATCTCACTGGTTCCGGCGGATACGGGATACGACTGCCTGGTCTATGTGACCTTCAATCCGGTCGCGACCGGATTGAGGCAGGCCGAGTTGGTGGCGCACACCGCGAATGGCGGGGTCTACACCTTCCAACTCACCGGCCTTGGTGAGGGCGGCCAGTTGGCGATTGACGGTGGGCAGGGGAATGCGCTCACGGTAAATTCTTCGACCGCTTTGGGACAGGTTTCCCAGGTGGCCGTGGACGCGTCGGGCAATGTGTACATCGCGGACCCGTCGAACAACCGCATCGTCGAACAACCGACCAGCGCCTTCGGAGTAACCACCGGCCTGAATGCAACCACGGTCGGTACCGGATTGAGTGCGCCGAGCGGTGTGGCAGTCGATGCAGCCGGCAATGTGTATATCTCCGACACGGGTAACAACCGGGTGGTCAAGGTGACTCCGGGCGGGACCCAGTCGGTGCTCGGCGCCAATGTCTGGGTTGCAGGCGCGACTTGCTACCCTGCTACCGGGAGCCCTGCGGGCGATTGCACGCTGCCCACCAGCGTGCCTTCGGTAGCGGCGCTTGGACCGGATCCACCGGCTGGAGCCGTTAGTGGAACGACCGCTCCTCCGCAGTATCAATTCAACGCCCCTCAGGGCCTGGCTGTCGATACGAGAGGGAACGTTTATGTTGCCGATACGGGCAATGCGGCGGTAGTGGAAATACCGGCCAACCACAATTTGGGCGGCGCAATTCCCCTGCTCGCCGGTACCGGCGTAACGGGATTTGTGAACCCGGTTTCGGTCGCAGTCGATGCGAATGGCTACATCTACGTTGCTGATACGGGGAACCCAGCCGGCGAGGTAGTTCGTATCCCGCCTGGCGGAGGCGATCTGCAGCCCGGGAACATAGTCGGACTTGGAACGCTGGCCCACCTTCCGGTGTTTGGCGGCCAGGGCATTACCACTCCGAACGGGGTTGCTGCGGATGCAGCGGGGAACGTCTATGTCTCCGACAGCTCTACGAACCTTGTTTGGGTGGCGCCGGCGGCGGGTCCGCCACTTGGCTCTCCATACACACTCAACCTCGCTGGCCTGAGCGGTCCGGGAGGGATTGCGCTTGACCCCAGCGGAAACCTGTACGTTGCGGATTCGGCAAACCACCGGATAGTCGGTGTTAACCGCATCAATCCGATGGTCAACTTCGGAAACGTGCCGCAGGACCTGACGACCGCGTCGGGTGTTGCCGGTACGCCGGTAGGCTGCCCGGTAGCCGGAGGCAATCAGCCTTGCACGGGCGTGCTGACGCTGACTAACATCGGCAACCAGCCACTATCTCTCGCTGCAGCAGCGAGTTTCCTGACGGTTTCGGGCACGGGCAACGCTGCGTTCAACACCAGTTCTAGCACTCAGAATTGCACCGGCACCGGCAACCTGTATGCAAACCTGGTTATGCCTGCGGGAGATAGCTGCACCATCTCGCCGACCTTCCAGCCGACGAGCACCAGTTCAGCCAGCGAAACGCTGATAGTGAATGGGACTCAGTCTGTAGCGTTGGTAGCCATGGGCGGAAACCCGGAGGCCACTATCACCCTTACGCCCTCGGCGGGGGTGAACCCTGCTCCGGGCGCGACGGAGGTCATCACCGCGACGGTCAGCAATCCTAACATCGGCGGCACTCCGGCGGGCTCGGTCACGTTCTACTACACGATCGACGCCGGGACTGCCAACGCCGGCCTATGCGGGGCGGGAAATCCAACCGGGACGACGGTCCAACTGGTCGGCGGCGTGGCCACTTATACGATGCCTACGATGGCGCAGGGCCTGGTGTACACCGTAAACGCGGTGTATACGCCTGCGGTAAACGATCCGGACGGCGGGGCAACCGCGACGAAGGTCCTTACTGTTGCTGGACTCTCAGCGGGCACTCTGACGGCCAACTCCGTCAGCTATACCTACGGGCAGCCAGTTCCGGCAATCCCCCCGCCTCCTCAGATTTCGGGCGTGACTATCAGCTTCACCAGCGGGGCCAGCCAGTACTCCAATGTTGGCGTATATCCGATTCAGGCTGTCTTTACCGGCGGAAACTTCTGCAGCTATGGCTTCCCATCCGTCACTACACCGAGTGGAGGGGCCGCGACAGTGACCGAGAACAAGGCATCGTTGACGGTTACCGTACCCGATTACAAGACGGTTTACGGTGCTGCGTCGTTCAACTACGCCTCTGGAATGACGATTACGGGAGCAGTGGGCAACGATCTGAACAAGTTGAGCGCGACGTTCACGAACGGGCCGCCGCCACCTACAACCCCCCTCAACTCAGCGGTTCTGAATGTCGGCGTGTACCAGGTGTACCCGACGGTGACGGGCAAGCCGGTCGGTAACTACAACATCACGATCGCGACCAGCGCGGTGACCAACAAGCCGGGAGGTTCGGACACGGTGACTGCGGCGCCTGCGGGAATCGCAGTTACGGCGGGCGCAAGCGTCTGTAACTCGAACTTCAGCTCCAGCGCGACCTGCGAGTTGCCATCGAAGGTGAGCTCGGGAACCTACACGCTTGCGGTGGGTACCCTGGTTACCGCAGGGAACGGAATACCCACAGGCACGGTGTCAGTGACGGATAACTTTATCCCGATCACGCCTACCTTCTTCGACACCAGTGCCAGTCTGCAGCCGTTGCCGCCAGCGTCCGGGATGCCGGCCTGCTCTTCCACCGTAACCTCCAATTGCTACGCTGCAGTTTGCACGGCGGCGATCACCAACTGCTACACCTACAGCCCACCCTGCTCGGCAACGGTGGTTACCAACTGCAACCTTCCCTGCTCGGCAACGGTGAGTGCGAATTGCTTCGCCCAGCCCTGCTCGTCGTCGGTTACCAGCTACTGCTACACCACCTATCCTCCCTGCTCGGCGACCGTAACCACCAACTGCAATACGTCGGTGACCCTTGCGTCCGGATCGGCTACCTTTGCCCTGCCGGCAACGGAGAATACGCCGGGGATCCACTACCTCAGCTTCGCCTATAGCGGAGACGCTACCGGGTTCGGGGATGGTTTAGGGGATTTCAGTTGTTCAGTGGTTGGAACCACGGCTACCGCTTCCTGCCCGACCACGCAGACTGCGGCGTTCCCGCTGGTGGTTGACTTCCCGGACTTCAACATCACTTCCACCTTCGTTCTGATCGACGTCCAACCAGGCGTCGTTCCCAGCGGCAATGGTCTGCCTTCGGCTCCCGGCCAGAGTTCGTCTGTTCTGGAGACCGGAACGCTGCAGATTCAATCGTTGCTGAGCTTTAATGGTGGCGGCAGCAACACCGGCGCTGCCATCGGTCCACTGAGCGCGAGTTGCCAAACCAGCTCGACGATAGCGTCGATAAACAATCCGCCCTACTTCAGTTGCTTCATGACGCCAACCACCACCTGCCTGACCTCAACCAGCGGCAACTGCCTGCCGGCCCAGTCGGGCACAGTGACCACAACCACCGTTGTGCTCGCTGTTTCCACCCCAGTGTCGGAGCCGCTTGGCTACAACACTGCTCAGGTGCGGACTGTCGCAACCAAGACGGCGCTTGCCTTCCTGCCGTTTGGCGTCCTCGCCTTCTGCGTGCGTCGCCGGCGCAGATTGAGCCAGCTGCTCTGGATGCTGATCGCCATCTGTGCGGTGAGCGCCGGGATGATTGGCTGCGGTGGCAACAATTCGGCCCTTTACACGCCGATTCCCACAGGAACAGCGTATTCGATCGTCTTCGTAAACGGCACGACACCGGTTGCCTTCACAGGTACGGTTGCGAACGGCAGCGCGTCGGTAACGGCGGTCTCCAGCACGATTGACCTCGCAGCCGGAGAGACGATTGCAGGGACTGGCATTCCCGCCAGCACGACGATAGCGTCAATCTCGGGCACCACGATTACGCTCTCGGCGAACGCGACGGCCAGCGCCACCGGAACCGCACTCACCGCGACCTTGCCGATCAGCAGGTCGTACACCATACCACTCTACGTTTTCTAAAGGAAATTGCCGATAACCGGGCCGGACGGGATCCTTCGGGATCGCATCCGGCCCGATCTTTTTTGCGGGATAGGTCAAGCGGTCCGGCGGCGCAGCTTAAATGCCAGTGGACAGGGTCGCTTGGGGTGACTAGTCTAAAGGAGAGACATGCCTCCAGAAACCATATCCAGTCCGGAACCAGCTTGACGTCGACGGTGGCCAATTTTGCGGGGAAGAACGTCTGGCGCAGGCGCACGACGATGTGTCTGACCCGTCGGAGCATCGATATCATCGCGCGGCTGAAATGGATTTTGCTCCCTGCGCTGCTGGTTCTGATTTCCTCGCCATTCGCGTGTGAGGCCGTGGCTGCGGCTGCCGACCAGAGCGCGGTGCTGGCCGGGACGCGTCAACGGATCGAGACATCGGATTTCCGCGCTTCGGGCAAGCTGGTGCAGGTGGGGGCCGATGGCGCGCGCACCAGCTACAAGTTGGCGATGAAAGGCCACTGGTTTCCCGACGGGCTACGTGTGCTGTGCGAAATCACTGAGCCTGCCGCAGCGCGAACACGAATGCTGCTTCACATGAGCGCCAACGGGCATACCACCATCGAGGTAGTGCAGCCAGGCGCCAAAGTGCCGGTCGCGCTGCCCTTCGAGCATTGGAATGATCCAGTCGCGGGCACCGGCTTCACCTATGAAGACATGGTGGAAGCTCATCTGTTTTGGACTGGCCAGGAGCTCCAGGCCCCGGCGAAGTATGGCGCACGGGATTGTTACGTGCTGAAGAGTATTCCCGGCCCGGAGGATCGAAGTTATTATGGGTCGGTAATTTCGTGGATCGATCAGGAGACTTTCTACCCCGTGCATGTAGTCAAGACGTTGCGCGCATCAGGGCAACAGAAGGATTTCGTTTCCATTGGCCTGCGCCGAAACAATGGTGTCTGGTCGGCGAGCCAGATTGAGGTTAAGATGCAGGGAAAGCCTGGCTCCTCGCTGCTGATGATCGAAAATGGAACCGAGAAGGCAAAGCTCGGACGCAAGGACTTCGACCTGAACCAACCTGCAACCCAAGGAGAAAAGTAAGTATGGGTCGACTGCTTTGGCTAGGCTGGCTCTTGTTGGTGATTCCCGCGGTGCCAGCGGTGGGCATGATCTATCAATGGATCGGAGCCCTGAATGATCGGAGGCGCTTTCTCGGGCTGGGCAGAATGGTGGATGTCGGGGACGGACGGCGGATGTATGTCTCCGATATGGGCCGGGAGATGCGGGATGGCCCGACGGTAATCTTCGAGTCGGGCATCGCCGCGACCAGCCAGAACTGGCTGCGGGTGCAGGAGGTCGTGGCCGCGTCTGCGCGCGCGGTGAGTTACGACCGCAGCGGGTTGGGCTGGAGCAGTCCAAGCGCTTCGGAGCGCGTGCCCTCGAACATCGCTCGGGAGTTGCGCGACATGCTGCGGCACGCGAAGATACCCGGGCCTTACGTGCTGGTGGGACATTCCTTTGGCGGCCTGGTGGTGCAGCATTATGCGGCCGAGTATCCCGATGATGTCCTGGGCGTGATTTTGGTAGATCCGATGCGCGTGGAAGACTGGCCGCCGGTGAATGAGACGCAGCGCGCGATGCTGGTTCGGGGAACGCGAATGGCGGGGTTTGGAATCCCGGTTGCACGATTCGGCCTGGCGCGGCTGGCGACGACGTCGCTGCTGTGCCGTTCGGGCAAGCTCTCGCGCGCGTTCAGCCGTGCCACCGCAAAGCACGGTGGACTTCACGTTCTGGAGCGCATCACCTGCGAGGTGGGAAAGATGCCGCGCGCGGTGTGGCCGATCGTGGCAGCGCATTGGTCGCGGCCGGAGTTTTATCGCGGGCTGGTCGCCCACCTGGATGCTGTGCCCGCGAGCGTGGCCGAGATGCATGGCGCGCAGGCGGTGGAAGGAGTGCCCGTCGTACTGCTGATTCCGGGCGACGCCAAACCTTTCTCAGGTGATGATCTGCGTCGGATCGGACCCGGGGCGCGCCATGTGATCGCCCACAGAAGCGGCCACTGGATTCACCTGGATGAGCCGGAACTGGTAGTTGACATGATTCTCGGAATGGTCGAGCAGACGGTCTTTAAGCGGGAGCCCGCGGACAGCGAAGTTATTTCCCGCCGTCCCCTAAGCGAGGCGCACCTGGTCAGCGCGGATTTTGAGGCGCCAAGTCCCGCGCCAGTGGTCTGATTGCCTGCTTGCCCGTTGATTTCTCTATGCCTGGGCTGCGATTGGCGGCACGGCGCCTCGGCGCCTCGGCTAGGAAACATCGGCGAAAAAGGCTTCGACATCTTCGATGGATTGGGTGAGACGGTAGGGCGGCAGCGAGTCGAGAAAGATGCGACCGTAGCGCTGGCGCTGGATGCGGGGGTCCAGCAACATCAGGACGCCGCGGTCTTTCAGCGAGCGGACCAGCCGGCCGAAACCCTGCTTTAGCGTGATCACGGCGCTCGGCACCTGGTAGTCGAAGAAGGCGTTGCCGCCGGCGGAGGTGATTGCGTCCATGCGCGCCTTAACCACCGGGTCGGAGGGAACGGCGAAGGGCAACCGGTCGATGATGACGCAACTGAGTTGCTCGCCCTGCACGTCGACGCCCTGCCAGAAGCTTGACGTGCCGAAAAGGACGGCGCCGGGCGTATCGCGAAACTGCTCCAGCAGTACGTTGCGCGGGGCCGAACCCTGCAGCAACAGCGGATAGGGCAGCTCGGCGGAGAGGCGCCGGTGCATGGCGCGCATCTGGCTGTGGCTGGTAAAGAGGCAGAAGGCGCGGCCGCGGGTGATTTCGAGAACGCGGCGAGTGCGTTCGGCGGCCTGCACAAAGAAGTCCGGGTCGTTCGGAAGCGGCATTCCCGGTGGCAGATAGAGAAGCGCCTGGCGCGGATAGTCGAAGTGCGACGGCACCACCAGCTCGCGCGCGAGAGTGAGTCCGAGGCGGCTGGAGATGTGCTCGAATCCGCGGGACGAGCTCTCTGGCGAGGCAGCGCCCGAGGCTACGGTCAGGGTCGCGGAGGTCAGCACAACGGAGCTGTACTCGTCGAACAGCGCGCCGGCCAGCAGTTGCGAGACGTCGATCGGCGTGGCCTGCAAATGGGTGTGATGGCTGCCGTGGCCGATGCCGCGAGCGAGATTGCGGATGCCGTGGGCCGCGCGACGCTCAATCCAGAAGACCGTGTTCCGGTCCTGCGACTCCAGCAGAAACTTTAGATGCGTTGCGATGTCGGCAGTGCGCTTGCGCAGGCCCGGCGCTTCGTCGACGCCTTTCAGGCGCTCCAGTTCGCCTTCGAGGCGCGCGAGCGCGTGCAGCGCTCCGGTATACGTGTCGCCGCGTTCTTCCAGAAACTCGGCGCGCTGTTCGAAGGGCATGCGGCCAAGGCCTGGATTGGCTGCGGCGGTTGGCGTGTCGAGCGCGGCGATGGAGTTCGCGGAAGGGTCGGAAGAATCGAACGGCAGCGCCGCGAAGAAGATTCGCGCCCGGTCGCGCAGGGTTGCGGTTGCGCTTTCGATGGCGGCGGTGGAAGCCCGCTTGGTGCGGAGCATGGATTCGACGTCGCGCGCCAGCTCGTCAAATCGCTGCGTGCTGAGGCCGATGCCGAAGAAGTTGCTGGCCGTCTCCTCCAGGTCGTGGGCCTCGTCGAAGATGACCGCGCCCGCGGCCGGCAGCACGCCTGCATCGGCTGACGCGCCCGCTTGCAGCCGGATCGCCAGGTCGGCGAAGAACAGGTGGTGGTTGACGATGATGATGTCGGACTCGAGCGCCTTGCGCCGCATCGCGGTGATGAAGCAGCCTTCCCAGTCGGGACAGGTTTGGCCGAGGCAGGCCTCGCCGCGGGCGTCGAGCTTGGGCCAGAGCGCGGAGTTCTCGGGCAGCGCATCGATCTCGGCGCGGTCGCCGGTCGCGGTGGTCTTCTCCCACGCGGCGATGGCGTGGAACTGGGAGATCTCGTCGAGCCCGGAGAGCAGCGGCGAATCGCGCAGCGCGTACAGCTTGTGCTTGCACAGGTAGTTGGCGCGGCCCTTCATGTAGCAGACCTTCAGCGGGCCGAGGATGCTTTCGAGGAAGGGAACATCCTTGAAGAAGAGCTGCTCCTGCAGGTTCTTGGTGCCGGTCGAGATGATGACGCGCTGCTGCCGGTCGAGCGCCAGCCGCAGGGCGGGCAGCAGATAGGCCAGCGTCTTGCCGGTGCCGGTGCCGGCTTCGACGATGAGGTGGCGCTTGTCGGCGAAGGCCTTCTCGATGGCCCTGGCCATCTCGTACTGGCCTTTGCGATGCTCGTACGCGAGCGAGGAGCGGGAGAGCACGCCGCCGGGCGAGAAGAACTCGTGCAGGCTGGGCAGCTTCGCAGACGGAGCATTCTCCGGCCTGGCGGGCGCGATTTGGATTGGGGAGGACACGGGCGGGCGCTACTAGAGACGATACGCTATCGGGC
>Ga0181537_10003369_pt1 | contig 13686 bp, 12 predicted proteins | sample PEATcosm2014_Bin_39_FD_119765 | JGI IMG/M metagenome (GOLD analysis project Ga0181537, IMG submission 119765) | Peatland microbial communities from MTU Mesocosm Facility, Houghton, MI, USA - PEATcosm2014_Bin23_10_metaG | ecosystem: Environmental > Terrestrial > Soil > Wetlands > Peat | place...
CGGTCCGCCGTCGTCAGACGGCTGCCGGCTCTGCGAACTCGAACCTCTTGACCGGCGCCTCACCCCAGAGGTGCTCAAGCCGGTAGAACTCGCGCGTGTCGGGCGTGAACACGTGGACTATCACGTCGGCATAGTCCATCAGGATCCAGTTGGCGTCGCTCGTGCCGTCAATGCGGGTCGGGGTGATGCCATGCTCGTGCTTGAGGCCGAGCTGGATGCCCTCCTGGATCGCACGCGCTTGGCGATCGCTGCGTCCCGTACAGATCACGAAGTAGTCGGCCAGGGACGTGAGTCCACGCAGATCAAGCTGAACTATGTCCAGCGCTTTGCGGTCCGCGGCAAGCTCGGCGATGGCCAACGCGATCTGTTCCGAATTCATAACTCTTTGCGACCTCCGTATAGGCGCTGTTCGTCGATATAACTCGCCACCGGTTCCGGGACGAGGTACTTGATCGGTTGCTGCAGCTGCACTCGCTGACGGATCTCGGTAGATGAGATCCCGATCCCAGGCATGCGGAAGAACTCCGCTCGCTCCCCGCCCTGAAGGCCGGAGAGCGCCTGGTCGATCGACGCCCGTGTAGTCCCGCGACGCTTGGCCACAGCGAGTGTAGCCAGCGCGAGCACCCGCTCCGGCTCATGCCAGCTGGGCAAGCCGGCGGCAACGTCACCACCGACGATCAGGAACAGCTCACTATCGGGCATCAGTGAGGTCAGTTCGCTAAGCGTATCGACCGTGTACGACGGTCCCTCACGCAGAACCTCAAGATCGCAGACGTCAAAGCGTGCATCACCGCCGACGGCCCGGCGGCAGAGCTCGAGCCGATGGCCGGACCCCGGCTCGTCTTCCAGCGCGGGCTTATGCGGCGGGCGCCCGGCGGGCATCAGGATCACCCGGTCCAGTTTGAGCTGCACGTGCGCCTCCTGAGCGCAGATCAGGTGGCCAAGGTGAGGCGGGTTGAACGTCCCGCCGAGGATTCCCACACGCAACAGCGTTCAGGGACGGATGTGGCCCGTGCCCTCGACCAGATACTTGGTGGTGCAGAGCTCACGCAAGCCGATCGGGCCACGGGCGTGGAGTTTCTGGGTTGAGATGCCGATCTCCGCGCCCATCCCAAACTCGCCACCGTCGGTGAAGCGGGTCGAGGCGTTGACATAGACGCAGGCGGCGTCGACGGCCAGCTGGAACAGACGCGCCGCGGCAGTGTCAGCGGTGACGATCGCTTCCGAGTGGCCGCTGCCGTGAGAGTTGATGTGGGCGATTGCCTCGTCCACCGAGTCCACCACGCGGACGGCGATCTCAAGCGCCAGGTATTCAGTGTCCCAATCCTCGTCGCGGGCGGGGCGGATCGAGAGGTCCGGCAGCAGCTCACGGGTACGCGCGTCCCCGTGGATCGTGACACCGGAGTCGTTCAGCGCGTGCAGGACGCGCGGCAGGAAGAGCTCGGCCACGCGCTCATGCACGAGCAGGCTCTCAGCTGCGTTGCAAACCCCTGGGCGCTGCACCTTGGCGTTGACGACTATCTCCTGCGCCGCCACCAGGTCGGCGCTGGCGTCCACGTAGACGTGGCAGTTACCAGACGCGGCGAAGATCACGGGCACGGTCGCGACCCCCTTGAGCGCGGCCTTGAGACCCTCACCACCGCGCGGAATGATCAGGTCTACCACCCCACTCTGCGTTGCCAGCTCGGCCAGCTCCTCACGGCCGCCGCAGACGAGCGACAGCGAGCCCTGTGGCAGCCCCGCCTGCACCGCGGCCTCGCCGGCGACGGCTGCCAGCACCGCGTTGGAGTGGGCGGCGGTTGAGGAGCCGCGCAGGACAACCGCGTTGCCGGACTTCAAGCAGAGCGCAGCTGCGTCGATGGTGACGTTCGGGCGGGCCTCGTAGACGACCGCGACGACGCCCAGCGGCACCCGCAGCTTGCGCACGTCGAGTCCGTTGGGAAGCCGAAAGCCGTCGATCACCTCGCCGACCGGGTCAGGCAGCGCCGCGATTCTGCGCACGCCCTCGGCGATCGACCTGATACGGCCCTCATCGAGCGTCAGGCGGTCGATCAGGGCGGCGCTCAGACCCGCCTCACTGCCGGCCTCGAGATCGAGCCGGTTGGCCTCCAGGATCTCCGGTCCACGTTCCAGCAGCGCGTCGGCGATGCGGTGCAGGGCGGCGTCCTTGACACCTGATCCGAGCATTGCGAGCTCACGCGAGGCGCGCTTGGCGCCCGCGCAGATCTGAGTCACTGATGCGGTGGCGACGGCCATACCTGGATAAAGACTACGCCAGCACGAAGTAATCCCGGTGAACCGCCTCGTCACCGGCGAGCGGCAGCAGCTCCCGCACCTCCGCCGAGCGACGTCCGCGCGCCCTGCGCAACTCGTCGGCCGAGTAGTTGCTGATGCCTTTGCCAACGGGCTCGACGCCGTGCAGGACCTCAATCGCATCCCCGGCCTCGAAGCCGCCCTCAACCTCGACCACGCCAACAGGCAGCAGGCTGGTGCCGCCCTCTCGCAGCGCACGCGCGGCACCGGCGTCGACCTGCACGCGCCCGCGCACGGGCTTCGCGTATTTGAGCCACAGCTTGAAGCTCGAGTAGCGGTCGTCCTGCGCGCTGAAGGTCGTTCCGATCGCCTGACCGTCGACCGCCTTGACGATCGTCCCCGCCAGCTGCCCGTTGGCGATCACGGTCGGGATCCCGGCGGCTGTCGCCATCTCAGCGGCCACCACCTTCGACCGCATCCCGCCAGATCCGAGCACCGATGTCTGCTGGGTTATCCGCAGCTCTTCTAGCTGCTGGAAATCGTCTATGCGGTCAACGAGGCGCGCGCTCGCATCGACACGCGGGTCGGCGGTGAAGAGACCGTCGGTGTTGGTCAGCAGCAGCAGCCGCTCGGCGCCGACCAGGATCGCGACCTGGGCGGCGAGGAAGTCATTGTCACCGAACGAGATCTCATCGGTCGTGGTTGTGTCGTTCTCGTTGATGATCGGCACCACCCGCCACTCGAGCAGCTTGTGCAGGGTCTGGCGCGCGTTCAGGTAGTGGGTCCGGGCACTCAGATCAAAGAATGTGAGCAGCACCTGGGCGCTGGGGACACCGCGAGCGCTGAGCAGCTCGTCGTAGACCCGGTAGAGCTTGCCCTGCCCGACCGCGCTGGCCGCCTGCAGCTCCTCCATCGCCCGCGGACGCTGAGCCGGCAGGATCCCCAGCTCCCCAAGCCCGCGGGCAATCGCGCCGCTGGTCACCACGATCGGCTCGAGGCCCTGGCGATGGAGCGCTGCCACGTCGTCACAGATCCGTTCCAGCACCTCTGTGCGAACCGTGCCGTCGTCAGTGGCGACGACGCTCGACCCGAGCTTGATGACTACAGATGGCATACGGGCAGCGTCTCACGGATCGAGGTCGAAGACGACCCCCGCGATCTCCACGTCGTTGCCGGGTTCGAACCCGGCCGCCTCAAGGGCGCGGATCACGCCCATCCCGCGCAGGCGCCGCTCAAGATGCTGAAGCCCATCCTCGTTGGCGAGGTCGTAGCGCGCGACCAGCTTCTCAACGTTCTCTCCCTCAACGAGGAAGCTGCCGGGTTCGGGCTGGCTCACCTGAAATCCACTGCGCGATTTGGGCCGGAAGGTGCGGTGCTCTGGAAGCTCGTCACGTGTATGCGCGCTCCTGATCCGCTGATCAGGAGCGTCGTCGGGGGCCACGGTGAGCGGAATCCGCCGCAGCAGCTCGACGCAGAGCTCGTCAAGGCCCTGGCGGGTCGCCGAGGAGGTCAACAGCACCGGCACCCCCTCCCCCATGCGCCGCTGCCATGAAGCCTGCGCCGCCTGGCCCGCTTCAGCGGTCACGAGATCAGCCTTGGAGAGCGCGATGATCCGCGGCAGCGTCGCCAGACGCTCCTGATAGAGGTGGATCTCACGCTCAACCGTGTCGAAATTGTCGGCCGGGTCAGAGCCGTCGAGCGGCGCCAGGTCGAGCACGTGCACCAGCAGGCGCGTACGCTCGACATGGGCCAGGAAATCATGGCCTAGTCCAATGCCGTCACTGGCGCCCTCTATCAGCCCGGGAATGTCGGCGATGACCAGCTGGCGGTCGGCGGCATGCAGCGTACCGAGCGCGGGCTCGAGCGTGGTGAACGGGTAGTCGGCGACCTTCGGGGTGGCGCGTGTGATCGTCGAGATCAACGATGACTTGCCGGCGTTCGGCAGCCCCACGAGGCCGGCGTCGGCCAACAGCTTGAGCTGCAGCGTCAGCCAGGTCTCCTCGCCCACCAGGCCCAGCTCGGCGAACCGCGGGCTCTGCCTGGTGGAGCTGGAGAAGTGGCGGTTACCACGCCCGCCGGAGCCACCCTTGGCCACAACCGCGCGCTGTCCCGGGCGCACCAGGTCGTGCTGGGTGCCGTCGCGCTCGATCAGAATCTCGGTCCCGGGCGGCACGGGGATCTCAAGCGTCGCGCCGTCAGCCCCGTGGCGTTGGTTACCGCTACCGTGCGTGCCGCGCTTGGCGCTGAAGTGGGAGCTGCGGCGGAAGTGCTCGAGGTCGCGGTAGGAGTCGTCGCAGACCATCACCACATCGCCGCCGCTGCCGCCGTCACCACCGTCCGGTCCGCCCTTGGGCACGTGCGCCTCGCGCCGGAAGCTCATGCATCCGTCGCCACCGCCACCCGCCTGAACCTGTATTCGTGCCCGGTCTTTCATTTGCAGGACTTTCGTAAGGGGTCACGTCAGAATTAGTGGCGGGATTTGACGAGTGGCCGGGCGTGGATCGCGAGAGGCCGTGACACAAGACGTACTGGAGGTACGGCGGTGTCACGGCCTCTCGTCAGCCGCGGCCAGACGCCGTCAAAGACGGCAATAATTCTGAGGCGACCCCAAAGGTTAGAGGGCAGGAACCCGGGGCAGGCTCCGCCGGAACCGCCCTGAGGTAGGTCCCAGGTTGCGAGTTTTGGTTCGCGCCTGCGATCAGACCGCAGTCGCGAACCGCTCGCCCACTGGCAACGCTTGCTCCGCAGACGCTTGACTACGCGGCGTCAGCCGGAGTGACGCTGATCACGCGTCCGCGGCGACTGCGCTTGAACTCAATGACGCCCGCCGACTTGGCGAAGATCGTGTCGTCCTTGCCGATGCCGACACCCTCTCCGGGCTTGAACACGGTGCCACGCTGGCGGACGATGATCTCGCCGCCGCTGACCGCCTGACCGGCGAACAGCTTCACGCCCAGGTACTGGGCGTTTGAGTCACGACCGTTACGTGAGGAGCCGAGGCCCTTCTTATGCGCCATCTTCGGCCTCCACCTTGGCAGCAGACTTGCTGGAGCGTCCAGCGCCAGCCAGCTTGATCTGCTTGATTTCGATGCGAGTCAGGTTCTGACGGTGGCCGTTACGGCGCTTGTATCCACGCTTCGGCTTGAACTTGACAACGCGGAGCTTGGGGCCACGCTCGTGGGCCAAGATCGTTGCGGTGACGTTCACACGGGAGATCTCGTCGCCATCGACGAGATCCTCACCGTTGACGTAGAGCAGTGGGGTCAGCGAAACGCTCGCGCCGTCCTCTTCGGGCAGCCGCTCCACGAGCAGGTACTGACCCTCTTGGACGCGGTATTGCTTGCCGCCTGTTTTGACGATTGCGTACATGTTCACTCTGAGGAAGATTCGTGGGCCGTACTGGCCGTACCAGTTTTGGACGTGGAACGGCGGCGACCTCCGCGCCGGCCACGACGCCGGACGGTGGATTCTACGCTATCCGCGCCGTTTTCACTGGAATCCGTCTCCGGAGCCTCACCGACGGGAGCTTTCTTGGCCTGCGCTTCGGTCACTTCGACAGCGGCGGCCGGCTTCTTCGCGGGTGAGCGCCGACGCGAGGCCGGCTTCTTTGGAGCATCTGCCGCGGCGTCATCCTTGAGCTCCGCCGGCGCCTCGTCCGCCGCTCGCAGTTCGTCTTTGACCGTGAGCTTCGCCGCAGCCGCGGCCTGGGCGGACACCTTGACCCTCGGCGAGGGCACGGACCTTCTGGAAACCGGCACCGGCTCAGGGAGCTTGACGGGGGCCTCATCGATCAACACCGCCATGGCCGCGGTACGCCCGACCTCATCGATCCGCACCAGTCGCTTCTGACCCACGGCGCTCTGCGCCTCCTTGACGGAGATGATGTAGCCGTCGACCTTGGCCACGGCGTCGCCGGCGCTGTACATGTGCGGCTCGATGATCTCTACGTAGACCTCTTCACCCTCGCGGAACGGCAGCGCCCGCTCGAGAACCTGCTCGCGGCTGGCCTCCATCAGCACCTTGAAGTGCTGGAGCGGCAGGCCCTCAGAGCCCTCGAAGTGGAACCACTTGCCGGTCTCGTGCTCAATCTGGTGAAGCACACGGGCGCCGTTACCGGTGAACTCGGCGCTGACGCGCGGGTTCATCTGCAGCAGCACCGCCTCTTCCTTGACCGAGGGAGCGAGGTCACGCATCATCCGCTCGAACTCGATCGCGATCGTCTCCTCGGACTTGATCACGCCCTCCCCGTGGCAGGTGGGGCAGGCGCGGGTCATGATCTCGCGCACGCCCTCCGTCACGTTCTGACGTGTCATCTCAACCAGGCCGAGCGGCGAGATCTCGACGACGAACGTCTTGGTCCGGTCCTCATCGAGCGCTTTGCGCAGCACCTTCAGCACCGCGTCACGGTTGCGTGCGCGAGCCATGTCGATGAAGTCGATGACGATGATGCCGCCGATGTCACGCAGGCGCATCTGACGCACGCACTCGTCGGCCGCCTCCAGGTTGGTCTTGGTGATGGTGTCCTCGAGGCGCGCGCCCTTGCCGCGGCCGATGAAGCTGCCGGAGTTGACGTCAATCACGGTCAGCGCTTCGGCGTAGTCGATCACCAGGTAACCACCGCTCGGCAGGTCGACGCGCCGTGAGAGCGTCGAATCGAGCACCGCGTCCACCCCGCAGCTCTCGAACAGCGGCTTCTCCTCATTCCAGAGCTCAACGTGCTCCACCAGCTCCGGGGCGGTACGCGAGAAGAACGAGACCAGCCGGTGGTGCTGCTTCTCGTCGTCGACTATCGCGCGCTCGAACTCACCTGAGTAGATGTCACGCACGACGCGCACCGACAGGTCCGCTTCCTGGAACACCAGCTCGGGTCCGTGGGTCGTCTCAACGCGCTTCTGCAGCACGTCGTTGAGCTTGAAGAGGTACTGCATCTCACGCTCGAGATCGGCCCGCTTGGCTCCCTCGGCGGCAGTGCGGATGATCGCGCCGGCGCCCCTGAGGTCGAGCTTCGCGGCCTCCTTGCGCAGACGGTCGCGCTCGCGGTCGCTGAGGCGCCGGGAGACGCCCACACCCTCACCGTAGGGCGCGTAGACCATGTACCGGCCGGCGATCGTAAGGTCCATGGAGAGCCGGGCGCCCTTGGTCTTGAGCGGGTCCTTGACCACCTGAACCACAATCTCCTGGCCGGGCTTCAGCAGCTCGGTGATCTGGCTACCGCCGCCGCGCCCGCGGCGCGGAGCCTCGACGCCGGGAAGCACGATCTCGTCGACGTGCAGGAAGCCGTTCTTCTCAAGACCAATGTCGACAAAGGCGGCCTCAAGGCCGGCGAGTACGTTGTCCACACGTCCTTTGTAGATGTTGCCGACGATCGAGCGGGCGCCGCGGCGCTCCAGGTAGAGCTCGGCCACCTGGTATCCGGCCGCGGGGTTCGTCGCCGGTCGCTTTCGACGGCGGGTGCTGGGCGCCGCACCGGGTGTCGCGGCGGGGAGGTCACCGACTGCCTCCAGCAGCGCGACCCGGGTCTCCCCGCGGTCGACGCTGACGAGCACTTGCTTCTTCAATTCTCTTCAGTCCTTTGTAAATGGTCGGCCTGAGAACACGACCGTGTTCGCAGGCTAAGTTGGACGGCGGCGGTAGCCAGAGATTGGCGGCTGCCCGTCATACGATTAGGACCCTCGCCTTGCCAGACGACGCCATGCGTGCTTGCACGTGGATCGATTGGAGAAGGCCGACGGCCAGGAAGCTCATAAGCACCGAGGAGCCGCCGTAGCTCAGCAGCGGCAGCGGCACTCCGGTGACCGGCATGATCCCGAGGGTCATGCCGATGTTGAGGAAGATCTGGAACATGAACATCGCCAGGACGCCGCTGGCGATCAAGGTGCCAAAGAGGTTCTTCGCCATCGTCAGGATGCGCAACGTTCGCCAGATCAGCAGCGCGTAGAGCGACAGAACCAGCGCGGCCCCGGCGAACCCGTAGGTCTCGCCCAGGACCGCGAAGATGAAGTCCGTCGACGGCTCCGGCAGCAGGCCGAACGTGGCCTGCGTGGCGTTCTCAGGGCCGACGCCGGTCTTCTGTCCCGACCCGATGGCGATCAGGCTCTCGTGCAGCTGGTAACAGACCTGGTTTTGGGCGGATGTGCAGTTCGCCGGAGGGTTTAGGAAGGTCGTGAGCCGCTGGGTCTGATACGGCTGCAGTACGTGAACGCCGACCAGCGGCGCGGCGATCAGCACGATCGCCGCCGCGAGCGCGAACAGCGCAGCGAGCGCCGCCAACTGCTTCCAGCTGGTGCCCAGGAAGAAGAGGATCGCGCAGGCGATCGTCACGTAGATCAGCCCACTGCCCAGGTCGCTCTGGAGCTTCAGCACGATGATCGCCGGCACCAGTGCCAGCAGCATCACGCGGGCGACGGTGCGCCTTTCGCTGAGGCGCCGGGAACGGTCGACCGCAAAGGCGCTGAGTGAGATGATCAGCAGCAGCTTGCCGAACTCAGAGGACTGGAATGAGAAGCCCGGCAGCGGGATCCAGCGGTGAGCGCCGCCGATCGCCGGTTCCTTGGGAAATGCGTACACGGCGAGGTTCAGCACGATCATCGACGCGTAGAAGACGTAGCGGTACTCACGCAGCACGGTGTAGTCGAAGCGGCTCATCGCCAATGCGAGCAGCAGTCCGATGCCGGCGTAGAGCATCTGCTTTTCAGAGTCGCTGCGGTAGTCCGCGCCATGCAGCGTCACGAACGAACAGAGGGCGAGGCCCACTACGGCCAGCAGCAGCAGCGGATCGATCCGCAGCAGCTGCGCGCGGATCCGTGTGGTCGGCTCTTCGCTGAGCTGGATCGGGCTGGTGCTCATGTGTCCGGGGAGGATCCGTCGATGTAGGGGCCACGCTTGCCGTAGAACCACTCCGAGAGCATCTGCCGCGCCACCGGCGCGGCAGCGACGTCCCCGAAGCCGCCCTTCTCGACGCTGACGACTATGACGATCGGCTTGCTGGTGGCGGTGGCAGGTACGAAACAGGCGTACCAGGCGTAGTCGCTCTCGGTGTTGCTCGCAATCTGCGCCGCCGTGCCCTCCTGCGCGGTACCGGTCTTGCCGTAGACCGCCATTCCGAAGTTGCCCATGACGTCATAGGAGGTTCCGCCCGGCTGCTGCGCGGCCGCGTGGAGGCCGGCGAGGATCGTCGCGCGGTAAGTGGGGTTGATGCTCAGATGCCGCTTTGCCGGAGCGTTGACCTTGCTGAGCACCTCCCCCGTCGAGGACTGGATGTCCTCGCCGATGTGCGGTGTGACGACGGTGCCGTCATTGGCAAGTGCCGCGTAGACGACCGCAAGTTGCACCGGCGTGACCTGCACGTCACCTTGACCGACCGCCGTGTTGACGTTGTCACCGACGCCCCAGGCCGGGCTGCTGGCGATCCCGCACCCTCCTGAGACGATCTGGTCGTCGATCACGACGGCGGGGTGTTTGCGGTCTCCCTTGTAGAGCCCGGTCGCCGTCTCGCACTCCCGCTCCTCGCGCCACAGGATCTTGAAGTAGTCGGGACTCGGTAGCGCACCGCTCGCCTCACCGGGAAGATCGATGCCGGTCGTCTGCCCGATCCCGAACCGCCGCGCCCAGATCTGCAGGTCGCCGCCACTGCCGGTCGCGCCACCGTTGAGTTTGTAACCGAGGTTGTAGAAGAAGTCGTCGTCGGAGACCTGGATCGCCTCTTCCATGTCCACTGCCCCGTAGGCGGCGTTGCCGGAGTTGTGCAGACAGGCGCCCGCGACCGTCGTCTTCTCGCCGGGATAACAGAACTGGCCGGTGTCGTCGTAGATCTCGCTGGTCGTCCACTTGCCGCTCTCGAGCGCCGCGGTCGCGGTGATCACCTTGAAGGTGGAGCCATCGGGCAGCGGGCTGTCGATCGCACGGTTGACCTGGGGGTCCCCGGAGTGTTTGCCGAACTCCTCGTCATAGGTCTTGGTGCTGATCGAGTGGGTGAAGATGCTCGGCTTGTAGGTGGGGTATGAGCCCATCGCGTAGACCTGGCCGTTCTCCGGGTCCATCGCGACAAAGGCGCCGCCGTCAGCGCCCGCGCCGCTGTTCTTGTCGATCGACTCGGCCAGCGCCGCCTCACCGACCTTCTGGAGCTTTATGTCGATCGAGGTCTTGAGGTTGTAGCCCGCGGTCGGTGCCGTCTCTTTCGCATAGCCCTCGAACTGGTTGGCGGCGTTGACCTTGACGCGCTCGGTGCCATCGACCCCCAGAAGGTACTGGTCGTACTCATATTCGAGACCTGTCTGCCCGACAACATCGGTTGCCTTGGCGCCCTTGAAGCCCTTTCCCTTAGCTTCGGCCGCGCGCTCGAGCGCGGTGATCGGACCGATCGTGCCGAGCATCTGCGCGCCGAGTGCGCCGTACGGGTAGGTGCGCAGGTAGACCGGCTGCCGGGCCGTCACTCCCGGAAACTCAAGCTGGCGCTCTGCCAGATACGCCTGCACGTCCGCAGTGACGCCGGTCTTGATCGTGACGTTCGCGTAAGCCTGGTTGGCGATGCTCTGGGTAACCAGACAGGGGATCTGGGCGAGCTTCGGGTAATGGTTGACCGGTCCCTTCGCCAGGTAGATCGTGTACTTACAGGTCCGCGGTTTGGTGGACATCCGCAGCACCTTGGCGAGCCTGTTGAAGAGCGCGTCATCCTGCCCTATGTCCGACTGAAAGTTCTGGTACGTGAGCGCCGTCGGCAGGTCAGGCGGGGAGATGACCACTGCCGGCACGGGTTTTGAGCCCACCAACGTCGAGCCGTCGCTCGCGAGGATCTCACCGCGGGGGGCCGCAACCGCGACCGTGCGGATGATGTTGCGCTGTGCATCGGCCACGTACTGACTGCCGGTGAGCACCTGCAGGAACCAGAGCCGGAAGAAGATCAGCGCGAACAGCACCAGAGCGATGCTGCCGACGATCGCGACCCGCAGGGCGAGCTGCGGCGTCATGGGCGGGCTGCGCGGGTCCAGCGGATCGATCATCGCTCCCCGCTCCTTGCGAGGCGGACCATCCGCTCGGAGGGCCGCTGCAGCGGGCTCATGGCAGCGCTGGTGTATGTCCGGCGCCGGCGCCGGGGGTCACCCGGAAGCGCAGGGTAGAGCCAGCGGCGCACGATCTCATAGACCGGCAGCGCGATCAGCGTGTTGATCAGCATCTGCACGATGATCTGCTCGATCAGCAGGAAGCTGACCGGTGCTGTGACGCCGAGCATGAACTGGATAACCGCCATGCCGACACCGGTGAAGCCGGTGGCGATCGCTGCCAGCAGCATCGGGATCAGGCCGTGCGACGGGTCACGCATCTCGCGCAGACGCCCTGACCAGTAGCCGACCGCGATGTACAGCAGCGAGGTCACGCCGAGCGTCTGAAATAACGCCAGGTCGACAAACAGCCCGATCGCGAACCCCGCGATCGCGCCCTGCAGCGATCCGCACAGCAGCCCGATCGACATGACCACGATCGGCGTGATGTCGGCGCTCACGCCGAAGAGGGAGATCTGCGAGACGGTCGTCTCCTGGAGCACAACCGCAAGGAAGGCGGCGAACGCGATCCGCAGCGGCAGGTGAAGTGAGAACTCGCGGTTCATGGCAGCAGATCAGGTGCCGGCGTGCGGTTTGGTGAGAACCTGGACGGTCCTCACCTGTGCCAGGTTCACGAACGGGGTGACCTGCACCTCCTGGTTGGTGGTGATCGAGTCGGCCGGGTTCTGCGTGGAAACCTGGCCGATCGGGATGCCCCCTGGGTAGTACGACTCGATGTTGGGGTCGTTGGTGTCCTTGAAGCCGCTGGTGACCACCACCTGGTTGGTTTGGACCTCCGCGCTGGAACTGGTCGGAAGGCTGCTGAGCTGGAGCGTGCTCGGATCGCCGACCTCCGGCTCCAGCACGCCCGAGACGCCGGCGACGCCAGAGGTGCCGGCCGAGGCCTCGATCATCGCGCCGACCGCGAACTTGGGGTCGGTGACCAGCGTCACGGTTGAGGAGCTTGCGCCTGCCGACAAGACGTCGCCGACCAGACCGCCCTGGCTGATCACGGGGTCGTTGTCCCTGACGCCGTCATCGCGGCCCTTGTCGATCGTTATGTACTGGTACCAGAGCAGCGGATTGCGGGCGATCACATCTGCGCCCACCAGGCCGTACGAACGCAGGTTGTCCGTTGTATCGAGTTTCAAGAGCTGCTGGTCGTTCGCATACTCGATGGCGTCGTACCCATCGAGTGCAAGCTCCTTCTTGTACTTGAGGTTCTCAGCTGCCAAACGCTTGTTGGCGGACTTCGCCTGCAGGGTCGTGGAGACCCAGTTGGTGACGTCACGCACCGGTGAGAGCACCTTGCTGGCGCCTTCCTGAATCGGCGAAAGCACTGCGACCACCCCCCGCTGCAGCGAGTGCAGTGGGCTGCTCGACGATTCGCCGAAGTAATCCGTCAGCAGGATCAGGGAGACGACGACGAGCAGCGCGAGCACCGCGCGTCGCCGGCGAATTGTCTTGTCGTGCACGTACTACTCATCTCCAAGCTGCTTTCCGGTGCCCAGTTCATTGTTGCGAACAGTGCATTAGTAGCGACGGCGCCGGTTACGTGAACTCTTGCTCGATCGGTGGATCGCCTCAAACTCCTCAAGCGACCTGCCGGACCCGACCGCTACGCAGGTGAGCGGCGACTCGGCCAGGTGGGCCGGCATCTGAGTCTCGTGGCGCATGCGCTCCTCGAGTCCCTGCAGCAGCGCGCCGCCGCCTGCCAGCATGATGCCGCGGTCCATGATGTCGGATGCGAGCTCCGGAGGGGTGCGGTCGAGCGTCTCCTTCACGGCATCGATGATCTGCGAGACCGGCTCTTCGAGGGCACCACGGATCTCCTCGCTGGTGAGCACCACCGTCTTGGGCAGTCCCGAGACCATGTCGCGGCCGCGGATCTCAGCCTGGACCTCTTCCGGCATCGGGAACGCCGAGCCGATCTCCAGCTTGACCTCTTCCGCGGTCTGCTGGCCGATCAAGAGTTTGTACTCGCGCTTTACGTAGTTGATGATCGCCTCGTCAAGCTCGTCGCCGCCGACCCGGATCGACTGCGACACGACGATGCCGCCGAGTGAGATCACGGCGACCTCACTGGTGCCGCCGCCGATGTCTACGACCATTGAGCCGGTCGGCTCACCGACCGGAAGCCCGGCACCGATCGCGGCGGCCATCGGCTCCTCAATCAGGTACGCCTGGCGCGCGCCGGCGCTGAGGCAGGCCTCCTCGACCGCACGCTTCTCGACGCCGGTCACGCCCGACGGTACACAGACGACGACGCGCGGGTGAGCCCAGCGGTTCTGGTGGACCTTCTGGATGAAGTGACGCAGCATCTCCTCGGTCACCTCGAAGTCCGCGATCACGCCGTCTTTGAGCGGGCGGATGGCAGAGATCGTTCCCGGGGTGC
>Ga0181537_10003370_pt1 | contig 13683 bp, 11 predicted proteins | sample PEATcosm2014_Bin_39_FD_119765 | JGI IMG/M metagenome (GOLD analysis project Ga0181537, IMG submission 119765) | Peatland microbial communities from MTU Mesocosm Facility, Houghton, MI, USA - PEATcosm2014_Bin23_10_metaG | ecosystem: Environmental > Terrestrial > Soil > Wetlands > Peat | place...
CCGCCGAGCTTCGTCGCGGTTTTGCCGAGCAACGCCTTGTCACGATCCCAGATGCACACCCGGCCGCCAGAGGCAAGGATGCGCTCGGCGACCGCAAGGCCGATGCCCTGCGCTCCGCCCGTGACGATCGCGACCCGCTCATTCAAATCATAGACATTCATGGGAGGGACCTCTTGCGCATACGGCATTGGAATCGTCTAGTCGGTATCAGTCGCGAACGTCAGGCTTTGAGGGCTAAATCTCCCTCAAGCTCAGCCGACCGTCAGCAGAAAGGCAAGGCTTCGCTTGTTGAAGGTTTCCGCGTCCTCCATTTGCGGCCAATGACTGCAGTTCTTCATTTCGAAAACAGTCACATGAGGAATGAGCTTGGCGACTGTCCGGGCGGTCTCCAGGAATACGTCCGCATGATCGACCGCGGCGACGATGAGGGTCGGAGCCTGCAGTTTTTTCCAGTCGTCGTCGGGTATTCGGTTACGGTTGTAAACGTCTGAATCGAGTAACGCCAGAATGTGCGGCATCGCCCGCTTCATGTCGGGTCGGCCATAGATCGAGAGCCGGGTCGCGATGAGATCGTCCCAGACCTTGTCAGGGTCGTGAAACAACCCCTTGAAGATTTCGCGGATGTTGTCCCAGGTTGGGTTCGCTGCCGCTGCCGATCGGGAGCTCTTGATATCGTTCTGGACCGGGCGCGCCGGAAAATAAGCGGTCGCGGACAAAAGAATGAGTTTGTCCACCATATCCGGATAGTCGATCGCGAACCGTGTGGCGACGCGGGCGCCGAGCGAAAGGCCGATGACCGAGGCCTTTCTAATTCGCATGGCTCGAAAAAAGTCCAGAGCGTGCTTGACGTATTGCCCGGTCTCGTAGTCGTAGTCTGGTTTGTCGGTCATTCCCGAGCCGACCATGTCGAACGCTATGCAGTTGAAATGCTTCGCGTGCGCGGCGATGTTCGCCGCGAAGTTCTCCAAACTGCCGGCGGTACCGTGCAGCATCACGAGCGGCGGATTGGACTCGCTGCCAGCCTGCACGTACCGCGTTCTAATCCCGCCGGCATCTATCCAACCCTGGCGAAAAGGAGTAGCAAGTAATTCCGTCCAGATGCTGCGATAAGGAGCATTCATCGGTTGAACTCCGTTTGCGTTGAAACATTCCGATCGCGGTTGATTGCGGCGATTACCGCGCAAAGACGGGAACGCTGGTTGGCCGCCGGCTTGCCGTACGGTCCATGAATACGATCCGCTCGCTGGCAAGACGGTAATCGGGAAAGCGTTCGAGAAAGCTCGCGACTGCGACGCGCAGTTCGAGACGCGCCAATGCCGCGCCCAGGCAGTAATGCACGCCGTGGCCAAGCGTCACGTGCCGGTTGGGATTGCGGGCAATGTCGATGCTGTCCGGGTCATCAAACTGGGCCGGGTCGCGGTTAGCAGCGCCGATCATGATATGGAGAATCTGACCCTTGCGAATTGTCTTGCCCCCGATCTCAAAGTCCTCGCGGGCAGTGCGGATGCCGCGTTGCGTCGGCGCGTCGTATCGCAGGAACTCCTCGGCGGCGAGATTGATGAGCTTGGGATTTGCTTTCAGCTTCGCCAATTCTTCCGGGAACCGATGGAGCCACCACAGCGACATGGCGATGGCGCTGCGCGAGGTCCCTCCCCCCGCGGTCGCCATCATGTTGCAGGTGGCGAGAATTTCGAGATCGGTCAGGCACTCGCCGTCGACTTCGGCCTGCGCCATCGCCGAGATCATATCCTCTCCGGTGTTGCGGCGACGCTCCTCGATCAAAGGCATGAAATAGGCTTGCTGGGCGTCGAGAATTTCGCGCTGCTCCTGCGCCATCGCCTCCTTGTCGGGAGCGACCGGCTGGAACAGGAAGTTGGAGCACCGGTCACTCCAGTGCCGCATCATCATTTCGTCGGAATCCGGCAGACCCAGCAGATCCAGCATGACCTGGGTCGGCAAACGGGCGGCAAAGTCCAGGTAAGCGTCAAATGTCTCGCGACCGTGCAATGAATCGAGGATGACGTTGACACGGCGCTCCATCATCGGTCGTAAACGCTCGACGGCGCGAGGCGTCATCGCCTTCAGAAACAACCCCTTCAGACGATCGTGGTACGCGTCGTCGCGGTAGAGCAGCCACCGGTGATAATGCTTAACGATATCGCTGAAGCGTTCGGAGTTCGCGCGCGGCAGATAGGAGTAAAGCGTTTCGATCCGATCGACGCTGAGGTCGGGACGGTCCTGAAGTTCGAAAACATCGTCATAGCGCGTGAAGCACCAGGCATTGGCCCGTGCGGCCCAATGCACCGGCTCTTTCTCGCGCATCGCCTTATAGTACGGATATGGGTCCTGAACCGCTTCGGCGCCGTACAGTCCGTAACTGTCCGCTTCGACCTGTCTCTCACTCACACGTGCCCCCAGGCGCGTGTCCCAACTTCCACCAAGCGCTCAATCTTGAGCGTCTGCACGTCGACGGAAACCTTGCTTGGCAACACCGCAAATTTCGACATTGCGGCGCTGGAAAACCCGCATTGCGGGCAGATGCCGAGGCGATCCATCGGAGCGTAGCGGGCGGCGGCGTCCAGCCGCCGCATCAGATCGTCGGACGATTCAACGGCCGGATTTTTGGTGCTGATGATGCCGAGGTAGGCGCGCTTTCCGGCCGGAAGATGGCGGAGCGGCGCGAAATCTCCCGCGCGTTGCGAATCATATTCGAGCAAAAACGCATCCACGTCGCAGCGGTTGAATAGGGCATCTGCGATCGGCGCATAGCCGCCATCACCCATCCAAAGCCCCTCCATATTGCCGCGGCACAAATGCATGCCGATCGTCATGTCCGCCGGACGCTCCGCGATCGCGCGGTCGAGAACATCGATGTAAGTAGCAACCAGCGTGTCCGGATCATCGCCCTCGGCTTTCGCCAGTGCGCGGATATTGGGGTCGCACAACAGCGCCAAGGGAACTTCGTCGAGCTGTAGATAGCGGCAGCCGGCAGCGTACAGCTCTTGGATTTCGAGGCGAAAGACCGCGATCAAGTCGTCCCAATACATGCTGAGGTCTGGATAAACCTTTGGATCGACCGCATTCTTGAAATGGCCGAAATGCATGTGGGATGGCGTCGGCATCGTCACCTTGACGCGATTGCGCGCGTATCTCTGCACGAATTTGAAATCCTCGGTGACAATCGGCTTCGCGCGCCGCACCGGCTTGCTGGCGAAAGGCGCCGGCGAAGCGGTGGAAAATCCTTCGTCGTTGCGGAACGTCAGTTTTGAAGCGCGGAAATCGAAACCTTCGACGGCGTTGAGAAAGCCGCGCGACCAACCGCCCCGGCGAAATTCGCCGTCGGTCACAATCGGCAGGCCCAACGCTTCCTGCATGGCGATAGCATCGCGGATAGCGATGTCCTGCACCTCGCGAAGCGTTTCGGGGGAGAGCGTGCCGCTTTCGCACTCGCGCCAGGCTTTGACGAGCTCCGGCGGTCTTTTCAGACTGCCGACGTGGTCGACTGAATTGGACGGAACACGAGATGATGCCAAGCAAACCTCCCCGGTTTCAAATTGTCGCCGCGTTTTGCGGCATTCGTTTTGTGATCGGCGCGCGCGCCTTACGCCACGCTCGGCGCGCCAAGACCCGATCGAGTTCGGCCGCATTCGCGGCGACGCCGAGAATGTACCGGTCCGGTCGAATGACGACCGCCGAGGTTTTAAGCTCGGCGAGGTATTCGGCGGATTCATCTTCCGCCGCGACCGTCGCCACGTCGCTGGTCTTGAGCTTCGCGCGCGTCGCCGCAGGCAACGCTTTGATGAAAGCAGCGGTTGCTAGTAATGCGAAACGATAGCCGACGCGGTCGTCGAGCATGGTTCCGTCGGTAAGCCTCGGCTGACGGGCCCGCGTGCCGACCGGCGGCGGCGCGCCGCGATCGAGGCCATGGCCAAGCCGCGGCGCCAACGACCGCAGCATCGTCGGATTCGCTACCAGGTCGCCGTCGCGCTGCCGGGCTTTCTCGGGATCGGTGGTCTGGATCACGCTGCCAAGCTTGACGGCGAGCTCGATGTAAGCCCGCACATGCTCCATCCGCTCCGTCTCGTAAGTATCGAGAAGCTCGTCAGGCGCGTCGCGGGAAATGACGTCATGCAGCTTCCACGCCAGATTGCCAGCGTCGCGCAGACCCGAGCACATGCCCTGCCCGAGGAACGGCGGCATTTGGTGCGCGGAATCCCCGGCGAGCAGCAACCGACCGCGCCGCCATTTAGTCGATAGCGCCGAATGGAACGTGTAAACAACCGCGCGTTCGATGGTCGAGGTGGCAGGCACGACATTCCACGGCTTTAGCAGGCCGTAGATTCGCTCGGGCTGAATCATGACCGCGGGATCGTCCTGCGGCATCAGCATGAACTCCCACCGATGGCGTTTACCGGGCATCGGGATGAAGGTTGTCGGCCGCGCCGGATCGCAATACTGAATCGCGTCGATCACCCGGCCGTTCTCGTCGGCGGCTTCGGGCACGCCGGCCGGCGGATGGTCGAGAATCATGTCGAGGACGATCCATCTCTCATGCGACCGCAGGTCTTGCAGCGCCGCGCTCATAAAGCGCCTGACCGTCGAGCGCGCACCGTCACAACCGATGACGTAGCGGGCGTTGACCTCCATAAGCGCCCCAGAAGCGAGATTTTCGTAGCGCACCCGCACGCCATCGGCGCGCTCGTCGAGCGCGAACGCATCGCTGCGCAGCCGCACGTCGACAGATGAAAGCCGGGCAACGCCATTGCGCAGGACTGTCTCAAGCTCCGGCTGGTAGAAACGGTAGGCGTTGTTCCAGCCTTCGGCTGTCACGCCGCTCCGCGTGAGCAGGAGAATGAGCTTACCATCGGCATTGACGTGGCGGATGTTGCGGCTCACATCGAGCTTCGGCAGCAACTCTTCCGCCAAGCCCATAGTCTGGAAGAGACGCATGCCCTCGCCATCGAGGGCGACAGCGCGCGGCAGGTGATAGACCGACGGCTCACGTTCGAGCACAACGACCTTTAGGCCGTCGCGGCCGAGCAAGTTTGCCAAGCTCGCACCGACCGGACCGAAGCCGATGACGCAGATGTCGAACTCGGGCGGCGACATGGCCGTCTCACTTCGCCGTCAAGTCTTGTCACGGCCGATCTTGGCGGCGAGCTCCGCCTGGAACTTCTCGATTGGCTTGAAACCCGGCGCGGCGCGACAGAAGGCGTCTGACTTGGCGCGAATTTGATCGGCGGGCAGCGAGAGATCGAGGTCTTCAATGCAGGGCTGATCAATATACCACTGCGTGTCGCAAAACACTTCCAGCCGATTTCCTTCCGGATCCCGGAAATACAGCGACCAGGCGTTGCCATGATCCATCGGCCGCATGTCGGTGACGGCGGCCTCGTTCTTGACCCGCTGCCAGATCGCCTGCAGGTCTTCGACAGAGGCGACGCGAAACGAGATTTGATTGATGTGGTTAAAACCGAGTTCCCTGGGCCGTCCGGCGACGAGCGCGACTTGATGATGATCCTTGGGATCCCAGCTTGTGAACACGATGTCGGAGCCGCGAACCTTGCCGCGATCGGTTACGGTAAATCCGAGGACGCGCGTGTAAAAGTCCTCCATCAGCGGCAGATCGTGAACATAAAGCCCGATATGGCTCATTCTCAACGGGACCCGCCGCGACGGCTTGTCGCGAGACGCCGCCACGGAGTGCGTTGCTGTTGTGGACATCAAGTCCTCCCTTGCCGTTTGCTCAAAAAACTAATGTCCGACGAAGGCAGCGGCCAGCAATCTTGACTGAATGTCCGCACCGTGGACAATGCCGCAACCGGAACATGACAAATGGCGCACCGTAGCGGCAAAGTTCGGGATAGCGGCGTACGCTCGCTGGAACGCGGTCTGGCACTCCTGGTTGCCATCAACCGGCGCAAACTACCGTCCGTCGTCGAACTTTCCCGCGATACCCATCTTCCGCGGCCCACTGTGTATCGGCTTCTCGAAACACTGAGCCGAGCCGGATTCGTCACGCGTAGCAGCCCGCATGACCGCTATTGCCTGACCAGCCGGGTCCGGGTCTTGAGCGACGGCTTCACCGAGGAGGACTGGGTTACCGATATTGCCGCTCCGCTGATGTCGCAATTGACGCGTCAACTGGTGTGGCCGGTGGCCCTGATGACATTCGAGCAAGGCCACATGCTGGTGCGGCAGACCACTCACGAAGCCAGCGCGCTGTCGATTGATTACGGCATGGTCGGACGAATGTTGCCGATGCTGCGCACGGCTGCGGGCCGTTGCTATCTCGCGCTTTGCTCCAGCCGGGAGAGGCGGGCCATCCTCGGCATGCTGGCACGATCCAAAGCCGCTGAGGATCACGGTGCGCGCGAACCTCAACGTTTGAGCAAGCTATTGGACGCGATCCGGGCCAGGGGCTACGAAGTCCAGGATCGCGAAATCAATCCGAAGACGACCGGCATAGCAGTCCCGATCAAGATCGGACCACGCTTGCTTGGCTGCCTCTCGCTGATCTGGATTTCGTCCGCGCTGACCATCGAAAAGGCGGAAGCGGAAATTCTGCCCTTGCTGAAATCGACTGCCGGCCACATCGCCGGCGCGGTTCGCGACCGAAAGCTGGACGATTTCGCGTCGCGATGAGCGTACAGACCTTAATGCATCAGCAGATGCGGAAGCCAAAGAACGATCCCCGGCAAGAGAATGAGAATGATCAGCACCGTGAAATCGGCGATGAGAAACGGTACGACGCCGCGATAGATCGTCTGCATCGAAATTTTCGGTGCGATTGCATGCAGCAGGAACACGATGATCCCCATCGGGGGATGGATCAGCGCCATTTCGACCTGGATGAGACAAATCACGCCCCACCACAGTGGGTCATATCCCAGATTGACGACGATCGGCAGCACCAGAGGCAGCGTGATCAGGATCGAGGACATCTCCTCAAAAAACGTTCCGAGCAGGATGTAGACGGCCGTCAAAGTAAAGATAACGCCAAGCGGCGGGAAATGATGGCCGTCGATCCACTGGATCAGGGCATCCGGCACATGCGCGAGGTTGATGAAATAGGTGAAGATCGGAGCGGCCATCAGGATCAGATACAGCATGGCGGTGACCGAGCCCGCCTCGTACATGCCGGTAACGAGATTGTCGAAACTCAATCGACGCCGGGCCGCGGCAAACAGCAACGCCAGAATCGCAGCGGCTGAAGCCGCCTCATTGACCGTAAAGACGCCGCTGTAGATGCCAACAAACACGCCAAGAAGGAGCGCAAGCGACGGCGCTGCGCGCCTTACGGCTTCCAAGCGTTCGTTCCACGGTGCGCGCGCGCTCACGGGAGCGATTTGCGGGTTTCGCCGCACCACCACGGCGATGGCCGAGAGATTGAGCGCGATGGTGATCAAGGCCGGCACAATCGCGGCGACGAACATGTCGAGAATGAACGTCTTCGCGACCACGCAGTAAATGATCATCACAAGCGAGGGAGGTATCAGCGATTTCAGGGTCCCGCCCGCCGCAATCACTCCGGTCGAGAAAGCGGGCGAATAACCGCGATCGAGCATCTGCGGTAGCGCGACTTTGCCGAAGGTCGCCGCAGTCGCCGTGCTGGATCCGCAGATTGCGCCGAACGCCGCAGAGCCGCCGATCGTAGCGTAGGCGAGCCCGCCGCGACGATGACCGAGAAACGCCGCGGCAGCACGATAAACATCCTCCGAAAAGCCAGCCATGCTCGCGAAAACGCCCATCAATAGAAAGAGAGGCACTGCGGCGAGATCCGTGCTGGACAGGACATATGACGGCTCTTGGGCGAGAAATGAAAAGGCCGGCAGCCAGCCACCGCCTTCCAACGCAAAGCCAACGACCCCGACGGTCATCATGGCAAAGCCGACCGGCACCTGAAGCAGAATCAGTGCGAACAACGAGGCGATTCCGAGAGCACCAATCAGGGCGGGTTGCAAAGCTTTCTCCTTGACGCTCAGTCAACCGCTGTCATGGGATCGTCCGGATAATCGCCGCGCGCCGTCCTTATCATGACAACGAGCTGCAGCAGCGTGCTAACCCCGAGAATGAGCGAGACGGCAGCCCACACCGGCGCCGTCGGAATCCGCAGCATCCACGTGGCTGAACCTGATGCGTGCGCCTGGTTCGCGAGCAGCCCAAACCGCCATGTCATCAGGGCAAGGATCACCGCGACCAGGATAGCGGCGGCAACGTCGGCGATGCGTCCGGCACGGCGACCGGCGATGCTGCTGAAAAAGCGGATTGTAATGTTGCTGCGCTCGACGATCGCAACCGGAATGCAACAGGCGACCGAAAACGCCGAAACCAATGAAGCGGCATCGCGAACGAAATCGATCGGGCTGGCGAAAAAAAACCGCAGCAGCCCATCCGCTAACGTCAAGGCCGCGAAGCACAGCAGGGTGCCGAGACCCAGCACCACGAGCGCCCGCGCCAAAATCCTTGTTGTCCGGTCGATTCCCGCCATCGCCTGTTTAGCCGTAGCCTGGCGCACCACGATAGGCCCAGAAACGCCGTCATGTCCGGTCGCCGTGCCAGCGACTGCTCGGGTGCATCAGCGAAACAGAATGCAGTCCCGCTTAGCCCTTGCTCTCGCCGCGCACCGCCGCAAGCTCGGCATCGAGCACCGCTTTGAGCTCTTTATGCCGCGCGCTTTGCGCCACCCACTCTTCGCGGACGGGCGTCAATAGCGTTTGGGCGGCGTCGATCTCGGCTTGGGAAGGAAATACGACCTTGTTCTTGGGATTGGCCTTGAGCTTCTCGAGATTGGCCGCATTGTAACTGGTGACCGAGTCGATCCAGGTTTTGGTCAGTGCGTCGCCGGCGTTGCGCTTGATAACTTCCTGTGCAGATGCAGGCAGCGCCTCGAACTTCTTCTTGTTCATCAACACGGCCAACGGAACCACGCCGAGGCCGATGAAGAAGTGATTGTTGGTGACCCGATCGAGGCCGAAATCGAAGAAGGGTGACATGTGGGACGTCGTACCACTGATCGTCCCCCTACTGATGGCTTCAGGAATTTCGGTTACCGGCATGCCGATCGGTACGGCGCCGAATGCGCGTAGCGCCGCGCTTTCCATCTTGCTCGATGCCCGAATTGTCTTGCCTTTCAGATCCGCGATCGAATTGACTGGAAAGTTGGTGTGAATCGAATATGGGGCCGTGCCCCACAGGCCGACGACGAAATAGTCGCCATAATCGTTGAGCGCCTTACGCTGATCGAGGCGCGTGGCCACGAGCGAGGACTCGCGCAGGTCCTTGAACACGCCGGGAAGCTCGAGGACCTCGGTGTCGGGAAAACGGCCGGGTGAATAGGATTGGACGATCCAGGCAAGGTCCGCCACGCCGTCGAGGACCATTTGCGGCTGCTGCCCGGGACTGCGGCCGAGTGCTCCGTTGGGAAACAGATCGAACACGACAGCGCCGGCGGTTTCGCGCTGCACGGTCTCGGCGAAAGGCTTCATCACCGTGCGAAACGTGACTTCGCTGTCGGGGGTGAACACCGCCCATTTCAGGTGCTCCTCGGCACGCGCCTGCGGTGCGCCGAGCAACGCGGCGGCGGGCGCCGCAGCAGCGGTGACAAGAAATTTGCGCCGGTCCATTGTCGTCTCCTCCTTTGCCGATCGGCGCATTTGCGGTGCAGCGACTAAACTGCGCCTTTGGCTCGCGCGCGACCGCGTTATTCTCGGCACGCCTTCTAGAAGGGCTGCTCGGTTCGGTTAGAGTGCCTTGCGACCATCGTGCATTCAATGCCGCCCACAACCGAGTCCGCGCTGCGGACACGCGCCGGGGATTTGACTGGCGGGCGGGTTGCGAGCCCTTTGTCGCGCGCGGCCAGAGCGGTTGTCTACGTCAGTTCACACCGATCAGCATTCGATTTAACGTCTTTACCCAAGCAGAGGCGGAGTCGAGCGCAATGGTCATCGCTGCAAGCTCCGCGGAAGCAACCGATGCGATTGAACCATCGCCATCCGGCAGCAGCTTGCACGGCCTGGACGCCGTCAACCTGTTTCTCGCCGGAGCATTGTCAGGCTTCGGCCCGTACGTCGCCGCTTTTCTAGCCGAGCAAAATTGGACCCAGCAGAATATCGGCTTTGTGCTTACGGCAGCGGGGTTCGCCGGATTGCTGAGTCAACTGCCAGGGGGCGCATGGCTCGATGCTATCCGTTCGAAGCGATTTGCGGTCGCGCTCGGTGCCACTATGGTCGCGGCTGGCGCACTGATCATTGCAGTTTGGCCTACTTTGCCGCTCGTAACGGCCGCTCTGGTGCTCCAGGGGATCACCGGCGGGTTCCTGGGGCTGGCAATTGCTGCCATTAGTCTTGGTTTGGTCGGCCACGCAGCGCTCGCCGAACGACTCGGACGCAATCAGCGCTTCGCCTCGACCGGCGGTGTAGTCGCGGCCGGCCTCATGGGCCTCATCGCCTATTTCCTGTCGTATCGCGCGATATTCTTCGCCGCCGCCGCGCTGGTGCTTCCGCTCCTCGCCGCGCTAGGTCGCATCCGGTCTTCCGATATCCATTTCGAGCGCGCTTCATGCCTGCCTGATCACCAAGGCCCGAGTGCACCGCGCAGAGCGGGGCTCTGGAGTCTCTGGAGGAACCACGGCCTGCTCATATTTGCGGGCTGCTTGTTCTTGTTCCAGATGGCCAATGCGTCGATGTTGCCGCTGGCCGGCGAGGTTCTCGTGTACGGCAAAGGCGCTCATTCCTCGCTCATCGTCTCAGCGTTGATCATGGTTCCTCAGGTGATCGTGGCTATCATGGCGCCATGGGCGGGACGCCAGGCGAACGCGTGGGGCCGCCGGCCGCTCCTGCTCATCGGGTTCGCGGCCCTGCCGATCCGTGCGCTGGTATTCGCCTGGACCACCAATCCAACGATTCTTATCGCCGCTCAGATACTCGACGGCGTCAGCGCAACGATGCTCGGCGTCCTCACCGCGCTGATCGTCGCCGACCTGACAATGGGCACTGGCCGGTTCAATCTCGCGCAGGGGTTTGTCGGGACGATCTCTGGGATCGGCGCTTCGCTCAGCACCACACTTTCAGGGCTCGTGGCCGGAAGCCTTGGCCGCGCAGCAGGATTTCTGGGTATCGCGGCAGTGGCCGTGACGGCCGTGCTTCTTCTGTGGTCGCTGATGCCGGAAACGAATCCGTCGGGCAGGAATAAGCACCGACGACGCGGGCTTGGGCGGCCGGCGTCCTAAACTCTCAAGGAGTCCATAGGAGCACCCACAAGACTATCCGGCACCGCTCCGTGCGACAATATCCATGTATGCCGGGCGATCTGCTCGTCTTCCTGCGATACGAGGACTTGCACCGCGCAACGCGATCCTAAGTCGTTGATTGGATTGCTCCCGGACCGATTTCGCGCTTGGTCAAGAGTAACCCCAAGCCAGGCCAGGCCGTCACAGATTGCCGCCCGGGCCTCGAAATCATTTTCGCCGATGCCGCCGGTGAACACCACGAGATCGGCTCCATCAAGAGCCGCGATCATCGCGGCTACCTGCTTGCGCACGGAATAGCAGAACATCGCAACGGCAAGTCGCGCATCGGTATTTGACTCCGCCGCTTCATGCAGCTGCCGCATGTCGCTACCGATCCCGGAAATTCCCAGAAGGCCGGAATGGTGATCAACAAGCTCCTCGAGCATGGCGGCGTCGAATCTTTTCTCACGCATCAGATAGACCAAAACGCCTGGATCGAGATCGCCGCTCCGCGTGCCCATGATCACCCCGCCGGTCGGAGTCATTCCCATGCTGGTATCGATGGATTTGCCGCCTTTAACTGCGGTCACGCTTGCGCCGTTGCCAAGATGCGCGATCACGAGGCGGTTCGGCAGATCGTTCGCGAGTTGCCGCACGATCGATTCACACGAGAGGCCGTGAAAGCCGTATCGTTGGATACCTTCGAACTGTAACTCCCTGGCGATCGGAAGCACACGCGCGACGTCCGGCAAACCGGCATGAAAGGTTGTATCGAAACACGCCGCCTGCCGCAGGCCCGGAAAATGTTCGCGTGCAAAACGGATGACCGAGAGTGCCGACGGAATATGCAGCGGTGCAAAGGCGGTCGCCGCTTCGAGTTGCATCAACACCGTATCGTCAATGAGGCAATGTTGCCGCAGCTTCGGTCCGCCATGAACGATTCGATGCCCGATGGCGGCCGGCTTCGGCATTTTGGCGTCGACCAAAAGCTTGCCGATGCAGATAATTGCTTCCCGTTGGCTGGGAATGAAACCTTTCTCGGAAAGCAATACATTTCCGCCCGCATCCACCGCATGGCACGTGCCGCTTTTGTCGCCGATCGACTCTGCCTCGCCGGATAGCAGCCTTTCGATCCGTGAAGATCCGACGCGGTACAATCCGAATTTGAGCGAAGAAGAACCGCTGTTCAGCGCCAGCACATTAAATTGTGGCTCAGCGGCCGTCATGCGCTGTCCGGCGGAAACATCCGCGCTCACAAGGTCCAGCGCCAGTCGCAAACTTCCGGCATGTCTTCGCCATGCTCGCTGATGTAAAGCTTGTGACGCTCCATGGCCGTCCAATAACGCGCGGTCGCCTTGCCCCGTTGATCGCTGAAGCGTGGAATTCGATCGATGGCGTCGAGCGCGAGTTGATAGCGGTCGAGGTTATTCAAGACGACCATGTCGAAGGGCGTCGTGGTGGTCCCCTCCTCCCTATAGCCGCGTACGTGAATATTATCGTGATTTCGCCGCCGGTATGTCAGCTTATGAATGACCGCGGGATAGCCATGAAAGGCGAAGATCACCGGTTTGTTGGTCGTGAACAACTCATCGAAATCCTGATCCTCCAGGCCGTGCGGATGCTCTGATTGGGGCTGCAATACCATCAGATCCACGACATTGACGACGCGGATGCGGATCTCTGGGACGTATGTACGCAAGAGCGTCACCGCGGCGAGCGTCTCGAGCGTCGGCACGTCACCGGCACATGCCATGACGACGTCGGGGTCGCCGGATTCGTTGCTCGCCCACCGCCAAATGCCCGCCCCGGCAGTGCAATGACGAACCGCCGAATCGATGTCGAGCCACTGCCATTCGGGCTGCTTCCCGGCGATGATCAAGTTGATGTAATTGCGGCTACGTAGACAATGATCAGCTACCGACAGCAGGCAATTGGCATCAGGCGGCAGGTAGATACGCACGATATCGGCTTTTTTGTTTGCTAAATGATCGATGAAGCCCGGATCCTGATGGGAAAAGCCGTTGTGATCCTGGCGCCAGACGTGTGACGTGAGCAGATAATTCAGCGACGCGATCGGCTTGCGCCAGGCAATCTTCCTGCTGACCTTGAGCCATTTAGCATGCTGATTGACCATCGAATCGACGACGTGGATGAAGGCTTCGTAGCACGAGAAAAAGCCGTGCCGCCCGGTGAGGAGATATCCCTCGAGCCAGCCCTCGCACAGATGCTCGCTCAGCACCTCCATGACACGGCCCTCGGCGCTGAGATTGATGTCCACGTCTTCCACCTCAGCCATCCATTCCTTGCCGGAAACCTCGTAGACGGCGTCCAACCTATTTGACCCAGTCTCTTCCTGACCAAAAATCCGGAAGTTCTTTTTTTCGAGATCGAGCTTCATTACATCGCGCAGAAACTTTCCGAGGACGCGCGTTGATTCTGCCTCCACACGCCCC
>Ga0181537_10003372_pt1 | contig 13676 bp, 13 predicted proteins | sample PEATcosm2014_Bin_39_FD_119765 | JGI IMG/M metagenome (GOLD analysis project Ga0181537, IMG submission 119765) | Peatland microbial communities from MTU Mesocosm Facility, Houghton, MI, USA - PEATcosm2014_Bin23_10_metaG | ecosystem: Environmental > Terrestrial > Soil > Wetlands > Peat | place...
AACCCGGGAGGACTCGCTAGCATCCTCCAACCACGGCGGGATAGCTCAGCTGGTAGAGCACACGACTGAAAATCGTGGTGTCCCCGGTTCAAGTCCGGGTCTCGCCATTTCGTGACTGTCCCGTAACGCCGCCACTTCTGAGACGGCGTGTCAGCCGTCCAACTCACCGTCTCCCGCTGCGTCGTCGAGATCAAAGACGAGCCGCAGGTAGTGGAGCGCTCGCTCGACGTGCATCCTCGCTCGTGAGCGTGCGAGTTCTGGGTCACAGCGTCGTAGAGCGTCGCAGATTCCCTTGTGATCATCGGCGTACTCGATCAGCGCCACCGGGAAGCGCTCGAGGGCGAGCCACGTGACGTCGCGTGGGTAGGACCTGAGCGTCGTGGACATCGCGACAGCCAGCGGTGGGCACTCGGCGAACTCCACCACGAGGTCATGGAAGTTCTCGTTTTTCTCGGACCAGGCCTCCTGGGCGGCAAGATACCGCGAGCCTGTTGCGTCAAGCACGCGCGCTCCGAGGGTGTCGAGCTCATCGATCAGCGTCTCCAACCGCGACATTTGCTTGGTTGTCACGCGCATGGTTGCCCGCTCCGCAGCGAGTCCCTCGAGCCGGGATCTGATGAGCATGGCGTCCAGGTATTCCTCGCGGGAGATCCCGCGTACGCGGAACCCGGAGTTCGGATGGAACGTCGCGAGCCCGACGGCCACAAGCTGGTGCAGAGCCTCCCGGACGGGGGTCCGGCTCACTTCAAAGCGCTCAGCGAGTGGCGCCTGGCGAAGTGCCGACTTGGCCGCCCGCTCACCGCGCAAGATCTCGCCCGTGAGGATCTCGGCGATCTCCAGGCCGCGGCCGGAGACCGGTGATCGTGAACCGTTGTCCGGGCGATCCGAAGCGGCGCGGGCGTTACTCACCATTGCTGCTGTCCTCGCTTGCGTCGCTCGTCCGGTCAAGCCAGGCGAGGAAGGTGTCGCCCATCTCGATGATGTGCTCGCGCATGCAGGCGGCAGCTTGAGGCGGCTCGTTGCGTTGCATTAGCACCATGATCTCCTCGTGTCGCAGCGCAAAGGAGCGAAGTGGATACGGCCGGTCCTCGACGGCCTTCCACATCGTCTCCCACCTCAGCAGCTCGGTGGTCGTCGCGATCGTGGCACGGACGCGAGTGGATCCAGATCCGGCGAGGACGGCGGCGTGGAACGCCGTCTGGACGGCGGTCCAGCGCCCGGCGACCGCTGACTGCTCCGCCCCCTGAGCGGTGACAGCATCGACGATCGTCCATTCTTCGCGAACCGCGGCGCGGAGCTGCTCGGTGACGCGGCTGCCTTGTTTGGTGGCTAGTCCGACGGCAAGTGCAGCGAGTTCGGCCCAGACCACGAAGGCGTTTGCGTACTGTTCACGGCGAACGCGTCGCACGACCGCTGCGTGGTTGACGATGAGATCGACGAGTCCCCAGCCGTGGAGCTTGTGAAGCGCCTCCCTGACGGGCGTGCGGCTGATCCCGAACGCTTGCGCGATCTGCGGCTGGACTAGGCGGGTGCCGGGTTGAAGCGTGCCGTCCAGGATCGCGAGCCGCAGCGCGTCGGCGACATCTAGACCGTTGGCCGCTCCGCGCAGGGTTTCCAGTGGGTCCAGGGTGGAGGTCATCGATTTCTGCGGTCCGGTGCTTAGCAGGGTACCCGCGATCGGCGGCGAATGGTTCGCGACTCAGCCGTGATCCGGGATCAGGCGATGACGGTTGGCAAGCAGCGACACAGCGGCGTGGATCGCGGTGAGGTTGGGCACCTCGACGCCTGTCAGTTGCGCGAGCTCCAGCACAGCACCGCCTAGAGCGTCCAGCTCGAGCTGCCTGCCCGCCGCCAGGTCCTGCAACATCGAGGTGCGATGCTCGCCCACCCGCTCCGCGCCTACGAGCCGCCGGTCTATCGACACCGGTACCGTGCAGCCGAGGCTCGTGGCGACGTCGACGATCTCCTGCATCATCCGGCGCGCGAGCTCCCGTGTCGGCTTGAAGCGGCAGATCTCCGCCATCGTCGCGCCGGTCAGAGCGCTCAGCGGGTTGAATGCAGCGTTCCCCATCAGCTTCACCCAGATCTGGTCTCGGATCCTCTTGTCTACGGGGCATTTCAACCCGCCGGCGACCATCGCCTGGCTGAGCGTTAGGCAGCGTTCGCTGACGGTTCCGTCGGGTTCGCCGATCGTGAAGCGGTGACCTTCGATGTGCTGAACGACGCCGGGGGCCGCAAGGATTGCCGCTGGGTAGACCACGCATCCGATCACGCGCTGGGCGGGGATCGCAGTGGACACGACGCCGTCGGGGTCGACGGCGTCGATCCGGTGACCGTTGTAGGGGCCGCCGTGCTTGTGGAAGTACCACCATGGGATCCCGTTCTGCGCCGGCACCACCGCAGTGTCAGAGTCGAGCAACGGCTCGAGCAGCGCCGCGGCGCTGGCGTACGCGTGCGCCTTGAGACCGAGGATCACTACGTCGACGGGACCGATCTCGCGCGGATCATCCGTACATGGCAGCCTGGCGCACCAGCTCCGATGTTCATCAACGATCGTCAGTCCATCGCGCCGCATCGCGGCGAGATGTGCGCCACGCGCGAGTAGGTGCGTCTCGGTGCCACCGCGGGCGAGGCAGGCGCCCACGAATGAGCCGATCGCACCTGCACCGACGACGGCGATCTTCATCGTGCCAGGACGTCGGCAAGCGATGTCCGTTGGACCTTGCCGGTCGCGCCCTTGGGGATCGTGTCAACGAAGTGGAAGCGGGAGGGAACCTTGAACGGCGCGAGTCGCTCGCTGCAGTGCTGGCGGAGAGCGCCGAGACTCACGGGTCCGCTAAGCACTACCGCGACCTCGACGACTTCGCCCCACTTCGCCTCGGGCCGTCCGAATGCAACGGCCTCCGCTACGGCCGGATGTTCGAGCAGTGCTTCGTCAATCTCGCGAGGAGCGATCTTCTCGCCGCCGCGGTTGATCAGCTCCTTGAGCCGCCCCTCGAGCGTCAGATATCCGTCGGCCGAGAGACGTCCTAAGTCGCCCGTCCTGAACCACCCGTCACGGAATGATGCTGTGTTCGCTTGCTCGTCATCGAGGTATCCATCGACAACGCCGGGGCCACTGACGGCTACCTCGCCTGCGGTGCCGGCCGGAAGCGGCTGCCAATCGTCCCCGACTACTCGTACCACAGAACCGGCTGACGTTCCGACCGTTCCGGGACGCCGTTCTGCGGGAGGCAGCGGGTTGCTCGTCATCTGATGCGTGGCCTCGGTCATCCCGTACGCCTCGACTAGTGGCACACCGAGCCGCTGCTCCAGGGTTGCCCAGAGCGTCGGCGCCAGCGCCGATGAGCACGAGCGGACGAACCGCAGCGGCCCTGTTGCCGTATCGGCGCGGGCAGGCAACTTGCCAAGGATCGTCGGGACCGCTGATAGCCACGTCACGTCGTGTGCGGCTGCGTGGTCCCAGACGACGCTTGGGCGCAGGCGCTGGGGAACGACAACAGCGCCGCCCGCGGCGAAGGCGGCGAGCACCGAGGCGACAAGGCCGTGGACGTGGAACAGCGGCATCACGCAGTACGACGTGTCGCGCTCGCTGAGGCTGTAGCCCGCAGCGATCGCGTTCGCGGACGCCACGAGATTTCGTTGACGGATCGGCACACACTTCGGCCGTCCGGTCGTCCCGCTCGTTTGCAGGAGAAGCGCGATGGCATTCCCGTCGGGTGCGGGCAGGCGGTCGACCCGACCGCTGTCAGCTTGCTCGAGGCGAGGCTCGCTGTCCGCCATCAGGGTCACGGCCGGGACGCCGAGCTCGGACGCAGCGTTGCCGCCCGCCGAGCGGACGGCGGCATCGAGCACGACAAGCTTCGGAGGCATACGGCTGAGATGCACCGACATCTCGTGGTCATGAAGTTGGGGGTTCAGAGGGATCGCGATGCTGTTGCATCGAAGCACGGCGAGAAACGCGATCACGGCGCTCGGGCCATGGTCGAGCACGAGCCCGACCGCATCGCCGGGCTCGACCCCCGCGCCAGCGAGTTGGGCGGCGAGCGCATCGACGCGCTGGACCACCTCATCGCCAGTGAGCTCCCAGCCGCCATCCGGATCAACGAGTGCCCGAGACGCCGTCGATCGCAGAATCGAGCTGACATCGGAGCGCATCAGTCGGCCTGACGATCCGTTCGGTGGCCTGGAGTCGGTAGAGCTGCCGCACCGGCCCGAGCGCAGCGCGCGTCGATCTCCGCGCTCGACCCGCTGACTCCTACGCCGCCGACGAGACGGTCCGCTTCGACCAGCGGAACCCCGCCACCGAACACGATTACTCTGCCTGCGAGGCTTGTGCCGAAGCCCCAAGCCGGCGCCCCCGGGGCGGTCACCGAAGCCCATTCCTCGGTTGGCGATTCGAATGCGACGGCCGTCCAAGCCTTGTCGAGCGAGAGCTGGTACGCGCCCAGCTGTGCGCCGTCCATCCGGATCGTGGCGACCGGATTTCCGCCCGCATCCAGCACCGCGGCACAGACGCGCACGGAGAGCTCCCTCGCTTGATCCTCTACAGCGCTCAGCACGGCTCGTGCATGGCGGAGTTGCATCTGCCGATCCTTTCTTGTTTTACACGGCGGTCATGCCGCCGTCGATGACAAGCGCGTGCCCGGTGATGTACGAGGCGTCCTCGGAGGCCAGGAAAGCGACCGCTGCGGCGATCTCCTCAGGTCGACCCTGCCGCTGCAGTGGCACGCGCATCAGCAGCTCGGAGGCACGCTCTCTGCCGCCGAGGAGCTCCCAGATCGGATCGTTGAACTGTGTGTCGACCCAGCCGGGACAGACGCAGTTGGCGCGCACACTCGGTCCCAACTCGGCGGCTAGCACGCGGGTGAGGTTGATCACGGCGGCCTTCGTCGCCGAGTAGGCCGCCTGGCCCCGAATTCCGCGCAGGCCGCCGGTGGAGGACATCAGGACGATCGATCCGTGGCTCTCACGTAATGCGGGCGCTGCTTGTTTGACGAGCACGAACGGGTGTAGGAGGTTGGCATCCACGGTCTGTGCGAACCGCTCGTCAGAGAGTTGCTCGATCGGCGCCGGATCGAGCACCGCCGCGTTGGCGAACAACACGTCGATCGAGCCTCGACGTTCGAGAGCGAACTCCACAAGCGCCCGGAGCTCGCCGGGTAGCGCAACATCCGTTCGGATCGCAGCGGCTGAGCCTCCATGCGACTCGATCTCAGCGACCGTCGAGGTCATGCCCTCGACATCGATGTCGCCGATCACGACATGGGCTCCCTCAGCCGCAAACCGAAGCGCGGTGGCACGCCCGATGCCATTCGCGGCACCGGTCATCACGCAGCTCTTGCCGTCGAACCGTCGCAGCGTCATCACGCCACCGAGGCCCACGCCTCGCGGCGAGGATCGGACATCGCCTCTAGACCGCTTGCCCCAAACGGAGACACGACCGCTGAGACGGCGCCGAAGAGCTCGCCACCAGCGGCCAAGACGGAGACCTCGCGGCCGTGTTTGCGCAGCTGCTCGATAGCCCCCGACGCGAAACCGTCTTCGACGACGACCTGACTCTCGACGAGTCGCCAGCGGGGGCGGTCCATCGCTGCCTGGAGCGGCATGCCGTCTTCGAGCACGCCGACGAGCACCTGCAGGAGCGTCTGCACCTGCCCATCGGCGCCGGGCGTCGCGATCCCGATCACCCGGTCGGGACTGGTCACGATCGCCGGAGAGAGCGTGTGGATCGGGCGCCGTCGCGGGTGTGGCGCGTTCGGCCCAGAGTTGTCGAATCCGAGCAGGCGGCTGTTGAGGTGGAAGTCCAGTTCGGGAACGAACGTCGCCGAACCGAAGCTGTCGAACACGCTCACGAGGGCGGAGACAACTTGACCATGCCGGTCGGCGACCGTCAGCGCTGCCGTGTGGTTGTACCCCCTCGGGCCGATACCGGCCAGGTCGAGGTCAAGGTCCGGTAGGAAGCCCGGATTCAGCAGCCGACCCACGGGATCGTCGCCCGCCACCTCGTGACGGTAGGCGAAGCACTCCTGAATCGCCTGGACCTCCATGAGGATCCGTCCCTCGCTGGTATCCGGTTTCCGGCTTTGGCGGCTCAAGGCATTCAGCGCAACGAGGAGCAGGATCCCCTGTGATGTCGGGGGGCTGAGCTCGATGCGCGCTCCAGCGAACTCCGCGGCGACGGGCGTCCGAACTATCGCCTGGTAGGCCTCGAGGTCGTCGATCGTCATCGTTCCTCCGTCAGCGCGCGCCGCGGCGGCGATTGCGGCCGCAGCGTCGCCGGAGTAGAACGCCGAGGATCCGTCGCGACCAATCGCGGCAAGCAGCGCAGCTAGGCGTGGCAGCCTGACCACGCTCCCAACGGTCGTCTTCGAGTCCAGCAGCGGCCACTCGGCGCTGTTGCGCTCGAGGCGCGAGCGGTGAGCGTCGCGCGCGGTCTGGAGCTCTTCTCCGACGACGAAGCCGTCCGCGGCGAGGCGCGCTGCCGGCGCGAAGACCTCCTCGCGGGGGAGACGCCCGAAGCGCTCGTGCGCCTCAAGCAGCGCGGCAACGCATCCGGGGACAGCAGCGGTTCCTCCGCCGTCCGGTGGAATCTCTGGCCCCACGGCTGCGGGCGCAGTGCCGTTGCCATTGATCGCGGTCGTTGGCTGCTGCCGCCCACCGACAAGGATCATCGCGTCCCCGCCCAGACCGCAGGCACTCGGTAACACGACACACTGAGCTGCTGCCGCCGCGACCGCGGCATCTGCGGCGGTTCCGCCGGCGCGGAGCATCTCGACGCCAGCCGAAACGGCCGCAGGGCTACTGCACGAAACGACCCCGCCAACGCTTCGCAGGACTGGGCGCGCAGGGGGAGGGCGTCCGATGCTCATGGCCTCGTGCACCGGTTTGGGAGCTGAACGGGCCGGCCAGAGACCAACACGTTGCGGACCTCGGAAATCCGTCCCGGTGCGGTGATCACGAGGTCCGCGACTTTTCCTGGCAGGAGGATCCCGCGCTGCTCAGCGAAGCGAGGAATCGCTTCGGCAACCCGTCCGGTGATTGCTCGTACACCATCCTCGAGCGCCATTGCCCCGGCCGTCGCGGCACGCTCGACGACAGCCAGCATCGAGTCCCAATAGCCGCCCACGTAGTCCGTTGAGATCAGATCGACGCAGCCTGCGCGCATCATCGCGTGTGTAACGTCGTCGCTGCGGAGAAACACGCGGGCTCCGTCCGCGTCGCCGGTCATGACGTCGATCAGGGCGCCGTGGCTGCGTAGTTCCTCGGCATGCGCGACGGCCAGCTCCGGATCGTCCACCGCAAAGTTCGAATGAGCGCAGATGAGGCGTGGCCCGAGACGCTTGGCCGCTGAAAGCACGACGTCGTAGATCGCCGGCGTGTGGTGAAGAATCACGGGCACGGCGAGGTGTTGGGCGAGCTCGATCGCCTCCTCGCACGCGAGCCGTGCGCGCTGGCACCATGATCGGCCGCGCGTGAGCAGTTGGACCAGTTCAGGCACCGTCATTGTCGCGCCAACCTCAGTCAGGATGCCGGCAACGGCAGCCTCGTTGCGCTGATCTGCTGCAAGCCTGAGCCGTCGACCAGTGCCCGTGAGCGGCTGGCCGCCATGACGCTCCAGGCCGGCCGGCAGGATCGCGTGATCGATCCAGTGGTCGTCGATCCCCGGCCCGATCTCCCCGATTGCAGGCGCACCCTGCTCGAGTTGCTCGCTCAGTGTCGAGCGATGACGTGGAAGCAGCCCGCCGAAGACGAACTCTCCCTCGGTAACCCATTCAAGATGCCGGGGCGTATGCAGCGTCGTTGTCATGACGGTAAGTCCGGGAAAGGTCGAGGCCGCGCGCCCCTCTTCGACGACTGCGAATCCGTCGACGTTGAGCACGCGGGTCACGCCCTCCCCGAGTAGCCGCTCCCTGTTCCACCGCACCCGAGCCTCCGGGAGCGCGGGCTCTGCTGAGATCATCAGCGGGCCGCGGGTCATGCCGTGGGCGTGATGGTCCAGCACACCGGGGATGACGAAGCCGCCGTCGGCTTCGATCACGAGCTCGGCCCGATCGTAGGCGGGCGCTGCATCGTGGACGATTGCCTCGACCACGTGATCCTCAATCGCCAAGCTGACGCCCGCCGCCGGTGGCGCTCCGGTGCCATCGACGAGCACCGCGTCGCGGATCAGGACACGCATCGCCTAGCCCGCCGTCCCGACCGTCAGCTCTTTGACCTTGTCCTCGTCGACCTGAACCCCGAGTCCTGGCGACGCGGGGACGATCAGCGCGCCAGCCTCATATTGCAAGGCCTCGGTCAGGACATCGTCCTCGTAGTAGCGTCCGGCATGACGAGTCGTGTCGGCTCCTGCCGGCGCAGGGCAGGAAATCACGGCTGGCAACACGATCGCGGGGCACGTCGCTGCCAGTTGCAACGACGCGAGCGTGCCGATCCCGGACTCGAGGGAGCCGTTGACATCACACGGGAGTCCGTGTGATCGTGCGATCTCAGCGACGCGCTGCGCCGCCCGCAGACCTCCGGCCTTTGCGACGTAGACCGAGATCCCATCGGCCGCCCGCCGCGTCGCCAGCTCGACCGCGTCAGCTGCGTTCCAGCAAGACTCGTCGGCGATGATCGGCACGTCGACCGCCGCGGTCACCGCAGCGAGCGCCGTCATGCCTTCGACCGGCTGCTCTACCAAATCGGCACCCGCCGCGGCGATCGACCGGACCGCGGCGATCGCCGCCTTCAGCGAAAGCTGGGCATATCCCTGATTGACGTCCGCACGCAGGACGGCCTCGGGACCCACAGCGTCGCGGATCGCGCCAACCAACTCAACATCAGCGCTCGGGTGACCGGCCAGCTTGATCTGGAACGCGGCGAGGCCGTCGCTGGCGGCGGCTCGGGCCTCCGCAACGGCCTCGTCTACCGGCATGAGGCCCAGCATGTGGGCGATTGGGACTCGAGTTCTCACTACCCCCCCGAGCAGTTGGTGGACCGGTTGCCCGGCGACCCGGCCGCGGACGTCCCAGAGCGCCATCTCTACGGCGGCGCGCGCGTACGGATGACCGCGGATCACCGTTGCGACGTGGCCGGCGATCGAGCCGTCGTCCCACAGATCCAGGCCGCGCAATGCCGGCGCGATGAGGTCCTCGACGACATGTACGACAGTCGTCGGCGTTTCGCCGTAGTAGCGGCCGAAATCGCCACCCCAATCGGATAGAGGTGTGGCTTCGCCCCATCCGACCGCACCATCATCGGTTTCGACTCGAACGAGTACCCAGCGGCCGAGCTGCTGCTCCAGACCGCGCCACCGCCAGTCTCGCCGGACCGGTAGCGCGATCGGAGTAGCTCGCACCTCTGCGATCCTCGCCGGCAACGACGCGGTGCTGCGGTCACGGATTAAGTTGCTCACACGAGCTCCGCGTGACCGATGAACTCGACGATGTTGCCCTCAGGATCCTTGACCATCGCAATGAAGAGGTCACGGATCGGCTCGACCTCGAGCCAGAACTCCACGCCGGCGCCTCGGCAGGTTTCGATTGTCTCCTCGAAGTCCTCGACGTCGAAGGTCACGTACCGGATCCCCGTGACCGCGTCGAGCCCGATGTGTGTCTGCCTGGGCGCACCGTCGGCTTGCATCAGCCGGATAATGCTCGCTCCGAACCGGAGCTCCGCCATCGCACCCCACGCCGTGTTGCGGTCGGCGACCTTCTCGAGCCCGAGGACGCCGACGTAGAACTGCTCCATCTGCTTGAGGTTCTCGACCACGATGCCGACGTCGACCGAGCCTGTGTACGAGTTCATCGAATCATTTCCGTAGATACACGTACAGGCGGCGGTCAGTCGCGAATGGTGCCGTCGGGAGAGCAGCGCTCGAGCATCGAGCCGATCGCCTCCACCACGGCATCGCACTGAGCGCGGTCGAACACGAACGGCGGCGAGAGGACCAACGCGTTCGCGACGTTGCGAACGAACACGCCGGTATCCTGAACGAAGCGCGACCCGAGGGCCTTCCCGAGTGCAAGTGCCGGCTCTTTCGTCTCCTTGTCCACGACCAGCTCGATCCCGAGCATCAGTCCGCGACCGCGGACCTCGCCTACAACATCGAGATCAAGCAGTGACTGCATCTGTGCGAGCAGATATGCACCCATTTCCCGCACGTTGTCGATCAGGTGCTCGCGCTCGATGATCGCGAGGTTCTCCAAAGCGATCGCACACCCGACTGCATGCCCGCTGTACGTGAACCCGTTGGGGAAGCCTTCGCTCCCCATGACCACGTCCGCCACCGAGTCGCGCACCAAGGTGGCACCCAACGGGAAGTAGCCGCTCGTCAGGCCCTTCGCCGTGTTCAGGAAATCGGGCTCTATGCCCCACTGATCCGCGCCCCACCAGCTGCCGGTGCGTCCGTACCCGCTCACGACTTCATCCAACATGAGAAGGATCCCGTGGGCTTTCAGCACCTCGTGGATGCGCGGCCAGTAATCCTCGGGCGGGACTAGCATCCCGCCGACCCCGAGGATCGGCTCGCCGACCATCGCCGCGATCCGGGATTCACCGATCCGTTCGATCGCTTCCTCAAGCTCCGCCACGCAGACGTCGGTGCAATCTGGCATTCGATACGGGTCCGGTGCGCTCAGGTGGATGAAGCCCTCCGGCAGCGGCCCGACGCCGGTGTGATACATGTCAATGCCAGTTGCAGCCCGGGATGCGTACGTGATGCCGTGGTATCCGTTCTTGCGCCCGATGATCACGTTGCGGTCGGACTCGCCGCGCCGGTGGTGGTAGAGCCGCGCCATCATAAACGCGATCTCGTTCGACTCGCTACCGCCGGTCGTGAAGTAGACCTGCTCGATACCTGGGGTAGCGAGCTCGGTCAGCTTGCGGGCAAGCCGGATCGCCGGTTCGGTCGAGTAGTTCCAGAACGAGCCGAAGAACTCGAGCTCTGCGATTTGCGAACGCGCCGCCTCGGCGAGCTCGGCTCGCCCATGACCAACCTGCCCGCACCACAGTCCGCTCCCGGTGGCATCGAGGTATCGCCGCCCGGTGATGTCGGTCACGTATGCGCCTTCTCCCTTGACCATCACCACCGGCTCGAGGCGGTCAGCACGAACCAGCTGCGGATGGATGATGTGCTCGGCATCCCACGCGCGCAAAGTATCGGCGGTGGCGCTCGTGGTGCTGGGGGACGGAGCCAACGATCTCACCTCGGGATATCAGGATTGAATACTAAAAGCACGGTTCTGCATCCTACTGTCCGGCTGGAGACATGCCGCAGCTTTTTCACGAGGCCTCCTCGTCGGCGCCTACCAACCGCTTGCCTTTCGCCCGGCTCCCGACGACCACGGCGAGGATCATCCCGGCGATCGCCCAGCCAATTGCCCACCAGATCCCGCCCGCGATCGGATATGACGGGAATGGACTGACCGTCTTGTAGAAGACGTAGACCAGTCCGGCGGCGCTGAGAAGCGGGAAGGCCACATGTCGAACGATGTTGAAATCCGCGCGAGCCTTCCGCCGGAAGTAAACGAACACTGCGCCGTTACCGATGATGTAGACACAAATGTAGAGAAGCGTCGCAGCGAGGCCGTATATGAAAAACGCCTCCTGTGGGCCAAAGATCTGCCCGAGGCCGAGGCCCACCACGAGCGAGAGCACGAGCTCGAATGCGATGGCGTGATGGGGTGTCCCAAATCGGGGGTCAACGCTCTTGAACCAAGATGGCATGACGCCGACCCTGGACATGGCGTAGAGCATCCGCGTCGCAACGAGCGTCCCGCAGAGCGCGAAGGCCACGACGGAATTGAGCAGCACGAGGAGCAGGATGACCCAGGCTCCGTGCCACCACTGGTGCACAAGGACGAAGTTGGGAAGTGTCGAACTGCTCACCAACCCGCCGAGGCGGGAAGATCCCCACCCGACCTCCGTACCCCAGACCGAGATGATGAATACGACGGCAAGGATCACAACCGATCCGACCATCGCGATCGGGATGTTCCGCCGCGCGTTCTGCGTCTCTTCGGCGACAGGCGCCGCGCCCTCCCAGCCGGCGTAGAAGAAGATCGCGAAAACCACCGCGAGCGCGAAGTCGCCGCCTTTCGGCACGGTGGTGCTAAATGCATGACTAACCTGAAGTCCACCGGGGCCCGGGTCGGCGAATCCCCAGAGCCCCACAATCAGAAGCACCGCCAACTCGATCGAACCGAGAACCAGCAGAGCCTTGCCAGTCAGCTTGACGCCGCGCCAGACCAGGAGACGGGTCGTGACCACGATCGCCACGAACAAGACCTGCCACGGAATGTTAAAGCCGTAGTTCGACTTCAGCTGATCTTCGATCACCTGAGACACGAAGCCCGCGTTGAGCGAAGCGGCCACCATGTAGATGAGCTCCATCCAAGCGGTGCCGAGACCCCATCGTGGTCCGAGGGACTCGGTCACATACGCGTAGTACCCGCCGGCTGACGGAATGCGCCGGGCGAGATCAGAAATTGAAACGGCGACCATCACCATGATCAGGCCGCCGACTACGAGAACGAGCGGCGCAGCGATCCCGGCGTACTCCGCGATTAGCGAGATCGCGAACAACAGGCTGGCTGCCGGCGCGATAGTGCCGAGCGACTGCATGAACACCTGGGGCAGTCCGAGCTCCCGCCGTAACGTCGGCTGATCGCTCGAGCTGGGCGAAACACCTGCGGATGGAGTGGCGGGAATCGACATGACCGTCTCGCTTTCGGGGCGGCAAGCCCGCTCTCGTACGTCGCCACGAGCCGTAACTTGCGCCCGCAGTCTCGCCTCAGGAACTTCCGGGCTTGGTAACAGGATTGAATACGTTTTTGTCTGAACTGCATGCGGCAAGATATATGACCCCCGAACGACTGTCAAGCGGCTTCGCGAAACTGCGGAACTGGAGCAAAACCGCCGACCAAGTCCTCGAATCGATCGAGACCGACTGCAACCGAATGAGCGAATCACGACACTAGCCAGAGCTACTACTACGCGATGTAGTAGTCTCTGGGCATGAGTAGATCGCCTGAACACCCAGTTCGCGATCGTCGTCCGACTGGCCGGGTGATAGCGCTATGAGCGCGCGCGAAAAGCAAGCTTGCTGCACGCGAGCCGCAGTCGGGCCGGCGATTTCTCCTGTTTCCGGCATGCCCAAGAAGATGTCGAGCAGCTCGCGTATCTCCGGGTCAACGCTCCGATGGCTGACCTGGGTGTAGATCGCGAGCGTCGTCTTCCAATCCGCATGACCGGCCTGGCTCTGAACAAAGACGATGTCCTTACCGGCTTGGAAGCAGAGCGTGATGAAGGTGCGCCGGAACGTGTGCGGTGTGATGCGTTTGGGTAGCGGCGCATGTCCTGCTTCGCTTCGCAGTTCGTTCGCAATCGCGACGATGTGACTGAGTCGCCGACCGAGGTTGTGGCGGTCGCCGTGGCCGCCGCCACGGACGGGGAACACGGGACTGTCGGGCGCCGGGTCGTGCGGCAGCGACTCTCGGTAGAGCGTGAGTTCCTCGCGCACGAACGGAGACATCTGGATGTCGCGCCATTGCATGACGGCCTCGTAGTTAATTTCGCTGAGACGCCGGTCCTTGAAAGCGGGAAGGATGTAGCGGCTGAGAAGATGGCCATAACCCTCACGTGTGCTTTGGTCGAGGTCGCCACCGTGCTGTTCCAGCCAAACGGTCGCGAAC
>Ga0181537_10003373_pt1 | contig 13674 bp, 14 predicted proteins | sample PEATcosm2014_Bin_39_FD_119765 | JGI IMG/M metagenome (GOLD analysis project Ga0181537, IMG submission 119765) | Peatland microbial communities from MTU Mesocosm Facility, Houghton, MI, USA - PEATcosm2014_Bin23_10_metaG | ecosystem: Environmental > Terrestrial > Soil > Wetlands > Peat | place...
CATCCGGTCTATGGCCGCATGTTCCAGACACCGTTCTCCGACCGCATCCGGAATGAAACCGGCATGGCCACCATGGCGGTGGGCAACATTTTCGAGCCCGACCACGTCAACTCGATCCTGATGGCCGGGCGCGCCGATCTGGTGTGCCTGGCGCGGCCGCATCTCGCCGATCCGTACTGGACGCTGCATGCTGCGGCGAAACTCGGCGACCGCGGCGAAAAATGGCCGCTGCCCTACTTGCCAGGCCGCGATCAGCTCTACCGGCTATCCGTCAGTGAACCGATCGCAACGGCGGTGTGACCCATGACTCTGGTCGGCAAACATGCGCTCGTGACCGGAGGCGGCAGCGGCATCGGCGCCAGCGTTGCAATGACCCTGGCGCGCGCCGGCGCGGCAGTCACGATTTGCGGACGGCGCAAGGAGGCATTGGAGAAAACCGCGGCATCGGCGGCCAATCTGTTCGCGATCGTTGCCGACGTCACCGATGAAGATTCGATGACGCTCCTTTACAAGCAAGCTCAAACAGCGCGCGGAATTTTCGACATCGTCGTCGCCAATGCCGGCGGGGCTGAGAGCGCTCCGGCCGAAAAAGTTTCCGCCGAACTTTGGGCCAAGACGCTCAACGTTAATCTCACCGGCGCGTTCTACTCGGTGAAGCCGGCACTCGCGGGCATGCGCGCGCGCGGCTGGGGCCGAGTTATTTTCATCGCTTCGACAGCCGGACTGAAAGCCTATGCCTATGTCGCGCCATATGTCGCCGCCAAGCACGGTGTGGTCGGGCTTTCGCGTGCCTTGGCGCTAGAAACCGCAAAGCAGGGTATCACCGTCAACGCCGTCTGCCCGGGCTACACCGCGACACCGCTGCTCGAACAAGCCGTTCGTCAGATCGTCGCGAAGACAAACCGTAGCGAAGCCGACGCGCGCGACGCCATCGCGGCGAATAATCCGCAGCGACGCATCATCGAGCCGCAAGAAGTCGCGGACGTCGTGCTCTGGCTTTGCGGCAGCGAAACCGGCTCCATCACCGGCCAGGCGATTTCCGTGTCCGGAGGCGAAACATGGTAAGCGCGCCGCTGTCCTCCGCGCGCCGCGAGGCCGACAGCAAGGCGCGGCTGCGGCTGTGGATCAGGCTCCTTCGCGCCAGCAGGCTGATCGAGGGCGTCGCGCGCGAACGCCTGAAAACGCAATTCAACGCAACCCTGCCGCGCTTCGATGTAATGGCTGCGCTCTATCGTCAGCCGGACGGCATGCTGATGAGCGAGATATCGCGGTTCCTTATGGTGTCGAACGGCAACGTCACCGGCATCGTCGACCGGCTTGTGTCCGACGGCTTCGTCGTCCGCTCGCAGCGGAACGGCGACCGGCGCACCTCTTTCATCAGCCTGACCCGCAAGGGCCGCGCCGCGTTCGCGGAAATGGCGGCGGCGCATGAGAGCTGGGTCGACGAACTCCTCGGCGGCGTATCCGTGCGCGACGCCGACCAATTGTCAGCCAAGCTGAAATCCTTCAGGAGCGATTGGGAGATCCAAGCATGAACGCGATGGCCGCCTTGAAGCCCGCGCATTTTCTCTGGCGGATGGAGGGTTCCATTGCTGTTATCCAGCTCAATCGGCCTGATCGAAAAAATCCACTCACGTTCGAGTCCTATGCCGAGCTGCGCGATACGTTCCGCGCCCTCCCCTATGCTGGCGACGTAAACGCCGTGGTATTTCTGCCCAATGGCGGAAATTTCTGCTCGGGCGGTGACGTGCGCGAGATCATTGGGCCGCTTATCGGAATGCAGATGAAGGGGTTGCTCGCCTTCACTCGTATGACCGGCGATCTGGTCAAGGCGATGCTCCATTGCGGCAAGCCGATCATTGCCGCGGTTGACGGCATTGCCGTTGGTGCCGGCGCGATTCTCGCCATGGCCTCCGACATTCGTCTCGCCACGCCGACGGCGCAGACCGCATTTTTGTTCAACCGCGTCGGGCTTGCTGGCTGCGATATGGGAGCCTGCGCGATCCTGCCGCGTATTATCGGCCAGGGTCGCGCTGCCGAACTTCTCTATACCGGCCGCGCCATGACTGCGCAGGAAGGCGAAGCCTGGGGCTTCTTCAACAGGCTCGTCGCCGCCGATGCGCTGGAGCAGGAAGCCTTGTCACTTGCCCGCCGCATTGCATCCGGACCGACTTTCGCCAACGGCGTTACCAAAACGCAGCTCACCCAGGAATGGGCGATGAGCCTCGACGCGGCCATCGAGGCCGAAGCGCAGGCGCAGGCGATCTGCATGCAGACCACGGATTTCGAGCGTGCCTATCGCGCGTTTGTCGCCAAGAAAAACCCGGTATTCGAGGGCGATTGATGGCGGACAAAAGCTTCCTCGGCTGGCCGTTCTTCACCGATCGTCACCGCGCATTAGCGGAGGCGATCGAGCGTTGGAGCGCCGCTAATCTGCCGGCCGATCATGGCGATATCGATGCAGCTTGCCGCGAGCTGGTCGCCGGTCTCGGCCGCGATGGCTTCCTTGCGGCGACCGCGCCCGATCCCGCCGTGCCCGGCCCGCTCGATGTTCGTACGCTCTGCCTCATCCGTGAAACGCTGGCCCGCCATGACGGCTTGGCCGATTTCGCTTTTGCCATGCAGGGTCTGGGCGCTGGGCCGATCAGCCTGTTCGGCACCGACGAGCAGCGCGACTGGCTCAAGCTCACGCGATCGGGCGAGGCGATCGCCGCCTTCGCGTTGACCGAGCAGAAATCCGGCTCTGATGTCGCCAATGTCGCCACGACAGCACGCCGTGATGGCGAACATTATGTTCTCGACGGCGAGAAAACCTGGATCTCCAACGGTGGCATTGCCGACTTTTATGTGGTGTTCGCTCGGACCGGCGAAGGCCCGGGCGCCAAGGGTCTCTCCGCCTTTCTGGTGCCGGGCGACACAAATGGACTCACCGTCGCCGAACGCATCGAGGTGATCGCGCCTCATCCCCTGGCGCGGCTCAACTTCGAGCGCATGCGCGTCCCGGCATCGGCGCTGATCGGCGCACCCGGCGAAGGTTTCAAGATCGCGATGGCAACGCTTGACGTTTTCCGCGCCACGGTCGGCGCCGCGGCGCTAGGCTTCGCGCGGCGGGCCCTCGACGAAGCGATCGCCCGCGCCAAAACACGAGAGCTATTCGACGGCTCCTTGGCCGATTTGCAGATGGTGCAGGGATACATCGCCGACATGGCGGTCGACGTCGACGCTGCAGCGCTTCTGGTCTATCGCGCTGCCTGGACTAAAGACAGTGGCGCCGCGCGCGTGACACGCGAGGCGTCCATGGCCAAGCTGTTCGCCACCGAGCGGGCGCAAAACGTCATCGACAAGGCGGTGCAGCTTCATGGCGGCGACGGCGTCCGCCGCGGCTCGATTGTCGAACGGCTTTACCGGGAGATCAGGGCACTGCGGATTTATGAGGGCGCATCCGAAGTCCAGAAGGTCGTTATCGCACGACAGGCGCTCTCGGGAGCATAATCATGGCTATGCAAGAGCTCGGACGCACGGCCCATACCGACACATTCACCCGCGACAATCTTCCGCCGTCGCAGCAATGGCCGCAAATTCCGCTCGCCGGCTTCGATTATCCGGAGGTGCTCAATGCCGGGGCCGAACTGACCGACCGCATGGTGGCACGCGGCTTCGGCGACCATGTCGCGCTGATCGGCAACGGCCGCCGCCGCACCTATAAGGAGCTATCCGACTGGACCAACCGCATTGCCTGCACGCTCGTCGAGGATTTTAACGTCAAGCCCGGCAATCGCATTCTCATCCGCGCAGCCAACAACCCGGCGCTGGTGGCGTGCTGGCTGGCGGCGACCAAGGCCGGCGCCGTGGTTGTCAACACCATGCCGATGCTGCGCGCAGGTGAACTCGGCAAAATCGTCGATAAGGCCGAAGTTACGCTGGCGCTGTGCGACACGCGGCTGATGGACGAGCTCGCCACCTGTGCCAAGACCAGCAAATACCTCAAACAGGTCATCGGTTTCGACGGCACCGCCAATCACGACGCCGAACTCGATCGCATCGCACTCAGCAAGGCCGTGACCTTCGACGCGATCAAAACCGGCCGCGACGATGTCGCGTTGCTGGGCTTCACTTCGGGCACGACCGGCGAGCCTAAAGCGACCATGCACTTTCATCGCGATCTCCTGATCATTGCCGATGGCTATGCCAGGGAAATCCTCGGCGTGACGCCGGATGACGTGTTCGTCGGCTCGCCGCCGCTTGCTTTCACCTTCGGCCTTGGCGGCCTGGCGATTTTCCCATTGCGTTTCGGCGCCACCGCAACGCTGCTGGAAAATGCCTCACCAGCCAACATGATCGAGATCATCGAAACCTACAAAGCGACGATCTCTTTTACGGCGCCGACGGCCTATCGCGCCATGCTCGCAGCGATGGACCAGGGTGCCAATCTCTCCTCGCTCCGTGCCGCCGTATCGGCCGGCGAGACTTTGCCCGCGCCAGTGTTCAAGGATTGGGTCGGTAAAACCGGAAAGCCGATCCTCGACGGCATCGGCTCCACCGAAATGCTGCATATTTTCATTTCCAACCGCTTCGGCGACGCGGCGCCCGCGACGACCGGTAAACCGGTCATCGGCTACGAGGCCAAGATCGTCGACGACGACATGAAGGAGAAACCGCGGGGAGAGGTCGGTAAACTCGCGGTGCGCGGGCCAACCGGCTGCCGCTATCTCGCTGATAAACGGCAGGCGGCCTATGTGCGCGATGGCTGGAATTTGACTGGCGATTCATTCTCGCAGGACGAAGCGGGCTACTTTCACTTCGCCGCGCGCAACGACGACATGATCATCTCGGCGGGCTACAACATTGCCGGTCCCGAAGTCGAAGCCGCGCTGTTGTCGCATCCCGACGTCAAGGAATGCGCGGTCATCGGCGCCCCGGATGAAGGTCGTGGCCAGATCGTCGAGGCACATGTCGTGCTCAAAGAGGGCGTTGTGGCAGGTGTTGATACCGTCAAGCGCCTGCAGGATCACGTGAAGGCGACCATCGCGCCGTTCAAATATCCACGCTCCGTCAAATTTATCGATGCATTGCCGAAAACCCAGACCGGAAAGATCCAGCGCTTCCGCCTGCGTCCAGGCTCGCCGCAATGAGGTCCAAATGACATCGCCGCACGCATTTCTTCATCCGCAGGGCTGGAAACAGCCGAAGGGCTACGCCAACGGCATCGCCGCCGAAGGTCGGCTGATTTTCCTCGCGGGCCAGGTCGGCTGGAATGCCGAGCAGCGATTCGAGAGCCGAGATTTTATCGGGCAAGCACGCCAGGCGCTCGCCAACATCGTTGCGCTCGTCCGCGAGGCCGGTGGCAGCTCCGAGCACATCACCCGGCTGACCTGGTTCGTCGTGGACAAAAAGGAATATTTGTCGCGGTTAAGCGAACTCGGGGCAGCCTATCGCAGCGTGATGGGGATGCACTTTCCCGTCATGACGCTAGTGCAAGTCGTGGCGCTGGTGGAGGATCAGGCCAGGGTTGAGATCGAGGCGACGGCCGTCGTGCCGAAGTAAGCATCGCTTATCGGCCTAAGCCGCATTTCGATGTCCGCTTTCGGGACCCACAGCGAACACTCGGCGCGCTCCATTCGACGGCACTTTCGTCATCAAATATTTTTTTGTGGTAGCGCCGTGGTACGCATCATGCTCGCTCACGATAACGTCAGCCGGCGCGGAAGGCTGTTGCTGCGATCTCATTCAACAAACTAAATCGCGCATCCGCCGTCAGGGAACTGAAATTTTTAGCCCGCTCGGCGAGCGCCATCAGACGCTTGTGACCTTCTTCGGACACATCAAGCGTCAGAGGGGATCCGGCGTGAATAGCTACTAGGCGGCCGGCGAGCATAGCCAGAAGATAATAAAGCGCGAACGCCTCATGATGTTTCGATCCGAGCGCGAGAACCTTCTGCCGGAAACTTTCGTAGGTCTGTAGGCTCATGGGCTGCGTCTCAAACCATTTCGCTAACTCTTCCATTTGTCGCCCATTCGGTTGTGACCACAATAAGCCCCACAAAATATTAGGGAGCCCCTCTCGAAAATCCAGAGGTTCAATGGATTGACCCCTGGTGGCAAAGGCGATCTCATTATTGAGATTAGTCTTGATTTTTATATGGGCCCGTGAAACGTTAAAGTCTACGGCTTTATTGGCCGTCCGGATGCCTACTTGCCGCCCGGGATTTGCTGTCCGCTGTTCGCGAACGGCAAATGACAAGTGTCTTCGGAACAACGTACGCTCTGGCTAACTGCCAAGGCCGCACTGCTGCGGGCTTGGTTGGCGGCCAACGGCATGCAATTCGCGAGGGGCACTCACCATGATAAATCCACATGTTGCGACCGCCGACCTGGCTGAAGCGGAAGGACCTGCCACCGTCGACCGCGACGCCATCAGGGCTCTGATCGGATCCGCGCTTGGCTATGCGATGGATGGATTCGATCTTTTGATTCTTGGGTTCATGCTCAAGAGGATTTCGGCCGACCTGTCGCTGACGCCCGCGGAGGCCGCTTCGCTTGTCACCGCCACGCTGATCGGTGCGGTAATCGGCGGCGTCGTTTTCGGCATGCTGTCAGACAAAATCGGCCGCGTCCGCGTGCTGACTTACACCATCGTAGTCTTTGCCGTATTCACCGGCTTGTGCGGGCTGGCTCACGGCTACTATGACCTGCTGATTTATCGGATGATTGCGGGGATCGGTCTTGGCGGTGAATTTGGCATCGGCATGGCGCTGGTCGCGGAATCGTGGCCGGCGTCGATGCGTGCACGCGCCTCGTCCTATGTCGGGCTGGGCTGGCAGCTCGGCGTACTCGCCGCTGCAATCGTCACGCCAATACTGCTGCCTGTCATTGGCTGGCGCGGAATGTTCATGCTTGGCATTTTCCCGGCGGCGGCCGCCTATTTCATCCGCCGAACGCTGCATGAACCGGAAGTCTTCGTAGAGAAGTCGCACGAAAAGCCGAACGAGTCGGCCCTGCATATGCTTGTGGACAGCACCGAAACCACCAAGCTCAGCCTCGGCATGATCGTCCTCACTTCCGTGCAGAACTTCGGCTACTACGGTGTCATGATCTGGTTGCCAAGCTATTTGTCCAGCCGCTTCGGCTTTGCCCTGACGCAATCGGCCGTGTGGACGATGGTGACGATCGGCGGCATGGCGATCGGCATCTTCTTCTTCGGTCATATCGCCGACCGCATCGGACGGCGTCCTGCTTTTCTCACCTATATGGTGGGTGCCGCGGTCATGGTGGTGGTTTATTCCCGTCTTACCGATCCGACATATTTGCTTGTCGCCGGCGCGGTCATGGGTTTTTTCGTCAATGGGATGCTGGGTGGTTATGGTGCGCTCATGAGCGAACTCTATCCGACACCGGCGAGAGCGACCGCCCAGAATGTCCTGTTCAACGTCGGACGTGCGGTCGGAGGTTTCGGCCCCGTCGTCGTCGGCTATGTGGCGAGCCAATACAGCTTCGAGACTGCCATCGCGCTTTTGGCCGCGCTCTATTGCCTGGACATCGTCGCGTTTTGGTTCCTGATACCGGAGCGGCGTGGCGCCGCACTCACCTGACCGGGCGGTCGTGTCGAGTGTTCGTTCCAGGGGCGATGACGCTTCCCATGCCGGGAGCCGCCTGCTCGATGCGAGGCCGGAATCTTTCCGGCCGAGCGTCGTTGCGGAACTGGCCACGGTCCTCGCCAACGACCGGGTTAATGCCGAATATCGTCACTTGATGCTGGCCTGCAGCGAGACAGCCGCCCAGGGCGTACCGGGTCAATTCTTTCAGCTTCTCTGCCCGCAACCCGAAGGCGCGCAGCCGTTTCTACGGCGACCTATGAGCATCTATGGAACGAGCCCAGCGGAGCGAAAGCTCGAATTCCTCTACAAGGTCACAGGTGCGGGCACGCGGGGGCTTGATGCGTTAAGCGCCGGCGAGTCACTCGACATCATGGGGCCACTCGGTCGCGGCTTTGAGCTCGATCCGGCGTGGCGTCACATCGTGGCGGTGGGCCGCGGCGCCGGACTTGCCACTCTGGCTCCCCTGGCCAAGGCAGCGCAGCAACGGGAGATCAAGGTGACCGCCGTGCTTTCGGCGCGCCGCCCAGAGCTTGTCGTTTCGGTTGATCTTTTCCATCGGCATGGCGCTGAAGTCGTTGTTGTGACGGATTCCGAATCGACCAGCGGACCCGCAAATGTCGAGCGCATCCTGCGCAGCCTGATTGCCGAGGGACGCTGTGACGCATTCTTCACGTGCGGATCGAGCCGGCTTTTGCGGGTGCAGCAGCGGCTGGCGCATGAATTCCGTCTTCCCGGCCAAGTGGCGATGGAGCAGCAAATGGCCTGCGGCCTGGGCATGTGCTTTTGCTGTGTTCGGGATTTCAACGTTCAGGGCGAAATTGTCCAGCATCGCGTCTGCTGGGATGGACCGGTATTCGATCTCATGGAGGCGCTGCCGTGAGCTTGCCAATTGCTGTTGATCTCACCGTCACGGTCGGAGAGCTCAAACTCCGCAACCCAGTCATGCCTGCTTCGGGTACTTTCGCCGAAGGACTCAATCGCGCGATGGACTTCAATCGGCTGGGCGCCCTCGTGACCAAGACGATCACGCGGGAACTGCGCACCGGCAACCCGTTGCCGCGAGTCGTCGAACGGCCCGGCAGCCTCATCAATGCCATTGGCATTCCGTCAAAAGGGCTGTCGCACTTTATCGAGGAAACGCTGCCGCATTACACTTGCTACAACACGCCATTGGTGGTGAGCATCTCGGCGCCGACCGCCGACGGATTTGCCAGTCTTGCCGCTGAATTGTCGTTGCCCGGTGTCGCGGCGATCGAGGCGAATATCTCCTGCCCGAATATCGAGGAAGATGGAAAAGCGTTCGCCATGCGGGCGGAGTCGACGGAGCACGTCACCCGAGAGCTCCGCGGCGCAACCTCCTTGCCGCTTTGGGTCAAGCTGACGCCGAACACCGGAGATATGCCCGAGGTCGCGCGCGCGGCCGAGGCCGCCGGGGCCGACGCTGTCGTGATCGCGAATACCATCCTCTCAATGGCGATCGACCTCAAAACCCTCAAACCGTGCCTCGGCAATATTATGGGCGGTTTGTCGGGGCCGGCGATCAAGCCAATTATTCTTCGTCACGTCTTCCAGTGCGCCAAAGCGATCCGCATCCCGATTATCGGATGCGGCGGCATTGCGACGACCGACGACGCCGTCGAATACATGCTTGCCGGCGCGAGCGCCGTCCAGGTCGGGACAGCGACTTTCATCCAGCCTAACGCGATGACAACCATCATCGACGGCCTGGAAGCATTTTGTCTGCACCGCGACATTGCACGGGTCGCAGAACTAACCGCCGGCGTCGTCACCGAGGAAGCCGACGAACCTGACGTCGCCTGGCTCAATCCGGCCACATGAGCGTCCAAGCACAGACGCCGCCGCGGGACGCCGCGCAAAGTCGCGCGCTGGCGGAGCAAATGTTTGACGCGCTCCGAGCGGCGAGCAGTGACGGTGTCGGCGTCACTCGCGCGAGCTACGGCGAGGGCGAAAGTGCGGCGCTCGACATTGTAGATGCCAAGGCCCAAGCGTTGGGATTGCGCACTGAGCGCGACGCCGGCGCCAATTTGGTTGTAACCCTCGAAGGCAGCGAGCCTCACCTGCCCTACCTGGCGTGTGGGTCACATCTTGATTCGGTGCCTCAGGGCGGAAATTTCGACGGTGCTGCCGGAGTGATCGCCGGTTTGACGGTACTTGCCGGCTTAAAAAATAGCGGCTTCCGGCCGCGCCGCACCGTCAAGCTTTTCGCCTTGCGGGGCGAGGAAAGCGCGCGCTTTGGCAAGGCCTATATTGGCTCGAGCGCGCTGTTCGGCTTGCTTACGGCGAGCGATCTCGCAACCAGAGCCACGGATTCAGCATCGACCCTCGCCGAATGTATGCGAGCAGTTGGGGCCGACGTCGCCCGGATCGAAAAGGGCCAGCCTCTTCTCGATCCGGGCAAAATTGCTGTCTGGCTGGAGCTGCATATCGAGCAAGGTCCGGTTCTTGTGGCTCGCGATTTGCCGCTTGGCATTGTCACCGGAATCCGCGGCAATATCCGGCATCGGTCCGTCGAGTGCATCGGCACAGCGGGCCATTCGGGTGCCGTCCCGCGCTGGCTTCGGCACGACGCCATGTTCGCTACTTCAGAATTGATTTCGCACCTCGATCACCATTGGCGAACGCTCCTTGAGCGCGGACGCGATCTGGTCATTACGGTGGGGGTGGTCACCACCGACCCTCGCGAACATGCGATCGCTCGGATCCCGGGCCGGCTGCGGTTCAGCTTCGAACTGCGCAGCCAAAGCAAGGAAACGCTTGAATCTTTCTATGACCTCTTCCTCTCGGAATGCCAGCTTGTGGGCGAAGAGCGGGGCGTTGAATTCAAGCTTGACCGAAGGGTGGACTCAGCCCCTGCTGTGATGGATGCCGGCTGGATCGAACGGCTGCAAGTCGCGGCGGCGGCCCTTGGCCTGCCCGCCGAGAAAATGCCAAGCGGCGCCGGGCACGACGCTGCGGTTTTCGCCAATCAAGGGGTTTCCTCTGCCATGATTTTCGTCCGTAACGAACATGGTTCGCACAATCCCGAGGAGGCGATGACGATCGATGACTTTCTCGCCGGCGTTGAGGTCATGGCGGCCGCCCTTCGGGAGGCGGCCTCGTGACGCTGACGGAATTGTTCGATAAGACGCAGTCTGAGGCGCCGGTCACCATCACCATCCGCCGACCGGACGATTGGCACGTTCACCTGCGTGACGGCGGAATGCTGAAGGCGGTGCTGCCCTATACCGCCGCTCAATTCGCCCGCGGCATCATCATGCCCAATCTGGTTCCGCCAGTTACGACCACGGGAGCAGCCGCCGCCTACCGTGAGCGTATTCTCGCCGCTCGCCCGGCGGGTAGCGATTTTGAACCCTTGATGACCTGTTATCTGACTGATGCAACATCGGCCGACGAGATCGAGAAAGGCTACGAGGATCGAATTTGGATCGCCGCCAAATTATATCCGGCAGGCGCCACCACCAACTCTCATCACGGCGTCAGCAACATTTTCGGGCTCGCAAGTGTGTTCGAGAGAATGGAAAAGATCGGCATGCCGCTCCTCGTTCATGGAGAGACGACCGACACCGCAGTAGACATCTTCGACCGCGAAGCCGTCTTCATGGAGAAAACGCTCGTTCCACTGTTGCGGCGGCACGCGGGGCTGAAAGTAGTCGTGGAGCACGCCACGACTGCTGAAACGGTCGACCTCGTTCGCGCCCATGCGCCGCGAGTGGCCGGCACCATCACCCCGCACCATCTCATTATTAACCGCACGTCGCTCTTTCAGGGCGGCTTGCACCCGCATCTCTATTGCCTCCCGGTCGCCAAGCGCGAGCATCACCGACTGGCCTTGCGTCGCGCTGCCACTTCGGGCGCCGGTTGCTTTTTCATTGGAACCGACACCGCACCGCACCTGCGGGCTGCGAAAGAGGCCGCATGCGGATGTGCCGGAGTCTTTGCCGGTGCGTCTGCCCTGCAAACCTATGTCCAGGTCTTTGATGAGGAGAACGCGCTCGACCACTTCGAGGCGTTTGCGTCGCTCAATGGTGCGCGCTTCTACGGACTGAAGCCCAATGCCGGCACCATCGTTCTCGAGCGGCAACCGAGCCACGCCCCTGCGACCGTCGCGGTCGGCGAGGATGAGGTTGTGGTGTTTCGTGGGGGTGAGAATCTGGCTTGGTCGATCGGGGACATCCGGCTGTGACTGCGCAAGCGAATGAGACTGCGCGACAAATCGTCCGCCTTCTCGTCAAGGCGGGAGCGATCCATGTGAGCCAGCAGCAGCCGTTTGTCCTTGCCTCCGGGTGGGCCAGTCCGGTTTACGTCGACTGTCGCGTTCTGATCGGCAATCCTGACATACGCCACGCCGTCATTGAGATTGCCGCGCAACACATGGCGGGATTGTCGACCAGATTTGATGCGGTTGCAGGCGGCGAAACAGCCGGTATTCCGTTCGCGACCTCGCTTGCGGAAAAACACGGCCTGGCAATGCGTTATGTGCGCAAACGGCCGCTCGGCATCGGGCGCAACGCGCAAGTCGAAGGCGGCTCGGTGGAAGGATTGCGGGTTTTATTGGTCGATGACCTTATCACTGACGGCACGAGCAAGCTTGCCTTTATCCGCGGCTTACGGTCCGGCGGCGCCGTCGTCGAGCATTCGCTCAGTATTTTTTTCAACAACGCTTTTCCGGGAGCGATCGAACGGCTCAAGAGAGTCGGCGTCTTCGCCCACGCGCTTGCGACCTGGACCGACGTCCTGCGATCCGACGCGGGCCTTGCCCCCGCAGATCGTGCAACGATCGAGAACTTCCTCAGCGATCCAATTGCCTGGTCAGCGCGCCATGGCGGTCGGATCGCGCGGGCGTAGTTTTCCCCCAGCGGCGGAACGCGCTCGCTTTTTCGAAGGCTTCGAAACGCGTTTCGCCGCAATAGCGCTCGCGTCGCTCTTGATGGCTGAACGGTTGAGTGTCGCCCGCAACAATTTGATGGCATCCTTGCCCTTGTGTGCCCGGCGCCAAAGATCGTCCGTGAGCTTTTCATAAAGCTCGACGGCCTGGCGATCCGCGGTCACTAGAGCAAGACCAAATCGGATATTCGGCAGCTCGCCACCCAGCCGGAATGGGCTCAACCCGAGGCAGGTCTGCTCCTTGTTACGGAACAGCTGAAACGTGATATTCGGCAGGGTGTCCTCCAGCAGCGCAATCTGGATTCCCATAGGCTCGCCTTCAAGGAGATCGATCAAATTCTCGACCTCGGCCCGCGCGGCCAGTTGGCGCATTGCCAATTCGCTTTCGGGCAAATCGAAGCGGCCGACCACGCCGAGCTTCAACCAGCGCTCGATCTCGGGAACCGTGACAAAGTTGACGACGCTCAATCGACGCAACCTTCGCGCCCGTTTGCGCTCATCGAGAATGGCAATGACGTCGTCGATTTCGCGCAATGCTTTTTTCTTGTCCGCAACATACGACGGCAGCGATTCCATGAGCATCTTTTTGAGATAGACCGCGTACTGGTCCGACGTGAGCAAATATGAGATCGGTGGAAAATGTGCAACGACCTGATCCGACTGCTCCTCAAGCTGCCGCATGCGCTCAAAATAGCTCAGCGCATTGGAGTGGTACTCGATACTGACGCCGAGGAGCGCTGCAAGCGATATGTGCAGTTCGGAGGCCAACCTCTCCAAAGTGTCGATCTTGACGAGTTCACCGCTCTCGATTCGATAGACTGCTGCGCGCGAAATACCAAGCTTCTTGGCGAGTTCGTCGGCCGTCTGCCCCAGTCCAATGCGGTGCGCCTTCAGGCGGCGACCTATTTCGCCCAAACCATTCGTCGCCATTTTGGTCGTCTGTCTCATAATTGAGATGTATATAGCATATTCGAGACAAAGCGGGGCCATCGGCACAGTAAAAATCGAATTCGGAGGTTGGTGCTACTTACGCATTAAAATCAGGCCTGATCGATCAACCTCCATTCACCGCTCCGTAGATTCCGCGTTCGAACTGGCGGTAGACCCGCAACGTGCGATCATCGGCAAAGGGTAAGACCTGCGTCATGAAAACAGCGGCGATGCTCTTTCTCGG
>Ga0181537_10003374_pt1 | contig 13669 bp, 15 predicted proteins | sample PEATcosm2014_Bin_39_FD_119765 | JGI IMG/M metagenome (GOLD analysis project Ga0181537, IMG submission 119765) | Peatland microbial communities from MTU Mesocosm Facility, Houghton, MI, USA - PEATcosm2014_Bin23_10_metaG | ecosystem: Environmental > Terrestrial > Soil > Wetlands > Peat | place...
AACATCACCGCCCTCACCCGCCTCACCCGCTGGGCGCTGCCCGGCATGCTCGCGAAAAAGGCGGGCTGGATTTGCAACGTCGGCTCGACTGCGGGCCTCATTCCCCTGCCCACCTTCGCCGTCTACGCCGCCACCAAGGCCTACGTCAACAGCTTCTCCGAGGCGCTGCGGATCGAGTTGCACGGCTCCGGCGTCCGCGTCATCGCCCTCTGCCCCGGCCCGGTAAAAACCGAATTCGGCCAGGTCGCCTCGCGCGAAAACAGCCAGCGCAAATTCGCGCCGCCCGCTTTTCTCTGCGTCAGTAAAACCGATGTCGTTGGCCAGACCCTGACCGCCCTGGCGTGCGGCCAGGGCCGGATCATCCCCGGCCTCATGGTCCGCTTTCCCATGCTCCTGGCCGAAAGCACGCCCCGCTGGATCTTGCGCCTCGTCTTCAACCTCATGACCGGCGACTTCCGCCGCGAACGAAAATAGGACTTATAGAACGACTGAGACCTATAGGGTGATTTTTATCGTCCCATTTGTCCTATCGATCCCCTAGGTCCCATCAGCCACCGTTGTCTTTGCGCATCAGCCCTGTCACACTAAGTTCATGAGCAACAGTCCCCGCCTCGCCGTCCTCGGCTCCGGCAAAGGCAGCAACTTCGTCGCGATCCAGGAATCGATCCTCGCCGGAAAACTCGACGCCCGGATCGTCCTCGTCGTCAGCGATCTGCCCGACGCGATCATCCTCTCCAAGGCCGCCGCGTTCGGACTCCCCACCGCCACGCTCCCCCCCTCACCCTTCCGCACCAAGCTCAGCCCCGAAGGCGAAATCGCGCTCGTGGAGCTCCTCCGCCGGCACGCGGTCGAGTGGGTCGTTCTCGCCGGTTACATGCGCGTCGTGAAAGAGCCGCTCTTGAACGCGTTTCCCAACCGCATCATCAACATCCACCCCTCGCTCCTGCCCGCCTTCAAGGGACTCCGCGCCTGGGAACAGGCCCTCGCCGCCGCCGTGCCCGAAACCGGCTGCACCGTCCACTTCGTCAACCGCGACATCGACGCCGGGGAAATCATCGCCCGGCAACGCGTCCCCGTTTTGCCCGGCGATACCCCGGAAACCCTCCACGCCCGCATCCAGGTCGCCGAGCACGAGCTTTATCCCTCCGCCCTCGCGAAAATTCTCCGGCGCTAGCGCCCTCCTCGCCGGACATCGACTTTCCCACCTGTCTCCGCTAAAATTGCCGCCATGGCTCTCTGGTCCGCCTTGCTTTCGCGACCGGTCCGGACGCGGCTGGTCGCGCGTCCCTCGCTCACCCTTTTCTTTTTGTTGATGGGCGCGTTCCTCCTCACGCTCGTTCCGCAAGTCGTCCAGTTTCCCTATTGGCTGAGCGCCTGCATCGCCGCCGCCATGGTCCTGCGCGGTTTCATCGAGGTCTACCGCCTGCCTCTGCCCAGCACCACGTTCTGCGGCATCCTCGCCATCATCCTTCTCGGCGGCATCTATCTGCAATATGGCCACATCACCGGACCCGATTCCGGCACGGCCTTCACCGCCGGACTCCTCGCGCTCAAATTCTACGAGTTGCGCCGCCCCCGCGATGCCTCCCTCATCATCTTCTCCTGCTTCTTCGTTGTCATGAGCGCCCTGCTCTACTCGCAGGTGCTCGAGCTCTTCATCTATTGCCTCATCATGATGTGGGTGCTCACCGCCCTGCTCGTGCGCGTCCACACCGGCGATTTGGCCGTCGACCGCCTGCTCCCGATGCTCGGCAAATCGGGCCTCGTCTTCCTTCAGGCCTTTCCTCTAGCCCTCTTCCTCTTCTTCTTCTTCCCGCGCTATACCGGCCCCATCGGCATCACCCTCGAAGAACCCTCCGTCGGCCTGACCGACACCGTCGCGCCCGGTTCCATCGCGAAACTCTCGCAGGACGGCTCCGAGGCGATGTACGTCCTGTTTACCGCCGGCAACATCCCCCTCAACAGCAGCATGTACTGGCGCGCGCTCGTGCTCTGGAATTACCAGGACGGCGTTTGGACGCCGGGAGAAGACGCTTATTCCCAGCCTCATCGGAAGCTCTCGCCCTCGCCTGACCCCAACCCTGTCGTGCAGGAAATCACCATCCGGCCTCACAATCGAAAATGGCTCTTCGCGCTTGATGCCCCCACCACCACGCCCGACAACAAGGCCGAACCCGATTACTGGGCCACCATGCTCAACGGCCACATCCTGCAATTAACCGGCCCCACCGCCAAACTGGATCATTCGGCCCGCTATACGGTCAATTCCTCCACCGGGCCGCTGGACGATTACCTGACCGCCACGGAACAAGCCCACGGAATCGAGCTTCCCACCGATCCGGTCGATCAAGTCGGCGCCAGCGTCAGGAACAAGGCCCACGAATTATTTCAGGGGCTCCCCGATGGAGAACAGGAGCAGGCGCATATCTCCGCCATCATCCATTATTTCCGCCACAACGGATTCAAATACAGCACCGAACCCGGAGACCAGGGCCCCGACTGGCTGTCCGCATTCCTTTTGCAGCGCAAGACCGGCTTCTGCGAACACTTCGCCTCCGCTTTCGCCGTCCTCATGCGCATCGCAAAAATCCCCACCCGGCTCGTCGTCGGTTATCTTGGAGCCGAGTATAATCCCTACTCGGACCACTACATCGTCACCCAATCCGATGCCCATGCCTGGGACGAAGTCTGGATCATGGCCAAAAATCAACCGCCCGGCGGCAGGAAAGGATATTGGATGCGCGTCGATCCCACGGCCCTTCTCGCCATGGCCGAAGAGGGCCAGCTCCCCCCGAATTCCGCCAACGGCGGGGACACCCTCTCGATCCAGATCGCGCACCACAAGCTCACTTTCTCCGAAGCCTACTTCCCCTCCTGGGCCAAGATTGGCCTGAAGGAAATGCAACTGCGCCGCGAGCAGGTCGAAACCGAATGGGACAACATCGTCTTCTCCTACGATCCCCAGGCCCAGAACCGCCTGGCCCAGGCGCTCGGTCTCGGCCAGAGAACCCGCATCGGGCTCCTCTTCGCCTGCTTCGTCGCCGGCGGCATTTGCCTCATCGTCTTCCAAAAATGGATCGCCCGCAAGCCGCCCACTTCCCCGGTCGAAAATCTCTACGCCGACTTCTGCCGCAACATGGCCCGGCGCGGAATTCCCCGCGCGGCGTGGGAAGGCCCGCTCGCCTACACCGGGCGCGTCGCGGAGGCTTTCCCCGACGACAAGCCGGCCATCCACCGCGTCGGCGCCATTGTATCCTATGCGCGCTACGGCCCGGCTCCCCTCGACTCCGCCGCGCCCAACGATTTGAAATCCATCCTCACCCTCCTCACCGCGTCGCAGGCCGCTTCTCATCCTCGTGATCGAAAGTAATCTCCAGGCTCAACTCAACGATCACGTTTTGGCCCTCCTCCGCTGCCGACGTTGCCCGCAAATGCAAAAGCCCGTCGTCAGCGGCGGCGCAGTGCCCAGCCGCGTGATCCTCGTCGGACAAGCCCCCGGCGACAAGGAGCCGGTCTTGGGCCGTCCCTTCGCCTGGACGGCAGGCAAAAAACTCTTCCGCTGGTTCAATGACCACACCGGTGTGGATGAAAAAACTTTCCGGTCGCGCATCTACATGGCGGCGGTCTGTCGTTGCTTTCCCGGAAAAAGAGCGGCCGGAGGCGACCGCGTCCCTGCTCCCGACGAAATCTTCAACTGCTCCGGCTGGCTCAAAGCCGAAATGAATCTCCTCCGCCCAGGCCTCGTTATCGCCGTCGGCAAACTCGCCATCCTCCAGTTCATGCCCTGCGGAAAACTCGATGAAGTTATCGGCGCATCTTTCCCCACCGAATATGCCGGTCACAAATTCGACCTCGTTCCACTGCCGCATCCCTCCGGTGCCTCGCCCTGGCCTCACCAACTGCCGGGCCGGGTCCTCCTGCCCCGCGCCATGGCCCTCATCGCCGCGCATCCCGCGTGGAAGCAGAGCATCGGATAGCTGGTGCCGGTCCATCACTCAGAGCAAGACGTACCATCAGACTTGCCCGAACCGGACCCATCCGGTAAACCAATCCCACGATGTCTGTCACGACTCAACCCCCTGCGGCTCCGCCCAAGAAAAAATCGGGCCTCGGCTGCCTGGGCTGCGGCTGCCTCGTCCTGGTTGTTCTCGGCCTCCTCTTTGCCGGGCTCGTCGGCGGCGTCGGATTTTTCGCCTATCAGGGAATCCTTGGCCTGACTTCGGCCACGCCGGCCACTATTGCCGCCGTCACCCCCAGCGACGACGTCTACAACGCCGCCCAGCAAAAAATCGCCGAGTTCAACCAGGATGTGCAAAACCATCAGCCCTCGTCGCTCCAACTGAGCGCCGACGAAATCAACGCCCTCATCGCCCACAACCCGGATACGCTCAAAAACAACATCCAGGCGGTCGTGACCATGACCGGCACCGAAGGCCGGGTGCAGGGAAGCCTTCCCACCGATAAGCTGAGCCACGGCTTCATCAAAGGCCGCTACTTCAATTTCGATATTTCCTTCGCCGTCGATTTTGATTCGCTCACTAAAACGGTGAACATCGTCCCGCACAGCCTCGAATTGGGAAACAAGCTCCTCCTGGACCCCAATGCCACCGCCGACCAGGATGCTTTCAGCAAAGGGTTCATGAAGTCGTTCACCCCCTCCTTCAATCAATCCTTCAACGAGGGCCTCCGCGAAAACGGCGGCGCGGCCCTCCTCGACCAGACCAAGACGGTCGAGATCAAAGACGGCCAGCTCGACATCGAAACGCAATAGCGTCTGCTCTACAACTTCGGCACCGCGCTCAGCAGCTTCCGCGTGTATTCGTGCTGCGGATTTTCGTAGATCGCCTCCGCCGATGCCGCCTCCACGATCTTCCCCTGGTTCATCACCAGCACGAAATCGCTGATATGCTCCACCACCGCCAGGTCATGCGCGATGAAAAGATAGGTCAGCCCCAGTTCCTCCTGCAAATCCTGCAGCAGATTCACAATCTGCGCCTGCACCGAGACATCCAGCGCGCTCACCGGCTCGTCGCACACGATGAATTCCGGGTTCACCGCCAGCGCCCGCGCAATCCCCACGCGCTGGCGCTGCCCGCCGCTGAACTCATGCGGATACCGGTCGAGATGCATGCGCTGCAGCCCCACCTTGTCGAGCAGCTCCGCCACCCGCTCGCGCCGGTCCGCGCGGCCCATCTCGGGAAAATGAATCTCCAGCGCCTCGCCGATGATCTCAAAAATCGAGAGCCGCGGATTCAGCGAATTGTACGGGTCTTGGAAAATGATCTGGATTTTCTTTCGGAAGGGACGAAACGCCGCCGCCGGTAATTCCGAAATAACCGTCCCGCCATACGTGATCGTCCCCGCCGTCGGCGCCGTCAGCCGGATGATCGCGCGCCCCACCGTCGTCTTGCCGCTGCCGCTCTCGCCCACCAGCCCCACCGTCTGCCCTCTTGTGATCGCAAACGAAACGTCATCCACCGCCTTCACCTCGCCCATCTTCCGGCGAAAAATCCCGCCCAAAATCGGGTAATAGACCTTGAGCTGATCGACTCGCAGCAACGGTTCGGATGAATGGTTACTCAATCCCGGCATAATCAATCACTTTCAGGCGATGTTGTTTCTGGCCGAGCTTCGGCACGCATTCGATCAGCGCGCGCGTGTAGGCGTGCTGCGGATGGCGCAACACCTCCGCCGTCGCGCCCGTCTCCACGATCTTCCCGCGAAACATCACCGCCACGCGATCCGCAAAATCGGCCACCAATCCAAAATTATGCGTGATTAGCAAAATCGCCATGTTGCTCGTCCGCTTCAGCTCCTTCAGCAAATCCATGATCTGCTTCTGGATCGTCACATCGAGCGCCGTCGTCGGCTCATCCGCCACCAGCAGCTTCGGCTGGCACGACAGCGCCATCGCGATCATCACGCGCTGCTGCATCCCGCCGCTGAGTTGATGCGGATAATCGTCCAGCCGCTTCGCCGGTTCGCGAATGCCCACCTGGTCGAGCGCCGAAATAATTTCCGCCGTCACGTCCCGCACCTCGGGCCGGTGCAGCTCAATCGCCTCGCGGATCTGGTAGCCGATGGTGAAGACCGGGTTCAGCGACGACCCCGGCTCCTGGAAAATGTAGGCGATCTGCTTGCCGCGCAAATCGCGCAGTTGGTTCTCCGGCAATTGCAACACGTCGCGCCCCTCGAACTCGATCCGCCCCGAAACATAGCGCGCCGGCGGCGAAGCCAGCAGCCGCGTCAGCGCCAGCGCCGTCACGCTCTTCCCGCTCCCGCTCTCCCCCACCACCGCCAGCGTCTCGCCCGCCTTCATTGCGAAGGAAATCCCATCCACGGCCTTCACCGGATTGTCCGGCGCCCCGAACTGGATGCCCAGATTTTCAACGCCTAGAAGATTGCTCATAAGGTAGATTTTTTGACGGAATTAACGGAATTATTGCCAGATTTACGGAATATATTTAGGAAAACGTGAAGAAGGCAAAGACAACCTTTAGCATAACCCTCTCATGTATTTCATGTTTTCATGTCTTCCTGTTAAAATGCTTTCGACTGAGCAAAGATTGGTGTGATTCTAAATTCATCTTTCGTTAATTTGGCAAAAATTCCGTTAATTCCGTCAAAAATTCAGCGGTCTCCCTACTTCACCTTCAACCTCGGATCAACCGCATCCCGCAATCCTTCTCCCACAAAGTTATACGACATGATTGTGATCAGAATGGCCAGCCCCGGGAAAAAGGCGAGCCACCACGCGAAATCGATATAACGCCGCGCGTCGGAAAGAATATCGCCCCACGACGGCGTCGGCGCCTGCATCCCGAAGCCCAGGAAACTCAGGCTCGACTCGATCAGGATCGCCGAGGCCACGCCGAACGTCGCCGACACCAGGATCGGCCCGAGCGCGTTGGGCAGAAGATGCCGCACAATCACCCGGAAATCACTCGCGCCCAGCGCCTGCGCCGCCTGCGGAAACGGCTGCGAACTCAGCCGCAGAAATTCGCCCCGCACCAGCCGCGCCAGCGATGTCCAGCTCGTCAGCCCAATCACCGCCATGATGTAAAACATGTTGTTCTGCGAGGCAAAAAGACTGATCGCCACCAGGATCAGCAGCAGCGGCGGAAAGCAATCCATGATCTCAATTAACCGGCAAACCATGATGTCGATCCAGCCCCGGTAATAACCGGCCAGCCCGCCCAGCGTCACCCCCACCAGCAGCGCGATGCTCTGCGCGACAAACCCGATCGATAGCGATGTCCGCGCGCCATGCAGCATCCGCGCCGCGATGTCGCGCCCCGTCGAGTCGGTGCCGCAGGGATGCTTCCACGTCGGCGGCGAAAATTGGTCCGGCGTGCTCTCGACCGGCGAGTAGGGAATCAGCGGCATCAGTTTGAACGACGCCGCACGGTCGCGGTCATTCGTCGGATCGTTGAAGGGATGATGGAACGCCAGCGCGATTTCGATCAGCGCGATCACGCCCAACAGAAAAAGCAGATTCCCCCCAAAGTGTCGAAAAAATCGCGCCCGGAAAAAATAAACGATCCCACCCAGCGGCACATAAAGCAGGAACCGCCACTCAATCGGCTCCATGCTCGGAAAAACCGGAAACGTCACGCGCCCGTCGGCCACGCGAATGATCGCATGGCTGTTGGCGAGAAAAGGCGCCAGCGCCGCGATCACGAACAGCGCGATAATCACCCGCAGCCCGTTGCGCGCAAAGCTGTCGGCCATGAAATGCCGCCGGATGCGCTGCGTGTAACTCTCGTGGCTGATCTGGTGCGAAGCGTCGGCGTTCATTCGTAGGTAATGCGCGGATCGACCACGGCGTAAAGGATGTCGGCCAGCAGGTAACTCACCAGCGTCACAATCGCGATGAGCAGCGTCAGCCCCATGATGACCGGATAATCCCCCGCATCAAGGGACTGGAACATGAGCTGTCCCAAGCCGGGAAGGGTGAAAATTGACTCGATGATCACCGCGCCGCTGATCAGCACCGGTATCTCCAGCGTAAAAATCGTGATGATCGGAATCAGCGCATTGCGCAGCGCGTGCCGCAGGATGACCACCCGTTCCGGCAGCCCCTTCGCCCGCGCCGTCCGCACAAAATCCTGCCCCAGCGCCTCCAGCATCGAGACCCGCGTGTAACGCGAGATCGAGGCCAGGCTCGCGTAAGTCAGGCATGTCACCGGCAAAATCATGTGGAGAATCCGGTCCCACGACCACGCGAACGGCCCCATCACCGACGCGTCGATCGAATTCGCGCCGTACATCGGCAGCAGGTTGAGATAATCGCCGCCCGCCACCACCAGAATCAGCAGCAGCGCGGCCGTGAAACTTGGAATCGAATAGAGCAGAAAAACCACAAAGCTGATGCTGCGGTCGACGACCTGCCCCCGCTTGATCGCCGCCACGACGCCCAGCGGTATGGCGATCAGGTACGACAGGATCAGCGCCGTGCCCGTGATGCTGAGGGTCAGCCCCATCCGCTCGCCGATTCTCACCGCCACCGACCGGTGGTCGACGATGGAATCGCTCAGGTTGCCCCGCAAGACCTTTCCGAGCCAAAGGCAATAGGCCACCGGCGCCGGCTTGTCCAAATCATAGAACTTGATCATCTCCTCCCGCACCTCGGCCGTCATGGCGTGACCGCCCTCCGCGCCGCCCGCGCCCCGGATCGACGCGGGGTTGATCGGCGAAATGCGGAGAAGAAGATACGTCAGCAGCGTGATGCCGATAAGCGTCGGGACCATCAGCAGAATGCGGCGAAAAATATACGTCGTCATCAGGCTTTGATAATTTCCACCGTGTGGTCTTTGATTTTCAACGCCTCCCACAGCGTCGCCTCCTGCGGGTCCTTGCACTGGATGCAAAGACACACCACGTCCCCGTCCGGCCTCTGGATCAACTGGATGTGGTCGATTTCCGCCGTCATCATCACCGTCGCGTTGAACGGCATGCGAATGAACATCCCCGCCAGGATCTCCCCCTCGATGACAAATCCCGCCATGACAAAAGTGCTTTTGTCATTAATCGCAAACGTATCTCTCACGTGAAATCGCGCCATAAAACCACCGGACGCCTCCAACGTAGAAGACAACCTCCCTCCCTTCCAGCACGATTGTCAGCCCCAAGGCGAGAGCGACGAGCATAGCCGTAGCTCAGTAAGGAATGAGCAACGAAGGTGCAGCCCAAAAGCGCCGCATCTCTTTTTCCTCTTCGCCGGAGTTCTTTTGCCTTCTGGCGTGGCCTCGTTCTCTTGAGAAGACACGCCCTAACATCACTCTCTATGTATCGACTCCACCACCTTCCCAAGTTAAGACTTCTAGAAAACAAAATAGATTCTAGATTTTATCCATGGCCTCCTTCGCAAACCGCCTCGAGCGCGCCGGTGTCACCTTCCTGCGCCAAGGCAAAGTCCGCGACATCTACACCCGCCACGACGAACTCTGGCTCGTCGCCTCCGACCGCATCTCCGCCTACGACGTCATCATGCCCACCCCCATCCCCGACAAGGGCAAAATCCTCACCGCGCTCTCCCGCCACTGGTTCGCCCTCACCGAAAGCATCTGCCCCAACCACGTCCTCGGTTACGATCTCCCCGCCGGCGTCGACCTGCCCGAATTCGACGGCCGCCTCACCCGCGCCCGCCGCTGCGAAATCTTCCCCGTCGAATGCGTCGCCCGCGGCCACCTCGCCGGTTCCGGCTGGGAGGAATATCGCCTCCACGGAACCGTCGGCGGCCAGTACGTCCCCAAGGGCCTCCGCGAATCCGACCGCCTGCCCGATCCTCTCTTCACCCCCGCCCGCAAAAACGATCACGGCCACGACGAAAACCTCACGCCCGTCGAGGCCCGCGCCGCCCTCGGCGACGACCGTTACGACGAACTCCGCAACCTCACCCTCGACCTCTACACCTGGGCCGCCGCCTACGCCGCCCAGCGCGGCATCATCCTCGCCGACACCAAACTCGAATTCGGCCTCGCCGACCGCGACACCGAAAACGAGCGCGTCCTCCTCGCCGACGAAATCTTCACCCCCGACAGCTCCCGCTTCTGGCCCGCCGATTCCTACCAGCCCGGCGGACCCCAGCCCAGCTTCGACAAGCAATACCTCCGCGACTACCTCAAGGGCCTCGCCACCTGGAACAAAACCGCCCCCGGCCCCGAACTCCCCCCCGAAGTCGTCCAAAACACCCGCGCCAAATACCTCGACGCCCTCCACCGCCTCACCCAATAAGGTAGCCGCCAACCTCCGGGCGGCGGTGCAGTTCGGGTGGCCCGGACAACTTGTTGTCCGGGTGCGCGAGCGCGGCATCGCGAGCGCACAGGAGGTCGCCGGTAGCCGTCGTACCCGGTAGCCGTCGTACCCGGTAGCCGCCGTACCCGGTAGCCGCCGCACGCTGGGCGGTGGTACCTTCCTCAGCGGTACCCGTCGGCCTACCTACACACTCTAGAACTAAAATCAGGCTACCTCTAAGAGTCTGCTAATCAAGCGTAACCCGACTAAAATTGGACTAATTCGGCCTTAATCTTTTGGTCGCATTTCCAGGCGCAGTGGTCGCAGATTTGGTCGCACTGCGTTAGGCAAGCCATCCTCAGTCCCGTCCGAGGCTTACAAGAGTTTCCCTAGGAAGTTGGCGTGGGCAGACAATTCCTGCCACGGACAGTCGTTAATTTTTTCTGCGTTTAGGAGAATCTGCAATTTTCGCTTTTCCTGTTTTACGAAAGCGCAAGTAACAATTCCGCTCTTCGTGATGCCGTCAAGGTATCCCATTTGCGGAAATTTTACGTAATCGGTGATTTTGAAATCAAATTTGCCGTCAAAAGGAAGACGAAAAAATCCTTGTGGATAAAGCGTGTCGTTACTTGATCCATAGATGCAAAAGAGAAGAGACTGCTTCGCGGCGTCGCAGCTGATATCGAATACGTCTACCGGATATTCATCCAGAGGCGATTTTCGCAATTCGGTGCTCTGGAGAAGGCTGCACTTGTATGTAGCAATAATCGAAGAGTTGTATCTCGAGAAACGGAGGCTATTAACGTAGGCAGCGAGCCCAATTAAACCCATTACGATGATTGGGTTCGTGTTGGAAGTGCCATACTTCTCGATGCTCGAGGTTCGAGCTTCGATGCAGTCGAGGTGAGCCTTCCCAATATGCTCCCGAACTCTGTTCAAACTCCCTAATTCCTCGACAGGCTTGATCCGCTCAGAGCGATCTACAACCACTTGGTTTTCTGCAAGGTGCTTTTCTCGTCCGTACTCTGCCGCGGACACCGCACTTAAATCAAACCAGACGGTCATGACGAGTCCGTTGTTGAGTGTTACGAGCGTCTGACATAAATCTTTATTACCAGGCATTCCGTTGGGACTTTCCCTATAAAGGCGCTGATTCCTTTTGGGATCATACCCCACCTTCCCGAAAAAATGGTCGAGATAACTATTTTGTTCAGCAGCAGAGAGAACAGTGTTCCCAGCACGGATGAAAATTGGATCAAGCTGAGACGCTCCAGAACCCTGTAGCCCATCGCGGAAGTCATCGTTTTTTTCGTCAACTTGCGGTATTCGCTGAGTAGACGTTTTTGAGAGCGGTTTCTCCCCCTGAGTAGGCTCCTTGATAACAGCCGGTGGCGGAGGTTTTATAAACTTATCGAGGGTTGACCATTCCGTCATCCCCTCTTTCCAGTAATGATCTGTCGGAAGCAGCCTTCCTTCTTTAAAATACAGACGTATTTCTTCTTCGGGCCACTCCCCAAGCTCTACTCCATCGCGGCTGATGCTTACATTCATCACAATTGATGTTAATGGGTATGCTTAGAGGTGAAAGCGAAAAGGTAGTGGCCGTCTTGATCTCATCCCAAATTACGAAGTCCAGAACGTCTAATCAGAGTATAGTAACGAAATCGGGGACGAACGAAATCGGGGACGGCCACCGCGCGATCCGAGGGAAACCGGAGGCTCCGTTCCTTTGGCATTGAGAAGTCGGATTTGATGAGCTACGCTAACTTGACATGAGCACCATTACCGAAATCGAACTGGCCATCGAGCGATTGCCTGCCTCGGAGGTTGGCGCTTTGGCAGCTTGGCTGGAGGAATACCAGGCCAGCCTGCGAACTTCTGCCTCCGGTTCCGCGCAGGCTGGACCAGACAAGTCTTTCATGAAATTCGCCGGCGCCATGGAAGGTCCGGTCGATCTTTCCCAACGCAAAGGTTTCTCGGCGAAATGAGGGGCATTGCCGACGCCGGCTTCCTCGTCGCGTTCCTGAATCGAAAGGATCGTTTCCACCCTTGGGCCTTGGAGATTGCCCGGGAGGCCGAAGTACCACTGCTCACCTGCGAGCCGGTTCTGGCCGAGGCGGCTTATCATGTCCAGTCCTCCAGTCATGTCCTCGCTCTGCTCGATTCGGGCTTGATACAACTCCGGTTTGATCTCGCCGCCGCGTTGCCGCGGGTGAAACTTCTCGCCACGCGCTACGCCGACCGCGCGCCCGACCTGGCCGATCTCTGCCTCATTTGCCTGAGCGAAGATTTCCCTCACCATGAGGTCGTCACCGTCGACTCTGACTTTCTCATTTATCGCCGGTGGGAGCGCGAGATTATCCCCACCCGCCGCCCCTCATAACGACGAGTACCTTATGCTCGGCGCGTCAAAAAGACTTCGCGGATGATCTCCTCGATCGGCACGTCCTCGACGGTGAAGTCGTCCACCTTCAGCGCGGCGATCAGGTCCTGGCTGGCGGCCACGATGCGCGAGCGGGGAATCTTCAGCTTCACTTCGCTCTCGTTTCTTTCCAGCACCTCGCCGTAGGCGGCGAAATCGGTTTCGGGAAAGCCCTTGCGCCGCGTCAGCGTCATCATCTTGTGCGTGGCCAACCGGTCGATGATGTCCTGGAGCGCGCCGTCGAAGAAGACCTGCCCGTGGTCGATGATGATGACCCGGTCGCACAGCTCCTCGATGTCCTGCATGTAGTGCGAGGTGAGCAGCGTGGTGATCCGGTTGCGCGCGGTGTAGTCGCGGAGGAATTCGCGCACCTTCTTTTGCGAGACGACATCGAGGCCGATGGTCGGCTCGTCGAGGAAGAGCACCCTGGGCCGGTGGAGCAGCGCGGCGATCAGCTCCATCTTCATCCGCTCGCCGAGGGAGAGTTCGCGCACCATGACGTCGAGCTTGTCGCGCACGTCGAGCAGCTCGGTCAGCTCGTCGATGGTGTGCTGGGCGGCGGCGGGATCGATGCCGTAGATGACGCGGTTGAGCTCGAGCGACTCGGCGGCGGGGAGGTCCCACCAGAGCTGGTTCTTCTGGCCGAGGACGAGGGCGAACTGCCGCTTGAAATCGTTCCGGCGCTGCCACGGCGTGAAGCCGAGGACGGTGGCCGCGCCGCTGGTCGGGTAGAGGAGCCCGGAGAGCATTTTGAGGACGGTGGTCTTGCCCGCGCCGTTGGGGCCGAGGAAGCCGACCAGCTCGCCCTCGGTCACAGAGAAGCTGACCTCCTTTGCCGCCGCCGTCTCCTTGTAGCGGCGATGGACGAGGCCCCGCAGCGCGCCCCAGAAGCCGGCTTCCTTCTGGTAGGTGCGGTAGACCTTGGTCAGTTGGCGGACCTCGATGGTGGGGGGCATGGTCGGGCTTATTCGGGCTAAAGGGCCTGCACAATTAGGCAGCGTAGCGCGTATG
>Ga0181537_10003375_pt1 | contig 13665 bp, 13 predicted proteins | sample PEATcosm2014_Bin_39_FD_119765 | JGI IMG/M metagenome (GOLD analysis project Ga0181537, IMG submission 119765) | Peatland microbial communities from MTU Mesocosm Facility, Houghton, MI, USA - PEATcosm2014_Bin23_10_metaG | ecosystem: Environmental > Terrestrial > Soil > Wetlands > Peat | place...
GAATCCCGGCGAGGTGTCCACGACACTGTCGGGACGGTACTGTCCGGAGGCGAGCGCGGCGGCGATGAAGAATGGTTTGACGCTCGAGCCGGGCTCGAAGATGTCGGTGGCCGCGCGATTGCGGTACAAGCCTGCCTTGAGCTGTTCGCGATCGTTCGGGTTGTACGAGGGCTGATTCACCATCGCCAGCACTTCGCCGGTGTCGACGTCGATGACGATGACCGAGCCGGCGCGCGCGCGGTATTCCTGCATCGCGGCCTTGAGCTCGCGGTACGCGAGATACTGAATCCGCAGGTCGATGCTCGTGACGAGGTCGCGGCCGGGCCGCGGTGCGCGGATGCTCTCGACATTTTCGACGTAGCGGCCGTACAAATCCTGGAGCACGCGCTTGGCGCCGTCTTCGCCGTTCAGCAGCTGGTCGAAGCCGAGCTCCAGGCCCTCCTGGCCCTTGTCATCGATGGTCGTAAAACCCACCACGTGCCCCGCGACCTCGCCCGCCGGGTAGTAGCGCCGATACTCGCGCAGCAGATACACGCCGGGAATGCCGAGCGCCTTGACGTGCGCCGCCTGCTCCGGCGGCATGTGGCGCTCGAGGTACAGGAACTCTCGATCGAGATTGCTGGTGATCCGCCGCGCGAGCGTCTGCTCATCTTCTTTCAGCGCCTTGGCGAGCTTCGGCAGTTCATCGATGTTGTCGTTGAGCTCCTGCGGATTGACCCAGACGCTGTCCACCGGCGTGCTCACTCCGAGCGGCTCGCCGTTGCGATCCGTGATCGCGCCGCGGTGCGCCGCGATCTTGACGACCCGCATCGAGCGGTCATCGCCCTGTTTGGCGAGAAAGCCGTGGTCGACCAGTTGCAGTTCGACCGCGCGCACCACGAGCGCGGCCGCGCCGATCAATACGAGACCCAGAACCAGCACCCCGCGCCAGCGATGAGCGGCTCCGGTCGCAGCTTTGTCGGCGAGCCGGTATTTCACGGCCGCACGATCCGCACGTCGCGAGTCTGGGGCAGATTCATTTGCAGCTTCGCGTTCGCGACCCGCTCGACGAAGGCATGCGAGGACCAATAGCTCTGCTCCAGTTGCAATCGCCCCCATTCGATGTCCAGCGAGTCGCGCTCGCCATTGAGCTTCTCCAGCTGCACGAACAGCGCGCGCGCCTCGTGCCGCGCATAGATCACCTGCACGGCGGAGCCGAGTACCGCGAGCCAGAGCAGCGGCAACACCAGAGACAGCCAGCGGCGGATGTTCATGCGGCGATTCCCTTCATGCGGCAACTCCCCTCATGCGGCGATTCCTGGGGTCAAGCGTTCGGCGACGCGCAGGCGCGCGCTTCGCGCCCGCGGATTTCTCGACGTCTCCGCCTCATCCGGCTGGATGGACTTGCCGACCAGCCTCAAGGTGGGGCGGGCATGCGCCGGCATCTCGGGCAGCCCGGCATACATCGGATCGGCGAGCGAATGGCGGCGCATGAATTGCTTCACCATGCGGTCCTCGAGGGAGTGGAAGCTGATCACCGCGAGCCGCCCGCCGGGCGCCAGGCGTGCGAGCGCCGCGTCGAGCGCCGCCTTGAGTTCTTCGAGCTCGCCATTCACGTGAATGCGCAGCGCCTGGAACACCCGGGTGGCCGGATGCTTGTGGCGCTCCTGGCTGCGGGCGACGCGCGCGATCATCTCGGCGAGCTCGCCCGTGCGCTCGAACGGCCGCGCGTCGCGATCCTGGACGATGGCGCGCGCGATGCGCGGCGCCAGGCGCTCCTCGCCGTACTCGCGAAAGATGCGGATGAGCTCGGACAGCGGCGCGCCGTTGACGACGTCGGCGGCGCTTGGCCCCTCGCCCGGCGTCATGCGCATGTCGAGCGGGCCGTCCTGCATGAAACTGAAGCCACGAGCCGGGTCATCGAGCTGCGGCGAGGAGACGCCCAGATCGAACAAGATGCCGTCGAACGTGAGCCCCGGCAGGACCTGGTCGGCACACTGCGCCAGTGCGGAAAACGGGGCGAGGAAAATCGTCACGCGAGCATCCCCGGCGAAGCGCGCCCTGGCATGTTCAATCGCGATTGAATCGCGGTCGAGGCATAGCAATCGACCGGTCGCAATGAGCTGTTTCAAAATTGCCTCTGCATGTCCGCCTCGACCAAAAGTCGCGTCCAGGTACGTGCCACTCGCCCGTACGTTCAACGCCGCCAGTACCTGGGGAAGCAGAACCGGCGTGTGTGCCGTCGGCGCTTCGCCCCCCGTCGTTTCGCCCGCCGTTTCGTTGCTCACGTGCCGGCCGGCTAGAACGACAGCGTGTCGAGCTCGCCGGGCAAATTGCCGCTGCTGTCGGCGCTCGCCAGCCACTCATCGCGCCGCTCGTTCCAGCGCGCCTCGTCCCACAATTCAAACCGCCATCCCTGGCCGATCAGCATGGCGTCGCGCGTCAAATGACCGAATTCCCGCAAATTGGCGGGCAACAACAGCCGTCCGTGCCCATCGAGTTCCAGATCCGTCGCGTACCCGACCATCAGGCGCTGCAGCCCGCGCGTGCGCGGGTCCAAGGTGGGTAATTTGGTCAGCTTGCGCTCGATTTCCTCCCAGTCGGGCAGGGGATAAAGCAGCAGGCACTGATCCTTATCGACCGTCACCACCATGTTTCCGTTGCAGCGCTCCTGCAGCCGCTCGCGGTAGCGGGTGGGCATCACCAGCCGGCCTTTCGCATCGAGGGTAAGTTTGTTGGCGCCGCGAAACATCACATAATGGGCCTGGCGACCCATTCTCTCCCACAATTTCCCACCGGGCACCACTATAGGGAGCGCAGTCACGCACTGTCAACGTGTTAAGTTAAAAAAAACCCGTACTGACAGAGACTTAGGTCACATTTCGCACACGCCGACGATGAATCGGTACCGAGTTGGTGGCGAATCAACCTCTTAGAAGGTTTTCTTGAGGCAGCCTGCAGGAGTTTTTTGCGGCGAACTGCAGCGATCTTCGGCGATCACGCCTGTAAATCACATCAGCGGCCGCTGTCGACCTCCATAAGTCCGCACAGGCGCCTTTCTTGAATTTTCACGCTCGCCCGGCGAGCGCCCAAGGCCGGGGGCGCTTCGCCCCCGTAGCAGTGCGCGTCAGCGCTAGAAAAGAGTCGGCCGTTAAGCCGGGTTCTGTCTTGGACAGTCATTCCTCTGCGATGCGCGTCGCCGCGCAGCTGTAGCGACCTACCCGGAAGCCTGTATGTGGGCCACATACTGCGGCCGCAGGCGCCGCTTGCCTCCCTATTTGGTCTTGCTCCAGGTGGGGTTTGCCGTGCCGCGGATGTTGCCACCCGCGCGGTGCGCTCTTACCGCACCATTTCACCCTTACCGGCACCGCTTGCGCGGCACGTAGGCGGTATCTTTCTGTTGCACTTTCCGTGGGCTCGCGCCCCCCAGGCGTTACCTGGCACCGTGCCCTATGGAGCCCGGACTTTCCTCCATGTGCTTTCGCACACAGCGACTGTCTGGCCGACTCTTGGGGCGCACCTTACGCCTGTTTGAGCTGCAAGGCCCGCTTATAGGCGTGGTTGTCGCGCGCCGCGGTGAGTTGCGCCGCGAGGCGCGCCGCCTGCTTCAACGGCAATTCGGCGAGCAGGACTTTGAGCACGCGGTCGAGCTCTCCCCCATGCCCGTCCACGCCTGCCGTGGCGTCGACGGCCGCAGGCGCCGCTCCGGCCACCGTGAGCACGATTTCGCCGCGGTTGAGGTCGGGGTCCGATGCGGCCTGCGCCGCCAAGCCGTCAAGGGTGCCGCGGTACATCGTCTCGTGCAGTTTGGTGATTTCCCGCGCCAGCGCCGCCGGACGCTCGCCGCCGAGCATCGCGGCGCAATCCTCGAGCATGTCCCTCACCCGATGCGGCGATTCATAGAACACCAGCGTGCGCATTTCGGCGGCGAGCGACTCCAGGCGCGCGCGCCGCGCCGCGCCGCGCGCGGGCAGAAATCCTTCGAAGCAGAACCGGTCGGTCGGCAGCGCGGCGATCGACAGCGCCGCAATCGCGGCGCAAGGTCCCGGTATGGCGATGACGTCGAGGCCGGCGGCGGCGGCGGCGCGCACCAGTTCGAATCCCGGATCGCTGATGGCGGGGGTCCCGGCATCGCTGACCAGCGCAATCGACGCGCCTTGCGTCAGACGCGCGACCAACTCGGGCGTGCGCGCCTGTTCATTGTGATCGTGCAGCGACAGCTGCGGCGTCTCGATGCCGAACGCTTTGAGCAGCACGCCCGTGTGGCGGGTATCTTCCGCCGCGATGAGCGCGCAGGTACTCAAGATTTCGCGTGCGCGGCTGCTCAAGTCGCCCAGATTGCCAATCGGAGTCGCGACCACGTACAGCCGCCCTGCCGCCGGGTTTGCCACTATAATCCGCGCCTCTATTGGTCAGGAGCCTGTCCGGCTCCCAGGAGCGCAAGGGTATGGCAGCGATCTCTCGACGTCCACGCCCAGGAGCTTGGGCTCGAACGCTCTGCGCGGCGATCGCCGTATCGACCCTATTCGCCGCGTGCAGCCTGGTGAAGCCGCCGGAGACCTCTCTCGACAAGCAGGCAGAGGCGGCGCGCCTGGCACAGAGCGGCCGGCATGCGGACGCCGCGAAGGCGTATGCGGATTTGGCCGTCGAATTGCCGGCGGAGCATGACAGTTATCAATTGCTGAGCACCGAGCAGTGGCTGGCGGCGGGCAACGTCGCGGCCGCCAAACAGGCGTTCGCCGCCGTCTCTGCCGCGGCGCGCACCACGCAGCCGACCGCGCGCGCGCTGGTCGCGGCGGAAATCGCCTTTGCCGAGAATGACGGCGCGCGCGCCATTCGCGAGCTCGACCAGATCCCCGTCCCCACCTCGGCCGATCAGGCGCAGAACTACTGGCTGCTGCGCGGGCGCAGCGCGTTTCTCACCGCACATCCCGTCGAGGGAACGCGCGCGCTGATCGAGCGCGAGCGCTATCTCACCGACACCGCGGGCTTGCGCGCGAATCGCGAAGAATTGTTCAACCGGATTCGCAGCGCCGCCGACCGCGGCGAATCACTGAAGCCGCCGCCGAAGACCGACCCGATCGTCGCCGGCTGGCTGGCGTTGGGACCCATCGCCGCCGAATTGGGCCGTGATCCGATGCGCGCCGCCGCGGACCTTGCCGCCTGGAAACGGGCGTTTCCGCAGCATCCCGCGAACGACAGCGTGGTCGGACTCGCCCAGAATCAGGTCGCCGCCGCGACCGAGTTTCCCGATCAGATCGCGCTGCTCTTGCCGCTGTCGGGCCGCTCCGAGGCGGTCGGCGTCGCGGTGCGCGACGGTTTCATCGCCGCCTATCTCGAACAGGATCCCGCCGCCCGCCCGCGCTTGAAGGTGTACGACGTGGCCGCCGAATCGGTCGCGAGCGCGTACAACCACGCCATTTCGGAGGGCGCCGGCTTCATCGTGGGTCCCCTCACCAAGGAAGACGTCGCGGCTGTCGCGCCCTTGAGCGCCGGCCACACGCCGGTGCTGGCGCTGAATTTTCTGGGCGACACCGTGAGTCCGGCGCGCGATTTCTATCAGTTTGCACTGCTCCCCGAAGACGAGGCGCGAATCGTCGCGCGGCGCGTGGTCACCGACGGCCGGCTGAACGGCGTCGTGTTGGTCCCGGCGGGCGAGTGGGGCAATCGAGTCGCCGCGGCGTTCGCCGACGAACTCAAGTCTCTCGGCGGCACGGTGCTCGACAGCGGGCGCTATGAGTCCTCGCAAGCGGATTTCTCGGACATCATCAAACAGGTCCTGCAGGTGCACGTCGTCAAGGGCGAGCCCTCCACGCATCGCGCCGACGCCGCCTTCATCTTCGTCGCCGGCACCCCGAGCGCGGCGCGCCAGATTCTGCCGCAGCTGAAATTCAATTACGCCGGCGATGTGCCGGTGTACGCCACCTCGGAGAGTTTCGAACCGGACCCGGGTGCCAACAGCGATCTGGAGGGCCTGCTCTTTCCCGACATGCCCTGGATGGTCGGAACCGATGCGGTGACCGATCAGATTCGCGACAGCGTGCGCGCCGCGTGGCCGGCACGCACCGCGCGCCGCGATCGCCTGTATGCGTTCGGATTCGACGCCTACCGGCTGGTGCCGACGCTGCGCTCGAAGTCCCCGGGGAACGCCATCGCGGGCGTCACCGGCCGGCTGCACGTCGATGAGCACAATCGCATCCGCCGCGAGTTGGATTGGGCGCAGATCAGGAACGGGGAGCCGAACGCGCTGTAAACATAACGGCGTGGTCGGCGAAATCGTGTAGGACACTGCCCGTAATTGTGCAATGTGCGACGGGCATCACTTAGGTGCCGGCCGAAACTCGATGACACTCGCAAAGGTCGATGACACTGGTGGTTATCGACCAAAGTCATCCTCCCCGGCAGCGTACAGGCCTTATTTTTCGTGCACGACGTGGACCCACAAAGCTCCAAGCCCCCGGGTCGCACCTGGATGGAAAGCGCGAGGACGGCGCTCGGCTTCGCCCTGGTCTATTTTGGCGTCGATCTGCTGCTCAACACCTACGCCCTCACCGACGGGTGGACCATCATCTGGCCGCTGAACGGCGTCACCATCGCGCTGATGCTGATGCGCCCGCGGCGCGAATGGCCGGTCATGCTGCTCGGCGTCGAACTGGGCACCGGCATCGGGGAATGCTTCGACGACAACACGATCGGCATGGAGATCTGCCAGCGCTTCATTTCCTTGTCCGAGGTGCTGATCAGCGCCTGCGTGTTGCCGGCCTTCACGAGCCTCGATGAGTGGCTGCGCAAACCGCGCATCTTCGTGAGGTTTTTGGCGGCGCTGGCGCTCGGCCCGGGCATTTCCGGCGTCTTCGCGGCGCTGCTGTTTCACTACGACAAGGGACAAAGCCTGTTTCTGGCGTTCAACGACTGGGCGACCGCGGATGCACTCGGCATCGCCGCCATCATGCCGCTGGCCCTCTCGATGGGCTCCCCCCAGATGCGCGTCCTGTTTGCGCCGGCGGCGCTGCGCAAGACCGTCGGAATCCTCGTGTTTGCGTGCGGGGCAGCATCGTCCATTTTTCTCGTCAGCGATTACCCGCTCCTGTTCCTGCTCTATCCGCTGCTGCTCTGGGTGGACTCCATGCTCGAGTTCGCGGGCTCGGCCATCGCCGTGGTGGTGGTGTGTCTGGTCTCGGTGTACTTGACGATCCACAACCTGGGCCCCTTCGGCCATTGGCCCGCGGAGCGATCCATGCCGCGCGATCTGGCGCTGCAGATTTATTTCGGCTTTCACATCATTGCGCTGTTTCCCGCCTCCGTGCTGTTCATGGAGCGGCGGCGGATGGCCGAAGAGCTGCGCGACACCAATGCGCGGCTGACCGTGCTGGCCGCTTTGGACGGCTTGACGGGCATCGCCAACCGGCGCTCGTTCGACGAGCGATTTGCGCAGGAGTGGCAGCGCGCCGGGAACCTGCGCACGCCGCTCACACTCGCCCTGATCGATCTCGACAACTTCAAACAGTACAACGATTTATATGGCCATCTGGCGGGCGACCAGAGCCTGCGCGCCGTCGGCCGGGTGCTCAGCGCCGGGGCCGAGCGGCCCGAGGATTTCGCGGCCCGGTTCGGCGGCGAGGAATTCGCCATGCTGTTGCCGAACACGGGGCGTCAGGGCGCCGGCCGCGTCACCGAGAGGCTTCGCGCCGCGGTGCTGGATCTCGCCATCGACCATCTCGGCAACGTGCGGGGACGCGTCACCGTGTCGATCGGCTACGCAACCGTCACCCCGGGTCCCGGCGACACGCCGGCGAGATTGATTCAATTGGCCGACGCCGCGCTCTACCAGGCCAAACGCAACGGCCGTAACCGGGTCGAGACCATGACCCTGGCCGAAGGCCTGCGCACCGCCGACGATCAGAGCACGCCCACCCAGAAAAACCGGCTGCTGCGGATTTTGGGGGGCGGCGATCGGTAGCGTGGCGGCGCACAATGAACGTATGCTCGCGCGAATTTTGACATGAACGCAGCCGTTTAACCCGGCGACTGCGGCAAGCAGTCCGGGCACTCTGACCCCCGTGCCGACTGACGACCCTCGCCTGCAGCCACCGCAGCCGCAGCCGCCGCATCTGCAACGCGGTATCGCCGCCGAGCAGCTCGCGGCGGACTACCTGCAAGCGCGCGGTCTGGTGGTGCTCGAGCGCAACCTGCGCTGCAAAGTCGGCGAGATCGATCTCGTATGCCTCGACGGCGCCGTGCTCGCGATCATCGAGGTACGGCAGCGAGTGCGCGCTGATTTCGGCGGCGCGCTCGGCTCCGTCACCTGGCGCAAGCAGCGCAAGCTGATTCGCGCCGCCCGATATTTTTTGCAGCGGCGGCCGCAATGGCAAACGCATCGCATGCGTTTCGATGTGCTGGCGCTCGAAGGCTTGCCGGACGGCGCTCACCGCCTGGTCTGGATCAAAGACGCGTTTCGCGCGAATTGATCTATCGCCTACTTGACCACCTGCAGCTTCGGCCGCTTGGACGGCACCGGAGTGGGCTTGCCGGACGCGGGAGTCGCCGGCGGCTGCGGTCCGTCGGTGGGATCGGGATCGGCGTCGCCCTCGGGAAAGATCATGCCCTGGCCGGTCTCACGGGCGTAAATCCCGAGGATGGCGCGTACGGGCACGAGTACCGCGAACCCGACCCCGCCGAAGCGTGCCTCGAAGCTCACGAAATCGTTGCCCAATTTGAGCATTTGAGTTGCGGAGAAGCTGACGTTGAGAACGATCTTGCCGTCCTTGACGTATTGACGCGGCACGGTCACACCCTCGGCGGCCGCGTCCACCACGATGTGCGGAGTCTCGCCGCTGTCTGAAATCCACTCGTGCAGGGCACGCAGCAGATAGGGGCGGCGCGGCTTCAATGTCGCATGTCCCGTTCAGCCTCGGACAAGCACGAACGAAAGGTCGAGCGCGCAAAGATCGAGTTCATATACTTCGTGATGGGCTGGGCCTGGATCGGAAGCTCTATCCCGTAGCTCGGCAAGCGCCACAAGATCGGCGCGATGCTGGCGTCCACGAGGGAGAACTCATCGCTCAGAAAGAACGGCTTGGCCTTAAACACTTCCGCGCTCGCGCAGATCGCCTCCCCCAGCACCTTGCGGCTGTGGGCCGCCGTCTTGCTCTGCGGATCCAATTCGATGTCGCGCGCCAGCGCATACCAGTCCCGCTCGACCCGATACAGCGCCACGCGGAACTGGGCCCGGGTGACCGGATCGATGGGCATCAGCGGCGGATGCGGAAAACGCTCGTCGAGGTATTCGATGATGACCCGCGAGTCGTACAAAACCAGGTCGCGATCCACCAAGGTCGGCACGCTGTGATAGGGATTGAGGTCCAAGAGATCTTCGGGCAGATCGTTGAGGTCGACGTTCACCAATTCGATCGTGATTCCCTTCTCGGCAAGAACTATCCGGGTCCGATGACTCCAGGGGTCAGCGGGCGCGGAAAACAAAGTCATGACCGAGCGACGTGCCACTAACGGGATCTCCTAGGGACCTATGGACAAACGAGAGTCCCCGCTGCTGCGTCAGTGGACGTCCTTCCAATATTCTTTCTTGAGCAGGAAGGCAAACACAAAAAACACCAGCAAGAATAACGTCACAAACACGCCCAGCGACTGGCGCTTCTGCTTGATGGGCTCGCCGGCGTAATCCAGGAAGTTGGCGATGTCCCGAGCGAACTCATCATACTCCTCCGGCTTCATGCTGCCGGGCGACATTGACTCGACCCCCGACAGAACCATCTTGGCGTTGCCGCGCTCGTCCGGCTCGCTCTTGAACACCGGCTTTTGTAAACCTTGCAAAGTCTCGATCACCGCCGGCATCGCGGCCATGGGCAAGTACAGATTATTCACTCCCCAGGGGCGCGTCTTATCGACGTAAAAGCCCTTTAGAAACGAATAGATGTAGTCGACGCTGCGGGCTCGCGCCATGAGCGACAGGTCGGGCGGCTGTTTGCCGAACCAGGTGACGGCATCCGGCGGCATGGCCGAATTGATGGTCTCGAAGGACTTATCCGACGTGAACATCAGATTGGGCAGTTCGGACTCCGGAATCTTGAGGTCCGTCGCCATCCGGTTGTAGCGCAGGTACATGAGCGAGTGGCAGCCGGAGCAATAATTCATGAAATTGCGCGCGCCCCGCTGCAGGGATTCGAGGTTGTTGATGTCGGCGTGCGACTTCAGCAGCGTCATTCCCTCATCTTCGGCCAACACGGGCCCCGCGGAGGTGAGCGCCACGACGGTGATCAATGCCCAACTCTTAAGCATGTCCCGTGAGCCTCTCCGGCAGCGGTTTCACGCTGTCGAATTTCGAATACCAGGGCATGAGCAGGAAGAACGCGAAGTACAGAACCGTGCAGATCTTGGCCAACGTCGGGTAGATGCCCGCCGGCGGCTTCAAGCCGCAAATACCGAGCGCAATGAAGGACAGAACGAAGATCGTCAGCATGACCTTGTAAATCGGTCCCCGATAGCGGATCGAGCGCACCGGCGAACGATCGAGCCAGGGTACGAAGAACAGCACCAAGACCGCCGCGCCCATCACGAGCACCCCCCAGACCTGCGTGCCGGCGAACGAGGGGACCGCGCGCAACATGGCGTAGAACGGGGTGAAATACCACACCGGCGCGATGTGCGGCGGAGTCTGCAACGGATTGGCGGGCTCGAAATTCGGGGTTTCCAGGAACAGACCCCCGAAGGTCGGCGCAAAGAAGATCACCCCGCAAAACAGCAGCAGGAATCCGGCCACACCCACGAGGTCCTTGACCGTGTAGTACGGATGAAACGGCACGCCGTCCAGAGGATGCCCCTCTGCATCCTTGTATTTCTTGATGTCGATGCCGTCGGGATTGTTGGAGCCCACCTCGTGCAGCGCCATGAGGTGCGCAATCACCAGGAACACCAGCGCCAGCGGCAACGCGGCCACGTGCAGCGCAAAGAACCGGTTCAAGGTGGCATCCGCGATGTAGTAATCCCCGCGGATCCATTCGACCAGCGATCCACCGATCACCGGCAGGCTGCTGAACAGGGACACGATGACCTGCGCGCCCCAGTAGCTCATGTTGCCCCACGGCAGCACATAGCCCATGAACGCCTCGGCCATCAGCAAGAGAAATATCAGGCAGCCGAAGATCCAGATGAGTTCGCGCGGCTTGCGGTGCGAGCCGTACAAGAGTGCCCGGAACATGTGCAGATAAATCACGATGAAAAACGCCGAGGCGCCGGTGGAGTGCATGTAGCGGATCAGCCAGCCCCCGTCGACGTCGCGCATGATGTACTCGATCGACGCGAATGCCTCGGTCGAGGAGGGCTTGTAGTTCATGGTGAGAAAGATGCCCGTCACGAGCTGATTGGCGAGCACCACCAGCGAGAGCACACCGAAGTAATACCAGAAGTTGAAATTCTTCGGGACGTAGTACGCCGCGGCCTGCTCCTTCCACAGCTTGGTCAAGGGGAAGCGCTGATCGATCCAGCCGATCAAACCTCCGCCGGTGCTGCCGCCGGCGGACTCGGGTGCTGCTGCCATCGTTCAACCTCTCATTAAGCGGATTTGGGGGCGTCATCGACGCCGATCACGACGCGCTCGTCGGCGCTGATGGTGTAGGGGGGAATGGTCAGGTTCTTCGGCGCCGGCATGCTCTTGAAAACCCGGCCCGACAAATCGTACTTCGATCCATGGCACGGGCAGTAGAAGCCTCCCGGCCAGTTCGCACCCAAATCGACGCCGGACACCTGGAATGAGTTGTTCGCTTCGAACGCACCCAAGGGTGAACAGCCGAGATGAGTACACACCGCCAATCCCACCCAATACTCGGGATTTCTCGCGCGCACCGCGCCGGTCGACTTGATGTATGCAGGCTGCGTCGAATCATCGGAGGCGGGGTCGGCGAGCAGCGCATCGTGATTGCCCAACTGATCGACGATGCTCTTGATCCGCCGCACGACGAACACGGCTTGACCGCGCCACACCACTTTCAACATCTGGCCCGCCTCGAGCTTCGATGCATCCACCGCGACCGGTGCGCCGAGCGCCTTCGCCCGGGCACTCGGTTCCCACGACTCGAGGAACGGAACGGCGGCGAATGCCAAGCCGATTGCGCCGGTGCCCACCGTGGCCGCCGTCAACAAGCGGCGCCGGCTGTGATCCACCTGATCACTCATTCGCCGACCCTCGGCGATTGACCGGGGTCGACTTCCCCATGCCCGGCATTCGGGTCGGCAATTGTTGACAAATCTTCACGTAAGCCCCTGTGACCGTGGTGTTTCCCAAAGAATATTGGGAGCGCATTATACACAGATAACCGCATGCTCTTTATGGCTGGAGGGGCGAAAATAATTGCAGAACGCTCGCGTACTCGCGGGTTTTTTGGTCAGGGCCATCGTCGTCGGCCTGGCCGCGGCTTTTCTCGTCGTGTGGTGGAAGCCCGCGCTGTTGGGAAAGGTCGCCGCGCCGGCACAGAGCATGCCGACCGCGCCGCCCGTGGGCGTCGCGATGCAGGGCTTTGCCGACGCCGTGGCGCGCGCGGCGCCGGCGGTGGTCAATATTTATACGGCGCGCGTAGTGACCGAGCGCACACAAGCGGCACCGCTCAATGAGTTGTTCGGCGATTTTTGGCCGAGCTATCGCCAGCGAGTGGAGCGCAGCTTGGGGTCCGGCGTCATCGTCGACGCGATGGGCACGATCGTCACGAATCAGCACGTCATCGCGGGCGCCGATTCGATACGGGTTCAGCTGGCGGACGGCCGTATCGCCGATGCAAAAATAGTCGGGCAGGACCCGGATACGGATATTGCCATCCTCGATCTCGATATCGACAAGCTCCCCGTCATGCCGCTGGGCCGTTCCGACCGATTGCGCGTGGGCGATATCGTGCTGGCGATCGGCAATCCGTACGGTTTGGGTCCCTCGGTCACGCAAGGCATCGTGAGCGCCACCGGTCGCGGGCAACTGGGCTTGGCGACATTCGAGAATTTCATCCAGACCGACGCCGCGATCAATCTCGGCAACTCCGGCGGCGCACTCATCGACGCGAACGGCGATCTGGTCGGCATCAACACCGCCGTATTGAATCGCGCCAACGGCGGTCCCGAAGGAATCGGATTTGCGATTCCGGTCAATCTCGTGCGCGGCGTGATGGAACAAATCTTGAAGCGCGGCTACGTCGTGCGCGGCTGGCTCGGCTTCGTGCCGCAGGACCTCTCGGACGAGCAGGCGGCGCAGCTCGGGATCACCGCGGGCGGCGGCGTCACGGTGGTCAACATTCTCGTGAAGAGTCCGGCGTTCGAAGCCGGCGTGCGCCCCGGTGACCTGATCCTCGGGCTCGGGCAGGAACCCGTCCGCAACTCCCAGGAACTCGTGAGCCGGATTGCCGCATTGAAACCCGGCGACGAGGTGGAACTCGAGGGTCGGCACGGACGCGAGCCCTACAAGGTCAAGCTGAAGGTGCTGGAGCGGCCGACGCGCCAAGCCGCAGCCAACTAAGTCTCACCCGGTCACAGCCCTTCAATCGAGTCACGGGCACATTAACGAGAATCATGCTGGGCCGCCGGGTGAGGAAGGGATTTCCCGGAGCGTGCAAAACAGGATGGTTTGCCCGCAGCCTCCATGGATGGATTCACGACGGTCCGGTAAAGCCCGTCCTCACCCGGCGGCCCAGC
>Ga0181537_10003378_pt1 | contig 13660 bp, 16 predicted proteins | sample PEATcosm2014_Bin_39_FD_119765 | JGI IMG/M metagenome (GOLD analysis project Ga0181537, IMG submission 119765) | Peatland microbial communities from MTU Mesocosm Facility, Houghton, MI, USA - PEATcosm2014_Bin23_10_metaG | ecosystem: Environmental > Terrestrial > Soil > Wetlands > Peat | place...
GCTGCGGGACTTCTGCACATGCCGCGGCAGGCCGACGCAGCCGGCCAGCATGAGCACGAAAGCCGCGGTCGCGATGCCGTGGGGTTTACGCATCGCGGCATGATATCAGGCACACTTTGCGCTCATGCGATCACCCAGACACATTCGAAGTTTCGTGTTGCGAGCGGGCCGGTTGACGGCGGCGCAGGAGCGCGCCCTGAAGGATCATTGGCCTGCCTACGGCATCGAATTGGGGGACGAGCCCTTGGATTTGGAGCGCATCTTCGGGCGCCGCGCGCCCTTGAGCCTCGAGATCGGCTTCGGCGCCGGAGAGGTGATCGGCAACCTGGCGGAGAACAATCCGCACATCGACTATGTTGGCATCGAAGTGCATCGGCCCGGAGTGGGCCGGCTGCTGCTGCGCGCGGCATCCGCCGATTTACGCAACTTGCGCGTCATCTGCCACGATGCCGTCGAGGTGTTGAGGGATCAGGTTCGCGACGGCTGCTTCGATGAGATTCTGGTGTTCTTCCCGGATCCCTGGCACAAAAAGCGTCATCACAAACGTCGCCTGATCGATGCTGCGTTCGTTTCCTGCCTCGCTTCGAAACTGCGCGCCGGCGGCACGTTGCGCCTCGCCACGGATTGGGAGGACTATGCGCAGCAGATGTTGGCGGTGTGCAACAACGCCGCCGATCTCGTCCCACAGAGTCCGGATCAAACCTACGTGGCTCGGCCGGATTTCAGGCCGCAGACGCGCTTCGAACGCCGCGGCGCACGCCTTGGCCACGGCGTGTGGGATTTGGCCTACTCAAAGAAAGCTGCCGTGAATCCCGTCGATGATGAATTGCACCGCAAGGGCCGCGAGAACCACGCCGGATAACCTGCTCGTGACGTTGGCACCTGTGACGCCCAGCACCTTCATCAACCGCGGCGTGGCGAGCATCAGCACCCAACAGACGATGAGCACCAGCGCGACGACGCCCAGGAAGCCGGCGAACAGCAGCGGCTTGCGGTCGACTTCGCCGGCGGTCAGCAAAATCGTCGCAAGCGCCCCCGGGCCCGCAATGAATGGAAACGCGAGGGGAAATACCGAGATGTCTTCGCGCTTCCTGGCCTCCTCGCGCTCGGAACTGGTCGAGCGCGTGCCTGAAGGACGCGCGAACACCATGTCGAGGGCGATCAGAAACAGCAGCGTCCCGCCCGCGATGCGAAACGCGTTCAGGGAAATCCCCATGATCTCCAGGAATTTCGCGCCGCCCAGCGCGAACAGCACGCAGATGCCGAGCGCGATGCCGGTCGCCTTGCCGGCCATTCTTTTCTTGTATCGATCGCTCGCCCCCTGCGTAAGTCCGGCGAATAACGGGATGAGAGAAATCGGATCGACCACGACGAAGAACACAAGGAAGAACTTGATGAGCTGTTCGGTCACTGGCGATGCTGCTGCGCGCAAAAATTACATATTGCGCGAATGACTCATTGAGAGTTGAATGTGTTCGAGCATAGCAGACGGAGGCGGTGATGAACGCAATCAAGCCGGTCGTTGGGCAATGGTACCGCGGTGGTACCAACGAGCTCTTTGAAGTGGTCGCAATCGACGACCAAGATCAAACAATCGAAATCCAATACTTCGACGGTACCGTCGCGGAGATGGAGTTCGACTCCTGGAACGAACAGCTGCTCGACGAGCAAATCGACGCCGCGGATGCGCCGGAGGATTGGTCGGGCGCCGTCGATGTGGAAGCCGAGGACTTGGACCGCCAGTTCGAGGACAACGCGCGTGGCGCGTGGTCCACTCCGCACGACCGCTCGATGCGCCGCTGATCCCCCGTAAGCCTCAAGCCTTTGCGGCCTCGCGTGCCCCGAGTTCGTTCAGGGGCCGGCGCAACAACACCAGCAGGATCAATCCGGGGACCGCGACCAGGCAGGTGACGACGAAGAATCTCGGCCAACCGATCACCGGAACGAGTCCGCCGGCGATCGCGCCGGTCACATTCCGCGGCAAGGTCGCGAGCGCGGACAACAACGCGTATTGCGTGGCGCTGAAATCCGCCGAACAAAGCGACATCAAGAACGCGACGAACGCCGCCTGTCCCATGCCGCCGACCATGGTATCGAGTGCCGTCGCGAGCACCAGCAGCCACACTTTTTTTCCGGCGAGCGCCAGCCACATATACAAAAGATTGGTCAGTGACTGACCGATACCGAAGATCAGCAGCGATCGAAACGTTCCCCAACGTATGTAGACCCAGCCGCCGAAGGCGACGCCGATCATGGTCGAGATGGTCATGTTCAATTTGCCGGCAATGCTCAATTCATGCAGCGAAAAGCCGACCCCCTTGATCATGAACGTGCTGTACAAGCTCAACGCCAACGCGTCGCCCACCTTGTAGAGCAGTACCAGCGCGAGGAAACCCCACATGCCCTTTTGCTGCAGCAGGGCGCGCAACGGGTGCCAGACTGCCGCGGCCAAGGTGCGCGGCGGATGTCCCGGATGCAGGGGTTCCGGTGAGCGCAGCGTTGCAATCATGGTGGCCGCCATGAGGCATGCCACGCACAAGAAGGCGAGCTGCCAGCCGATGCCGGCGGCGATGTAGACCAGCGCGGCGCCGGCGAGCATCGCCGCCGTGCGATAGCCGAATGCGCTCGCCGCGGCAGCGAGAGCCCGCTCGCTCGGCGGAATGATGTCGACGCGATAGGCGTCGATCACGATGTCTTGCGAGGCCGACAGGAACGCCAGGAACAACGTGACGGCACCCAGTATGTAAAGCTCCGTGGTCGGCGAACAAAACCCCATTACGGCGATGCAGATCGTCAGGCACGCCTGGAAGATCACGATCCAGCCTCGCCGGCGTCCCAGGAACGGCGGCAAGTAGCGATCCAGTAACGGCGCCCACAAGAACTTGAAGTTGAGCGGCAGCGCCACCAACGAAAAAATGCCGATGGTTCGGATGCTGAGTCCGGTGGACGCGAGCCACGCCTGAGTCGTGAATCCGGTCAGGTTGAACGGCAACCCGGACGCGAAACTCATGAGGAGAACGGCCATCATGCGCTTGTCGCCAAGCGCCTGCCGCAGAGTGGGCTTCACCGCTTCAGTCAAACGCAATAGCTCGAAACATGACGGTGCCCATTTCGCACGATAATATCAGCCCCCATGACCTTGGCATATCAAAGTGAATTCATCGATCTGTGCGCGCGGCTCGGTGTGCTCAAGTTCGGCAGCTTCAAATTGAAGTCGGGACGCGAAAGCCCGTATTTTTTCAATGCCGGCCTGTTCAGCAGCGGCGCCGCCATCGCCGCCGTGGGGCGCGCCTACGCGGCGGCGATCACAGGGTCCAATCTTGCGTTCGACATGCTGTTCGGTCCCGCTTACAAGGGGATTCCGTTGGCCACCATCACCGCGGCGGCGCTCGCGGAACAAGCCGGTCGCGACCTGCCGTTTGCCTACAATCGCAAGGAAACCAAGGACCATGGCGAAGGCGGCAACATCGTCGGCAGTCCATTGCACGGGGCGGTGCTGATCGTCGATGACGTGATCACGGCGGGCACCGCGATCCGCGAATCCATCGACATCATCAAGAGCGCCGGCGCCCGGCCCGCCGGGGTGCTGCTGGCGCTGGACCGCCAGGAATGCGCCCCGGACAGCCGCCTATCCGCAGTGCAAGAAGTGCGCGAGCAGTATGGGATTCCGGTGATCGCGGTCGTGAGTCTGGCTGACCTCATGGACCATGCTTCCCTGCAAGGTCGCGACGACGACCTCACGCGCCTGCGAATCTACCGGGAGCGCTATGGGCTCACAGATTGAGGCACAGGCCCTAGAAAACGCAGAGCCCTCCGCTCACAATGGCGCTCGTTTGTCGTAACGGATATGCACTTGAGCAAAGTTGCCGGCATCCTGTGTGCCCTGACCCTACTCGTCGCACCCGGCCCCGCACCCTGGGCGGGCAATGGTCGAACCCTTTATAAATGGGTTGACGAACAAGGGGTTACGCACTATGGCGACCGCATTCCGCCGGAATACGCCGCGCAGGAACAGCATGTAATCAATTCACAAGGCGTCGAAGTCAACAAGCTGGACGCGCAAAAGACGCCCGAGCAAATGGCCGTGGAAGAGCAGAGGAAGCTCGACGCGGAGCAGAGCAAGAAACGCGACCAAAACCTGCTGAGTACGTATGCATCCGTCCAGGAAATCGAGCGCCTGCGCGATCAACGGGTGGCACTGGTCTCCGACCAGATCAAGGTGACCTCGCAATTTCTCGAGATCCTGAATGGCAAGATGCGGCAATTGCGATTGAACGGCATGCGTTTCAAACCCTACAACAATGATCCAAATGCCCCTCCCATGCCGGACCAGATTGCCGACGACCTGGTGCGCGTGGGCAACGATATCCGCACGCAAGAACAGAATCTGCGCGAAAAACGCGGCGAAGAAGTGACGATGAGCAGGGAGTTCGAAAGCGATATTGCCCGCTTCAAAGAGCTCAAGGGTATCCATTGACGCCGAAGACTCGAATCCTACTGGGCGTCACGGGCGGCATCGCCGCATATAAGAGTCCGGACCTGGTGCGTCGACTGATGGAGCGCGGCGCCGACGTTCAGGTGGTAATGACGGGCGCTGCGCAGCGCTTCATCTCCGCCACGACCTTTCAAGCGGTCTCGGGCCGGCCCACCCGCAGCGATCTGTGGGACGACGCGGCCGAAGCGGCCATGGGCCACATCGAATTGGCGCGCTGGGCACAGGTGGTGCTCATCGCACCGGCGAGCGCGGACTTCATCGCGCGGCTCGCCCACGGACGGGCCGATGATCTGCTGGCCACGTTGTGCCTCGCCACCGAAGCACCGATCGTGCTCGCGCCGGCCATGAATCGGGTCATGTGGGCAAACAAGGCGACGCAGGCGAATATCGAAACCTTGGTTGCCCGCGGCATACGCATCCTGGGACCCGGGTCCGGCAATCAGGCGTGCGGCGAGATCGGCGAGGGCCGCATGTGGGAGCCGCTGAAGCTGGCGGAGAGTCTGCTCGAGGGACCGGTCAACGCGGGCTTGCTGTCGGGACTCAATATTTTGATCACCGCGGGTCCCACCCGGGAACGCATCGATCCGGTGCGCTATCTCACCAACCGCAGTTCGGGGAAAATGGGATTTGCGGTCGCGGCCGCCGCCCGCGAAGCGGGCGCTCACGTCACCATCGTCACCGGACCGGTGCAATTGCCGACGCCCGCGGGCATCACTCGAATCAATGTGGAAAGTGCACGCGACATGTATGCCGCGGTTCATCGACAGGTGGCGGACGCCGACGTGTTCATCGCGGCGGCGGCGGTGGCCGATTTTCAACCGGTGACGGTCGCCAAACAAAAGATCAAGAAGCAGGGGGTCGGCGTCAAACTGGATCTTGAGCCCGCGCCCGACATCGTCAAGTCGGTTGCGGACATGGCCAAGCGACCGTTCGTGGTCGGGTTTGCGGCCGAAACCAACGATGTGGAGGACAACGCGCGCGGCAAATTGAAGCGCAAGAAACTCGACATGATCGCCGCCAATCAAGTGGGCGAAGGCATTGCGTTCGACTGCGACGAGAACGCGCTCACGGTCATCTGGCCCGGAGGCCAAATGGAGATCCCACGCGGACCAAAAATCGAGGTTGCGCGCCGGCTCATCGCCCTCATTGCGAGCCGCCTGCCGCCCCCCGACGGCAGCCCGCGCCGCGGATCGCGCAAGCGGCGGACCGCCGCTGCGCTGCCGCGTGACCGGGTCCGCGCGCGGCGCGCGCGGCGGTGAGCGTGCGACCGGCCATCAAGCTGCGGATCTTGGATCCGCGCGTCGGGCGAGAATTTCCGCTGCCGCAGCACGCAACCGCGGGCTCGGCCGGCATGGACCTGCGCGCCTGCATCGACGCGCCTCTGACCCTCGGAGCCGGCGCGGCCGAGCTGATACCGACCGGCATCTCGATTTACATCGCCGATCCGCAACTTGCGGCCGTGTTGCTGCCGCGGTCCGGACTCGGACACAAGAGCGGCATCGTACTCGGCAACCTGGTCGGGCTGATCGACTCCGATTATCAAGGGCCGCTCATGGTGTCGCTGTGGAATCGAGGCGCCGCTCACTTCGTCATCAATCCCGGCGACCGCATTGCGCAAATGGTGTTCGTGCCCGTGGCGCGGGTCGAATTCGACGTGGTCGAGGACTTTTCGGCGACGGCACGCGGCGCGGGCGGCTTCGGCAGCTCGGGACACAGCTAACCCCGCACGACGATCTCCTGCAAGTCAATCTCGGTGCATGCCGACGAAATGCGCCTAGAGAGTTGCGGGCGCGCCGCTCATGCTCGGGCGTATGGCAATTCGGGATTGGCCGAGCGACGAGCGACCGCGAGAAAAACTGCTCGACAAGGGCGCCGCCGCCCTGTCGGACGCGGAACTGCTGGCGATTCTCTTGCGCACGGGCACGCGCGGTTTTTCTGCGCTCGATGTCGCCCGCGAGGTGCTCAAGAATTTCAATTCGCTGCGCAAGTTGATCGCGGCGGACCGGCAGCGATTCTGCGCCGAGCGCGGGCTCGGATTGGCGAGATTCGCGGAACTTCAGGCAGCGGTCGAGATTGCCCGGAGGCAATTCTCGGAAACCCTACGCGCCGGTCCATCGCTCGCCAGCCCACGGGCAACGCGAGACTTTCTCGCCTCGCGATTGCGTGACCTGGAACATGAAGTGTTCTGCTGCATTTATCTCGATAAGCGCCATCGCCTCATTCAGTTCGAGGAGCTGTTCCGTGGCACCATCGACGGCGCAAGCGTGCACCCGCGCGAGATCGTCAAGCTTGCGCTGCAGAGGAATGCGGCTGCCGTGATCGTGGCGCACAATCACCCTTCGGGCGTCGCCGAGCCGAGTCAGGCCGATGAGTTGATCACGCAGCGCATCAAGGAAGCGCTGGCCTTGGTGGACATCCGACTATTGGATCACATCATCATCGGCGACGGGGCCAGCGTGTCGTTCGCGGAGCGTGGGCTGATGTAGAGAGCGGCGCCGCTCTCATTGCCTGACCATAAGCGGGTCGTGTGTCGCCCGACCCGTCCGCCGCTATCAGGCAGATCCACACACATTGCAACTTGGCGCCTACGAGCGCCGATCTGCGATGTGCCAAAGCACACCGCTCGGATCGCTGAGGTACAGCACCCGCAGCCCCCACGGCTGCAGTGTCGGCGGTTTGATCACGATGCCGGGATACTTGTCTCGGAATCTAACCGGGAATTGCGAGAACTGGTGCACGGAACTGTCCCGAGCCGCTACCAACCCGCGGCTACCGGAGTACGCTATTGCGTAGCCACGGGCGCACCGATCGGCGGGGACTCGCAAGTGATCCGCAATTACTACTGTCGTTCCATTCTGGCACTGCTTCTGATTCCGGTGGTGGTGATGCTGTCGGTCCAACTGTTCCAGGCGATCGACCCGGAACTCGCGGCGGGACACGCCAATTACGTGCTCAATTACTGGCTGCTCGATCATGCACGCAGGATCGTGCTGCTGGGAGGGCTGGTGCTGGCAGTGGTCCTGTGGCTGCTGTCCGGTTTCTGGCTGCTGCGCGCCAAATCGCGGCGCGGGGCTTGGCTGTTGCTGTCGCTGCTCGGAGCGCCGGGGTTTGCCCTGCTTTCAGCGCTTTCGGACCGTTCCCCGCCGTCTCCGGATGACGTGTACCGGCGACAGCTGGCGCGCCTGCCGACGGTCGTGCGCGTTCTTTACGAGGTGGTACGCTTCGCGGCATTGTGCTTCGTGACGATGCAGCTGGTCGAGTGGTGGAACGACGGCACGGCGTTCCTCGAGGCCACCCGACGCGGCGTGGCGCTGGCGGTGGTGCTCGCCGAGCGCGACGCCTCCTCGGGCATGTGGGCCTTCGGTGACTTGAACCGGGCTGCCTTCCTGTTCGTGCTCATCTACATGCTCTGGCCCTTCGGCTACAACGCGGCCGCAAGGCTGATCCGCCGCCTGCGGCGCCGCACCGTCAGCGAGTCTCCGCCGAGTACGTGACCGTGTTCGCGAGGCCACCGTCAGCTGACGCGGCCTCGAATGCGTCCATGAGGATGCAGCGAAGCCTCGGGTTCACTCCAGTAGATTCAGTTTCCGGAGCAGCGCGGCGAAGCGCGGATCGCCGTGCAGGCTTTCGAGGAGCGGATCGGCCTTCACCGAGGCCAGACCACCATCCCGCTGCCGGTAGCCGCGCTCGAGCCACTCGAAGGCCCGATCCCTCTCGCCGCGCCACGCATAGGCCTGCGCGATCTGATAGGCCCAACCCTGGGCACTCTTCGCGATCATCTCATCGAGGGCTTGTTGGGACTCCTTCGGTGCCTTGAGCGTATGCTCGGCCATCGCGACGCCTTGCAGCCGCAGCACCTCGACATCGACCTTGCGAAATGTCGCCAGGGCCTGCCCCGCGTGTCCCTCGAGCAGCTGCAGCGTCGCGAGGGAGTCCAGGGCGACGGTCGAGTCCGGTTGGATCGCGAGCGCTTGGCGCAGCGCCTCGCCCGCGGCGGAATAGTCCCGATTAGCTGTCAAGTATTGACCGAGATTGTTCCAGTGCACAGGCGACAGCGGATCGAGTTCGATGGCCTTCCTTTCTACGTCGATGGCCTGCGCAAGCCGTCCGAGCGATCCGAGCAGATCCGCGTAGTTGCCCTGAACCGCAGCGGAGGACGGGTCGTGATCGAGCGCTTTTGAGAAATCCGCTTGCGCCCCAGCCCAATCCCAGTCCCAGTTGGAGCGGAGCAAGCCGCGCACTCCGTACCCTTCAGCCTCTTCGGGCGCAAGTGCGATGGCTTTTTCGGCATCCGTCTCTGCTTGCCTGAGCCCCGCCGCATCGCCTGCCTGATCAGCAAAATATGCCTCCGATACCGCAAGGCGGGCATACGCCGCGGCGTAGTCCGGATCGAGTGCGATCGCCTGGTGGTAGGCCTCGACTGCGCGCCGCCAGCCGTCGGGGTTCTGGCGTTCGGCGAAATGCCGCCCGAGCAGAAACTGGTTGTAGGCCTCCGTATTCGAGCTGCGGTGCGCGGCGACGGGCGGTGTCGGCCCGATTTTCATCTTGAGCGCCTCGACCACCGCGGCCGCGATCTCATCCTGGACCTTGAAGATGTCCTTGAAGTCCCGGTCGTAGGTCTTCGACCAGAGGTGATAGCCGCTGTCGGCGCGAATCAGTTGCACGGTCACCCGGATCGTATCGCCGGATTTGCGTACGCTGCCTTCGAGCACATGCGCGACGTGCAGCTTTTGGGCGATGCTCGCAATGTCATCCGCCTTGCCCTTGAACGAGAACGACGAGGTGCGGGCCGGGACACGCAGATCCGGGATCTGACTCAGAAGATCGATCATCTCTTCGGTTAGTCCATCCGAGAAATACTCCTGCTCCTTGTCGGAAGTCATGTTTACGAACGGCAGCACCGCGATCGACTTCTCGGGGATTGCGCCCGGTGCCGGCAGGCCGGCTTGCGTCGGGGGTGTGGCAGGCGTGCTGCGACGGTAGCCAAAGTATCCGATCGTGAGCGCGGCAAATGCAATCACCGCCAGCAGCGCCTTCGTCCGCGCGGAAAGGCGCAGCCTGGTGCCGGCTGCATCAGATGACGGCTCACTGCCCCGGTCGCTGCCCGCCGCGGCCGGACCCGCCGCCAGCAGGCGCGCGACGCGCTCGACAAAGGAGGCCGGCGTCTCGCCGCCGGGCAGCCGGGTCCACTGCACCTCGCGAAACTTCTGCGGCACATCCGCTTCGGCATCCCGAGTGTCATCAATCACTACGGGCAGCAGAAAGACCTTGCGCTCGGACATCGAGTGCGTGCGCTCGACGGCCAGATTCCACTCCAGCCGAAAATAGCCTTCAGGACGAGCCTGGGTGTTTTCGGAGATGATCGGGATGACCAGGGCGCATTCGAGAATCTGCTTCCTGATTTGCTTATCCCAGACATCACCGCTGCGCAGCTCGCTTTGATCGAACCACGCCTCGATGCCGGCGGCCCGAAGCGCTTCTGAAATGCGCCGCGCCGCGGCGGCATCCTGCGAGGCATAGCTCAAGAACACGGCTCGGACCGTCATCGGCGCTGGGCTTCCATCCTTGCAGCGGCGTCCGCTGGAGCGCCGCAACCATCGTTATGCGCGCCAGCTTACGGGAGGAACCCTTGAATACGGAAGCTGTCATCCGTCTCAGACCTAACAGAAGGGATGTCCCGGTGGGCATGACCGAGGCGCGCGACTGGCGGCCGCTCATCTTTCTTGCGGTGCTGCTATTCCATGCCGCCATGATATTGCTTTTGCGTGCGCGGCAGATCACCGTGCAAATGCCTTTCGGCTCGTTGCAGCTTCTGCTGCTCCCCCCGACCGCGCCTCACGCCGCGCCACCGGTGCACGCCGCCTCACGGCAACCCGGCGCCCGGGCAAAACATGCCGCGCCGAGCAATCCGATTACGGTAGCGCCCGAAGAATCATCAGCGCCCCGGCCGCCACCGATCGACTGGGACAAGGAAGCCGAACTCGCGGCACAGAACGCAATATCCAACGCCGGAAAGGAAGCGGCCTATCGGAACCTGGCGGCGCTGACGCCGGCGCAGCGCGATTGGATCAGCTACAACGGCTTGGAACCCGCCGCACCCGGCATCCCGTGGGCCCAGCGCCGCGTCGAAATCGTGCAGGGCGGCCTGCCGATCATCCACATCAACGATCACTGCGTGGCCATTCCATTCCTGATGATGATGGTGTTTTGCAAGATCGGGCACATCGAACCCAGGGGGGACCTATTCAAACATATGCAAGATTGAAAATGCCTTGCTGTATCCGAAAGGCGGGCAGGCATTACGCCCGCCCGCCGCTGTGTCACGCGAGTGTCACTTGAGCACCACTTCCTGCTGGGTTCGCGAGCCGAGCACGGTGCGAATCTTGGCGCGGTCGATTTCGGACTGGTTGGCCTTGTCGACCGACCCTTCGACCTCGGCGCTCACAGCGTCGAGTCTACTGCCGAGCCGATCGAGTGCCGCCCAGTTCTTGAATTCGGTGACCAGCAGAATGTCGGGATCGTTGGGTCCGCGCGCTTCGATCACGAACACCCGGTAGCCCGTGATGACCCCGGCCTTCTTGGCCGCTTCCTGCTGCTTCTTGTAGGTCGTTGCGAGCCAATGCATGTAGTCGTCGAAATGCCCATCGACGGTGCGGATGGAGGCGACATTGACGACCGGTCCGTCGTTCCAGTCACGCCCGTCCGCATAGGCGGCCGTCAGCAGAGTCGATGCAGCGAGCAGCGCAACGGTGGCGCATAGAGTTCGAGTGAGGCGAATCATGAATAGTCTCCTTGATTTTGCTTGGTTTTGCTTTTGCTTGGTTTTTGCTGCGCGTCGCCAAAGTTGAATCGCGGCGCGGGCGGCGGAGTAAATCTACGCGTTTGGCAGACGAGTTGCTCGCCCGCAGCGGGTTGCGGGCCGGGCGTCGCGGATCGCACGCAAGCCATTGAATGTAGGCAATATTTCTAACTCACCAAGCAAGACTCATTGCCCTGCCACGGGCACCCTGGTATAAAGCGCGGCTGTCCCAGAGTTCTGCAAGTTCAAAGGTTTACGTCATGTCGCGAGTCTGCCAGGTCACGGGAAAAGCCCCGAAAACGGGAAATACGGTTTCGCACGCGAACAATCGCAAGCGGCGCCGCTTTTTACCGAATTTGCATACGCATCGCTTCTGGTCGGAGGCGGAGAAGAAATTCCTGAGCTTGCGCGTCTCGACCCGCGGATTGCGCACCATCGAGAAGCGCGGCGTCGATGTGGTGGTCGCGGATTTGCGCGCCAAGGGTGTCAAGGTTTAAGGAGCGACTATGCGCGACAAGATCAAATTGGTTTCCTCTGCCGGCACCGGCCACTACTACACCACCACCAAGAACAAGCGTTTGCATCCCGACAAGATGGAAACCACGAAATTCGATCCGGTGGTGCGCAAACACGTCGCGTACAAAGAATCGAAGATCAAGTAACCGGCGTAGCGCCCGAGCCGTCACACGCCCGAGCTTCCTGAAGTAGAAACGACCCGGCGCGGGATAGCGCCCGCGTTGCTCGAGCGGCGCGTCGTCGATGTGACCGTGCGCGAGCGGCGCTTGCGCTGGCCCATTCCCGACCATTTCGAGGCCGGCGTGCGCGGACAAATCGTGCGTGCCGTCGAGCGCCGTGCCAAGTACATTTTGATCCGCTTCGACGCCGGCACCATGATCCTGCACTTGGGAATGTCGGGGAGCCTTCGCCTGGTGAAGCCGGGCACCGCTCTCAAGACGCACGATCACTGGGACCTCGGGCTCGACAGCGGCTGGGTGCTCCGGTATCACGATCCCCGGCGCTTCGGCAGTTTGCATTGGATCGACACGGATCCTGCGCTGCATCCGCTGCTGGCAAGGCTCGCGCCCGAACCCTTGAGCAGCGCCTTCGACGGTGACTACCTGTTTCGCGCGACGCGCAAGCGCAGCGTTGCCATCAAGCAGCTCATCATGAATTCACAAGTGGTCGTCGGCGTCGGCAACATCTACGCGAGCGAGGCCCTGTTTCGCGCCCGCGTGGCGCCGCGCCGTGCCGCGCGCCGGCTCACACGAAAAGAGGCCCAAGCGCTCGCCAAGGCCATCAAGGCGGTGCTCGGCGCGGCAATCAAGATCGGCGGCACGACGCTGCGCGATTATGTGAACGCGGACGGCGCGCCGGGATATTTTCGTCAGAAATTGTTCGTCTACGAACGCGCCGGCGTGGCGTGCCGGGTCTGCAAGACCGTCATCAAGCAGTTCGCCCAGGGCCAGCGCTCCACCTACTGGTGCGCGGTGTGCCAGCGCTAGTAAACCGCACCCTCGCCTTGGCCGCGAGGGTCCGATGCCGCTTCGACCTTGCCGCTCGCAAAATCCCAGGTAATGACCTGCATGTTGCCCCATTGCCGGCCCGACATCTTGAGTGTGTGACCCATCGACTCGAGCTCCTTGATTTCCGCCTCGCTCAGCGCACCCTGCTCGTAATCGACTTCGTCGGGCAGGTATTGATGATGGTAATGCGGATACTTGACGATCTGCGCCGCGTTCATCCCGTCCAGATAATTGAGTGTGCCGAGCAACACCATGCTGATGATGTAGCTGCCGCCGGGCGAGCCTAAGATCATCACGCCCTTCGGGGTCTCGACGAATGTCGGCGACATGCTCGAGAGGCTGCGCTTGTTCGGTGCGATCGCGTTGGCGGCCGCGCCCACGAGCCCAAACGCATTGGGCATGCCGGCCTTGGTGGAGAAATCGTCCATGGTGTCGTTGAGCAGCACACCGGTCTTCGGCGGCATGTAGCCGCTGCCGAAAAACAGATTGATCGAGATCGTCGCGGCCACCCGGTTGCCATCGGCATCCAACACCGAGAAATGCGTGGTGTGCATGCCCGCGGGTTCTGACTCGATGCCGGGCAGCATGCTCGAGGGCATGGCCTTGTCGGTGCGAATGCTGCTGCGCTGGCCGGCGGCGTAGTCGGGACTCGACAGCTGCGCGAGCGGCATCTTGACGAAGTCCGGATCGCCCAGATAGATCGCCCGATCGCGATAGGCGCGGCGCATGGCTTCGATCACCAGGTGCTTGCGCGTCGCTGAGTCGTAGCGATTCAGATCGAAACCGGACAGGATATTGAGAGCGTCAATGACCGCGATACCGCCCGAGGAAGGCGGCGACGCC
>Ga0181537_10003379_pt1 | contig 13660 bp, 17 predicted proteins | sample PEATcosm2014_Bin_39_FD_119765 | JGI IMG/M metagenome (GOLD analysis project Ga0181537, IMG submission 119765) | Peatland microbial communities from MTU Mesocosm Facility, Houghton, MI, USA - PEATcosm2014_Bin23_10_metaG | ecosystem: Environmental > Terrestrial > Soil > Wetlands > Peat | place...
CGCCCAGTCTCGCCACAAAATGATGGACGCCGCAACAGTTCAACTGTGAGCGCTGACGCTTTCTATGATAACCCCAAAATCATCCCTCATGCTCTGCGTTCTCATGGCGGCGCCATGGGTTCCGTCTGCGGCCGCCGCGGGCGACGGCCCCCAACCGCCGCCAAGGTCATGGATTGATCCCGACACCGGCCACCGCGTCATCCGCATCACGGACGAGCCCGGGTCGGCCAGCCTTTATTTCAACGATAATTCCTGCACGCCCGATGGCCGGAGCATGGTCTACACGGCGGGGGGCGCGATCAAGGTGGTCGATCTCGCGACGTTCCAGACGCGGAACCTCGTTCCATCGCCCGCCCATGTCATTGTCGTAGGCCATAAGACGCCGACCGTCTATTACACGAGGGGCGCGGCGGGTTCCGGCCCCTCAGCGCTCTACGCGACGAACATCGAGACGGGGGAAACGCGGAAGATTGCCGACCTCCCGCCTCGCGCCTCCGTTTCCAGCATCAATGCCGATGAAACCCTCGGGGCGGGCACATTCAACGAGATCGGCCCCTCCGCTGCGCCGCGGGCCAACCCACCCCAGGCCCCCATGGCGCCCGTTAGCGAAAACGAGGTCGCAAAGCGCGGGCAGGTCCTCGGCGCCGCGGTGGACAAGGTCCTCATGATGGATGCGCGCCTGGCCGAGCGGCGGCCCATGTCGATGTTCACCATCGACCTTCGAAACGGGAAGACCACCAACATCATGGAGCACAGCACGGACTGGCTCAACCACCTGCAGTTTTCCCCCACCGATCCGACCCTGCTGATGTACTGCCACGAGGGTACGTGGTGGAAGGTAGACCGCATCTGGACGATCCGCACCGACGGCACCCAAAACACGCTCGTGCACAAGCGGATCATGGGCCTGGAGGCGGCCGGACACGAATCCTGGAGCCCGGACGGAAAGACCATCTGGTATGAGATCCGTTTCCCGTGGGGCGTGGATCACTTCACCGGTGGCTACAACGTCGAGACGGCCGAGCGGACCTGGTATCACGTCGACATCAACGCGTGGTCGATCCACTACAGCCAGTCCCCGGACGAAACGCTGTTTTGCGGCGACGGCGGATCGGGCACCGTCGTGGAGTGGGCCTCCCCCGAAAACGAGTGGATCTACCTGTTCCGCCCCGAGTTGCTCAACGCCGCGGGCTCATTGGGGACAAACCTGATCCGACCGGGGGTGTTTCATCCGGAGCGCCTGGTGAACCTGCACAAGAACACCTACACGCTTGAACCCAATGCCTTTTTCACGCCGGACAATAGGCACGTGATCTTCCGCTCCAACATGTTCGGGCCGACCTACGTCTTCGCGGTCGATGTCGCGAAGGCAGACGCGGGAAGCCAAGCGCCGGTCAGCCCTGCGCGATGAAGCCCATCCCCCGCCCTTGACCCCCCTGCCAAACGGTGGGTAGATTGGGGCCGGATGCTTCTGGTCATAGACAACTTTGATTCGTTCACCTACAACCTGGTCCAATACTTCGGCCAGCTTGGCGTGGAGCAGCGCGTGTTCAGGAACAACGAGATAACGCCGGAGAAGGCCTTGGCGCTCAAGCCCGACCGGGTGCTCCTCTCGCCGGGGCCTTGCACACCGCGCGAGGCGGGCGTCACGCTTGGCATCATCGGGGCCTTCGCGGGCCGGGCGCCCATTTTCGGCGTCTGCCTCGGACACCAGGCCGTGGGCCAGTTCTTTGGGGGCAACGTGGTCAGGGCGGGCCGCCTCATGCACGGAAAGACCTCGCCCATCAACCACAAGGACACCGACGTCTTCCACGGGCTTCCGCAGGGGTTCGCGGCGACCCGCTACCACTCGCTCCTCGTCGAGCGCTCCTCGTTCCCGAAGGATCTCGAGATCACGGCGGAGACGGCCGAGGGGGAGGTCATGGGCCTTCGCCACCGGACGCTCCCCATCTGGGGCGTCCAGTTCCATCCCGAGTCGATCGCGACCGCGGGCGGAATGAAGATCCTCGAGAACTTCCTCGCGCTCAACTAAGCCCACCCCACGACCATGCGCTGCCCCAAATGCACCTCCATCGAGGACAAGGTGATCGACTCCCGGATCAGCAAGGAGGGCAACACCATCCGGCGCAGGCGCGAGTGCCTCGAGTGCAACCACCGCTTCACGACCACGGAGACGCTCGTCCTCGACGGCATGGTGGTCATCAAGCGCGACGGCCGCCGCGAGGAGTTTGACCGGGAGAAGCTGGTCCACGCCGTGCGCGCGGCCTGCCACAAGAGGCCCGTCGACATCGAGCAGATCACGATGCTGGTCGAGGACGTCATCGACGCCATCGAGGCGAGGTTCGAGAACGAGATCCCCTCCCAGGCGATCGGAGAGGGCGTGATGCAGCGCCTGAGAAGCGTCGACCAGGTGGCCTACGTCCGCTACGCCAGCGTGTACAAGGAGTTTCGCGATGTCTCGGAGTTCATGAGCGAGATAAGCGCCCTTGGAAAACCAAAGAAATGACGATGGATCGCGACGAGCTTCGTCGCCTGCATTTCATCAACGCCCTGTTCGCCCATGTCACCGGACGGGACCTTTTCCTGGCGAACCAGATCAAGGCGGCCATAGCGTTCTCGCTGGAGGAGTTCGAGGCGCAGGCCGCGGCTGGGCCCCTGCCCAAGGCGCGGTACGCGGAGTCGTTCAACGAGGCCGCCGCCAAGCTCCTCGGCAAGCTGCATTCCCGGCTCCCGCGCCACGGGTTCTTCCACTGGGACGCCTCCCGCTCCCTGCATTCGGGCACTCCCCTCTTCGCCCGCGCGGAGGTGATGGCGGGCCTGAAGCAGCTGGCCCCCTTCAGGGAGTCGACGCTCCTCATCACGAACCTGCGCCCCGCGGTCCTTCCCCCGGAAAAGCGGGAGACCCGGCGCCGCCTGCGCGAATACGACGACCTCCTGGCCTTCCTGCGCGAATTGACCGCTGCGCGATCCCCGACCGGGTCGGACCTGACGCTCTTGTTCTTGTGACCCGCCGCGGGCCGGGCTACCTAGGACGCATGCCAGGACTCCCATGAGCAAGACGCTCTTCCAGAAGATCATCGACCGCGAGATCCCCGCGAAGGTCGAGTACGAGGATGATCGCTGCATCGTGATCCACGACATCCAGCCCAAGGCGCCCGTTCACCTCCTGATCATTCCAAGGAAGCCGATCGCGCGCGTCGCCGAGGCTTCCGCGGCTGACGAGGCCATCCTCGGCCACCTGCTCCTCGTTGCGGGGGACCTGGCCCGGAAGCTCGACCTAGCGAAGGGATTTCGGATCGTGATCAACAACGGGCCCGATGCGGGAGAGGCCGTTCCCCACCTTCACGTGCACCTCCTCGCCAAGCGCCCGATGGGCTGGCCGCCGGGCTGATCCCAACGGGTCGGCCAGGGGGCGCCTACACCTCCCGCAGCGCGGGCCCGAGGAAGTCGAGGAGCTGGAGGGTTCGGACGGCCGTCTGCCCGTCGGCACGCGCGAGCTGGTCCGCCGCCATGCCGTGCCAGACCGCTCCCCGGCACGCGGCCAGCAACGGGTCGGAGGGCGTCTGAGCCAGGAGGCCGCCCACGAGCCCCGCCAGGAGGTCCCCGCTCCCGCCCCTGGAAAGAACCGGGCCGCCGAAAAAGCTGTGATAGACGGGCCCGCCGCCGCAAACCGCGGTCACCGGGCCCTTCCTGACGACGACCCCGTGGATCGCCGACGGCAGTTCGCGAAGGCCGGCGCCCTGCGCTATGCGCGCAAATTCGCCCGCGTGGGGGGTGACGATGCGCGGTATCGTCCCCGCGCGGACGATGCCGGGCTGGAGCGCGTCCGCGTCGATCACGAGCGGGACGCTCGAGGCGCCGGCAATGTCCATGGCAAGCGCCTGGGTCTCGGGATCGCGGCCGAGGCCGGGACCCATGACGAGCGCGCTCGCCCGCTTGATGGCGCCCATGACCTGGTCCAGGCCGCTCCGCGCAAGCCCGCCACCCGGGGTCTCCGGCATCCCCATCCATATGGCCTCCGGGGCGCGCGCGGCGAACTCGGGCACGAGGCTCCTCGGCACAAACGCCGTGACCAGGCCGACGCCGCTCTTCAGGGCCGACAGCGTGGCCATCATGGCCGCGCCCGGGTAGCTTCCGCTTCCGGCGACGATAAAGAGGTGTCCCTGGCTCCGCTTGTCGGAAGAGGCGCTCCTGAGCCCCGAGAGCGGCCTCAGGATCGAGGACAGGATGACGCGGTTGCCGGAGCCCTCGCCCGCGCCCTCCGCGAAAAACCCGAGATCAAGGTACCGTGGGCGGCCCGCGTTGGCGCAGCCGATGAGCGGCGTCTTCACAGATCCCGTCGCGTAGGTGAAATCGGCACGAAAGGCGCCCGCTTCGCCCCAGCCGGTCGGAAGGTCGACGGCGGCCCTCAGCCGGACGGCGCATCGCTCCGAAGCCTGGATCGCGGCAGACGCCTCGGGCGGGAGCGGCGGCCGGTACCGGAACCCGATGATCCCGCAAAGGCACAGGTCATAGCTCTCACCTGCGGCGGTCACGGAGCGCACCCTCCCCCGGGCGGCCTCCGAAAGTCCGCGCCACGCGCGCGCGGCGAGCGGCTTAAGGCGCCTGGGGCCGAACGCGAACAGGACGTCAGCCTCCGCCTGCGGATGGCCCTCGAGGATCTCGCGCGCGGCAACCAGGGCGTCGCCCGTGTTGTTGCCCTTCCCCGCCAGGACGAGGATGCGGCCCCCGGGCGGAAAACCCCCGACCTCCCCGAAATCCTGTAGGACGGCGTGCGCGACCGAGCGGCCGGCGGCAACCATCGCCTTCCACTCCTTTCGTTCATCGCCACCGAACAGCCCCGTCTCAAGCGCGAGCGCGTCGTCCGGGGAAAGGACCGGGATGCTCGGGATGGGCGATGCTGTCATTTCAGCAACCTATCATCGCTCGCTCTTCTTGCCAATCGGACATCGGTGTCCGGGCGTCCTCGGCGGGAGCCTTCCGGTCCAGTTCGAGGGCCTCGCCGGGAATAAGCTTCAGGTTCATTGACCCGTGTCAGATGGGCAATATCCGAACCTTGTTGCGTTCCGGAAGGAGGGTTACGATCGCGCCCTTTTCCATTTCCGAGGCGAACTGCCGCAAGGCCGCAGATATTCCAGGTCCAAGCGACTCCGGCGAAACATCCTGCACCCGGGCTTGAATCACACTTGGGCCATGGGCGCGCGAAAGCGCGAGAATCGTCGTAAAGTCGAGGTCGTGGGTAAAGATCGTGAAGCCGTTGGCCCGGGCGTGCTCAATGATTGCCTCATCGGTGGCGCCCAGGGAGCCTACCGACGCCCAGTGCACAGACTCAATCCCACGCTCGGCAAGATAAGGAACCCAGTCCGGAGACAGGTTCATGTCCACCAGCAGCTTCATTCATGCCGCAGATCAACCTCTTGTTCCTCGGCACGCCACGCGGCATAGGTCAGCGCGGCAGTGATATCCTCGGGCTCGAGATAGGGGTAAAGCTTCAGGATTGCAGCCTGGGGCTTACCGGTCGCAACCAGACCGGCAATAGTGCCCACCGTAACCCTTAGGTTACGGATGCACGGCTTACCTCCCATAACCGTGGGATCGCGGGTTATGCGATCGGCGACAATCACGCCAGAAGCGTGCAACCGCTGCACGATTGAGTCAAGCTATTGCCAGCCAAGAATATGGCCGCGTGTGCGTTGCGTTACCCTATTGCCCGTCGGTCTTCTTAACAATCGGGTTGGGCTCGTAGGGTGTCGCCTGGCGGTTGTCCTGCGTGAACGCCTTCCAGTTCTCCTTGCGGACTTCCCCCAGCCATTCCTGGCGCTGGCGCTCGGTCTCCGTGAACTCAAGCGGGGAATTCTCCGGCACCCCGTGGGTCAGGATCGGCCGGGTTAGCGCGGGAATCGGCCGGTAATAATAGTCGCCATTCACGTCCACGACCTCGTAGCAATCCGAGTAGCTCTTGGTCGCCGGGCTCCAGAGGGCGACCTCCGTCGTGCCGTCGCTCCAGACGGCGCCGCCTCCCCACGCCTGGAACACGGCGTCAATGGTGCCGATCGTCGGCGCCTCAATGAAGACCGGCTTTGTCGGGGCGGATTCCACGGCGGGGCCCGCCTCCGGGGCGTCGGCGGAGCGCCTGGGCCAAGCCAGCACAAACAGGGCGCCCAGGACAAACCCGAGCGTCACCCAGGAGGGAATCTGCGACGGCTTCGCCGGGCGCGCTGGGGATTCCTCGTCCATGGTGCGTCCGGCTCCGGCAGTCAGGCGCGCACAAGGGCGGCCACGGCCATCGCGACCGTCTCGGTGTGGGACAGCGTGAGAAGAACCTGGGTCGCGCCGACCTCGCGCAGGAGGGCCTCGCCCTTCGCGTCCAGCCTGACGAACGGCTGGTTGCGCTCGCCGTGGTACACGGAAACCGAGCGCCACCCGAGCTCGGCCCCGATCCCCGTCGTGAAGCATTTCGAGACGGCCTCCTTCGCGGCGAACCGCGCGGCGAGGTGCTTGTGGGGGTGCGCCATCTTCATGCAGTAGTCCCGCTCCTCGTCGGTGAACACGCGCGCGAGGAACCTGTCGCCCTGGCGCTCGAGGACCCCCCGGATGCGCGACACCTCGATCACGTCGGCGCCAATGCCGAGGAGGACTCCGCCGGGGGGAAGCTTCAGGCTCATGGGTTCATCCGCGCCTTCATCTCGCGCACCGCCTCATCGATCCCCGTGAAGAGCGCACGGCTCATGATGCTGTGGCCGATGTTGAGCTCGTTAAGGTGCGGAAGCGTGCGCACCTGGGCGATGTTCACGTAGTTGATCCCGTGGCCGGCGTTCACTTTCAAGCCGAGCCTGTGGGCCAGGGTCGCGCCGCGGCTCAGCCGCATGAATTCCCTGTCCCTGTCCGGCGTGTGGTAGGCGTTCGCGTAGGCGCCCGTGTGCAGCTCGACGACCGGCACCCCGATCTCGGCCGAGAGCTCGATCTGCTCGTCGTCGGGGTCGATGAAGAGGCTGGCCTCGATCCCCGCGGCGGCCATGGCCTGGACGCACGCCTCGACCCGCGCCCGGCCCCCGACGACATCGAGGCCGCCCTCGGTTGTCACCTCGGTGCGGTTCTCGGGCACGGCGCAGACCGCCTGGGGCCTCAGGCGGAGCGCGAGCTCTATCATCGCCCCGGTGCAGGCCAATTCCAGGTTGATCCGCAGGGACGGCGCCTCGCGCAGGCGCCACACGTCCCGCTCCTGGATGTGCCTGCGGTCCTCCCGGAGGTGGACCGTGATCCCGTCGGCCCCGGAGCGCCAAGCCCTCTCGGCGATGGCGACGGGGTCGGGCTCTATGGACCCGCCCAGGCTCTCCCCGGCGTCCCTGTAGCGGGCCTGGCGCAGGGTCGCGCAGTGGTCGATATTGACCCCGAGGAGAATCATCGCCCCATCCAAGCAAAGTTCGGCGCCCCGGCCAATCTTCAAAAGGCCCTAAATGACCGTGGGTTTCCGATAGACGACCTGTGTTTTCGACGCGATGTAGCCGAGCGCCGGGTAGAACTCGTGGCTCTCGACCCGCTTCGCGTTGCTGCGGACGACGATCGTCCCGGCCGAAATCTCGGAGGCCCACTTCTCGGCCTGCGCAACGAGGCTTCGTCCCACCCCAAGCCGGCGCACCTGCCCGGAAACGACGAGGCCCGTGATCTCAACGCGGAACCCGTATGCAAGGACGTCGATCGAGTGCGCCTGGATCCAGCCGCAGACACCCCCGCCCGCGCGCTCGGCCACGTAGACCCGGTGGTCGTCGCGCGAGAGGATCCGGCGCAGGCGGTCGCGCATGGTGCTCGCCTCCTCGGAATAGCCGAGCTCGCGCGACAGCGCAGCGATGGGAGCGGCATCCGCCTCGTTGGCGGCGCGCACTTTGAAGTCGTTGGGCATGTCTCGGGCGGCAGCCGCCAGAAGGCGCCGGCGCCCGCCCGAGCCAAGCCCCTCTTGCGGGCGCCTTGCAATTCCAAACGCGCCCTCAGGGGCGCTCGGCCATCGGGACATAGTCCCTCTTCACCGGCCCCACGTAGATCTGCCTCGGCCTGTAGATCCGCCCCTTCGGGTTCAGCGCCACCTCGTGCCAGTTTGCGATCCAGCCCGGCGTGCGCCCGATCGCGAAGACGACCGTGAACATGCTGGTCGGGATACCGAGGGCCCTCATGATGATGCCGCTGTAGAAGTCGACGTTCGGGTAGAGCTTCCTCGAGAGAAAATAGTCGTCCTTGAGCGCGGCCTCCTCGAGCTTCTTCGCGATCGCGAGGAGCGGGTCGTTGATGCCGAGCTTCCTCAGGACGTCCTCGCTCGCCTTGCCGATGATCTTCGCCCGGGGGTCGAAGTTCCGGTAGACCGCGTGACCGAAGCCCATGAGCCTGCTCTCCTTCACGCCGGACTTCGCCGCGGCGATGAAGCGCGTGCCGTCGTCCCCCTCGTCGTGGATCGCCTGGAGCATCTGCATGACGGCGACGTTCGCCCCGCCGTGCAGCCAGCCGGAGAGGGCGCAGATTCCCGCCGAGATCGAGGTGAAGACGTTGGCCGCGCTCGAGCCGACCATCCTGACGGTCGACGTCGAGCAGTTCTGCTCGTGGTCCGTGTGCAGGAGGAGGAGCAGGTTCAGCGCGCGGGCGACCTCCGGCTCCGCGACGTACTCCCCGTACGGCTCCGAGAACATCATGTGCAGGAAGTTGTCGCAGAACGGCAGCTCCTGCTTCGGGAAGACGTAGGGAAGGCCCTTCTTGTAGCGGTAGATCATGGCCCCGATCGTGCGCACCTTCGATATCGCGATCGCCGCGGCGAGGTCGAAGTTGACGAGGTCCTTCTCGAAGCTGTTGGTCGCGAGCTGCGGGTAGTGGGCGGCAAGCGAGGCGACGATCGAGGAGAGCATCGCCATCGGGGGCGCGTCCTTCGGGAAGCCCTCGAAGATCTTCTGCATCTGCGTCTCGACCGCCGCATGCTGGCGCAGCTTCATGCCAAATTCCTTGCGCTTCGCCGCGTTGGGGAGGTCGCCGTAGATGGTCAGGTAGGCGGTCTCGACAAAGTCGCTGTTCATGGCCAGCTGCTCGATCGGGATCCCCCGGTGCCTCAGGACGCCGTTGTCGCCGTCCAGGTACGTGATCGAGCTCTCGCAGGAGCCCGTGTTCCCGTAGCCCTGGTCGTAGGATATGAAGCCCGTCTCCGTCCGAAGCTTGCGGATGTCCACCGCCTTCTCCCCCTCCGTTCCCTCGATGACGGGAAGCGGAAAATCCTTACCATCCAGCTTGATGGAGGCGGTATGGGGCATGTCAAAAACAGCCAAGCTAGAAACGGGCCGCTTGCAAAGAAAAGTTCGCCCCCCGCCGACGTAAATCGGGTCCTTAATCAGGTGATTACTGCGCCTGCTGCTGACGCCGCAAAATTGCGATAGATCCGCAATCCCCGGGCCTGGCTCTTTTCCGGGTGAAACTGGGTCGCAAACAGCCGCCCGCGGGCGATCGCGGCCACAAAGGGGGGCCCGTAATCGCACTCGGCAAGGATAAGGCTGCGGTCCTCTGGCACGCAGTGATAGCTGTGGACGAAGTAGAACGACTCGCCGTCGTCCGCGAGGCCCTCCTGGAGAGCGGTCCCGCGCTGCACAAACCGCACGGTGTTCCAGCCCATGTGCGGGACCTTGATCGGAGGATCGAGCCTGAACCGGACGACCCGCCCGGCAAAAATCCCGAGGCCCCGGACGTCCCCCTCCTCGGACCCCTCGAAAAGCGCCTGCATTCCAAGGCAGACCCCGAGGAACGGGCGGTTCGAAGCGATCCATTCCCTGACGGTCGCGTCCAGCCCCGACGAGCGCAGCGCCCCCACGCAGTCGCGCAGTGCCCCCACGCCGGGCAGCACGAGGCCCCCGGCGCCGCTCCGGTCGAAGTCGGCGGACGACTCCACGACCACCGGCGAGGCGCCGACGGCCTCCAGAGCCTTCGTGACACTGCGAAGATTGCAGATGCCGCTGTCGATGACGGCCACTCGCGCGCTCATCGTCCGCAGCCTAAAGGCTTCCCTTGGTGCTCGGCAGGAGGTTCGCGGCGCGCGGGTCTATGCGGGTCGCGGCGTCCACCGCGCGCCCCAGGGATTTGAAGATCGCCTCCGCAATGTGGTGCGGCTCCTCCCCGTAGATGAGCTCCACATGCAGGTTCGCGCCGAGGGCGTTGCTGAACGCCCGGCAAAACTCCTTCACGAGGACGAGGTTGAAGTCCCTGACGAACAGGGACGAGGCCTCGACGCGGTACGCGAGGAGCGGGCGGCCGCCCACGTCCACCACGACCCGAGCCAGCGACTCGTCCATGGGGAGGATGAAAAAGCCGTAGCGCGTGATGCCGAGCTTGTCGCCGAGGGCCTTCTTGAAGGCCTGCCCGAGCACAAGCCCGACATCCTCGACCGTGTGGTGGTAGTCGACGTCGACGTCGCCCTTCGCCTTGACCGTGAGGTCGAAGAGCCCGTGCTTGGCGAACAGCGTCAGCATGTGGTCGAAGAACCCGACCCCCGTCGAGATCTTGGACACGCCGGTGCCGTCGATCGCGAGCGCGATCGTAATGTCCGTCTCGGCCGTCTTCCGGGAGACGGTCGCTATGCGCTTGGAGGAGACTTTAGCCATGCATCGAGGGTTTTATCGAGGACGAGCATCTCGTCGTCTGTGCCGACGCTGATCCTCAGGAAGGAGGCGGTCAAGGCGTCGCTCGGGAAGTGGCGGACCAGCACCTTCTTGGAAAAGAGGAAGTCCTGCGCCGCCTTGGCCACCGAGGGTCCGGTCGCGCCCCGGCCGTCCCTGGGCTCGGTGCAGATGAAGTTGGCCTCGCTCGGGAAGGTGAACCAGCCCCTCCCCTGCGCCCAGCTGCGCGCATAGAAGTCCCTCGTTGATTTGATCTTATCAATGAGCCGCTCGTGGTGGTCGGCATCGTCCAGGGCCGCCAGCGCAGCCGCCTGGGACAGGCGGCCCACGTTGTAGCTGTCGCGGGCGCGGTCGAGGACCCCGATCACGCTCGGATCCGCAAGGGCGTAGCCCACGCGGATGCCGGCCAGCGCGTAGGCCTTCGAGAGCGTGCGCACGACAACCAGGCTCGGGTTTCCCGGGACGAGCCCGGCGGCGTTTTCCCTGGCGAAGGGCGCATAGGCCTCGTCGACCACGAGCAGGCCGTCGAAGGAATCGAGGATCCTGCGGATCTCCGAGTTCGGGAAGCCGACCCCCGTCGGGGCGTTCGGCGACGTGAGGAAGAAGACGCGCGCCCCGCAGGCCGCGATCCCTTCAACGGGCAGGCGCATGTCCCGGCCGAGCGCGACGGGGGCCGCCGCGCCGCCCTGGATGCCCACAAGGACCGGATAGAGCGAATACCCCGGCACCGTGAAGCCGGCTGGCGCGCCCGGGCCGCAGAAGCACCGGACAAGGAGGTTCAGGATGTCGTCGGAGCCGTTCCCGATGCACACGCTCTCGGCCCCGAGGCCGTGCATCCGCGCAACCGCCGACCGAAGGGGGGCGCTCGCCGGGTTCGGGTAGAGCCGCAGGCTGGCGCCGTCCGCGCCCACCTCGCGGAGTATGGCCTGCGCGACGCGCGGGCTCGGCGGATACGGACTCTCGTTCGTGTTCAGCTTGATCCAACCGGGCTCCGCGGGCTGCAGACCCGGAGTGTACGGATGGAGGCCGCCGACGTGGGCGAGCGCGAGCCCCCCGGGGGCGGGCCCCTTCATCGTGAAACCGGCTTCGAGGCCCTGATCGAGACGGAGCGCCCGTGGCCGTCCAGCTTCTCCATGGCCGAGAGCGCGGCGACGGTCGGCGCGGCCTTGCTCAGGCTCTGCGCATCGTAGCACATGACGCTCGTGCGCCTCAGGAAGTCGCTGACGCGCAGCCCGCTCGAGAATCTCCCCGCGCCGCCGGTGGGAAGGACGTGGCTCGGGCCCGCCGCGAAGTCCCCCAGCGCAGTGGGGGTGAGATTGCCGACCATGATGGCGCCGGCGGTGGTGACGGCCTTGAGGAGGCGTGGCACGGCCCCCGGCCGGACAAGGAGCTCCAGGTGCTCCGGGGCGACCTCGTTGGCGACCTTCGCCGCCTGGCCGAGATCGGCGACCTCGACCGAAAGGAAGCCCCTGTCCAGCACGAGCTGGGCCTTCTCGGAGCGCGTCAATCGCGGGAGCTGCCTCCTAATCTCCGCCGCCACGCCGGCGATGATCTTGGCCGAGGCGGCGACGAGGTAGATCCGCTCGCTGCCGGTGCCGTGCTCGGCCTGGGCAAGGAGGTCCGCGGCCGCGTAGTCCAGCCGGGCGCTCTCGTCCGCGATCACCATCACCTCGCTCGGGCCGGGGAGCAGGTCGACGCCCACGGCGCCGAACACCTGGCGCTTCGCCTCGCAGACGTAGGCGCTGCCCGGCCCGAAGATTTTGTCGACCCCGGGGATGGTCGCCGTTCCGTAGGCCATGGCGCCAATGGCCTGGACGCCCCCGACGCGGTAGACCTCCCCGATGCCGGCGAGCTCGAGCGCGGCGAGGAGCCCCGGGGCGACGCGCCCATCCGCGCCGGCGGGCGTGAAGACCGCGATCTCCGGGCAGCCCGCGATCCTCGCAAGCGTCGCCGTCATGAGGACCGTCGAGACGAGGGGCACCTGGCCGCCGGGCACGTAGATGCCCACCCTGTTTATGGGGTCAAACTTCTCGCCAACCTCGGCGCCGTGCCTGTTGCGGGCGGTCCAGTTGACGGGAAGGTTCCTGCGGTTGAAGTCCAGGATGGAGGCGTGCGCCTCCTTGATGGCGGCCCGCTCCGCGGCCGGCAGGCGCCTGGCGGCCGCGGCGATGTCGCGGGCCGGCACCCGGAAGTCGCCCGGCCTGAGGCGGGCGCCGTCGAAGCGCTGGGCGTAGTGCGCGACGGCCGCATCGCCCCTGGCGCGGATGTCCGAGAGGATCGCGGCCACCGAGGCCGACACCTCTCGCGAGGCCGCCTCACCCGCCCGGAACACGGCGAGATCGGTGCCGAACTGCCTCGACGCGAATGAAATCGTGCGCACGGCCTACTTGCCCGAGGCAACGGGAACCATGCTCGGCGCAGCGAAGAGGTCGCGGCTGAGCGGCTCGTTGAGCGCGATGCTATCGAAGGTGACGGTCGAGACCAGGTCCTTCCCGGTGGCGGTCTTCATGACGCTCACGATGGTCTTGGGGAACCGGACTCCGTCGACCACGATCTCGCCGCTCTCGCGGATCGTCTCGCCGCCCCTGACGGTCAGGACAAGCCGGCCCGTGTCGCGGTCGAAGTAGCGCTCAAAGACGTTGTCCGGCCCGTGGACGAAGTCCACGCGCTCGCAGACGATGCCGTCCGTCGTGGCCGGGCCCTTGTCGTCGATCGACGCGTTCTCCTCGATGCCGCGGAAAAAATGGAGGTTCTCCCAGGTGTTGGCGCGCAGCGACTTTATCTCGGCGGCCGAGAGCCACCTCATGCGGAATTTGGAGGCGTCCGAGTTGTCCTGGAGCCTGTCCCAGGCGTCATACCCGTCGAGGACCGTGGTCTCGGTGACCTTGTTCGCGCGCACCACCTGGCGCTGCCGCCAGGGTTTCGCAAAGACCATGTCGAGCGCGGCGTGGAGGGTGCCGCCCTGCGGGTGGTCGGGGTCCTCCCGGACAAGGGAACCGACGAAATGGATCGAGTTTATGCCG
>Ga0181537_10003380_pt1 | contig 13660 bp, 11 predicted proteins | sample PEATcosm2014_Bin_39_FD_119765 | JGI IMG/M metagenome (GOLD analysis project Ga0181537, IMG submission 119765) | Peatland microbial communities from MTU Mesocosm Facility, Houghton, MI, USA - PEATcosm2014_Bin23_10_metaG | ecosystem: Environmental > Terrestrial > Soil > Wetlands > Peat | place...
TGGCGGCGGCGGGACCGTGCAGCACGACCGGCTTCCCGTCCATCAGGAACGTGCCGCTGTCCGGCTGATGCACGCCCGCCAGGATCTTGACCATGGTGGACTTGCCCGCGCCGTTCTCGCCGACCAGCGCGTGCGCCTCGCCGGCGTACAGCTCGATGGAGCCGTCGGTGATCGCCTGGACCGCGCCGAACGCCTTGGCCACGTGCCGCAGGGAGAGCAGCGCTGCGCCGCGGGATTCGCCGCCCGGGGCCGCGTTCTGGTGTGTCAGGGAGCCGGCGGCGATCCCGCCGGGCGGCGCAGCGGCGGGAACCCCGGCTGGCGAGGATCCGTCGGCGGGCTGGCCGGCGTCGCCGTCGCGCTCAGGTCGCATGGCTGCCCCTAGCAGATCGGCCGGTCGTGATCCCCGGCCGGTGTCCCTGTTGGTGTGGAACGTTTCAATATGAGCAGTAGTGTCGAGCGGGCCGGGACCGGTGTCAAGGGGACGTTCGTCAAACTGACCGAGTTGTTATCGAGCCGCATCCGGCCGGTGACGGGCCGCAGGCGGCTGCCGCGGCAGCCGCCTGCTCCGGGCGGGCTGCACCGGGACGCGGCCGCCAGGGCTCAGGCCAGGCGCCCGGCTGCCGCCGGGCGCCGGGCCCGCCAGGCGGCCTCGGCCTCGCCCATCGGGGTGGACGGTGGCCCCTGGACGAAGGGCCAGATCTCCTCGGCGATGGCCCGCCAGTCGGCGGTCGCGGTCAGCTCGCCGAGCAGCGCGAACAGGCCGAGGTTGATCCGCTGCAGGATCACGTAGGAGCGCGGCACGCTGACGTACTCGGCCACCGGGCTGCGCACGTCGAAGAACCGGCGCACCACCGCCGAGGCGTAGTCGCCGGTGATGGTGAGACGCCCGGGCCTGCGGATGGTGTCGTAGAAGACGGCCATGTGATCGACGATCGTCTCCGTGCTCAGCGGCGCGCCGGGGACCAGGAAGCCGGCCTGCTCCATGCTGCGCCGGAAGGCCTCCGGATCCTGCTCGACGCAGAGGTTGCGCGCCATCTGCATGAGCGGCTGCAGCTGGGCCGTCGTGAAGTGCTTGACCAGCCCGAAGTCGAGGAAGGTGACCCGGCCGCCGCCGTGGAACAGGTAATTGCCCGGGTGCGGGTCGCCGTTGAACGCGTGCACCTCGTACAGGCTCCTGAAGACGAAGCGGTAGATCGTCTCGGCGGCCAGGTCGCGCTCGGCCTGCGGCCAGCTGGCCAGCTCGGCGAACCGGGCCCCGTCGGACAGCTCGCTCGTCACCACCCGTCGCGTCGACAGCCCGTCGATGATCCGCGGGACGTGAATCGTCGGATGGCCCTGGTAATAGGCCGCCATGAGCCGCTGGTTGTCCGCCTCCCTGCGGTAGTCAAGCTCCTCAAGCACGCGATCACGCAGCTCGGCGAGCAGCGCGTCGACATCCTGGGCTGGCGCGGTGATGCGCAGCATCCGGCGCAGCAGGGCAACGTTGCCGAGGTCGGCCGCGATGGTCTCGGCAATGCCCGGGTACTGCACCTTCACGGCGGCCGCGCGGCCGTCGAGCGTGATCGCGCGGTGCACCTGCCCGATCGACGCCGCCGCGATCGGCTCCGGATCCCAGCTGGCGAACGCCCGCTCCGGCGGCATCCCGAGCTCCTCCTCGATCACCCCGGCGGCGAGCTCCGGGCTCATCGGGGGGACGCTGTCCTGCAGGCGGCCGAGCGTGCGGCGGACGGCGGGCGACAGTCCGTCGTCGACGTAGCTGGCCATCTGCCCGATCTTCATCAGCACGCCTTTCATCGCGCCGAGGGTGTCGGCGACGTCCTCGGCGGTCTGCAGGGCGAGATCATGACGCAGCCGTTCCCGGCTGGCGCCGGCCGACGCGAACAGCCGCGGCGCGCTGGCCGCGTAACGCGCGCCGCCGCGCGCCGCCAGGCCCGCCGCCAGCAGCCCGCGGCGCAGCCGGAGCGGGCCGATCCTGCGCCGCAGCAGCGCCGCCGCCAGCGCGGCGAGCGCGCCGCCGATCGCCGCGCCGGCCAGCAGCCTCCTCACGCGGGGCGGGCCGTTCGCAGCCGCAGCGCGATCCGCTGCCGTGCTTCCAGCACGCCGGGCTCGCCGAGGAAAACGGCGTCGAGCACGCCGAGTGCCTGCCGGACCTCCGTCCGGCGGTCCGGCGTCAGCGGCGGCTGCGCGGCGTAGCCGTACATGTCCCTCGCCCAGTCCGGCAGGGTGGCGATCGCGGCGTCGCGGACGTCCTGCCAGATCTCGGCGATGTCCTCGTCAAGGCCAGGCGGATCGAGCAGGTACGCCATCGACTCGCTGGCGGCGGGCGTGCAGCGCAGCTCGGGCCGCACCGAGGCGATGTAATGCCCGAGCCCGTCGACGCTGGCGGGGACCATGCTCCGCGGCACGCCGACAAGCTCGGCCGCGACCACCATCTCGGCGACGTAGCGATCGGCATCCCCGGCTGCCAGCGGGGTCCCGAACGCCTGGCGGGCGGCCAGCGCGGACTCGACCAGGGCGACGTGCACCCAGAGCAGCAGCGCGGGATCGCCTGCGGCGTACCGGCGCCCGGTGACCGCGTCCACGCCGCGGACACGCTCATGGATCCGGCGGACCCGGGCGGCGGCCCGCTCGGCCACTGCCCGCTCGCCGAAACTGACCATGGTGACGTACGCAGACGTCGCGGCCAGCCTGCCGACCGGATCCTGGCGCCAGTCGCTGTGCTGGTCGACACCGGCCATCGCGAGCGGATGCAGCGCCTGCATGTGCAGTGCCCGCAGGCCGGCCACCGGCCCGGACAGGTCGGAGCTGATCCGCCAGGTGACGCTGCCAGGCCCGAAGAACCCGTCGTCCGCTGGCCGCTCGGGAACGCCGGACACGTAGGCGGCCGCCGAGCGCTCGACCAGCCCGGTTGCCGCCGCGTACGAATCAAGGGTCATGGAAGCCAAGCTACCTACCCCTGGCCAGGACTTCGCCGCCGCCGGCGTCGCGTGGCCAGGACTTCGCCGCCGCCGGCGTCGCGTGGCCAGGACTTCGCCGCCGCTATGGCCGCCCGCCGTCACGCTCGCGATATAACGGCGTACCGACTGTGACGCAATGGCCTTGTCGCCGCAGCGGAATGCGCGTAGCGTCACTACTGGGAGACCGCACTCAGCGCGACGACGCGCCTATGAGATCGCTTCTCCGGCTGCCCTGGACCTCGGTGGTGCCTTGTCCTCGTGGTCAGCCGAGGTGACGCATGAGAGCTCCCATCCATCAGCGAATTCCAGTATCGGCCGGCGCCGCGCCGGTCATCGCCCGCCGCGACTCCGTCGCGCAGTGCGGGGTCACGGCAACCGCCAGCCTGCTGTCGGCGAAGTTGCGTGACGCCGGGCACGAGCTGATCCCGGCGACGGCGCCGGCCCTGCCGCCGGTCCCGGCCGAGCTGCCTGCCGCCATCCGGGTGATCGCCGGCCTGCCGCGCCGTCACGCGCCGCGGCTGGGCGGCCTGCTGATCCACGACCGGGACGACGTCGCCGTGCTGAGCCTGCGGGGCGAGCCTGACGTCGCCGGCGCGTCGTTGCTGCAGGCGCAGCTCAGCCAGCTCCGCTGGCAGGCCCGGGCGCGCTCTGTCGTCGACCTGACTCACCTGGCGTTCCTTGACTGCGCCTGCCTCGGCGTGCTGGTCAGGCATCGCAGGCTGATCTGCGGGCAGGGCGGCAGCTTTGCCCTGGCCGGGCCGCAGCCCGCGGTGCTCGCTATTCTTGCTGTCACCGGACTGCGAACCTGGTTCGAGGTGTATGACACGGTCGAGCAGGCCGTCGCCGTCCCCGGCCCGCGGCGATCACCGGTGCTTCTCGCGGCCCTCGCCAGGACCAGCTCACGGCCATGAGGCCCGAGCGCCACGACGGGAGAGGCCTGTGCTCGACGACCTGGCGCACGACGATAGCGACTCGCCCGCGATCGGCCTGGTGCCGCCGGGCGTCCCGTGGGACGACATAAGGGACCACATAAAGATCGTGCATGCCCCGCTGCTCGCGCTGCTCGGCAGCGCAGGCCACTATGCCGGGGCTTACTGGGCCGGCACCAGCGTCGTGGTCACCGAGGATCTCGGACCGGACCAGGAGAGCGCGGTCGAGGAGTTCCGTGAGCTGCTGCGCGAGCGCGGCGAGGACTGACGGCCCCGGGGCGGGCCGGGCTTCGGGTAGCGTCCGCTCATGGAAGCGGTGCTGACGGACACCGGCGGCGTGCTCACCGCGTCGTCGCTGCTGCTCGGCCGGCCGTGACGAAACCTCCGGCCGGTGCCGCGACGCGGGCCGGCCAGCTGGCTGGCCTTGCCGCCGGGCTGCGCGCCGGGCTGGCCGGGGAACTCGGCGGCGCGGTCCTGCTCCGGCACGAACTGCACGCCGGCGCCGAGCTGTCCGGGGCGGAACACCGCACGGCGGCCAGGGTCGCCGCCGCACTGGGTGCCGCCGGGGCGGCGGCGGTGGCCGGCACCGGGCGGATCGTGCGCATCGGCCCGCGGGACGGCCCGTCCGTCGCGATCCGGGCCGAGCTTGACGCGCTGCCGATCCCGGAGCAGACCGGCGCGCCCTGGGCCTCGCGCACCGGGGCCATGCACGCGTGCGGTCACGACGTGCACCTGGCGGCGCTCGTCGCGCTCGGCCGGGCAGCAGGGGCCATGCGGCCGCAGGCAGGCCGGCCGGGCGGGCTGCCCGCCGCCCTGCTGGCCGTGCTCCAGCCGCGCGAGGAGGCCACTCCCTCCGGCGCGCGGGACATGGTGGCCGGCGGCGCGCTCGCGGCGCAGCGGCCGCGCGCCGTCCTCGCGGTCCACCTGCAGCATCAGCTCCCCGCGGGCACCGTGGCCGCGCCGGCCGGCACCGTGAACGCGGCCTGCGACGACTTCGAGATCCGGGTGGAAGGAACCGGCGGGCATGCCGGGTATCCGCACCTGGCAGCCGACCCGGTGCTGGCGCTCTGCCAGTCGGTGGTCGCGGTGCAGCAGATCGTGAGCCGGCGCACCGATCCCACGCATGCGGCGGTGGTCTCGGTCGGGGCGCTGGAGGCCGGCCGGGCCCCGAATGTCATCCCGCCGGCCGCCGTGGCCCGGGGCACCCTGCGGGCGCTGGACCAGGCCGATCGCGCGGCCATGCACGCGGCGCTGCGGGAGATCGTGGCGCACACCTGCCGTGCCCACGGCTGCCAGGCCGCGGTGACGATCGACGAGGGGGAGCCGGCCCTGGTCAACGACGCGGCGCTGGCGGCCGCCAGCCGGCCCTGGCTGCGCGCGGCCGGCTTCGCCGTCGAGGAGTCCTTCCGCTCCTGCGGCGCCGACGACTTCGCCCGCTACGCGGGCGTGGCGCCCACCCTGATGATCTTCCTCGGCACCGGCGGCCCGCTCCCGCTGCACCATCCGGAGTTCCTGCCGTCCGACGACGCGGTCGGCCAGGTCGCGGCCGCCATGCTGGCCGGCTACCTGGGCGCGGTCAGCCTGCTGCCCGGAGCCGGCGCTGAGCCAGCGGCGGGATAAGCAGCGGTAACGGAGCCCGGATGGCCGGGGACGACGGCCGGCCTGGTGTCCCTGGCGCTGACTGGCTCGCCGCACTCCTGGCAGACGACCTCGGCCACCAGCCGGTGACCGCAGTGATGCTCAAGGACCATCGGCGGCCCGCCGTCGCCGGCCAGGTGCCGGTCACCCCAGCGCATCAGCGTGAGGATGACGGGATACAGCTCACGCCCGGCATCGGTCAGCCGGTACTCATGCCGGGCCGGGTGCTCGCAGTACTGCCTGCGCTCCAGGATCCCGGCGCTGACCAGGGTGCGCAGCCGGGCCGCGAGCGTGTCACGGGGCGCGCCGGTCCGCCGGACCATCTCGTCGAACCGGCGGTTGCCGAGGAACACCTCGCGCACGGCGAGCAGCGCCCATTTCTCCCCGACGATGTCAAGGGTGCGGGCCACCGAGCAGGGCCGCGGCTGGCTGGATGCGAGCGTCACGATTGCCAGTGTAACTCAGTCAGTCCAAGTTCTGGATGCAGTCGGCATCAGCGGTTATAGTTAATCCAGATTTCGGACTGACCAGGAAGCCGACCAGTGCGGAGGACGCGACCAGTGAGCTCCCTTGCCCCTGCCCATGCCCCTGCCACCGCCGCCGGGCCAGGCGGCGCGCTCAGCGCCCGCCAGGTCACGGCCATCGTCGGAGTCCTCTCGCTGGCGGTGTTCATGTCCAGCCTGGATCTGTTCATCGTCAACCTGGCGTTTCCCTACATCGGCATCGAGTACCGGGGCACCAGCCTGAGCTCGCTGTCCTGGGTGCTGAACGGCTACACCATCGTCTTCGCTGCCGTGCTGGTCCCGGCCGGCCGGTGGGCGGACCGGATCGGGCGCCGCCGCGTCTTCGTGGCCGGCCTGATCGGCTTCAGCGTCGGCTCACTGCTCTGCGGCCTGGCACCCGGGGTCGCCGAGCTGATCGCCGCGCGAGTCGTCCAGGCAGTCGGCGCGGGCCTGATGGTGCCCGCGTCCCTGTCGCTGCTGCTGGCCTCCGTTCCCGCCTCGGCTCGGTCGCGCGCGATCGGGACCTGGTCCGCGCTCGGCGCGCTCGGTGCCGCGACCGGCCCGGTGATCGGCGGCAGCCTGGTGCAGCTCAGCTGGCGGTGGGTGTTCTGGATCAACCTGCCAGTCGGGGTGGCCGCGGTCCTGCTCGCCACCCGGGTGGTGCCAGAGAGCAAGGACGAGCATGTCCGGGGCCGCCCGGACCTGGTCGGCGCGGCGGCGCTGGCGGCGGCAGTCGGCCTGGTCGCGCTGGCGCTGGTCGAGGCTCCCGGGTGGGGATGGGGATCGGCCAGGTTCATCGGCGTGCTGCTCGCCTCGCTGGCCTCCGGCACGGCCATGGTGGCACGCTCCCGGCGGCACCATTCCCCGGTGATCGAGCTCGGGCTGCTCCGCTCACGGACGTTCAGCGGCACGTTCGCCGCATCGATTCTCTACTATGCGGGCTTCGGGGCCTTCGTGCTCAGCTCGGTCGAGTTCCTCACCGGCGTGTGGCACTACTCCGCGGTGCGGGCCGGCCTCGCCATCGGGCCCGGGCCGCTGATGGTGCTGCCCTTCGCCCGGCTGGCCGCTCCCTGGCTGGCCGCCCGGATCGGGGGGGCAGGCCGGGTGGCGGTGATCGGATGCGCGGTCAACGTCGGAGCCCAGCTGCTCTGGCTCACGCAGATCCAGGCGCATCCGGCGTACCTGAGCCACCTGCTGCCTGCTCAGCTGCTCGGCGGCGCGGGCGTCGGCCTGACCATCCCCTCGCTGCTCGGGGCCGGCAGCGCATCGCTTCCGCCGGACCGCTTCGGCACTGGCAGCGGGATTCTCAACATGGCTCGCCAGGTCGGTACGGTGCTCGGCGTCGCCGGGCTTGTCGCCATCCTGGCCCGGGTCCAGCCGGGCGATCCGGTGGCCACCTTCCGGCATGGCCTGGTCATGATCGTGGCCTTCTTCGCCGCGGCCGGCCTGGTCGCGGCCGGCCTGCTCACCGGCCGGCCGGGACTGCCGCCCGCGGCGGAGCTGCCCCTGGCGGAGCTGCCCCTGGCGGAGCTGCCCCTGGCGGAGCTGCCCGTGGCAGAATCGCCCGTGGCGGAATCGCCGCCAGCGGGGGAGGACGGCGGATGCGGATAGCGCTGGCCACCGACGCCGGCACGCCCGGCTGGCCGAACGAGGACTTCGCCGCGGCGTCGCCCGGCGCGGCGGTGCTGCTGGACGGCGCGACCTCGCGAAGCGGCGCGGACATCGGCTGCGTGCACGGCGTGGCCTGGTACGCCCGCGTCCTGGGCACCACTCTCCTCGCCGCGATCGTCGCGGAGCCGCGCGTCCCGCTCGCGCGGGCTCTCGCGGGGGCGATTGGCGAGGTTCGCGCCCTGCATGCCGGCACCTGTGATCTCGGCAACCCGGACAGCCCGGCGGCCACGGTCACCGCCGTGCGCGGCGCCGCAGGCGGCGCCGAGTACCTGGTCCTCTCCGACTCATCCATCGCCGCTGACTACGGCGATGCGGCCCCGCCGGTCGTCATCACCGACACTCACCCGGCCGCCGGGGCCAGCCCGGCCGCCGCCGCCGCGGCGGCCACCGGCACCCTGCCGCCGGCCGGCCTGCGCGGCATCGCGCTGCTCAGCGACGGCGCCACCCGCATCACCGACACCTACGGCCTGCTGAGCTGGCCCGCCGTCATCGGCGTCGTCCGGGACGACGGCCCGGGCGAGCTCATCCGCCTGGTCCGCGCGGCCGAGGCCGGCGACTCCGGCCGCGTCCGCTGGCCCCGCTTCAAGGCCAGCGACGACGCGACCGCTGTCTACTGGCAGCACGACGGCGCGGACGGCTGACCGCCACGGCGCAGCTGACTTCGACCCGGTCTCCGGCCACTACCTCTGCAACGTGATGTGTTCGCCACGCTGATCAGGTGACCCGGGCGGGAGAGGCGCCGACGGCGGCAATGACGTGGTTGGGACTCCGCTGCGGTAACAGCAGCAGCGGAGTCCCAACCACGCTGGTGGAGCGACCCGGGAGCGCGGAGCAGCTGACCGCCGGCGCTGGTGATCGCCGGCGCTGGTGACCGCCAGGGCGCGGATCCCCCTTAGAATCGCCCGGTGGCCTCTGCTGGAATCGGCTCGCTCCCCGAAGCAGGCCCGCCGCCCGGCGCTGGACCGCTCCCCGGCGCCGGCCCGCCGCCCGGCGCCGGCCCGCCGCCCGGCGCTGCGTCAGCGGCGCTGCGGCGGGTGTTCGGCTACGACTCGTTCCGCGGCGCCCAGCAGGAGATCATCAATCACGTCGCGGCCGGCGGTGACGCGCTGGTGCTCATGCCGACCGGCGGCGGCAAGTCGCTGTGCTACCAGATTCCGGCCCTGATCAGGCCGGGTACCGGCGTGGTCGTGTCGCCGCTCATCGCCCTCATGCAGGACCAGGTGGACGCGCTGCGGGCGCTCGGCCTGCGGGCCGGCTTCCTGAACTCAACCCAGCAGCCCGGCGAGCGCCGCCTGATGGAGTCCGCCTTCCTGGCCGGCCAGCTTGACCTGCTGTACCTGGCCCCGGAGCGGCTTCGCGCCGAGTCGACGCTGCGGCTGCTGGACAAAGGCGCGATCTCCCTCTTCGCGATCGACGAGGCGCACTGCGTGTCGCAGTGGGGGCACGATTTCCGGCCCGACTACCTCGCGCTGTCGCAGCTGCACGAACGCTGGCCGTCGGTGCCCCGGATCGCGCTGACCGCGACGGCTACCGAGGCCACCCGCGCCGAGATCGCCGCCAGGCTCAGCCTGCGCGAGGCCCGGCATTTCGTGGCGAGCTTCGATCGCCCGAACATCTCCTACCGGATCGAGCCGAAGGCCGACCCCGCACGGCAGCTGCTGGAGCTGGTGCGGGGCGAGCACCCCGGCGACGCGGGCATCGTCTACTGCCTGTCCCGGGCGTCCGTCGACAAGACCGCCGAGCTGCTGTCCCGTAACGGGATCACCGCGCTGCCCTATCACGCCGGGCTGGACGCGCGCGCCCGCGCCGCCCACCAGGCCCGCTTCCTGCGCGAGGATGGCCTGATCATGGTGGCCACGATCGCCTTCGGCATGGGCATCGACAAGCCCGATGTGCGCTTCGTCGCGCACCTTGACCTGCCCAAGTCCATCGAGGGCTACTACCAGGAAACCGGCCGGGCCGGGCGGGACGGCCTGCCAGCGACCGCCTGGCTGGCCTACGGCCTGCAGGACGTCGTGCTGCAGCGCCGGCTGATCGACGGCTCCGAGGGCGACAGCGCGCACCGCCGGCGCCTGGCCGCGCACCTGGACGCGATGCTGGCGCTGTGCGAGACCGTCGACTGCCGCCGGGGGCAGCTGCTCGGCTACTTCGGCGAGATCTCCGGGCCGTGCGGGAACTGCGACAACTGCCTGTCGCCGCCGCAGTCCTGGGACGGCACGATCGCGGCGCAGAAGCTCCTGTCGGCCGTGTTCCGGCTGCACCGGGAACGGCGCCAGCGGTTCGGCGCCGGCCAGGTGATCGACATCCTGCTCGGCAGGAAGACGGCCAGGGTCATCGAGCACGATCACGCGTCGCTGACCGTGTTCGGCATCGGGGCCGGGCAGCGCGAGGCCGAGTGGCGCGGCGTGGTTCGCCAGCTGCTGGCCCGCGGCCTGCTGGCCGTGGAGGGCGACTACGGCACGCTGGTCCTCACCGAGGCAAGCGGCGAGGTGCTCGCCGGGCGGCGCCAGGTCATGCTGCGCCGCGAGCCCGAGCGCCCGGCACGGGCCGCGAAGCCCGCTCCGGCAGCAAAGGCCGCCGCCCCGGCCGCCGAGCTGACCGCGGCTGCGGCGGCGGTGTTCGAGCAGCTGCGTGCCTGGCGCGCGGCGACCGCCAGGGCGCAGGGCCTGCCCGCCTACGTGGTCTTCCACGACGCCACGCTGCGTCAGATCGCCGCCGAGGCCCCGGCGGACCTGGCCGGGCTGAGCAAGGTGAGCGGCGTCGGCGAGACCAAGCTGGCCAGGTACGGGCAGCAGATCCTGGACGTGCTCCGCGACCCGGCCGCCCAGCCGCAGCCGCCGTCCGGCACCGGCTGAGGGGGCAGGGCGCAGAGCCTTGCCGTTACCGGAACGCGGCGGATCAGCCGCGGCGCTGGCGGGCGGGTAAGGCTGGTGGACGCGAGAGAGCCGGACCTCACGGGGAGCGCGGCGGATCAGGCGCGGCGCTGGCGGGCGGGGGAGGCTGGCGGGCGGGTAGAGCCGGACCTCAGGGAGAGTGCGGCGGATCGGCTGCGGTGCCGGGTGGCGGGGTCAGCCAGTGGGTGACGGCGGTGGGGTGACCGGGGTCGGTCATGGCCCGGATCCGGTCGAGTCGCTGCTGGTCGCGGCCGGTGACGCGGTCGTGCTGACGGAGGTGCTCGGGCCAGGACGCGACGGTGAACTGCTCGACGATCCGGTTCGGGTCGGCGGCGTCCTGCCAGACCCGCCAGGCGCTTGCGCCGGTGCGGCGCCGGCTGAACCTGGCGTCCCGCAACGCGCCGAGCAGGTCGCCGGCGAGCCCTTCGCGTGCCCGGTACTCGACGGCGACCATCACCGGCCCGGCGGGGGACTCGCCGTCCACCAGCGGCGGCGGCGGCCAGTCGCCGGCGGGCAGCAGTTCCCGCGGCGGGATCTGCTGGAAGCGGTAGCGCAGCCCGGCGAGCGGGCCGAGCGCCAGGGCGGCGGCCGCTATCAGTAACGTCGGCGACAGCCCCAGGTGCTCCGCGGTGATGCCCAGCACGGCGCTGCCGATCGCGTTGCCGCCCTGGAACACGATCAGGTAGAACGACATCCCGCGGGCCTTGACCCAGCCCGGCAGGGTCAGCTGGTACAGCGAGTTGAGGGTGGACAGCGCCAGGATCCACGCCAGCCCGCCGACCGCCAGCGCGATGGCGACGATCACGCTGACGTGCACGTAGCCGAGGATGAGCGCCACCGCGGCGAGCCCCAGCGATCCGGCGGCCAGCAGCGCGCCGGACGTCAGCCGCGCGCGCAGCTGCGGCAGCAGCGCGGCGCCGCCGACGGCGCCGATCCCGACGCAGCCGAGCAGCAGCCCGTAGCCGCCCGAGCCGAGGTGCAGCTGGGAGCGCGCGGTCAGCGGCAGCAGCGCCCAGATGGAGCTGGCGAAGAAGATGAACAGCGAGGCCCGCAGCAAGATGACCCGCAGCGCCGGGCTCGCCGCGACATACCGGCCGCCCGCCCTGATCGCCTCGCCGACATGCTCGCGCGGCAGCGCATGCGCGGACCGGGCGGAACGCCACCGGTAGATGACGGCGATGATCACGAGGAACGTCGCGGCATTGACCAGGAACACCGTCCCGGCGCTGGTCGCCGCGAGCAGCAGGCCGCCGATCGCCGGGCCGACCGCCCGGGCGAGGTTCTGGTTCACCGACCCCAGCGAGATCGCCTGCGCGCGCTCGGGCGGCGGAACGAGCTCGGGCTGCAGCGTCTGCCACGTTGGCGAGGTCAGCGCCTGCCCGGTGCCCACCGCGAAGATCAGCGCCAGCAGCAGCCAGGGCGTGACAAGGCCGGCCAGCGCCAGCGCTCCCAGCGCCGTCGCGGCAAGCAGCATGAAGCCCTGCGCGGCGAGCAGGAACCGCCGCCGGTCGGCCAGATCGCCTGCCGCCCCGGCCAGTACCGCGAACAGCACCACCGGCAGGCTCGCCGCGGTTTGCACCAGCGCTACGTACGCCGCGGAACTCGTCAGCGTCAGCATCAGCCACTGCGCGCCGACTGTCTGCATCCAGCTGCCGATGTTGCTGACGAACTGCGCGCTCCACATCGCGGCGAACCAGCGATGCCGAAACGGCGCCCAGGCCGACCCGGGCACCGCCGACGGGCCATCCGCCGGGCTGGCGTCAGCGGGCCGCATAACCCCCACCTCTTGTCACGGGAGCGCCAGGGTTGTCATGGGAGCGCCAGGGCTCGGCTGGACAGCTTCCCCTGCGGCGGTCTCCTGGGCTGGGCCTACGGGGCGGCCGGTGATTCCACGAATCCGGGCGCCTCGTACGCGGGATGGGGGTACTGGTAAAAGCCGCGGCCGGCCTTGACTCCCAGGCTGCCGCGGTCCAGGTAGGCCTTGACGAAGTCGGCGTTGGCACGCAGCTGCGGGTCGGCCAGCTGCCGGGCCCAGTAGTCGGTGATGTGCCAGACGGTGTCGAGCCCGACCCCGTCGAGCATCCCGAACGGGCCAACGGGCATTTTCATGATCCCCATCCAGGCGCGGTCGACGTCCTCCACCGACGTGATCCCGTTCGCGACGAGCGTGAGGGCCGCCCGGTTCATCGCGTTGTACAGCGAGTTGAACACGTAGCCGAAGTTCTCCTTGCGCAGCCGGATGGGGACCTGGCCGATACTCAGGGCGAAGGCGAGCAGGAGCTCTGTCGTCTCCGCCGAGGTACCCGGGTGCGGCATCACGTCCGCCACGTTGGATGACCACACGGGGATGTGGAAATGCAGCGCGGCGAACCGGTCGGGCCGCCCGGTGGCGGCCGCGAACATCGAGGGAACCAGCGAGGAGGTGTTCGTCGTGAAGACTGCCCGCGGCGGGCACAGCTCGTTGAACTGGCCGAGGATTCTCCCCTTGAGCTCGGGGTCCTCGGGCACCGACTCGCTGAGAACGTCGACGCCGACCGCAGCGGCCGCCGGGTCGGCGATGCACTCGATGCTGGCCAGCGCCTGTTCCAGCCGGCCGGCGTCGATGAGCCCCGCGGCCACGGGGCCCTCCCCGTAGCCGCGCAGCCGGGCGGGCGCGGCCTCCAGGGCCGCCGGATCGGTGTCGTGCACGACGACGTCGTAGCCATGCATGGCCGCCTGGAGCCCGATCTGCAGGCCCATCGTGCCGCTGCCGATCACGAGCACGCGGCGTACGTCCTCGACGCGCACGGCTGCTCCCTCCCCGATCCGTCCGTCCGACCCGGTCCGGCCGGTCCTGAGCATCGCCCCGCACCATGGCCGGAGTCAAGGCTCCGGGTCATGCCCCATCCGATCAGGCCGAGCGCGTGATCAGGCCGAGCGCGGCCATCCGGCGGGCGTGCTCGTCGGTGAGCCTGGCGAACATCCTGCCAATCTCGCCCAGCTGGCCGGCGTCGCCGCCGACCAGCAGCCGCGCCAGCGGCTCGCGCTCGGCGGCCACCCGCTGTGCCTGGCCGAGCGCCTCGCCGACA
>Ga0181537_10003382_pt1 | contig 13657 bp, 10 predicted proteins | sample PEATcosm2014_Bin_39_FD_119765 | JGI IMG/M metagenome (GOLD analysis project Ga0181537, IMG submission 119765) | Peatland microbial communities from MTU Mesocosm Facility, Houghton, MI, USA - PEATcosm2014_Bin23_10_metaG | ecosystem: Environmental > Terrestrial > Soil > Wetlands > Peat | place...
TCCAATTCGCTGCTGGCTCGGATTGCATAATAGGGCGCTGGGGCGGAGACGAATTCCTCGTATTGATGGACTGCAGCCTGCAGGAAGCCAAGGCTCGAGCAGGCCGGCTTCATGAATGGATTTGCGGGGAATACGATCTGCGAGGACGATCTGGCGTTCAGAAGATTCGCGTCGACGCATCCTTTGGATTGGCTGAGTATTCCGTCGGAGAAACGCTTGCGGCATTTCTTGACCGTGCAGACTCGGGAATGTACCGTCACAAAGCAGTGACACGAAAACTGTGAGAGGAGCCATCGAAATAACCTTAACCCCCGGGAAAGATCGCTAAGAAAAATGCGATGATGGATTCCGCCGGGCAGCATCCATTAGTCTCCCCTGGTCGGGATATCGGGCTTGGGGTGATGAACCCCCAATACAAAGTCGTGCGCGCGACAGTCTTGCCGCGTCGATAACCTGACTCCTCCTTCCTTTGTCCGAGCTCCTACTAAGAGGACCCTAAGGCGCTGCGTGCACGTGTGGCTCGACAATCCAAGTTATGTTGACTTTGCAATTGTAATTGTGTTGGGCAGTCATCCTGCCGAGCACAGCTACTGAGGATCTCCTGCATCCCCTGCTCCCGGCACTTCAGCTCCAGCAACGTCGTCCAGCGTTTCAAGTAACCAAAAGGGCAACGGTTCGAGCAGCTTGCAAAACAGCGCCTCGCATCCTCCGGCAACCGCCGCTGCAACTTCGCAATTCTCGACGAGCCAAGCGGACAATCATCGGCCCATACCGCGCGTTGCGCAGGGGAACCTTGGGGTTCCTGAAGCCAACCCCGCGGCCGAGCGCGTCGCGAAGTCTCTGAACGGGCGCACACCTTCGATCTAGACTTCAGCCTTCTGAGTGTCATCTCGAAGAAGACATCAGCGGCCGAATTGGCCAGGGCAAGGAAACATAATCAAGAGGAGATTCAAGATGCCAAGTTTTGATATTCCGTTAAGCGGTCTCAATGCCGACTCGACAGCGCTCAACACCATCGCCAACAATTTGTCCAACATGAACACCACCGGGTTCAAGGCACAGACCACGTCGTTCAGCGACCTGCTCTATCAGCAGGTTGGGGCCTCGGGTTCTGGCGATCCGATCCAGGTGGGATCGGGCGTGCAGGTTGCCTCAAACAACACGGATTTCACCACCGGCAACATCTCTTCGGGCGTCTACACCGATGCGGCCATCAATGGAACCGGTTTCTTTGTGCTCGACAACGGTGGCGGCGGTCAATTGCTCACGCGCGATGGCAGCTTCATTGTCGGCAGCGACGGCATGCTGCAAAGCGTCAACGGCCAGCCAGTAATGGGTTATATGGCTACTAACGGCGTTATCAACCCTAGCGGCACCTTGTCTGATATCACAGTGCCTGTCGGTCAAGTAATGAGCCCATCGGCGACCACCAGCTTTAGCGTTACGCAGAATCTTGACTCGACAACCGCCGTGGGTGGAGCTTCGCCGCAAAGCACTCTCCAGATCTATGATTCGCTTGGCAACAGTTATCAGGCCACCGTGACCTACACCAAGACAGGAACCAACGCCTGGAACTATTCCATCTCGCTGCCATCCGCAGTCAGCGCCAATTCTTCGGTGCCAGGAACGATCTCCTATACGATGGGCGCTCCGGGCGTTTCAATCGACTCCGCGTCCAACCTCACCATCACCGGACTGGCCGCGGGCGGCGGAACCGCAACGACTGGGCTGCCAAAGTTCAGCGGCTCGCCCGAGACGATCACCCAATATGCCACCGACCTCACCAACGCGTTGACCGCGGCAGGCATCACGACCGGTGCTGGTGGCGTAACGGTGACCGCCGCCGGCAGCGTCCTGACGATTAGCGGCGCCACGGCAACCAGCGGCAACGTGATTCAAGACGCCATCGCAACGAACAGCGCCAGCGGATCATTGACCTTCGATTCATCGGGAAACCTGGTCAGCCCGGCAGCCGATGTCAGCGGAATCACATTTAGTGGTCTGGCCGACGGAGCCGCCCCGATCAATCTGACCTGGAACCTCTACGGCACAAATGGCTCGAGCACTCTTGGCCAGACTGCATCGGCCTCCAGCCAGTCCTCACAGAATCAGAATGGATACGCAGCAGGCCAATACGAGAGCTTCACCATCGGCTCCGATGGCACGATCACGGCAAACTATTCCAATGGCCAGAACCAGGCCCTTGCGCAGATCGGGATCGCCACGGTGAATAATCAGCAAGGATTGCTGGATGTGGGTTCTACACAGTATCTGACCACGCGCGCCTCGGGAAATGCCTCAGTCGGCGTCGCAGGCACGGGTGGGCGCGGCGTCATCGAAGGCGGCGAGTTAGAAGCCTCCAATGTCAACATCTCTCAGGAATTCTCAAACCTGATCATCGCGCAACGCGCTTTCGAGGCGAATTCCAAAGCCGTGACGACGTTCGATACGGTCACCCAGGAAACCATCAACATGATCCACTAGAGCCACGCAATCTGGTCGCATCTCCATAAATGCCTCGCCATTGCCGCCCAATCGCGGCTGGCGGGGCATTCGTCTGTAGGGGCCTGTTACGATTTTCTAAGATTGCGATCTCTCATTTCCCTCATCTTGGAGAACCTTCATGCGCGCCTTCACTTTTGCCCTTGCGCTCATCTTGCTCACGTCTGCATTCGTCCCAGCCCAGTCCATTCCGGCCGCCATCTACACCGACCCGCCTGCGGACACAGCTCACCCCGCCGGCATGACTGTGCTGCATATCCCCAGCCACGGCGTGGTCATCAACGGTCTTATCTATCGCCCCTCCGGAGCGGAGCCGCATCCGACGCTAGTCATTTGCCACGGACTTCCGGGTAACGAGAAGAATCTTGACCTCGCACAAGCCGTGCGCCGCGCAGGCTGGAATGCTGTAACTTTTAACTATCGCGGTTCCTGGGGAAGCCCGGGCAATTTTCGTTTCGCGCAAAACCTCGAAGATGCCGACTCCGTGCTGGCCTACTTGCGCGAGCCCGCGAATGCAGCAAAGCTTGGCATCGACACAAAACGTATCGCGATCGCTGGACACAGCATGGGCGGATGGGTAACTGCTCACACCGCTGCCCATGATCACGGCCTCATTGGCGCAGTGTTGATTAGCGCTGCTGACATGGGTGCCATGGGCAGACTGCCTCGCGACCGAGTCGTTAGCCTCATGGCCGATGATCGCGAAACATTGGCAGGCGTCACCTCTGAGAGCTTGGCCGACGAAGTAATCGCCAACGCCCAGACCTTTGCATTTGCCAACACTGTCGACGGACTCAGCCGGCTTCCCCTGCTGGTGCTTACAGCCGATGATGGGCTCGCGCCGCAAACCGACGCACTCGTTGCAGCGATTCGTGCCAAGGGCGGCCAACAGGTAACGGCCATTCACGCAGCCACCGATCATGGCTGGTCTGATCACCGCATCTTCCTTGAGAGCACAATCATTAACTGGCTGGCGGGATTGAAATGACAAAGTCAACGCGCAGGCAGCACAGCTCCTTAACGAGCGGCGACCTCGATAAACAGACCTTTGCCGCTTGCCAACGTACGCTCTCTTGAATCGAAGATCGCCGCCTCAGCCCAATGTTTGCGTCCTTCGCCGCGGACATAGCGCCCCTCCACCCGTATGAGCACTGCTGGGGGAACGGGAAGCCGGTAGTCAATCTCGATATGGCGAGTCATGGCAGTCAGTCCTTTGGCCCGCATCGATTTGCTCATGGCCTCATCAAGCAAAGTGGCGATGACGCCCCCGTGCAGCAAACCGGGGTTGCCTTCAAAGGCATCTGGAACCGTGACCGGACAAACGACGGTGCCATCGGAAGCCAGCAGGAATTCGAGACGCAGTCCGATCAGGTTGGCCTGACCACAACCAAAGCAGCGATTTTGCGCCGCATGGGCAAGCTTCGTCAGGTTGTCGGAATGGGGTTTCATCATGACGGGATTGCGTCCTCCAACACGCGCGCGAACACCGACGCATCAATGTTCCCTCCGGTCAAGACCAATCCAATGCGCTGGCCGGCCACCAGAGAGCTTTCTTTGACCGCTGCAGCCAGTGCTGCTGCGGCAGCTCCTTCTGCAACGTTGTGCGTATCCTGGTAATAGGCGCGCATCCCCGCGGCAATTTCATCTTCTGAAACCTCCACGATGCGCGCCACGTTACTCCATATCACTTCGAGCGCAGCCGCAACCGGCTTACGACATGCCAGGCCATCAGCAATTTGTGTGCGGGCAGGGGCTTCTACAACTTCGCGCCGCTTAAAGCTCAAGGAATACGATGGCGACTCGGCAGCCACAACTCCAACGATTTCCGTTTTCAACCCCAGTGCGTTACGCGCCGCTGTCACTCCGCAGATAGAGGATCCAAGCCCGATTGGCACGTAAATCGCATCAAGCGGCGGCGTGGCCTTGAAGAATTCCAGTGCATAGGTGGCCGTACCTCTCACCAGTCGCTCGTGAAACGAATCGATCATTGCGAATTCGCGTTCAGTCGCAAGTGTCCGCGCATACTCGAGCGATGCCTGAAAATCATCGCCGTACTCGACCAGTTCGACCCCTTGCGCAAGCATTGCCAGGTTCTTTTCCCTGCTATTCCCATGCGGAACGACAATTACCGCCTTCAACCCCTGCAGTCTCGCCGCCATCCCGACTCCCTGGCCGTGATTGCCGCGCGTCGCCGCCACTACGCCGTTGCGCTCCGGTTGCGATTGCCTCAGCCAATCCATGTAGACAAGAGCCCCGCGCAACTTAAACGCGCCAACGGGCGTGTGGTTTTCGTGTTTGACCCAGACCTCCGCCCCAACTCTCTGGTTGATCAGCGGCCATGTGTATTGAGGTGTCGGGGAAATGTGGCGATAGACAATCGACTGCGCCTCTTCAATCTCGGTCAAAGTGGGAAGCGTCATGGATCCAGCATATCGAACGGGGTTCAGATTCATTTCTCACTCGATTCGCGTGATAGATTTGGGCTCATGGAGTGCAACATTCGCAGAGCCAGCGTCGCCGATGCACGTGCAATTGCTCATGTGCAGGTCGCAGGCTGGAAAGCCACCTACTCAGGCATTGTCCCCCAGGAATTCCTCGACTCTCTCGACGAAGAGACGCGCGCCACAAGCTGGCGAGAGCACCTGGAAAGAGGCGGCAACTCATTCTTTGTCGCTGAGACCCGGGAACTCGCTTTTGGTTTCGCATGCGGAGGCACCATTCGCGAACCTCTCGGAGATTGCGATGCCGAGTTGTACGCGATCTATCTTTTGCCTGCATTCCAAAAACAGGGAGCTGGCCGCCAATTGGTTCATGCCTTGGCCGCCGACTTGCGGCACGGCGGATTCAAACGAATAGCCGTTTGGGTCCTCGAATTGAATCCAGCGGTTTCCTTCTACAAACGCATGGGTGGCATTCAGCTTGCACGCGAGCAGATTGAGATTGGCGGGGCCCTTCTGGGCGATCTGGCGTTCGGTCTCGATCTGCATAGCCCCGAGCTTCAATCCGATCCACCAAACTAAAATCGAAGTGTGAGAAGAGCTCATTCCTCCGTACCCGCACTCTTTTTTCCATTGCTTTGTGGGGCCACTCTCGTCGCCTGCCACAGCGCTCCTTCACTTACCCCGCAAGAAGCAGAAGGGAAGCATCTCTACGCAGTTCGATGTGCCCATTGTCACGAGGAGAACGATCTGCAACTCAAGAAGGTTCCTCCTGATCTGCACGGCCTGTTTTCACGCACCACATTGCCCAGCGGTTCTACCGCAACGAATTCTCAGGTATCCCGCGTGGTTCTGGACGGCAAGGGATTAATGCCTTCCTTCGCCGGCAGATTCACTGATGAGCAAATGGCCGCGTTGCTCGCCTATCTCCACACCGGTCTGCGCTAACCTAAACTTTGTCCTCACTCGTACCGAATAGCTGTCATCGGGTTGACCTCGGCCGCTCGCCATGCTGGCAAAGCACAGGCTGCGGCCGCAACCAAAATAAGAACGGTCGTGGCGGCAAAAAGCAGCAGGGGATCGCGCGAGCTTTCGGCAGACCAGCTCGCCATCACTTTGTTCAGTGCGACGGTGAGCACGATGCCTGCCAGAATTCCGCTGCCGACACTCACGATCGTAGACCGGAAGACCAGCCCTAATACGTCCCTTCGTTTCGCGCCCAGTGCAACCCGAATTCCAAATTCATTCGTTCGTTGCACAACCGTGAAGGAAACGACGCTGAAGAGCCCTACGGCAGCCAACGCGAGGGCCAGGGCGGCAAATGCGCCAAAGAGCCACGAAACCAGCTGTCCGCGCGCCCACTCCGGCATGCGTGAAATCCAGTGTTCGAGATCGCGAACATCGCCGTTGGTCTGCTGGTCGTGGTCAATAGAGTTCACACTCGCGCTCACCGCATGGAGAAGCGTCAGTGGTGAAACTTCCGACCGAACCAAAAGCTGCGTGTACATGCCCATCGCCATTGTGTAGGGGACAAAAATCTCTGGCTCGATCGGCTTGGAGAGGCCATTATCCAGCTTGTCGCCCACCACGCCAATGATCAAAATCGGCCCGTCATATCCCGGAGCCGTGAGCACATAGGGCGGCTGCGCAACCGCGTTTGGCACCTTGATCGAATGGCCAATCACATCGCCGTTAGGGAAATACTTCCTCGCGAATGTCTGGTTGACGACCATCACCGCCGCGCCTCGATGGCTCTCATCCTTATCCCATATCCGCCCCTGCAAGAGAGGAATTCTCAGCACTGGAAAATACTCTGAGCTGACCATGTTGAAACGGAACTTTTGATCTTGTGCAGATGGTCTGCCCACGATCTCAAATTTGGCGTGGAATCCGTTGTCCGGTGGTGTCGCGTTGCTCGAGATGGCGAGCATCGAAACGCCGGGAACTCCTGCGACCTTGTCATGCAGCGCTTCAAAGTAGGCTGAGCGCGCAGCCCAGTTTGGATATGCGCCATCATGAATCGGAATTCCCACCGACATAACGTTGTGCGGGTCATACCCGAGAGGCGTGTGAACCACGCGCAGGAATCCTTCAATCGCCGCCCCGGCGCCGGCCATCATCAAAAGTGTCAGGGCAATTTGACCCGCAATCAGAGCTGTATGCATTCTCCGACCGCTCACACCGCGTGTGGTCTTGCGCGTATTCGATTGCATCACTTGGCTGACTTCAGGTCGCGAGAGTTGCCATGCCGGCCAGAGGCCAAAGAGAATCCCCGTGAGCAGTGCGACCGCAATCGAAAACGCGAGAACCGGTAAATTGATCTGAATGGCCGCTTCGTGCGGAAAAGAGAATTCCGGCAAATTGGCGACAATCATTCCGAGAATCTTGTAGGCCAGAATCAGCCCCAGTCCCGCGCCCGTGATCGACAGCAGCAGGGCTTCAGTCAAGAGTTGGCGGATGATACGCATCCGCGTCGCGCCGATGGCCGACCGAACAGCGAATTCATGTTCGCGCGAAGTCGCCCTTGCCAGCAAAAGTATCGAGACATTTCCGCATCCGATCAGCAACAGCAGAGCTACCGCGCCAAATAGCAAATACAGAGTCCCGCCCAACTGCTTGATGAAGTCCTCGTTCAATCCAACCACGTGAAACCTTGTGACGTCCGGCGGAAAATGCTTCGGCGACTCCTTCTGAAACGTAGTAATCAGCGGTTGTAAGGCTGCATCTGCCTGCGCGTGGCTTACGCCGGGTTTGAGACGAATGCCCGCATAGAATGCTTTGACCTGGTCTCCCGTAATCTTGAGAGGCAGATACACATCCCCGTCTCCCCAGGTGAAGCGCGGACCCGCGACTCCCACAACCGTGTAGTTTTTGCGGACAAGCTGAATGGTCTTTCCCACAACGCCTGGGTCCGAATTGAAGTGCCTCTGCCAAAACTTGTAGCCGAGCACGATCACTGGCTGCGGGTCCTGTCCATCGATGGCATCGGATGGCTGCAGGCCGCGCCCTAACACGACCGGAACACCAAAAAAATTAAACGCGTTGGAACTCAGGTAAACTCCCTGCACGTCCTCGGGCAAATCGCTGCCGGTAATAGTCAGGTTCCAGTCGTCCTCGATAAACGTGTCTTCGACCACAGGAGACTTACGCAGTTCCTGCCACTCTGAGCCCGTGATTCCGAATCCGTTGAGGTCGCCGTTCGGCGCGAGAAAGCGCATATGGATCATGCGGTCAGAGGCCTTGTAAGGATAAGGGTCCATCAGGATGGCGTAGACCACGCTGAACACGGCCGTAGTGGCGCCGATACCAAGTGCCAGCGACAGCACCGCCGTCATTGTGAACCCCGGCATCTTCACGAGTTGACGCACGCCATAGCGGATGTCCTGAATCACGGTCACCATGATTTCGCTCCTTCTGCCCGAGTTGCTCAGGCCCTCCACTGAAAGCACAAAACGTAACCGTCCGGATCGGACAGATAAAGTTGTTTCATTCCATACGGGGCAACTTTGGGTTCCTTGACCGCAAGCCCTTTGTCGAGAAAATGACGGTACGTGGCCTCCACGTCAGGGCACCCAAAGTAGAGGCATGTGTCTCTGTGCCCGCCAAAGCGATCTGCCTCCGGCCTCTCGGGCCGGTATTCCGGTTCATACGCAGTATTGAGCATCAAGGTTGCATCGTTCAGCTGCAGCATCGTCCAATTCGCATCATCAGGATTGTCAGAGAGCTTGGGAGCCGTACCGGTAACCGCGAAGCCGAGCAAGTCACGATAAAAGCCGATCGAAGTGGCATGTCGAAGACCTGCAGCAGGGTAGTGACTCCTTCTACCTGAATCGACACTCGGCTCGACCTCCTCGAATCCATCCAAAGCCATCGCTGCACGACGATGGCCATCCTCCAGGAGCCGTAAATCACTGAGTTCAAGGGAAGTGCAGGGAATTGACAGTGCGCCGTTGTCCGATTTCGCTTCCCACTGTTCGCAAATGAACGGCATCGTTCTGACACATCCTCGACTTCCGGTCCGCAATCGCCGATGTTCTATACTCAGATTGCTATGGCATCCGAAAAAACCTTCTTTCTCGAGACCTTCGGCTGCCAGATGAATGCTCATGACTCCGAAAAGGTCATTGGCACACTTCAGCAGCAGGGCTACCGCCAGGTCGAGACTGAAGAAGACGCCGGCCTTATCCTCTACAACACCTGTTCCATCCGCGATAAAGCCGAACAAAAGGTTTTTAACCGCCTCAACGATTACAAGAAACTGCACAAAGCCGGCAAGCGCTTTGGAGTCCTTGGATGTGTCGCCCAGCAGGAGGGCGAAAAGATCTTTGAGCGGGCCCCCTATGTCTCGCTCGTCTCCGGCTCCGCCTCTTATCGCAAGCTGCCTGAGATGCTTGTGCGTCTCGAGTCCGGCGAAAGCCGCATCACCGGTCTTGATGACCGCCAGACCGATGAGACCTTTGAAACAGAATTCACCGCACGCCAAAACCTATACCGCGGCTACATCACAATCATCGAGGGCTGCGACAAGTTCTGCTCATATTGCGTGGTTCCGTATACTCGCGGCAAAGAGCGCAGCCGTGGTTCTTCGTCGGTGCTGGCCGAGGCCCGTCGCATCGCCGACCAGGGCTATACAGAGATCCAACTCCTCGGGCAAAACGTGAACAGCTATCGCGATCCTGAAGGGAAGTCGAGCTTCGCAGAACTGCTTGCCGACGTCGGACAGGTACCGGGCATTCGCCGCGTGCGGTTCACCACCAGCCACCCGCGTGACTTTACTCGCGACATCGTCGACGCCATCGACGCCGTGCCCACCCTGTGCGATCATGTGCATCTTCCGGTGCAATCGGGTTCGTCGCGCGTTTTGAAAATGATGGCGAGGGAATACACGCGCGATTGGTACCTGGAGCGCATTAGCTGGATCAGGGCATCGAAGCGACCGATCTCGCTCTCGACCGACATCATCGTCGGGTTTCCTGGCGAGACTCCTGACGACTTTATCCAGACGATGGATCTGTTGCAGGACGTTCAATATGATTGTGTCTTCGGTTTTAAATATTCGCCGCGTCCCAACACACCCGCTCTCACGATGATCGATTCGATATCCGACACTGAAAAGGGAACTCGCCTTCAGTTCTTGCTCGATCGCCAGCGCGAGATTCAAAGGGTCAACTACGCAAAACATATAGGGCAAACTATGGAAGTGATGGTTGAGAATCCAAATCCGTCCCGCGGACAGATCGCCGGGCGCAGCAGCCAGAACAAGCCCGTAAATTTCACTTGCGCTCAACCCATCACCCCGGCTCCGGGCAGCTATCTTCAGGTGAAAATCACAAGTGCATTTCCAAACAGTCTGGTTGGAGAAGCCGTCTAACCTGCAAGTGCTTGAGGGGGAATCATGGATATTGAGGTTAGAATTCGCGGCCTGATCATGGACCCTGCTACGAATATGCCGATCGTGGTGCTTAAAGACGTCGCATCAGAGACCGTGATGCCGATTTGGGTGGGTGTTTTTGAGGCAACTGCAATCGCCGGCGAAATCGAGAAAGCTACTTCTCAGCGCCCCATGACCCATGACCTGGCTCGAAATCTGATCTACCACCTGAATGCTTCGCTGGAACGCATAGTGATCACAGAGCTTAGGGACGATACGTTCTTTGCGACGCTGTGGCTCAAGCAGAACAACGAGTCCATCACTATCGACGCCCGCCCCTCTGACGCAATCGCGCTCGCGCTGCGTGCAGATTGCCCAATCTATGTCAGCGAACAGGTGATGCAATCCGCGAAGCTTAATACCTCCGGCCCACCGGAGGGTCCGACTGCAGAGCAACTGCGCGGCTGGCTTGAGGGCCTTAACGACGAGGACATGGGACGCTATAAGATGTAGCCGTTCTTCGCAGGGAAGCGACAATTAGGCTCCCATGGATGCCGAGATCAAGATTTCCGGCTTTGTTTGGTTCTAGTTTACAGAATATCTGTTATCAGACGTTAGATCTCGGCATCCCAAATCCCGGCCTTCGTCTACGATACGATCAACTGGCGCGTTCCCCAGTCGCGCCCGACCACCCAACCAAGGAAGGACGATGCGGACACTCACCCTAATCGCCGGAATCGCCTGTATCTTCATCGTGCTCTTCGACGCCTTCCAGACCATCATTCTGCCTCGCCGCGCCGTCGGTCGCTTTCGAATCACCCGGCTCTTTTATATCGTCACCTGGAAGCCCTGGGTCTTCTTTGCGCAGCGCCTCCACAACCCGCGCAAGCGCGAGTCGGTCTTCAGTTACTACGGCCCTCTGTCGCTCATCTTCCTGCTCGTGATCTGGGCCACCGGTATGGTTTTCGGGTTCGCTTTAATTTTTCGTGCGCTCGGCAGTCCCTTTAACGACTCCTTGAACCACCCCGGCTTCCGCACCGATCTCTACGTAAGCGGTACGACGATCTTTACCCTCGGCCTCGGCGACGTCACGCCGCAGAGCCCCTGGTCGCGTGAACTCATTATTGTCGAAGCCGGCACAGGCTTTGGATTTCTGGCCGTTGTCATGGGCTATTTCCCGGTACTCTACGGCGCCTTTTCACGACGCGAGGTCAGCATCGCGCTTCTCGACGCCCGCGCCGGCTCGCCGCCGACAGCCTCAGAGTTGCTTGCCCGCCATTCCTACGACGGCGCTGCCGAAGCCCTCGGCCTCCTGCTCATCGAATGGGAACGCTGGTCAGCCGAACTCCTCGAAAGCCACATCTCCTATCCGCTTCTCTGCTACTTCCGTTCGCAGCACAGCAATCAGAGTTGGATCAGCGCCCTCACCTCGATCCTCGACACCTCGGCGCTGCTTATCGCTGGCGTACAGGGCCATCAAGCGCGACAGGCGCAGCTCACCTTTGCCATGGCCCGTCACGCTCTCGTCGATCTGGCGCAGATCTTCTCGCTCGCTCCCGTTCAAAACGCGCCTGATAGGCTCCCGCGGCAGATGTACGAGGCTCTCTATAAGCGCCTATGCCAGAGCGGCGTCAGCGTATGCCGTGACGATCTGTCCTATGAGCGCCTCACCGAACTGCGCGGGCTCTACGAAGGCTACGCCGAGGCCCTCGGCCGCTACCTCAACATGCCGCTGCCGCCCTGGATGCCCGCCGAGCAGCGTCTCGACAATTGGATGAAAGTGGCCAAGGTCCGCGCCCAAGCTGAAGGCCGCGCGCCCGTCTCCGGCGAAACTCCAGTTAACCCAGACCGGCCCATCGCCGCCAGCCTCGTCGATCGCCACCACGATTTCTAACCGGCCAATCTCATTCACTTTCAACCGTCAGTTTCGAATCCCTGCCAGGAGCAGCTCGATCTCGCGCTTCTCTTCAGCTGTCACCGGCAACAGCGGCAGCCGCGCGCGTCCACCATAATAGCCGTTGAAATCACACGCATACTTCACGCCGCTGATTCCCAGTTCTCCCACAATGCGCTGCCCAGGCCGCAGAATTCTCTTCTGCTTCTCCGCCGCGAGCTTCACATCGTGATCCTTCCAGGCGAAATACACTTCCTGGCACGCCTGCGGCGCACATGCGGCAAACCCGAGAATCGCACCAGCTGCGCCCGCCTCCAATGATTCGAGCACGATTGAAGACGCGCCGGTGAGCACCTGGAATCCGACTTCCCTGCTCCGCTTCTTGATGGGTGCCTGCGGCGGTGCCGACGCCAGCGCGATTCCGCCGGTCAGTGATTCCGCTGTCACAAATGTCGCTGCCTGCATTTCAGCCACCGCAGGCTTCAGCATCCGTTCCGTCACCGCTTCAAATACCGAGGTCACCGTAACCGTGCGACGCGGCGCGTCCTTTGTCGCCGCGATCAGTGCCTTGATTCGCTCAATACTGCCGGTGGAATCCTTGATGCCGATGATCTTCGGATGCTGCGCCAGTTCGGCGACAATCTCAACAGGGATCAGATACGGAACGAACTTGGGAATGTTATAGAGCAGCACCGGCAGCGGCGATCGATCCGCGACACTTCGAAAATAAGTAAGCACAGCCTCCGCCGTCATCTGCGGCGAATAATACGTCGGCGTGCGCACCAGTACTGCGTCGTAGTGAAACTCTGCTGCTGCCTCTGCCAGCTCGACAGTCGCTTTCACGCTGTCTTTGCCGATGCCCGCGATTAGCACCTTCTCCGGGCTCGCTGCTTCTGCCGCAGTGCGCAGCACATCGCGGGTCTCGCCGTCATCCAGCGCAACTGCCTCTCCCGTCGAGCCCAGCACCACAATTCCAGCCAGCAGGCTCCGCGAATAACGGGCCATGTTTGCTTCAATCTTGCGAAAATAAATACGCTCGCTTGAGTAAAAAGGAGTAGTGGCAGCCGCGAAAACGCCTTCGATCAACATGCCCTTATTGTAGATTGGTGGCCAGTGCCTCTGCGGTTGCCACGTGCAGATGTTGCAGCGCGAAAACCGAAATCTGATTCTTTTGGATCGCCGCAATTCCTTCCACAGCAGCCTGCGCCGCGGCGATCGTCGTGATCGTCGGCACTCGCGCCAGCACTGCAGCTCGTCTGATCGCCTTCTCGTCAAAGAGCGTGTCCTGTCCGCGTGGCGTGTTTATCACAAGCTGAATCCGTTCCCCTTTGATCAGATCCACCACATTCGGCCGGCCTTCCTTCACCTTGAAGACGCGTTCCACCGACATCCCCGCTTGCTCCAAAACATTCGCGGTGCCCTCAGTAGCGACCAGGCGAAATCCCAGATGCA
>Ga0181537_10003383_pt1 | contig 13656 bp, 9 predicted proteins | sample PEATcosm2014_Bin_39_FD_119765 | JGI IMG/M metagenome (GOLD analysis project Ga0181537, IMG submission 119765) | Peatland microbial communities from MTU Mesocosm Facility, Houghton, MI, USA - PEATcosm2014_Bin23_10_metaG | ecosystem: Environmental > Terrestrial > Soil > Wetlands > Peat | place...
ACTGCGCTCATGAGAACATCTCCCGCTGGATCTTCAGCACCAGCCGTACATTATCTTCGGGGGTTTGCTGCAGCACCCCGTGTCCCAGTCCGCACACCCAGGCGGCAAGACTGGCCTCCGGCAGCGCCTGCACCCGTGTGAATACCCCTCGCACCAGCCCCTCCAGTTCATGCGGCGGCAACAGCAACCATTCCGGGTCGATGTTGCCCTGCACGCTCCAGTGTCGCCCCTCATCCAGCAGCGACTGATCCAGTTCATGCCGCCAGTCGATCCCCAGGCACTGCAGGTCCATGCCGCGCAGCGCCGCCCAGTGTGCAGGTCCGGTGTCGCGCGAGTAATAGATCAGCGGCGTCTCCGGGCAGCGCTCACGGAACACCCGCACCACCGCGGCCAGTGCCGGGACCGCCAGGCGCGCGAACTGCTCCGCGGAAAGCGTACCGGCGGCCGTGTCAAAGATTGCCACGGCGTCGGCGCCGGCTTCGGCCTGCAGCGCCATGTTGCCGGCCAGCAGGTCACAGAGTTGGTCGTTGAACCCGTCGTAGAGGCCATTGTCCAGTCCGGCGATGCCCTCGCGGGCAAAGCCCTCGTGCGACCCCGCCACCGCGTAGGCATAGAGCGTGAACGGACCGCCGACAAAGCCGATCAACGAGCGGTCGGGCGGCAGCCGGGCGCGAAGGCGCGTGATCGCCTCTGCCTGAAAGGACATATGGGCGGCGCGCGCGGCGCCCCCATGCAGCCGCGGCAGGTCCGCGGGCGTACGCAGGTGCCAGCCCAGCTTGGGTCCGGGCTCATAGGTCAGGCCCATGCCCATCGCCTCGAGCGGGAACAACAGGTCGGAAAACAGGATCGCCGCATCGAAGCCAAAGTCCTCGATCGGCCCCATCGTGACCTCGACCGCAAGCTCCGGCTGCTTGCACAGGTCAATGAAAGCGTGTTTCGCGCGCAGCTTCTGGTAATGCCGGTGATAGCGCCCGGCCTGGCGCATGAACCAGACCGGCGGGCGGCCGCGGTTACGGCGCGCCAGCGCCTGCTGCAGCAGCGTTTCGGCGTGCGGATGCGTCTTGTAGTCCGTTCGCGGCTCGCTCATGAGGAATGGTTCTCGGTGTCGGCACGGTTGATTTCGGTGAGCAGGTAACCGACGCCGCGGATGCTTCGAATCACGCGCGGATCGGCGGCGTCGACCTCGATGAGCTTTCGCAGCCGGACGATGAAATTATCCACCGTGCGCGAGGTCGGGAACTCATCCGCCGACCAGGCGCGATCCAGGATCTCATCGCGGCTGACGGCCTTGCCGACGCGCTCGGCCAGCAGCCGCAGCACCGCGCATTCCTTGTGGGTGAGCGCGACGTTATCGGCGTCCACGGTGGCCGTGAAACGCTCGAAATCCACCAGCGCGCGGCCGATGCGCACCTGGCCGCGCATCTCGCCCGGCACCCGCGCCAGGTCCTGGGCGCGCTTCAGGCATTTCTGGATCCGCAGCAGCAGCTCGCGAAAATGAAACGGCTTGCCGATGTAGTCATCGGCCCCCAGCTCCAGTCCCCGGATGCGGTCTTCCGCCGCCGCATGCGCGGTCAGGAAGATGATCGCGGTGGCCGGCGAGCGCGCACGCACCACGCGCGCCAGCTCAAAGCCATTGCCGTCCGGCAGTCCCACATCCAGCAGCGCCAGATCGAACTGCGCCTCACCCAGCGCGCGCCGGGCACTGGCGACCGAGTCCGCGCGCGTCATCTGGAAGCCGGCCGCGCCCAGCCGCTCGAGCAGCGTCTCGGCCACATTGCGCTCATCCTCGACCAGCAGCAGGCGCGCCTCGGTACTCATGCATCCGCCCGAAACCACAGCTCGCTGCGAAAACCATCGCCCGGTGCGGTATCAAAGCGCGCCCGGCCGTGCATGCGCTGCATCAGGCGGCGCACCAGGTACAGTCCGACGCCGGCGCCATGCGAGGCCGCGCCACGGCCGAACAGCCGTCCCAGCCGCCCGGTGCCGGCGCCGACGCCGTGGCCGTTGTCCTGGTACTCGAGCACCACGAAATTGCCCTGGCGCGCGGCGGTGAGCCGCACGCTGACGGGATTGACCTGCGAATGGCGCACCGAGTTCTCCACCAGGTTTCGCAGGATCAGCTGCAGCGCGCCCGCATCGCCGCGCGCCGGCGGCAGCTCGGGGTCCAGGTGCGCGCGGATGTTGAGCCGCTCGCCGTGCGCGGCCGCAATGTCCTTGATGGCACGCGCCAGCCAGGCGTGCAGCGGAATGGCCTGCTCCGACAGCGGACCGCCGCCCTCGATTCGCGCCAGCTCCAGCGTCTTCTCGATCTGTGACTCCAGCCGGTGCGAATCCTCGAGCAGCCGCTGCGCCAGCTCCGTGCGCTGGTCGCCCTCGGCAATCGCCTCGGCTTGAAGCCGGATGCTGGTGAGCGGTGTGCGCAGCTCATGCGTCACCGAGGCAAAGAACGCCTGCATGCTCCTCGCGCGCAGCTGCTCGCGCCAGTACAGCCACGCCAGCAGCAACGTCAGCACCAACAGCAGCGCCAGGAAGGTACTCGACTCCCCAATGAGCATGAGCCGCGTGCGCGACCACTGAGCGGCGGTGTCCTCATGGCCGCTGCCGTTCAGGCTCTCCAGCTGTGCGATGCGCGCCGCCTGGCGCTGGATCAGCGTCGCCCACCACGCGACCAGCACTACCTGCAGCGCCAGCCACACCCCGGCCGCGCCCGCGATCACCGCGGTGCGGCGCATCGGTGTGATGCTCAGGCCGCCCTTGCCGGCGCGACGATTCACACGCCCAGCCATTGCCGCCAGTGCAGCGGCTGCGGAAAGGCACGCAGGTTCTGCACCCCGGCACGGCGCAAGTGCTCGTAGGTCTTGCCCGGACCGCAGGCGTGCTGCGCATCGGGTGCCACCACCGCGTGCCAGCGATCAAACTGTGCGCTGCTGAACCAGTAGACGTGGGTCGCGCCAGCTGGTGGCGCTGCGTCCGTCCCGGCGCCGCCGCCCGCCCCATTCGGCTCCGCATGACGGTAGGTCGCAATCACGTCGCCGCCCTGCCAGCCGGCCGCGGCCTCCTGGTGGGTGAGCACGGTCCAGTCCTCGCGCGCCGGCAGCTGCAGCAGCGGCTCGACCAGCAGGCTCTCGAGCGCCGCGAACCCCAGGCCATCGGCGCAGCCCTCGACCCAGATACCGCGGCTGGCCAGCGCCTGCCAGGTGTCGATGCCGGGGACCCAGACATGAGCGGCGGAGTTGATCTGTATCGAGTCGTTCTCGGGCAGCGCGCGGCGATGCGCCACGAAAACCGCAGCGGCGCTCTTGAGACTGTGTGCGCTTTGCGCAATGCCGGCAGCCAGCGGCTCGACCCCGGTGCGCACGGCGCGGCTACCGTCCCAGGCCAGCACCGCCCCGCTCGGCGCCGCCAGTGGCTCCTCGGGCGTCCACTGCACAAGCGTTTCGGAGAGCTCGATCGCGTCGCCCGAACCAGCGCTGGCGTTGTCGGCCGCGGCACGCTGGTACAACAACGTACCCACGCCCGGCAGCTCGATCTGCGTCGCGCCGAAGCGCTGATGACAGCCGCCGCCGCGCATCGCCAGCAGCGCGCGCTCGGCATCGACAGCGCGTCGCGTCGGGGCGTGATCCATGGCGGCCAGCAGCGCTGCCGTCGCCGGATCGTCCGATCGGCACTCGAGCGCCAACGCACCCTGCGCCGGTGCCGACGGGCACTGCGACAGCGGCAGCACCATGCGCGGCAGCGGCGCCAGCAGCTCGCGCAGCAGCAGCACGCCGGCGGCATCGGCCCACAACCGGGAGAGACCTGCGAACGCCAGCACAATGCCATCCAGGTGCCGGCTCGAACCGCGCGGCTCGCGCAGCCGGCGCAAGCGCGAGTCCACATTGCCGCGCAGGTCTACCAGTTTGACGCGCCCGAGCTCGCGCCGGTCGGCGCTGCGGCGCGGCAGCACCCGCTGCAGCAGTTCGGGCACGAACGCGGCGCGGCGCGGGGAGGAGCTGCCGATCACCAGTTCATGACCGGCCGCCAGGCGCTCGGGCACATCGGCGGCGAACACCGCGATGTCATGCGGCTGCGCGCGGCGCGGAACCGCGGCCAGCAGCAGCCGCTCCGAGCGCTCCAGGCTCAGGTCCTTGTACGAGTGGACGGTGAAATCGGTCTCGCCCGCGAGCAGCGCGGTGTCGAGATCATCGGTGAAGAATTCCTTGCCCTGGACCGCCGACAGCGGGGTATCGAGGATGCGATCGCCACGGGTCTCGATGCCGACGAGTTCGACAGTGAGATCCCGGTGCAGTTGTTCCAGCTGGCGAGCTACCGCCGCGCTTTGCGCACGTGCGAGAGCGGAGCGGCGCGTGCCGAGCTTCAGTGCTCGTGGCGCCATGAGTTACAGACTATCGAAGGCCGCGAGATCTTCCCAGCTGTGCGGATGCGAAGAGTTGGCGCCCAGCGAGCGCAACATGGCCTTTTCCTGGCAGGCACGCCCGGCGCGCTCGATGTGGCGCCGGCGCTGCTCGGACTGCGTCTGCAGCATCTCGAACAGGGCACCGAGGCTGACCAGCTCCGCCAGCGCATTCCAGGGCGCGCCCCCAGCGGCGCCGAGCCCCAGATGAATCACCCGTCCGGCCCGATCGGACCGCTGGTTCCAGGCGGCGACCCGCGCGGTATCGTGGGCGGCATCCGCCGGTACGCAGACGATCACATTGCGGGCAGCGCGCCAGGCGGCCAGCTCCGCCTCGCTGCCGGCGTCGATCACGCGCACCGGGCGATTCGGGTCGCGCTTGGCCAGTTCCCGGGCCAGTTCGACGGCGCGATCGCGGCTGCGATTCCAGATCCAGAGTTCCGAACCCGGCAGCCACGGGGCCACCGATTGCGCCAGCTGACCGGCGCCCACCAGCAGCGTCGGGCCACCGGCGGCCTGATCGCCCAAGAGGCGCCGGGCCTGCGAGCCATAGGAGGCGCTGCCCAGTTTCGACAGGTGCTGCGAGCGGATTTCCTTGGCGTCCTGGAACAGCCGCTGCATCCAGGCCGACAGGTGACAGCCCAGCGGCGAGTGGCGCTCCAGGAACTGCTGCCAGGCGGTCTTGATCTGGCCGAAGATCTCGGTCTCGGCGACCAGCTTGCTCTCAAGGCCTGCGGCGAAGCGCAGCAGGAACGCATAGGCTTCCGCGCCCTCGAAAGTCTCAAGCGCACCGTCATGCGGGAATTCCTGCCGTGCCAGCGCCAGGGTCTCGGCGCCATTGCACACCGCGACGCGGCGCTGACAGGTATCGATCGGGAAGTAGTCCACGTCCGAGTGAACCCCGGCGGTGGCGACGCCCGGTGCCCTCGCACCGCGCCAGTTCAGGACCTTGAGATCGCGTAACTCCACGATTTGGAGGCTAATCGCGGCCGTAAGGCAATTTGTCATGGCCGTGTCATTGCCAAACGCAAAAAAAACAACCCGATGCGGTACCGATGGGCGGCCCGATGCACGGTTGGCCTCGCCTCGCCTCAATCGCCGTTCAAATGAGAATAATTATTAATTAAACCGCTCATCTGCCCCAAATTGGGGTCATCGGGTGAATGGCACTCAGTCAAAGCTTCGAGCCACCATCCACCCGCACGGTGTCGCCGGTGATCCAGCGCGCGGCATCGGAGGCCAGGAACGCAATCACGTCGCCTATGTCGTCCGGCTGCGCAATGCGCTTCAAGGCCTGGATGCTGAGCGTGAACTCGCGGCCCTTGTCGCTGCGGGCGAACTTCGACATGTCGGTGTCCACGACACCGGGCGCGACCGCATTGACGCGAATGCCGCGCTCCCCTAGCGCCGCGGCGAGGTGCTTCACCAGCGTATCGATGGCGCCCTTGGTCGCCGCATAGGCAGACAGCGTCCCCACGGAGGCATGGGCGGCCAGCGATGAGACGAATACCACGCTGCTGCCGTTGCCCAGGATCGGCAGCAGCTGCTGTACGAGGAAAAACGGCGCTCGCACATTGATGGCGAACATGCGGTCGAAGTCCTCGACCTTGGTGTCCTCGATGGTCGCACCGACGGCGGCACCGGCATTGGCGACCAGGATATCCAGCCGCGCGCCGACGATGCCCTGAACCTGCTTCGCCACCGTGTGCGCACCGTCCGGCGCCGCCATGTCCCCCGCGATCGCGTCGGCGCGACCGCCGGCCGCCTTGATTTCCGCCACCACGGCCTTGGCCTCGGCCATCCCGGTGCCATAGTGCACCAGCACCTGCGCGCCGGCCTTTGCGAGCGCCAGCGCGGTCGCTCGTCCGATGCCGCGTGAGGCGCCGGTCACCAGTGCAGTCTTGCCTGAGAGGTTGTTCATGGTCATCTCCGGGTGCATGTCGCGGCGCTTACTCGCCGGCGATCACGACCCGATTTCGTCCACCGCTCTTCGCCTGGTACAGCGCAGCATCGGCCGCCCCCAGCAACGCGCTGACGTCCTTGGGGCCGCTCCCGGGATCTCTGGGCCATGCCGTCGCGACGCCGATGCTGACGGTTACCACACCAGGGTCGGCCCCGGCCTCATGCGCTATGGCGAGATCCAGGACGAGCTTGTGAACAAGTTCGGCGACGCGCAGCGCGCCGGCGCGATCCGTGTGCGGCATCAACAGCAGGAACTCCTCCCCGCCGTAGCGCACCGCAAGGTCTGCCGACCGCCGCGCCGCGGCCACGAGTTGACCGGCAATAGCGCGCAGACAACCATCGCCCGCGATGTGCCCATAGCGATCATTAAAGAGCTTGAAGTGATCGGCGTCCAGCAGCAGCACGGATAGCGGCTGATGCTCCCGCCCGCACCGCTGCCATTCCTTGTCCGCGACAACATCAAAATGCCGGCGGTTGGCGAGACCCGTCAGTCCATCTGTTGCCGCCATCCGCTCCATTTGCTCGAGCGCGTCCTTGAGCCTGATCTCTACCGCCTTGCGGTCGGTCGCATCGCGCAGCGCGACGACAATGCCTGTTGGAACTCCACCCTCGGCGCTCACGCGCAGGCGCGCGCGGGCGTCGACCCAAAGCCAGGAGCCGTCGCGGCGCAAATGCCGAAAAGACACCGAATTCTACAAGGCAGTGCCCGCCTGCAGGGCTCTGCGAGCGTCCATGACATCCTCCTGGTCCTGGGGATGGACGAACTCCGCGACATTGGTCCCGAGCATGGCCGCGCTCCCAACCATCTCTTCCGGGCGCCAGCCAAGCACGCGTTCGACGGCGGGTGACACGTAACGCCGGATGCCGTCGAGGTCGAACAGCATGATGACATCGCTGGAATGTTCGACGATCAATCCGAGTTGCGCCTGGCTCTCCCGCAGTGCCGCGCTGGCGCGCGTCGCCACCTCGGCTTCGACCGCGTTGCGCACATCGCGAGCCTGCGCCAGATCGGCCTTGGTCCAGGGTGCGCAATGCCCCTTCACCGCCTCCTTCCATGCCGCGAAGGAGGTGCGCGGCGAGATCCGTGCGGTAGCCGTTTTCAGGGTCGCGTGCTCGGCTGGATTGCCGCCCCAGACGATGGTTCGCTCCAGCTCCGGCCGGAACCAAAGGATGACGTCGTCGTCGCCAGTAGCGAGCGGTACCAGCAACGCGCCGCTCGCCTCGCTGATGCTGGCGTCGAGTTCAGGATAGCGCGCCCCCAGGTCATCGACCGCCACTGGGTCGCCGCCCGCCAGGGGCTGCAGCACCACGAGCGCAGATTCGGCAACGGAAAGTGAAGGCGCGTGCCCGAGATTGACAACAGCGCCAGACAGGCGCACCACGGCTCCGGTCGCACCCACGACGTGGAGCAACTCGGCTTCTGCCGCGGCAAACGCTTTCGGCAGCGGCACGGGGGTGGCGAGTCGATCGGCGAGCGCGCGCAGGATGACGCTTCGCTGCAGACGTTGGGCAAGAAGTTCCGCTTCGCCCGTGCTGACGAGCAGCAGCGATACCACCTGACCGATCAACTCTGCGGCCGCCCGCAGTTCGAATCCCGCCCAGCGCGGCTTGGTGTGATGGCACACCAGCATGCCCCAGAGATTCGGCCCATGCGCGAGTCCGACCGTCAGACTCGCCGCGGTATTCATGTTGCGCATGTATTCGCAGTGGATGGGCGAGGCGCTACGCAGAGCGCTGTGCGTGAGGTCGAGCGGTGTGCCGTCATCCAGCGTTGGATCGGCGCACAGCGGCACCGGGGTGTAGCTGGAATTGGCGATCGCGCCAACGCGCTGGCGCAGGTATAGGCGCCGGGCCTGCGGTGGGATGTCGGACGCCGGATAGTGCTGCCCTAAATAGGCTTTGAGCGACGCCTCGCGGGCCTCGGCGATCACTTCACCGTGCCCGTCCTCGTAAAAACGGTACGCCATGACCCGGTCGTAGCCGCTGATCGCCTTCAATCCGTGAACCGCGAGCTCGCAGAGTTCGACCACGCTGGCCGCATGCTCAAACGTCCTCACTGTCGACCTTGCCATGAACATTGGACCGCTCAGCAAAGGCTCAAGCTGTAGCGGCTCGATGTCGACGCAGATGTGGCGGCCACTCCGGTGAGCTCGCAGGTACAGAACTCTGCCGTCCGGCAGGGACAGGGAATGCGGGTATTCCGGTGTTACCCCGCCGCTCTTCCCGGCACCGAGCATTGCCCGGCAGGCGGCTTCGCCAATGGCGTTTTCCAGCGCTCGCCCCAGCACCGCTTCGACAGGAGGGCCCAGAATCGCCGCGAGGTTAGCGCTCGCATGGGTCACGAGCAGTCCGTCCGCCAGCGCCGCGAGCAATGCGCCCTGTGGCTGGATCGCGCCGGGAATATGGATCGGTTCGCTGTCGCAGTGCGACATATCCAGCGTCTGGTAGGCGCCTTTTGGAGACGATTGCACTTGGAGGTTCATGAGCGGCGAACAGTACTCCTCGCATCAATCCCGAGCGATATCGGACCTTAGTGGCTGTGCCGAGGCACGCCGAAGGTTTGCGCCAGACGCTGGTATTTGACCGCCGGCTCGAGCACCGCGCCGGTTTGCAGTTGTCCGACGGTGTCGCGTTGCAGCTCCTGCCAGGGCGTCTGGCTCGCTGGATAAGGGTAGCCGCCAGCCGCCTGCAGTGCCTGCCGGCGCCGCGCCAACTCTTCCTCCGGCACCAGCATATCCGCCGTGCCACGACGCAAATCGATGCGAATGCGATCGCCGGTCTTGAGCAACGCCAGTCCACCACCCGCGGCCGCCTCGGGCGAGGCGTTCAGGATGGACGGCGAGCCCGAGGTACCCGACTGTCGGCCATCGCCGATGCAGGGCAGTTCGCTGATACCGGCCTCGATCAAGGCCGCCGGCGGCTGCATGTTGACCACTTCCGCAGCGCCCGGATAGCCGATCGGGCCGGCGCCTCGGATCACCAGCAGCGTGTGCGCATCGATTGCCAGCGCCGGATCATCGATGCGGGCGTGATAATCCTCCGGTCCATCGAATACCACGGCACGGCCTTCGAAGGCGTCCGGATCGGCGGGGTTGGACAGATAGCGTGCGCGGAAGTCGTTCGATATGACACTGGTCTTGAGGATCGCCGAGTCGAACAGATTGCCGCGCAGCACACGGAAACCAGCGCTGACCATCAGGGGCGTCTCGAAACGACGGATGACGAGTTCGTCACTGATGTGCGCCTCGCGGCAGTTGTCGCCGATCGAGCGACCGTTAACCGTCAGCGCGTGATCGAAGATCAGCCCGTGCCGCATCAGCTCGCCGATGACCGCCGGCACGCCGCCGGCGCGATAGTAATCCTCTCCCAGATACTCGCCAGCCGGCTGCAGATTCACCAGCAGCGGTATGTCGTGACCAAAGGCCTGCCAGTCGTCGATCGACAGTTCGACGCCGATGTGACGCGCGAGTGCATTGATGTGAACCGGCGCGTTGGTCGACCCGCCGATCGCCGAGTTCACGCGGATGGCGTTGAGAAAAGCCTCGCGCGTCAGAATATCCGACGGCTTGCGGTCGGCTGCCACCATCTCGACGATCTGCTTACCGGTCAGGTAAGCGCACTCCTGCCGATCGCGGTACGGCGCCGGAATAGCCGCCGATCCCGGCAACGACATACCGAGCGCCTCGGCCAGCGAGTTCATGGTCGTCGCCGTGCCCATGGTGTTGCAGAAGCCTGTCGAGGGCGTCGAGGCCGTCACCATGCGCATGAAGCCACCGCGATCGATGTCACCGGTGGCCAGCAGCTGGCGTGCCTTCCAGACGATCGTCCCTGAGCCGACGCGCTGACCCTGGTACCAGCCGTTGAGCATCGGTCCCACCGACAGCGCGATCGCAGGAATATTCACGGTGGCCGCGGCCATCAGGCACGCAGGCACGGTCTTGTCGCAACCGATGGTGAGCACCACGCCGTCCAGCGGATAGCCGAACAGCACTTCGACCAGCCCCAGATAGGCGAGGTTGCGATCAAGGCCTGCCGTCGGCCGCTTGCCGGACTCCTGGATGGGATGCACCGGAAACTCGATCGGAATGCCACCGGCCTCGCGAATGCCGTCCTTGACGCGTTCAGCGAGAACCAGGTGATGCCTGTTGCAGGGAGCCAGGTCGCTGCCGGTCTGCGCAATGCCGATGATCGGGCGATTGGATTGCAGTTCCTCTATCGACAGACCGAAATTGGTATAGCGCTCCAGATACAGCGCACACATGTCCGGGTGCGCCGGATCATCGAACCAGCTGCGCGAGCGCAGTTTCATCCCAGCTGCCGCGTCACCACGGTCTCCTCCCGTCTTACAACCAGATCCACCACAACGATCGTAAACCATAAGTTTGCATGGGTGTGCGCAAGGCCATCCAACCATGGCACTTGTCCGTCCCGGGGCGCATCATCAACGGTGCCTTCAGCCGCTCCGGGATACGTACCAATCCTGATGAGCGGGTGTGCACGACAAGTTACAGTGTCCATGACTGCCCTGCACCGCGGGTTGTAAGTCTTACCTGCCGGAGTCGGCAGGCGCGGCGCTCCAGGAGAATTGCGATGGCATCGATACACCGTATTCTCGTCGCCGTCAGGGCGCTCGATGTGAACTCGCTGCCGGCAGTGCTCAAGGCCGGGCAGATTGCGCGAGCCTGTCGGGCACAGCTGGAAATCTATCATTGCCTGGATGCGCCGCTGTTCGCCGACTTGCCGACACTTGGGGCGCACAGCCTGCGCGATGCCGAGCGCAACCTGCACCAGCATGCGCTGCAGCAGTTGCAGGCGCTTGCCGACCGCGCGCGACTGCACGACGTCAAGGTAACAGTACGCGCCGAGTGGGATTTCCCTGCGTTCGAGGCGATTGTGCGCCGGTCGGTGCGCATCAAGGCGGATCTCGTCATCGCCTCGGTCCATGCGGGATCGCACCGGCTGCCGTCGCTGATGCGCCTGACCGACTGGGAACTGGTGCGATTGAGCCCGATACCGTTGCTGCTCATCAAGGACCCTCGCCCCTACCGGCGCCCGGCAGTGCTCGCCGCGCTCGACCCCACCCATGCCTTCGCCAAGCCATTGAAGCTCGATGAGCAGATCCTGCAGCTTGCAAGTGCAGTCGGCCGAAAACTGCAGGGCAGCCTGCATGCCGTGCATGCCTATACCCGGGTGCCCGGGGACAGCTTTCCTGCAGAGGCGATCACCCCCTCCATTGTAAATAAGATAGAGCGGGACGCGCAGCGCGCCGCGAGAGCGGCCTTCGATCGCGTTCTGAAATCTTCGCGCATCACCCCGGCCCACCGTTACCTGATCGCCCGCGATCCGGTCAACGCGATCGCCGAGGCGGCTCGCCGCAGCCACAGCGCCATCGTGGTGATGGGCGCCATATCGCGCTCCGGCATCAAGCGCTGGCTGATCGGCAACACCGCCGAGCGCATCCTGGATGACCTGCGCTGCGACGTGTTGATCGTCAAAGCATCCACGTTCCGCAACCGTGTGCCACGAGCCAGCCGCGGGGTACACCTGTTGACCGCGCCGATGCCCGGCGCATTCGGCTACTACTGAGCCGCTGCTTTCTACTGATCGTGTGATCGTGCTGCCAGGACTGCCAATCAATGCCGGATTAGGTCAGCCCATGAGCCTATGGTTCCCGGACCTCAGGTCCATCGGTATCCAAGTTGGCGATAATGACTACTGCTTTACGCGTCGCCTCTTACTCACCGTTGTACCGCGCACTCGCGCTCGCCGCGATGTGTGTTTCTCTCACCGCCTGCAACGGCTCCACGTCCACTACTGCGAGCATTTATAGTCTCGGCGGCACGATAAGCGGCCTTACGGGAACCGGGCTCGTGCTCGCCAGCAGTGGCGCTACACTGTCAGTAAGCGCGGGTGCACGCACCTTCGCATTTTCCACGAAGTTCGCAACTGCCACGCCATACGCCGTGACTGTGCAGGACACCCCAGCCGGTCTTACCTGCAGCGTAGCTGCCGGCACTGGTACATTCGCAGCGGCGAGCGTCACTGATGTGGCGGTCACCTGCTCGGAGAAAGCCTATGCCATCAGCGGCACCGTCCAGGGCTTGAATGGGTCGGGCCTGGTATTGGCCAACGGCGCGGACAGCGTGTCGGTGTCTTCGGGATCAAGCACCTTTACCCTGTCGACGCCGGTTGCCTACGGCGGCAGCTACGCCATCACGGTAGCGACGCAGCCGCAGGGTGTGTCCTGTTCCATACAGAATGGCACGGGTACCATGGGCGCCGCGGCCGTGATCAACGTGGCGGTGACCTGCTCGGATCAATCCTACGCGCTCGGTGGCACCGTCAGCGGTCTGACGGTTGCCGGACTGGTGCTGGCAAATGGCCATGACACCGTGCAGGTGCTGGCCCATGCGTACACCTTCATGCTTCCAGCGGCCGTCCCCTTTTCCAGCCACTACTCGGTAACCGTGGCGACCCAACCGACCGGCCTGACCTGCGTTGTGAGCAATGGCTCCGGCCCGATGCCTGCGAGCAATGTGACCAACGTGGCAGTGACGTGTGCGACCACGACATACACCCTCGGTGGGGTTGTCATCGCGGGCACATTGACCGCGAGCGGCCTGGTCCTGGCCAACGGAACCGACAAGCTGGCGGTCGCGGCCAACGCCAGCGTCTTTTCGATGCCGACAGGAGTGGCTGGCGGCGCTTCTTTCTCCGTGACCGTCGCGGCGCAACCTGCCGGGCTGTTGTGCACCGTGACCGACGGTATGGGAACGATGCCCTCTGCAGCTTTTAACAGCGTACAAGTAACCTGCACGGCGCGCGCATGGGCCTGGGAAGCCGGATCCAACAGTGTCCAGACTGCGGCGGGCTCATACGGCACGCGCGGAGTCGCCGCCGCTGGCAATGCGCCGCGCCAGCGCGACAGCGAGATGAATTGGACCGATCAGAGCGGCCGTCTGTGGTTGTTCGGCGGATCGGACCAGGCACTTTCGCACGGTGACCTCGACGATCTGTGGATGTATGACCCTGCGACGGGGCTGTGGACCTGGGTAAACGGCTCCAGCTCGGGTGGCGATTCGGGTAGCTACGGCAGCAAGGGGGTCGCCGCTGCGGGTAACACCCCCCCCTCACGGCACTCGGGAGTGACATGGATCGATTCCTCGGGGCACCTCTGGCTGTTCGGTGGTTTCAATGACACCAACCTCACAGGCTCTCTCAACGATCTGTGGACGTACGATATCGGCACCAATGAGTGGACCTGGGTGGGCGGCGTGGCCGTGGCCAATGACCCTGGCTCG
>Ga0181537_10003384_pt1 | contig 13653 bp, 12 predicted proteins | sample PEATcosm2014_Bin_39_FD_119765 | JGI IMG/M metagenome (GOLD analysis project Ga0181537, IMG submission 119765) | Peatland microbial communities from MTU Mesocosm Facility, Houghton, MI, USA - PEATcosm2014_Bin23_10_metaG | ecosystem: Environmental > Terrestrial > Soil > Wetlands > Peat | place...
GAAACAAGAAACGTGAAACTAGAAACTAGAAACTGAACTCCCCCTACTTCCACCAGTGCCCCCGCAACGCCACCGCAACGCTGATCAGCACCGCGGTCCCGGCATTGACGAACCGCTCAATCACGGTTCGCCGCACATCGTTCCGCTCCAGTTCGACGATCCTGCCCTCCGCGATCGTCATTCGTCCCGGCTGCCCGTTGCCCACCAGCATTTCCACCTTGGCTTCCACTCGACTCAGCTTTTCCAGTACGTCGTTCTGAAATTCCCGATCAATCACCCGCAATGCTGCCAGCTCCTTGTCGCCCACCTCACACCTCCCACCGGTTTCTCCATCGCAAAGAGCTATTTGTCCACAGCAATCTTCTTGCTCGCAACGAAGTGCGCCTCAATCATTGCCTTGATTTCCGCCTGACCATCTCGCAGTTCTCCCAGTTGAACCTCCATCCGTATCCGGCCTTCCGTGTTGGCCGCCGAAATCTGTTCCAGACGCACCACCCGCGCCTTGGTCGTCTCGATCTCACTGTCTTGTCGGGCCGTGTTGCGCGCTTCTCCAACGACATAACCCGCAACGGAAAGCGCAATCGCTCCCAGCGCGATCAGCGTCCGGCTGTCGAACTTCAGCAGCCGCTGCTCCTTCACGGCTTCCAGCTTGCTGTCCCAGGATTCCTCCAGGGATTCCGTCAGACTCTGCATCTCGGCTAACTTGTCGAGCACTTCCAGCTGAAAATCTTTTGCTGTGTACTGCCCCATCGGTGCCGACCTTTCCACGATGCCCCGGCGTCGCTGCCTGCTCAGCCATGTGTCTTCGCTCATAGGGGATAGTCCACATGCAGCGCGGCTGCATACCGCGAATACCGCGGCGGCGACGAGTTGTCATACAGCCGCAGAAAATAATTCTGCGATCGCTGCCAGCGCGCCAGGCTGAAAGTCTCCGTGCTGAACCGTCCCAGAAGATTGCGGTCGTTCTCCACTCCCCAGCCATAGTCATGCAACCGGACTTCCGAGTTGTAGATTTTTATATCCCCCGGCCCCGGCGCGCTCTCATCCACATAAAACCCCAGCGGCTGCGTCCCCTGCGGAATCAGCGAGTCCACTTCCATGTTCGCGAACACCAGGTGGTCGCTCGTTCCCTGTACGTACACTCCGTAATCGTCAAACCAGTTCACCAGAATGTGCTGGAAGCTCAACCACGCCTTCCCATTCACGTTGATCACCGGAACATCGCTCAGCGCCATCGGCACAATCGGCGCGTTGTAATAAGTCCCAGGAGCCCCCACGGAATAAACGTAGACATACCCATTCGCCAGATAAAAATCCCACTGCGCCGTCAGGTTTGACGAAACCGCCGCCACCTTCTGCCCCCACACCGAACCAAACAAACAGAAATTCACCGTCGAATACGTGGAAGGCACCGGAGCCTTCCACGCATTCCCCGTCACGTTCACCCACGCCGACGCCGGCACCGCGTAGTATCCCGTCAAATTCGGCGGCGCTCCCGTCCCATACGCGTCAAACGAAATCGGATTTCCCGCAGTCCCCGACGACGGCGGCACCAGGCTCTCATTCCAAACATCTCCCCGCCGCAGCAGAATCCAATCCCCCGGCTGAAACGTCCGCCCGTTCACATGCCCAATCGTCTGCCACGGCGTCGCCGTCGACGTCCCGTTGTTCGCGTCGTTCCCCAGGCTCGAGCTCACGTAGTAAGTCGTCCCCCACGTCACTCCCGTAAGGCCAAACATCATCAAGATGAAGATCGTCCTCATAACCCTCTGCGTCCTCTGTGGTTAACTTTTGATCCGCAAAAAATGGGGTGCCCCATTTCTCGCGTCTTTTGCGAGAAGTGGGAATTCCGACTGCGAGAAGTGGGGATTTTGTCCCCCAATCCGTCAAGCCGGCACTCAACTCCCAAAGCACTCCTCTAAGCCGGACATTGCGACAACCGGCAAATCTCGCCGAGCCTGCACCGCAGCGCTTCCAGTTCCTCGTCATTACGTTCGCAACGCACCCGCTCCCACGCCATGCCGAGAACTTCGGCGATGACTACCTCGCCCTCTCGCCGCGTAAGTTCGACCGACACACTGCGTCCGCGCGCCAGGCTGACAAAGACCGAAGCCCTCGTAGCCCGATGCGTCTTCACCGGGTTGTCTCCTTCCGCATAGCTGTCCGCATCTCCCCGCGTGCACGCCTCAATCGTCAGAATCGCCCGCCCATCACCGCCTGCCCGCCGCGCCATTTCGTCCAGTTCCTTCGCGATATCCATTCACTGCCTCGTTTCTTCGCATCAACACAAAATCGTCCGCATAAAAAAAGGCCACCGGCTCCAGCCGATGGCCCAACTCCAGCAAGCTCCACTCTCACCGCGCGCGGGTGCCCGACCCTTGTCGCGCTTTTGCGACAGGGTGGGGACCTTGACTTTCCGTCACATTTGTTCCGCCCGCCTCAGTTCTGCATCTGATAAGTCACAATTGCCACCACGTTCGCCGCCGTCTGCGTACATCCCGCCTCCCCCGTAGTCGTCTTCACCCGCAGCGCGTGTCCCGACGCCACGTTCGTACTCCCCGTCACCTGAGTAAAGAAGTTGTTCCCATTGGTCAGCGCAATCGAGAAGCTGCCCACTTCCGCGTTCGCCGTCCCATCCCACACCTGCACCACCGCCGACGTGGTGCAGCCCGTCGGATCCGTTCCCGCCGAAACATCGAGCCCCGTCACCGTGATCGCCGCCGGCAAAGTCCAGGTGCAGAACTGCTCCACCGTTCCCACCGTCGCCACCGGACAGCTATACGTCAAGTACTGCTCGCCTCGCACATACGCCGTCGTCGCCACCTTCGTGCTGTTGTCTCCCGCCGAAACCGTCGTCGCCACGCTCCCGCTCGGCAATGTCAGCGCGTGCCCGAACGTATAACCGCTCGAAGTATTCGTTGTCCCATCCGGTTCGGTCACTGTCCCCGTGAACGTCGGCGAAGCCAGCGGCGCAGCTCCCGTAATCTGGGCCACTGCATAATCGCCGCTCGCCGCCGCCACCGCGCCCGTCCGTCCAAACACCGAACTCACCGCGCTCGGCCCCGCGGTCGATCCCGGCATATCGAAGAACATCTGCGCCGTCGTTCCTCCCGCCGTCGCCTGCAACACTCGCCCCAGAACCTGCGACCCGCTGGGCAGCGTCGCCCCGGCATCATGGCACAACGGATACGCCCCCCCATTCGCCGTCGTCGAAGGCACCACGTAATCGCCCACTACCGTCGCCGTCGCATCAAAGCTGCAGAACGCCGACCCCGTCCTCACCAGCGTCACCGTGGTCGCGCTCGTCCCCGGGGCAAGCGGAGCAATCACCACCCCAATCACGCCGGCAGTCGCCGCGCTGGTCGGCTTCATCGCGCATCCCGCCGTCGTCAGCACCGCCAATCCGTTCAGTACAGTGCCGTTGGTGGTGTCGTTACACAATTCGTAACTGTTGTTGGCAAACTTTCCCAGCTCGAATCCGCTGTTGCTCGCCGTGCTCCCCGCCGCATAAATCGTCGCCGGCCGTAACGCCACTCCCGTCGAAGCATTGAACGTCCCAATGTTGTAAGCCTCATCCGCCCACGGCTTCAGATTGCTGCTCGCGTCCACCACCCACTTCAAGCTGCTGTTCACCCAGAACCCCAGCCCCGGCGCTGCCCCGGACGTCGAATTCTCGCTTCGCAGCACCGCATACCCACTGGCCGGGTCATATCCCATGGAAGTCCTTTGCCACGACGACGGACTCGCATAGCTCGAATACACATGCAGGTTCTGCGGATTCGCCGTCGTCTCTCCCACCACAAACTGCCCTACATCGTATCCATCTTCCTGCGTCAGGTTCGTGAAGTATGAACTCGTTGCCGTCGTCGCCACTTTCAGCGGAGTTCCGCCCAGCAGCGAATTCGAAACATAAACGTTCCCATCATTCGAGATTCCCACCGCCGACATTCCCGCGCCCGCGGCCGCCATCGCCGTCCCCGGAATCGGCGAACTCACCATCCACGGTCCCGCCACATTCAGTTGCCCGTTCACGGTCAGGTTCCCGCTGAACGTTCCCGCCGTCGCCGCAATCCCTCCGCTGCCCGCATAGTTCAGCATCGTCCCGTTATCTGTCAGTGTGCTGTCCCCGCTCACCGCCGCGCCGCTCGCCGAGTACATCGCCACCTGCGCCGCCGCGCCGCTGTTCACCGTCCCCGCTCCTCCGCCGGCCACGCATCCTGTCGCATTTCCATTCGCCAGAATTCCCGTCGGCGCCTGGCCTGCCGGACAAAGTGTCGGCGTCCCTGCCAGCGCCGTCGCCGTCGCCGCGTTGCCCGTCGTGCTCTGGTTAAATGTCGGCCAGTTCATTCCCGTTCCAAAAGATTTGTTGCTCAAAGTCTGCGTATCGCTGATTCCCACCAGCGCCGATGCGGGCGCGGCCAGCGAGCTCCCCCACCCGCTGCCGCTCGACAGCGCGACCCCCGCGCCCGGATAAACCATGCTTCCCCCGCCGCCGCTGCCCGTTCCGCAAGCCGACCCCGTCCCACTCACCACCCCCGTCGTACTTACCTGCAGGCACTGCGCCGCTCCCGTGATCCCAGCGAACGTTAGCCCGGAGTTGAACGTGACCGGCGTATTAAATGTCGCGGCGCTCGGCGAAATTCCAAACTTCCACGTCGTCCCGCTCGTTCCCGCGTCGTTCACATAAAAGAAGTGCCCACCCGGCGCCCCATAGGTCTGGTCCTGCGCTCCCACCACGCTGTTACTGTCCGTGCCGATGAAGCTGTCCTTCGCGCTTCCCGCCCGCACATACCCCGGTGTCGCAAACGTCTGCTGCGGCAAACCATCCAGCGTCGTGATGATCTGCCGCGGCGACACGCCTGCCGCCGGTCCCGCGTTGAAGTTCAGCGCTCCCGTAATTCCCGTGGGCATAAACGTTGCCGCCGCGATCTGCATCACGTTCGCCCCCACGTTCGGATTGTTGTTCCCCACCGAATCTCCCGCCGGACAAACCATCCACAAGGGTGCGTAGTAATAAGGCTGCCCCAGTTTTGGGCAGCGCTTCGCAAACACTGACGGCAAATAAGATCCCACCGCGAACAGCGGCGCTTGGGCGGCTTCGTCCATGTACATCGTTGATCCCCTGCCCAGAACCACGGATGCGGGCCAGAACCAGAACGACGGCACCCAGGTATTCGGCGCAACCGTGTAAGCCGTCTGCGTCCCCTGAGTGTCCGTTACCGTGCAAATGCCCGCCGTGGTGCACGTCGGCGTAATTCCCGTGAACAGCGAAAAGGCGCTGCCGGTATAGGGCGCCGTCACCGCGCCAGCTCCGATCGTCACAATCACGTCCCAAGTTCTCGTCCCCGCTCCCGCCAGTTCCAGGTTCGGCCAGTACAGCGGAATGCTCGTCCCACTGCTCGCCGGCTGCGCCGTTCCAATAAATAGAAGCGGAGACACTCCCAGGTTCGAGTCGTGGACCACCACAAAGTAATTTCGCTGCGTCGTCGAAGTTCCCCCGCTCGCAAATGAGGGCGCGCCCCCGCCCAGCGGAGCGTTGCCCTGCATCGTGAATTGACTGTTGGTGTTCGAGATGAATCCCGCTTCCGCCCCATACGTTCCCGCCGTATAGAAGGGATTAGTGCAGCTTCCCGTCTCGTAGTAAACGTTGTCCACTTCCCACGGGTTTAAGCCGTTCCCGTAGAAAATCGAGTACTGGCCTGTCCCCTGGATCACGCTGTCCTTCACGTCCATGGTGTTTCCCGCCAGGTTGCGAATGCCGTTCCCGCCGCACTGCATGCTGGCTTCCACATGGTGAATGTAAGGAACCGCCGCCGCTCCCTGATCGCCCCGGATGTAAATCAAGTTCCCGCAGAAATTCGCGTCGCAGCGAAACGCCGCTCCACTGCCCTGGTTCGTCATCCCCTCAATCTGAAAGTGCTGGTCGTTTCCCACCACCACGCCTTGATGGAACAACCCTCCGCCCACTCCGCCGTTAAATTTAATGTTCTCCAGCCGCACCCCATTGGTCTCCGACTCGATGCCCGCGTTCTCAATCGCCACCCACCCAAACCCAGCCGACGCCGCAAACGTTGTGGTCGTGCCAATCTGATATTGAAACTGCGTTGCGCTCAACCCCGTGGACAACACCTGCACCCGCGCTTCCTGCGTCCCCGCCGGAGCCGTGTAATACAAAATCACCCAGTCACCGGCTACCAGATTGTGATTGCTCGAGGTAGTCGCCGTGTAGACTCCCGAATTCGCTGACACTGACGCGATATGCGCGCCCGTCACGTTCACCGACGACTGCAGCTCCAGGCCCTTCACCACCGAATACGTTCCCAGCGTCCCCGTATAGTTCCCCACCATCAGGCACACTGACCGCGTGTAGCAGTTCCAGTACGCTCCATCGCCATTCAGCACGCCCTTGGTGGTCTTGAAGAAGACCGGCCAGTAGATGTTGTAATTGGCTGAGTTGGCGCCGCCAGTCGTGGGAACATCCTGAATCACCGCATGGGTTTGTCCGCTCCCCGCCGCCACGTTGATCGCTTCCTGGTTCCCTCCGCTCGCCGAGCCCACCGTAAATCCCGCCGCATGATTGTTCGCCGGCGTAAACACGATCGTCCCGCTGCTCGCGCCTGACGTACAACTGCCTCCCGTCACCGCCACCGCTTCCGGGGTTCCCGCACCTGAAATGAAGACTCCGTATTGCGCGCTCGCAGTGTTCGACGTGTCAATCCCTGCCGGACACGGCGTCAGCGTGATCGTCGCCTGCGTTCCCGCCACCAATGCCCCCGAAATGCACCCTGCAGCGCAGGTCTCCGTCGGAGATCCCGCTTGCGGCCAGTTGTAACTGGCCACCACATAAGTAATGCCCGCCAGATTGTTGGTCGAGAACTGCGTGCCCACCGCCTGCGTAATATTCTGGCTCACCCCCGCCACCGGATTCGTGGAAACATTTCCCGTCCCGCTTCCGCTGCCGCACCCGCCCCACGTTCCGTTTCCCAGCAGGCAAGTGGTTCCATTCGCCGTACCCGTCCCCAATTCGCTCGCCGGCACCAGTCCTGAAATCAAGCCCGCCGTCGTGCTCAGTCCCAGGTCCACATACTGTTTCGTCGCCGCCTGCAGGGGTGCTGCAGGATTCGACGGCAGCGTAATCGGCCCCGTCATGGTTCCTCCCGCGGTGGAGAGAAAATTTCCTGCTCCCACGTTTGACACCGACGTATCCACATAGCCCTTGCTCGCGACGTCCCCCGCATTCACTGGCGTAGGCACATTCGGCGAAACGCTATAAGACTTCGTCCCCGTAATCGTCTCCGATCCCGTCAGATGGACCACCGCATTGTTGTTCGCCTTCGCCGCCAGCTGAGTATTCACGTACTGCATCGAAACCGGCTGCGCCGCCACTCCCGCTCCCGGCGTCGTCACCACTCCCGCAATGTTCACCGGCGAAGTCGTAGGCACAATCCAGTATTCGGTCTTCACTTCACCCGGCCCGATCTGGTAGACCACGGTGTAATACATCCCCGCCGGAGTCGCTCCCGCATTCGGCACCAGCGCCACGCTGAGCGCGCCATTCGCGCCCAGCGTCACGTTCGTCGCGCCGCCCGCGACTGGCGCGCCGCTCGCCGTCACAAACGGAGGCCACGTGATGATCAACGTTCCCGACGCCGTCGTCCCATCCGCCAGGTACACGGTGTCCGCAACCGTGGTGGTCGCGGGCCCGCTTTGAGGAGCCGGTGCCGCTCCGAAAGCCGAAACCCGGAAGCCGTACGCCATCATCACCACCGCCAGCAACCCACAAAAATGCCGCCCCATTGGGCGACGGCCCGTGTCAAACATCGTCTCCTCCATCCAACTCCGTGGTGTATGTGGGGCGGACACTCTTGTCCGCCAGTGTGGGGCGGGCACTCTTGCCCGCCAACCGCCCCACCCTCATCCCGCCGCCAAAAAGCGATGGGAGCCCAGTCGGGCTCCCATTTTCTCCAACTCCTGCCTTCACTCTCAACCCGCCGTGCCAGAAACTATGTCACCACCAAACTCTGCCATCTAAAAAAATCTTGTCATCCCGACCGACGCACTCTTCCTGGAAAGGAAGAGCAAGTGAAGTGGAGGGATCTGCTGTTCTCTCCCCCCAAAAAGCCCTACGCCCCCAGAAACTCCCGCACGCTCTGCACATACACATCCGCAAAATCCGCCACCGGACGCTGATCTTCAATCAACTGCATCGCCTCGTCCACGCTCATGTCGCCGGTCGAGCATAAAACCGCCAGCGCCATCATCGGCGCCCGGTGCACTCCCGCCGCGCAATGGATAAACACTTTCGCGTCCGGTTGCTCGAGCGCCGCCCGCGCAAATTCCACGCCGTTGTGAAACAGCGACCGCGGCTTGGGTTCAAAATCGTCATCCGTCGGATTCCACAGCACTTCAATGTCGTGCGCAACTGCCAGTTCCGTGTCATCGAACTCAATCTGCATGTCGATGATGTGCGTAATCCCCGCGTCCGCCACTTTCGCCATATTGTCCGCGTGCCAAATCCCGCCCCCGACCGCAATCCGCTCGGTCCGCGCGTCTCCCGGAAGCTTCAGCCATGTGATGTCCATCCCCGTGCCGGTGAGTCTCCTTAGAATTCCAATTCTACGGTATCCCCAACCACGTCCGCGGGTGCCCCACCCTTGTCGCGCATTATGCGACAGGGTGGGGATTTTGACGTCCGCCGGTTTTTCCTCACACCGTCACAGCATCCTTGCTCCCCTCACTCGCCTCAGCGTCCGCACTGGGATCCTTTTCTTCGTCCTCATCCCCGTCCACTGCCTCAGCTTTCTTCTCTGCCGTCGCCGTCTTCACCGGTGCGTCCTCTTCGTCCCGTGCAATCGGCTCGTCCGGCATGTCCAAACGGCGCATCAAAGTTTTCGCCAGGCATTCTTCATCCGCGCTGGCCTGGCTTCCGTCGGTCGCCTCGGGAAAAATCTTCGCCACTTCGAAAAGATACTTCACCGTGGCCAGTTGTCCCTTCTTGCCCTCGTCGATCACCGCCTGGGCCATGAGTGTGGCCTGCTCGTCCACCATCTGCGCAATGTCTTTCCGCACATCAGCGGGATTCAGCTCTTTCTTGCCCTTCCCTGAGCTTTTCTTCTTCGCCGCTGTGGTCGCCGCCGTCCTGCTCTTCGTCCTGGCTTTTGCCTTTTTCTTTGTCATTCCCCGCACTCGGATTCCTGGATTTTGCAAAGCTGCCCAAAAAACAGAGGGCGCGCCCGAAAGGCGCGCCCTCAACCAGAGAGTTTTTCGTTTCTCACTCTCTATATTCAGAATATCAAATCGCAGGGGGTAAAGTGGACATTTTTCAAAATTTATATTCCTCATCATCACAATCACTTGCGAAGATTTGGTCGCTTTCACCCCCTTGACAAGAATTTTTGTCATTCGACTCGCTCCGCTTCATCAATCCCACCTCCATCAGAATCTCACTCAACAGGTCCAGCACCACCGGAGTGTAGCGCCGCACCGTTTTCTCGTTGCAGTGCAACAGTTTCGCGGTGGCCCACCGGTCATGTTCCTGCAGAATGTGCCGCGCAATCAGCTGCTGCGAGAAATCATCCAGCCGGTCCAGGCACTTTTCCATGTCGTGCACGAAGATCACGCGATCCTCAAACGTGACCACCGTGTACGCCGTCACCTTCGCCCGAAAGAACTCTGACCCCAGCAGCGAAGGCAGCCGTCCCGCCTCAATCGAGTAGCGCAGGTAACGGCGCAGCATGGCCACCGTCCGCCCGCGGTAGATTCTCCGCTCCCGCTCGCGTTGTTCCTCCTGCTCAATCTGCGCCGCACCGGTTGGCCCATTCTCCGCGACGTTTGCCGGAAGCGGGGATGGCGCGGGAAACTGGTGTGCGGAGAGATGGGTAGCCAGATCTGCGGAGAAAGATGCGGGCGGCTCCGCCGGCAGACGTACCGGGTGGCTTTCCGATTGTCGTTTCTCCTCCAGCTCGCGAATCCGATCCCGCGCTCGCCGCGGCGAGCCCGCACTTCCCGGCAGCGGCGGCTCCGCCTCGGCGGCGATCCATGCAATCACGTTGCTCATGCCGCACCTCCCGCCGCTTCAAAGTCGTTGGTGTCATCCCGGTCGATTTCGCATCGGTAGTCTTCCACCGCCGTATGGGGGCGAACCGGAAGCGTGAGCCTGCCCGGATTCTTTTTCGGCGCCGGCAAGTCGGCTACTTTCGTCTGACAGCGATAGCAGTAAACGGTACCTGCGCCGCGCTCCCGCACCCACAATCCTCCGCAGTGCTCGCAATATTTCAGCTCCACTCCGACTTGGCTGTTTTCCTTGCCCTTCGACTCACTTCTCATAACTCCTCCAATGATTTGCTTCCAAAAAATCTGTTTTGGTCCCTTCGCTGCCGCTGCTTCGATCGCGCACTCCCAGCCAGCCGCCGTTCTCCCCCACAAGACAAAGAGCCCCGCGTCAATTCCCGCGAAATGTGCGGGAACCCGACGCAGGGCTCGTTTCTCTTACGACGACCTGCTTGCGCTATTTAGTTGTCAGGAGTTCTACGAAAAAACTACCATTGTCGCTTCATAACCGTTTGCAAGTCCGATCTACGAACTACCATTAGGAACTGGGTCGTCTGCTAATTTCGCGACCTCCGTTTTCTACAGTTTGCGCGCGCTTTCCTCGTCTCCCCGCCCATGCCGCTGGTGGAAGTATCCTTCCTCGTAGCCCGATTTGAGCACGCGTCCGTTCTGCATCACCACACTTACTTTTCCCGTAAAGCCCAGCGCCAGCAACAGGTGCTCCATGGAAGCCGACAGCACTTCGGCCGATTTCACCTTCCGGCGAAATTCCCCAAAGTTCTTTTCTTCGTTCGCTTGACCCTGGTTCGACTGGTGCTGGTTCGACGGATGCTGGTTCGATGGATCCGGGTGACTCGTCATTTGCTTTTTACCCTCGAGCAGAATCGCCTCTAGGATGCGGCGATCGTATAGCTGTGAATTTTCTCAGTCAAGGTTGGATACACCAACGCAAGCTGTGGAAATCTTCCACCCACAATTTCCGTTGTCATCCTGAGGCGGGCGTTTTTTGCCCGCCGAAGGATCTATGCAACTCGCCCGCAGCGCCCACGCCGGCAATTGCATAGATCCTTCGCTTCGCTCAGGATGGCAAGCCAGGGCTAGCGTTGTCATCCTGAGGCAGGTGCGCATTTCAGGATGACGTCAGCAAATTGAGCGCCGAAACGGCCTCGCATCCGATGCTCCCCCCACTTAGCGCGGAGTTATAACCCGGTGCTATACTCCGCTCCATGAAGTTCAAAATCCTGCAGGATCATCTCCGCAAAATCCTCTGGGATCGCATCGAAGCGGGCGAACTCACCGGTCTGCGGCTTGCCCAGCAGACCGGCTTCAAGCAGGCCCACATCTCGAACTTCCTCAACCGGAAGCGCGGCCTGAGTCTGGAAGGCATGGACAAGATGCTCTCGGTGCAGCATCTCTCCGTGCTCGATCTGATCGATCCCGCCGAGATCAACAAGCGCGCCTCCATCCTGCCCCCCAGCGGCGACGAATTCGAAAACGTGGTGCTCACCGATCCCTCCACCGCTGCCACCCAGCCGCTCATCGCCAGCATGAACGTGAAAGACATTCTCAAGTTCAAAAAGAGCTTCCTGCACAGGCTGAAAGCTGAAACCGAAGGCGACCGTTCCGGCTGGCAGCGCTTCGTGCTGATCAAGCTGGATGCCAAGGATGCTGTGGCCATGCATCCCCGGCTCCTGCCCGGAGCCACGCTCCTGATCGACCGCCATTACAACGCACTCAAGGCGTATCGCAAAGGCGAATTCAATATGTACGCTGTTCTGAAAAACGATACTTGCGCGGTGCGGTATGTCGAAGAGGCGGGAAATCAACTAATCTTGCGTCCCCACAATCAGGCCTCGCCGGTCGAAGTTATCAGCCTGGACGAAGGCAAAAGCGCCGCCGACTACCTGGTCGGCAGAATCTGCCACGTGGGATTGGAAGCGTAAGCCGGATCCTCGACGCGCAATGGTCTACTTTTTTGCCTTGGCCGACCCTTGCGCATTAGAGAACTGAGAATCGTAGGAGTAAATCACTTGATCGCGATAGATCACTTCCGTGGACCACCAGCCCAGGAAGGCAGCGAGAAAAAGAACGAAAGAAAGGGCAACCAGCGGTCCCCAGCGCCCGATCCAAAGGTATGGCGGGTCGCTTTGCTCTTTCCGGGCGGCCTCCGCTCCCTTCGCTTTGATTGGGCGGGGACGGCGCAGCGAAGGCGGCAGCGTAGGCCAGAGCGACAAACGCCTGAGCAACGAACGCAACGGCAACAGGCGGCGCCGCGGCAAACGCCACACCAGCAAACGCCACAACAACGGACGCCACAGCAGCCACGCCCCGGCGCCAGCCAGGAGCAACAAAGTGAACTCCAGGTACGGCGGATCGGGAGGAAACCTTAGACTCTCGGTAAGATGGTGACGCCAGGCGATCCCCGCCAGAGCCGTCAAAAGAATTGCGAACAAATTGGCGGACACCACGAACGTCCAGCGCGCTCTGCGCCGCGGTTTGCCGCCGGGGCCGGGTTTGCCGGGAGGGCCAGTCTCGTTCCGGAAGCGCGTTTTATCGGCAGGCCCGGGGCTGCTGGTAAGGACGGCTCCCCAGGCAAACAGGCAGAGCGAAAACGCGATCAGGCCGCTGAACGCCGCGCCCCGCAATACCATGATCTGGTCATGTAACTGGCGGAGGCGCGCCGAGTAGTCGCCCTTGTCCATCAAGGTGTTTTCCTGGAGACCGAAAACGTGCGCCATGATTTTCACCAGCCGGTCCGGGTTCTCCTTGTCTTTCGGTTTCGAGCAGTCCCCGGCGTTCGGCTTCTTGAACCACCCCGCCATGAATTGCCGGCAAACTGCTTCGTACCCTTTCAAAGCCCCCATTTCTCTGGCCATTGCAGAATCTGCTTCCTTAGGAACGTTCGGCACCAGACCTTGCCGGTAATCATCCGGCATTTCTCCGGGCCTTGCAGGATCTGATTCCTTAGGATCTTTGGTCGGCAGATTTAGCCTGCCATCGTCCCATATGTCTTTGGCCATTGCAGAATCGGCTCCCATAGGGTGGTCATCGCAATAGACATGGGCGCGGATGCGGTCCTCGGTAACCGGCCAGCGGAGCAGGCGGTCATAAGACTTTCCACAAAACTGGATGTAAATGTCATCGTCGTTGAAGAAATCCTGCGCAATGCGCGATACGGCCGAGCCCAACGTGTAGGTCATCGCGAACAAGAGAATTCCTGCCGGTATTTGCGCCTGGTGGTTGTTCACCCAGTCCAGAGCCTGCTTGATACGATTCTCGCCGTCGGAAAAGAACAGGTGAATGACGAGGTACACCCACGGGAGCGCGAGCGCTCCCACGATCGTGATATCGAATGCAATCGTGAGAGCGCCCATCGAGTCCCCTCCAATCCGGTCAGTCTTAGCTGATGCCCGCGATCACGCCCCAACAGGCGAAGGCGCTGTTCAAGGTCGTGCAGTACTGGTAGACGCCGTAAACCGCGCCAGCCAGGCTGCTGAGCGCTTTGACGGGGTTGGGTTGCGAACTCAGGTTCGGGTCGACGACTTGCGGCTCCGAGGCGTTGCGAACGGAAAGCCATTTCAGCTGCTTCGCGGCAGGCAGTTC
>Ga0181537_10003385_pt1 | contig 13653 bp, 13 predicted proteins | sample PEATcosm2014_Bin_39_FD_119765 | JGI IMG/M metagenome (GOLD analysis project Ga0181537, IMG submission 119765) | Peatland microbial communities from MTU Mesocosm Facility, Houghton, MI, USA - PEATcosm2014_Bin23_10_metaG | ecosystem: Environmental > Terrestrial > Soil > Wetlands > Peat | place...
GATATACACGATCTCAGCTGGTTTGCGGACGCTTAGAACGCCGTCACTGTGTGGCGTACGTTCCGATTCTAATAGAGAGGTTGGTGGGCAGTTGGGAACCCGACTGCTTGGGACAGAGCTGCGGTGCCGAGGCAAATGGCAATAGCCCTCATAAGATTCGCTATTTATTCGCTATCGTGAGGAAAAATCACTGTACCTAAAATGTACCCAATGGTTGGGACTGGTGCCTTTCTTGGCCTTTTGGCATGCATAAGAATCAATAAGTTGCGTATTGTCAACAGCGTTCAATAGTTCGATCCCGACTAGCTCCACCAAATCTTCTCAGGTACTTGCCGAATATTTTTAGCGCAACCAGACTCGTTCACTTCTGTGGTAGCGCAGTTCGGGATCGCGGGGCATCCCTCGGGCGCGCCGATTTCTTGCGCCGCTGCGGAGCGATCCGCTTGATTTGCAGGGTTGCTCAGTTGGCTTCGTGCGTGACGGCCCAACATATTTTGTGCAAAGAGGTGCACGGTCTGTTAGCATGAGCGCAATCAGGACTGATATCCCCTGCATTTTGAGGGGTTTGGTCGTCCGGCAATGGGCCCTTGAACTGCACTGCAAGAGCGTAGCGAAGTGTCTTTTTAGCGGGAGCCCGGGAGCTGGCCGCCGAAGGTAGGCAGAAGTTGCAGAGCGGATCTGAAGCAGAGAAATTAGTGAGAGTAATTCGTCGCCGCCGGACCAGACGCCATCGCCGGAATCGCGAGATTCGGCGGGTGCTGGCGGGGGTATTCTGTCTGGGTCTGGCGATCGGCTTCGCCTCGGTGGCCCTGCAGCATCTTAGTCCCTCGATTTTCCACGCGTCCCGCCTGACCGGGCCTGATGCTCAGGCCAGCGAAGCCAGCCAGGATATCCTGGCACTCACCCAGCAAGAATCGTTGCGCCAGATCGAAAGCCGCCCGGTCTATCCATATTCGGTCGTGCCCGGCGGAGTGCGGGATGTGAGTGAGTTGAAATGGGTGGCGGAACATGATCCGGTGGTCGCGGAGCACTACCGGGGATTCGATTACGATCACGCCCAGGTGGAAGTTTTGAAAGCCACGCTGACGGCTTACGTTTCGTACCGCATTGGCAGGAAAGTTTATTGGATGCGGAAGCCAGTGTCGCTCAAGAAGGGCGAGACCGTGATCACAGTGCACGGCAAGGTCAGGGCGCGGGCGCGCTGCGGGAATCGTGTGGAGGAAGTTCCGCAACAGGCGACGTCTACGTCAGAGCCGCCACCTTCAAAGTTTGAAGAGCCTACGCATCCGGCTACGGGGACGGCGATCGCGGGACCTCCGGTGGGTTTGCAGTCCTCATTGTTGAACCGGCCCGAGTTGCCGGGATTGGGACCGGCGCCGCCGCTGAGCTTGTATGATCCGTTCGTGAACGAGCCGTGGGTGCCGATCTCGCCGCCGCCCCTGCCCAGCGTTTGCGGGGTGGGAAAGAACAAGAACGGCAGCGTTATTACCACCACTGGCAAGAAGGGCAAGGGAAATCCCTGTGGCCCCGGGGGAGAAGTGCCGGAGCCTGGCACCTGGCTCTTGGTCGGGACGGGAATGGCAGTGATGCTGTGGAAGGCCCGCCATAGATTTGCGCGCAGCTAACCCGCCTCAATTTCTGCAAAGCATCCGCATCGCAAACGAGTCCTTAACGCGCTGAGACGCAGGCGTGCCGGGCGAACCCCTAGTTCTAATACCAACGTAAGCCCCTCCTGCAGCTATGACTGCTACAATCGCGCTAGAACCACTCCAGCTAGAACCGGTCGCCCGAGGCTGATTTACCTCGGCCTGCAGACGAACCGGAATAGACCGCCCAAGCGCAGGTGTTCATGCACAGTTGCTCGCGAACTTTTCCGCGAATCATCCCGCAAAGTCTGACCGGTCGGATCTTGCTGGCGGGATTGTGCGCGGCGCTGGGCGGGTCATGGTTGCGGGCACAGACTTCCGTACCGCAAGCCCAGGTTTCGCAGGCTTCGGTTGCGCAGGCTTCGGTGCGCAGCGTTAAGGTTCTTGGCAGCAAGGATTCGGTTGAAATTGAAGTGCAGGCCAGCGACCGGATCGTGCCTGAGACGCAAGTGCTGACCGGACCGGATCGTCTGGTGGTGGATTTTCCGAATGCAGTTCCCAGCAGCCAGCTGCGGAGCCAATCTGTCAATCGGGGTGAAGTGAAGGACTTGCGGGTCGGGCTGTTTCAGTCGAAGCCTCCGGTGACGCGCGTAGTGATCGATTTGAATTCCGCGCAGTCATATCAGATTTTTCCCTATGGCCGGACGGTGATTATAAAAGTCAGTGGCGGCGGAATGGACGCTGCTGGAAGCGTAAGCAATCTTCGATCGGCCGAGCTTCGCTCGGCCGATCGACGGTCGAACAATCTTCCTGCGGGAACGGTGACGCGTCCGGGCCTGGTGGTCGCCAACTACACGCGGGCGGAGCCGGTGAGGGTTGTGACTGCTGACCAACCGCTGCTCGATGTTACCTATCGCAATGGACTGCTGGGGATCAGGGCCAACAAGGCTACGCTGTCGGAAGTTTTGTTTGCGGTGCAGCAGCGGACGGGCGCTCAGGTTTCGATTGCGGCCGGAGCGGAGCAGGAAAAAGTGGTGGCTGATATTGAGCCGGGGCCCGCGCCGGAGGTTCTGGCGAGGCTGCTGAATGGGTCCAAGTTTAACTTTCTGATTCTGAGCGCGGTGAATGATCCGGCGCAGGTGGATCGCGTGATCCTGAGTGTGCGTCCCGAGGGCTTTATGGCGCCGCCACTGGCGCAGGTGCCTGAAAGGGCGCAGAACGCAATACAGAACAGTGTTCAGAATGCGGTTCAGAACGATGACCCCGAAGATCGTGACACCGCGGGTCCGCCGCCCGTGAACGGGGCGGTGGCTAGCCCAGTCCCGCCGGGGGCGCAGGGTGAAGGCAAGCCTGCTGGGGACGAAGGTAGTCCCAACCAATAAAGCTGGTCTGTTGAGAATCACTTAAAAGAAGAAACGCTTGCCACGGAGTGGGCGGGACGCCCCCTCGACAGCCGGCGGGACGCCGGCGCTACGCTTGCGCTTTACTGAGGCGTAATTAGGCGGATGGGCACGGGCGACGTCCCTCCCACCGGAGTAGAGCCGACCGGTGCGCCGTTACCGTTTCCGCAGCCTGCCACGTTCAGGACGGTTACGTTCACGTTGCCATATTGGTCGACGGCATTGATGAAGACCTGAAGGAAGCCTACGAAGGTAGCGTTGGTGGTGCTCGCTGAATTGATCTTGATGGAGTTGTGAGGCATGCCGTCGTCATAGATCGGCAGGGAAACAATGGAAGTGCTGCTGCTGATGGGTGTTCCAGCCAAAGTTGCACTCAGCGCATTGTGGCTGCCGGCGAGGATCTGGAAGGGAATTGGGGGGTTGGGCTTCGCGAAAGGATTGAAATAGTCCTGTCCGGTTGGCTCGCCGACATCGAATCGGTCCTGCTGATTGGTCAGGCAGAGCACGCCGGTCGTGGTATCGCCCGAGGTGCTGGGGTTCTCCGTGCTCAGATCCACGATGTTGGCGTTCTGCACTCCGCACTGGTAGTTGAGGGGGGAGTCACATCCTCCGATCGATTGTTGATAGGCGTCTCCTTGGGCGCAGGTCGGAACCGCAACGACCGGGTTTACCCCAACCTGGCCGGGAACATACAGCAAATTAGGCGGCCCTTGAAGATAAGGATTGCCGTTGGTGTAGTTGGCTTGCGGTTGGATACTGCCGGCCTGGTGGAGTGTGCAGTTGCCCGGGTTTTGCCGGCTGCACCCCGGAGCGAGCCAGAAATTTTCCCCGATCACTCCGGTCAGACCTGAGCCTCCTCCGGTTGAGATTCCTCCGTGCATGATTGATCCATCTGTAGCGCTCACGAAAGGCGTGCAGTTGGTTGTGCAGTTGCTTGGGTTCAAAGGATCCATGTTGGGCACGACCCAGGGCTTTACGCAGCTTGGTTGCACCGGCGTGACGGTGCCCGCGGGACCATTGCTGTTGAGGTCGGAGGCGGAAGGATTGAAAGCCTCCGCCGTGGCGCTCGCACTGACAGTATTGCCGGTATAGCCCCAGATTCGCGAGAAAAAAGTGGGCAGGCTGGTGCGCGTGATCTTAACGGTGACCATCGGATTCACGCTGAAAGCTCCTGGAGCGGTGAAGGCGGTGCAGTCGGTTCCCGTCTGGCCCCCGGCGGAGTAGGTCACGAGGACAGTGTTTGCTACCGTGCCCCCGACTGCACTTTGGGTTGCGACCGCGGTGGCTGCCTGAGTGGCGGCGCCTCCCGGACCGCAGATCGCCTGCCAGGAAAATGCGGAGTTGCTAGGGTCGCCGGTCATGCCGGAAACCGAGATGACGCGGGCAGCGGCGAGCGCGGCCGTGTCGGCGGACCGTTGCGCTTCTTCGCGCGCCAGATAGAGGGTGATGACGTCGATGGAGAGAGCGGCTATGGCGATGATGGCCACCATGGCGATCGCGACCAGCACCATCGTGACTCCGCGTTCGCTGCCACGATAACCCTGGCGAAGATAACCCCGGCGATGATGCTCCTGGCAGCGAGCAGGGCGAGTGTTCGGATGTCTTCGAATTGCGGCCGGTTTCATAGGGTTTTTCAGTTCTCGTTCATGGCCACCGCCGTGGCAGTGATCACGGGGGGCAGAGTTTGGCTCGAACCCAGGATGCTCGCGACCCGGCCGAAGCGCCACTGGTAGGCGTACTGAATGCTGACGCAGGTCCCGATAACTGCGGTTTGCGTCGGGCCCCCGCTCAGGGCCGGCGGCTGACAATTCACATTGGCAGGCTGCGTTGCCAGGCTGGGTGAGAAATAGTAGCCGCGGTTGACGATGATGGTGAGCCCCGCGGCCGGACAGCCGTTTCCGTTGGCGGCAAAAGTCCAAATTAAGCCAGTAGGCGGCCCCGTGATTAGGTTGATGCCGCAATCGTTGATGTTGTTGGCGAGCAGGTAGTTGTCAATGTCCTGGAACGCGTCGATGATCGAGGCCGGAGCGGAGGTGGAAGGGGATTGTAAATCATTCGTTGGATCGGCCGCCGCCACACGGGCGGCGTCGCGCGCAATGTTGGTGAGTTTCTGTTTGAACGTATAGGCGTTGCTGAAGTCAAAAATGCCAACCACAAACAGCACGAGCAGAGGCAGGGCGACCGCAAACTCCACCAACTGCGCGGCACGATCGTCGCGCCATCGGGACCCGTCAATGCCGCGAAGATTTTGCGCGAGATGCAGCCAAGCAGTCAATGCATCTCCAGGCGCACACGAGCCGACGCGGCGATCAAGATTCGCTGCTGGTTCAGAGACGTGAAAGGCAGCCAGAACTGGAAAGGGTATTGGAAGGAGACGGAAATGAAACAGGCTCGGGTGCTGCCGGAATTGTAGGTTGTCAGTTCAACGGGGGCTTGCACGCAAATGCCTGCCGTGGTCGTGCACGTAGTCGGAAGACCAGCGGTACACGGGCTAAAAACGGTCGGGGTTGCCGGAGGCTGGGCCAGAGCGGGATTCAGTTTAGAGGCGACCAGGGCGGCTTGTACCGCGTTGACTGCATTCGCCTCGTACTGGGTGAGGCTGTTGCCTGAGCAAGTTGCACAATAAGGGGCGGCTCCGGCGCGTGCGCCTTCCTGGGCGGCACGAGTGATCGCGCCATAGAGGCTGAAGGCCTGGCCGAACCAGAAGATGCCCAGCAGCATCATGAACATGAGGGGCAGGACGGCGGCGGCTTCGGCGATTTCTGCGCCGCGAGTTTCGGCGGCCAGACGGCGAAGCACGGATCGCAGGGAAGGCAGCATTCTAGGCGACCACTCGCAGTTTCCAGAGAATCCCATAAAGCACCACCGTGAACGCCAAGGCCACCCCATAGGGGATTTTCAGCGATTCCGGATTATCCAGCGAAACCCGCGATTCGGGCAATCGGAAAGTCACGAGCGAGACCAAGATGTGTCCAATGTTGCGCAACGTCTGGAGCACACGCCGTTTGTAAATGATCAGGGCAACCGCCATCAGCCCGGCCACGAAAATAGAGCCTAGCAGCAAATCGAATATTCTAAGGCCGGCGAACGCGCCCAGCGCTCCGGCCAGCTTCCAGTCGCCCGCGCCCAGGCTGCGCAGCAACACGAAGGGCAGCAGCAGGGCCAGGCCGACGGCCGCACCCTTCAACGAATTTGCGAGGCCGCTCCAGCCGCTGAGGACCGTGTTGGCAGTGATGCCGATCAGGAGTCCCGGCACGGTCAGCCAGTTGGGGATGCGGCGGCTGCGCAGGTCAGTCAAGCCGGCGGCCAGAGATAAGAGCACGGCGCCTGCCATTAGGACCGGCTTCAAGCGAACCTCGGGCGACCGTGCGCCCTGCGACAATGAGCACGATGTTGAAAAAGATCCATGGATGGAGGAAGTTCGGCGTTGGGTATTCGAGTCTCGAGCGTCGGGCGCCGTGAAGCTCGCGCCTTCACTCTTTACGACCTGGCATTACGAGGCCAACAATTCAAGGCCGACAACCCAAGGCCGACAACCCAAGACCGACAACCTAAGAGCGATGACCCACGACACGCGTCCCGAGCTAGCGGTTGAAGGCCGGGGCAGCGTTGTGCTCGGCGATGACTTTCCTGGCGCTATCTGCCAGAGCTTTGGCTTGGGGCAGAAGCTCCAGGCCCTTGACCACTTCCGGGTCGGCTTCAGCGCGAACCTTCATGCCTTCGTCCTGCCCGAAGGCGTCGACGAAAATCTCTGATTTGATGCTCGACCGCAGCCAGTCATTGTTATCGAGTAATTCGGCCTGGGTGTAAGGGATGTTGGCCTCGTCGAGAGACTTGCGGAATTCCAGCAGAGTCGCGTCATCCACTTCGAAGGTTTTGCTGGGATGGTGGTCGACTACGTAGCGTTTGGCGAAGTTGAAAAAGGCGTAGTGCTGCAGCAGAGTGTCTTGAAAGTGATTACCCTTGACGGGCGGAATGTTCACGTCGGGAGTAATGCCGCCGCCGCCGTAAACCGTGCGGCCACTGTCGGTAAGCTTTACCTCGCGGTTCGCCATGTTGGGGTTTTCGGCGCTGTCGCGGTTGTAGTAGTAGTCGTAGAGCGAGATGTTGCTGTAGTCGCGCTGGATCAGGCGTCCGCTGGGGGTGTAGTAGTGCGCGGTGGTCAGGGCCAAGCCGGTGTTTTCCGATAGCGGATATACCGTCTGCACCAGACCTTTGCCGAAGGTGACTTCGCCCGCGATCAGGCCGCGATCGTGGTCTTGAATCGCGCCAGAAACAATTTCGGCCGCTGATGCGGTGAGACGGTTTACCAGCACGACGATCGGATAATCCTTGCCGCCGTTGCCGTGCTGCGCGATGTAGCGTTTCTCGGCAGAAGCACGGCCGTGGTGAGAGACGATGAGCTGACCCTTCTTCAGGAACTTGTCAGCGACGCCGACCCCTTCACTGAGCAGGCCGCCGGGATTGCCGCGCAGGTCGAGGATGAGTCCCTTGAGATCGCCGAAGGAGTCGAGCGCATCGGAAACCTCATGCTCGGTGGTCTCGTTGAAACCGTTGACGTGCATGTAGCCGATGCCCGGCTTGATCAGGAAGTGTACGTCCACGCTGTAGCGCGGAATCTCATCGCGAATGAGGGTGAACTCCATCGGCTTCTCGACGCCGTCGCGCGCGATGCTGATGTGAACGGTCGTGCCCTTGGGGCCTTTGAGCAGGTCGGCGACGTCGCCGGTACTCATGTTCTCGGTGGACTTGCCGTCGACGGCGATGATGACGTCCCCGGGGTGAATGCCGGCCTTGTAGGCGGGCGTTCCGGTGAAGGGATAAATGACGATGACTTTGTTGTTGCGCGGGCCGACCGTCATACCCACGCCGTAATACTTGCCTCGCTGGTCCTCGCGCATCAGCGCATAGGATTTTGGATCAAAGAAATTGGAGTGCGGATCGAGCGCGTGCAGCATGCCGGGGATGGCGCCGTTGTAGATGGCTTTATCGGCATTCACTGGTTCGGCGTAGTTGTCCTCGACAAGGGCGTAAACGTCGGTGAACTGCTTCAGGCTGTCCTTGACCTCGGAGTCGCCGGTCATGGACGACTGCTGGCCGGAACGCTGGGCGAACAGAATGCCCAAGAAGCCGCAGGCCAACAGGAAAAAAGCTACCAGGTAGAGTGATCGGCGAGAACTACGTGCCATCTTGAGATTTCCTTCGTTGAGGGCTTGGTTTCACCCCAGCTGCGGCGCTGAATACAGGCAGTATATCACCAGTTTAGACTCACCCGGACCGGGATAGTCACCAATGGTAACGGCCTTAGAAACTGCTGTTTGTGAGATGCGCCGGGAGGCTGATTGGGTTCCCGAGAGGGCGAAAACGGGCCGAAATCAGGGTGCAGTGACGGCGAGGGAGATGCGATCATCTGCTTCGGGCAGTGGCTGCGACGGCTGTGGGATCGAGGAGGCTGTTTGCTGAGACCAGGCTGGACGATTCGGGCCCGGTTTGGCTGATTTGCGACTGGAGGCCTCCTCGTCATTGTCGGGCCAGCGACGTCGATACTGGTAGCGGGAAGGAAAGGCGGGGATACTAAAGCCAATTCCCGCGCCGATTCCGGCCCCGATCGCCCCGATACCTAGAGTGCCGCGCACGCCTGCGTTTCCCTTGGCGGCCACCGCCGCCCCCAGGCCAAATCCGATGATGGTGCCGATCAAGGCGTGCGCGGGGCTGCCCTCTGATCGCCACATCCGGGGATAGGCGGGGCCACCCATCGGTGGACGACCTCGAAGTGGAGGTCCTGGCATGCGGTGTGGCATTTGGGCCAGCAGGGTATCAGCGCTTGCGCTCGCGCAGACGTCGTTGGTTTGCGTATAGGCGCAGCGGGCAACGGCGACCTGCGGAGAGAGATCGTTCGTAGTGGCAGAGTGAGAGTCCGAGGTTTGGGACAGCGCGTTTGATATGAGGAACAGCAAGGCCGCCAGGGAAGCGAAGATTCTTAGGTTTCTCATGAGCGCAGAGTAGCGCTCACGACGCGGCTACATTCGGGAGTATGGGACAGTTTCTGGACTGTCCTATCAGGCGACGACTGGACTGCGGATGAACTCTTCGAAGTGCCGCAGTTCTTCGATGGACGACTCGGAGAGCAGTGGGAAGGGAATCGCCTTGCATCCCGGGGGAAGATCGGCGGCGGTCAGAAGATCGCAGACCACGGCTGCGGTCTGTTTCAGTCCGCGCTGCCAGTTGGGCTCGCGCGCGTCGCGCAGGACGAGGCTGTCGGGATGGAATCCCACTGCAGTCAAGAGTGCGCGGGCCACTTTCAGAAATTCTGGCCAGCGCGAGGCTACGCCCACCAGAGCGCCCGAAGGTGCAGGCAAGTATCCGGCGAGAGATGTGGGCACGGAGCGAATCTGCAGCGTGATCAACTCGGTGCCGGGCGGCAGCAACTGCTGCGCCGTCGCGAGGCGGTTGGGCAGCACGACCGGCATGCCGCCCTCGGGAGCCTTCGGACAATCCTGGGGCGCACAGGACTCGACCGGGAAGGTGACGGCGCGGGCAATCTCCGCGGCCAGGATGCGGCGCAGTTCTTCGTCGGGCTCAATCAGCAGAAAGTGGTCAGGAGGTTGCAGTTCGAGCCACTGCCGCAAACGCGACCGCAACACGGGCAAGGTGATGCCAAGTTTGCGCGCCGAGCGAAACAGCCGGGCAATCATTTCATCGAGCGCCAGGGCGGGAGTGGGCGGCGTCTCGGGCTTGCTGGCGCGGACGTAGACTCCGCTGCCGCGACGGAACTGGACCCAGCGTTCGCGTTCGAGCTGGCGGTAGCCTGCGCTGATGGTGTTGGGATGGACCTGGAAGCGGCGCGCTAGTTCGCGTGTGCTGGGCAGGCGCTGGCCGGGCGCAAGGTCGTCGCTCAAAATGCCGAGGACGACCTGGGTCACGAGTTGCTCCCGGATGGAGACTTCGCTGCCGCGGGCAAACCAGAATTGCATGGCGGCAATATCATAACGCGGGGGCGGACGCGGGTTGTCGAGTATGTACTTTCCCTGCGCGCCATGGGGCAAGTTTTGTCCACCCTTGAATTGTGCCGCCGCATTGCCGCTTTTCCTTTCCCGGCAGTATGATGAACCGCATGAGCTTTTCCGATACGATCTTTCTGTTTCTGTTGGCCCTGATTATTTTCGGGCCCAAGAAACTGCCGGAGATCGCACGCCAGGTCGGGAAGTACATGAACGAGTTCAAACGTGCCTCGAACGAGTTCAAGGCGCAAATCGAGCAGGAGATTTCCAATCTGGAAGTCGAAAAGCGGCAGACGATTTTGCCGCCCAGCCCGCCTCCGGAAGGCGCCACCAGCCGCACGCTGCAAGCAGCGCCGCTTGAATCCAGCACGATGGACGTTGCTGCGAGCGAAACCGACGCTGGGGACGTTTCTGCGAATCACGCCGCAGTCGACGATGAGCCGCTTTTCGCGGCGGGCGTGGGCACCGGCTCGAATGGCGCGCAGCCTGTTGCCGGCGACGCAGCGCCAGCCCCTGAAAATGTGACGGCAGATGTAACGTCCCCGACCTCGCAGGGGTCGCATGTTTGATTTAGGAGCTCTGGGCAGTCGAGGCGATGGCGAAAAGGAGCCCATGACCACCATGGGTTTCCTCGATCATCTGGAGGAACTCCGCAAACGCATTGTTTACTCGATTATTGCCGTCGGCGTGGGCTTTGGTATCTGCTGGTGGAAGGTGGAGAGCATCTACGACGTGATGCAGCGCCCCATCATCAAGGTGCTGCACGAAAACCACATGCCGGAGCATCTCGGCTATTTGAATCCCACCGATCCCTTCAACCTTTACTTGAAGGTTGCGGCGCTTGCCGGGCTTTTCCTGACTTCGCCTTTCGTGCTCTACCAGGTCTGGATGTTTATTTCGCCCGGCCTCTATCGCAACGAGAAGCGTTATGTCGTGCCCTTCATGGTGTCGACGATCGCTCTGTTCACGGCTGGCGGGTATTTTGGTTTCAAGATTGTCTATCCGAACGCGCTCGGTTTCCTGATCCATATGGGGCGGCAATTTCAGCCCATGATTACGATCGGCGAATATACGCAGCTATTTTTCAGCGTGGTGCTGGGCATGGGCCTGATTTTCGAAATGCCGATTCTGGTGTTCTTTCTGGCGCTCATGGGGATCATGAGCCCGGAGTTCATGATCAAGAATTTCCGCTACTCGATTCTCGTGATATTCATTATTGCGGCGATCGTTACGCCTACGCCTGACGTGGTCAATATGTGCGTTTTCGCCGCCCCCATGCTGGCTTTGTATGCGTTGAGCATCGGCGTAGCCTGGCTGGTGCATCCGCAGCGGCGGCGGGCGCGTGAGGAACGGAAGTTGGAGAAGGCGAAACAGAAAGAGAAGCAGGCGAAATGAGAATGAGGATGAGCCGGGCGAAGCAATTGCGGTGGATTCTGCTCGCAGGCCTATTGGTGTGGCTGGCCTGTGATCGGGACAAAGAGAGCGGGCAGAACGAGCATGCGCCGACTCAGACTCCGATGACTCCGCCCGCGGAAACGACCGGCCCGGTGCTGACGTTTCCGCCCGACAGCGGTCCACCGCCGGCGTTCGACTCCGCGCGCGCCATGCAGTATGTGAAGGATATTGTGAAGTTCGGTCCGCGCCCGGTGGGCAGCGCGAATCACAAGAAGGTCGAAGAGTATATCGAGACTCACCTGAAGGGCGATGACGTGGAGAACGACATCTTCACGGCCGACACGCCCGAGGGCAAGTTTCCGGTGCACAACATCGTTGCCAAGTATCCCGGCACAAAAGACGGCATTATCGTGATGGCCAGCCACTACGACACGAACTATCCGCTGCGCAACACGAGCTACGTCGGAGCGAATGACGGAGCGTCCTCGAGCGCGCTGTTACTGGAATTTGCGAACCAACTACGAGGCAAGCCGCGCGACGGGTACAGCATTTGGCTGGTATGGGACGATGCGGAAGAAGCGATGAAACCCGACGGGTCGGGTGGGCTGCCGAAAGAGATGCCGTTCGACGATGACAGCCTCTATGGGATTACCCATCTGGCGCAGAAGTGGCAGGCCGACGGCACGCTGAAAAAAATCAAAGTGTTTTTGCTGGCCGACATGATTGGCGACGCCGATCTCGATGTTGATCGCGACCTGAATTCGACGCCCTGGGTGGAAGACGTCGTCGGGGAAGCGGCGAAACGGCTGGGATATCAATCGCATTTTTTTGCGCGCAAAAACGAGGTGGGAGACGATCACGTTCCTTTTATGAAGCGGGGCGTGCCCAGTGCCGACGTGATTGATTTTAACTACGGCTACAACAATGTCTTCTGGCATACGACGCAGGACACGGTGGACAAGCTCAGCCCGCAGAGCCTGGAAATCGTGGGCAGCGTGATGCTGGAGAGCGTGCGCATTCTCGACAAGATGGATCCACTGCCGCCGAAGTGAAATGACCGCGTCCAGAAACGTGGGGATGAGGGTAATAGAGATTTATTCGACAGTGCGCTAACAAAATCGCTTGTTTTGCGTCTTTTACGGCAGAAGAATCGTGGGTTTGTTCCGCACGGAGGTCGCTCCTTATGAAACACCAGCACGCACTCACAGTCCTCACTCTGGTCAATCTCGGATTCGTGATTTTCCTGTTGCTGCACCAGGTCGAGCCCGTTGCGGCAAGCAGCCCTGCATCGCTGCTTCGAGGCAGCGGACTTGAGATCGTGGATACCCAAGGAAAAGTTCGAGCATCCATCCAAATTCAACCAGAGGGGCCGGCACGCATGGCAGACGGCTCCGTGGCGAAGGACGGCAAGATATACCCAGAAACCGTCCTCTTTCGGCTCATCCGCCCTGACGGGCGGCCATCCGTCAAGATCGCGACATCGGAGCAGGGATCGGCGCTTACTCTCGGCGGCGGTGTCGACCCGACCTATGTTGTGTTGAGCGCGGACGGTGGGGCTCCTTCGTTGTCACTGACAAACCAGGATGGCCGAGTGCAGACCATCAAGCCGTAAGCTGCAATCGGAGTAGCTGGCGGGAACAGGCGATAGCACTTCTTGACCACGAGCGGGTCCATCCTATCCGGTCCACCTGGTGAGCAATCCGGATCGCCTCACGTGCGCTGCGGGAACGAAACGCGTGGTTCCTAGGTGGCATTCCGCCGCCAGCTTTCTTTTGCGCTTTTCACGTATTTCATTTCTAATGCACCCCATATGCGAACTGTGAAGCCCCTGTTTTTTTCTTTTATTTTCTGCTTTACCTGCCTTGCCGCAACGCCCGCCGACAACACCGAAGCCAATCAGGTAATCCAGGCGGCGCTGCAGCCCTCGCCGCTGGAAGTGAATCTTCACCGGCTCACCGACGAGATTGGCGGGCGCGTCCCCGGCACCGTGGCGATGCAACATGCGGTGACCTGGGGAATGCAGGCTTTTGGCGCTGCCGGAGCCGACAGCGTTCATACCGAGGGATTCACGATTCCAAACTCCTGGGCCGAGGGCGACACCGAGATGAGCGCCACTACGGCTTACCAGGTCGATGCCTCGAAAGTCGGCGGGGGAACTGTGCTCTCGCCGTTTCGCGTGCGTGCGGTTTCTGTGGCCTGGGCTCCGGCGCTGGCAGCGGTGAAGCACGTGCCCATCGTTGACGTGGGTGCCGGCACGGAGGCTGAGTTCAA
>Ga0181537_10003386_pt1 | contig 13653 bp, 8 predicted proteins | sample PEATcosm2014_Bin_39_FD_119765 | JGI IMG/M metagenome (GOLD analysis project Ga0181537, IMG submission 119765) | Peatland microbial communities from MTU Mesocosm Facility, Houghton, MI, USA - PEATcosm2014_Bin23_10_metaG | ecosystem: Environmental > Terrestrial > Soil > Wetlands > Peat | place...
AAAACCGTCGAAAGCCGCGCGATCGGCGCGGGAACCGTCGGCAAAGAAAACCTGCGCTGCACGCCGGAGAGCCGCCATTCGGAATTCGATTACTGGCCCGTAGTCGACGAAGTCCTCGGGAAACGGAGGCGACTGGCCTCCGCCCAGGTCTGATTCCTGAAGCAAGCCAATCTCCCGCAGGCGCTCAAGGCTGAGCAACATGGGATTGCCGGCAAAAGCAGAGAAGCATTGGTACGGAGAATCTGCATATCCGGTGGGATTCAGCGGCAACACTTGCCACAACTTCTGTCCCGCGGCGAAGAGGAAGTCTGCGAATTCGTAGGCGCTGGGGCCGAGATCACCGATGCCGAAGCGTCCGGGCAAGGAAGTGAAGTGAAGGAGAACTCCACTACATCGCGGAATTTTCACAAGCTAACAATACGCAGGTGGACCGCCTGAGGGCAAGGCTGACGCCTTGACCCATGTCGACGGTTGCCTTCACTCCCGACGAGCACAATCACGACGAGCACGACGAGCACAATCACCTTGACAGCGGCGAAAAGCCTATGTAATCTCGCCAGCCATACAGATCGCACGCTCTGCGGTAGCGTGCAGCTCGGGATACCGTGGAACGCCCTTGCAGCCTCTACTTCCCCTTGAGGTCCTCGGGTTCCACGCCGAACGCACTCTTGCACAAGAGGCGCCATGTCTACTCGTCGTTGCAAGGTCTTATTGTCTGTCGTCATGGTGGTGCTTGCCCTGGCCACGGTGTACCCCTCCTCGTCGTGGGCGGGCACTGGATTTCAACCCGTCAATCCCGAGGAACTGAAGATGACCGGCGATCCCAAGGCGCCGGGGGCACCCGCCATTATTCTCTATCGCCAGGTGGACCGTGATGATAACGGCCGTACCTCTCACGAAGACAATTACTACCGAGTCAAAATCCTGACCGAAGAGGGGCGCAAGTATGCCGACGTCGAGATCCCCTTCGCGAAGGGCAGAAATGACGTCAGTGGTATCCGTGCCCGCACCATCAAACCCGACGGCTCCATTCGGGATTTCGACGGAAAGGTTTTCGAGAAGACGATCGAGAAGAGCCGCGGGAGCAAGTACCTTGCGAAGACCTTCAGTCTTCCTGAGGTCCAGCCCGGCAGCATCATCGAGTACTACTACAGTTACGATCTCGAAGAGGGCATCATTTTCGATTCGAACTGGATCCTGACGGATGAGCTGTTTACGAAGAGCGCGAAGTTCTCCCTGAAGCCCTACCGTAACTTCAACTTGCGCTGGACCTCGAACTCGCTCCCCGCGGGGACGTCTATGCCTAAGGAGGGTCCGGACCATATCGTCCGCCTGGAAGCTCACGATATTCCCGCGTTCCAAAGGGAAGACTTCATGCCGCCCGAGAACGAAGTGAAATCGCGAGTGAACTTTATCTACTCCCAGGACTTCCCCGAAAGCGACGCCAACCGATTCTGGAAGCAAGTGGGGAAGAAAAAGAACGGAGCTCTGGAAGGGTTTCTGGGCAAGCGCAAGGCGATGGAAGAAGCGGTAGGGCAGATCGTTTCGCCGAATGATGCTCCGGAAGTGAAACTGCGAAAGATCTATGACCGGGTGCAGAAGATCCGCAACACGTCTTACGAGATCCGCAAGACTGAACAAGAAGCGCAGCGAGACAAAGAGAAATCCGCTACGAATGTCGAAGAAGTATGGAAGCGCGGCTACGGCGATGGCTTGCAGCTCACATGGTTATATCTGGCGTTGGTACGCGCTGCGGGCTTCGAGGCTTATGGATGCTGGGTATCGGATCGGCGGCAGTATTTCTTCACTCCCGTGACGATGCAGCCCGAAAAGCTGGATGCCAACGTAGTTCTGGTCAAGCTGAATGGCAAGGATCTGTATTTCGATCCGGGGGCTGAGTTCACGCCCTTCGGTCTTCTGATCTGGACAGAGACTGGAACACCAGGACTGCGGCTGGATGGCGATGGCGGAACCTGGATCACAACCACGCTCCCCGAGAGCGCTGAGTCTCAGATTCTGCGAAACGCGAAACTGAAACTCTCCGACACCGGTGACCTCGAAGGAAAGCTTACCGTCACCTATACCGGATTGGAAGGGATGTACCGGCGACTGGAGGTACGAAACGAGGATGAGGTTGAGCGAAAAAAATTCCTGGAAGACGAACTGAAGGAACAGATCCCCGTAGCCGCCGAGTTGGAGTTGACCAATAAGCCGGACTGGGCCAGTTCGGAAACGCCGCTGGTGGCGGAACTCGAAGTGAAGATTCCGGGCTGGGTCTCGAGCGCGGGGAAACGCGCTGTTCTTCCGGTCGGCTTCTTCGCCGCGGAAGAGAAGCGCGTTTTTGAGCATGCCCAGCGGGTGCATCCCATCTATTTTGAATATCCGCACGAGAAGATCGACGACGTGACGATTGAGCTTCCGACGGGCTGGCAAGTGAGCAGCGTGCCGGCGCCTCAAACTAAGGATGCGAAGGTTGTTCTCTATGATCTGAAAATGGAGAGCAGCAACGGCACCGTCCGTGTGACCCGGAAGCTGAACATCGATCTCTTGATCCTGGAGCAGAAGTACTATGCGGCGCTGAGAAATTTTTTCCAGACGGTGAGGACCGGAGATGAAGAACAAATCCTGCTGCAGCCGGGTACGGCAAGTGCCGGTAACTGACCGGCGAGGGCTGCGGCGGTCGGATCCTGCTATGCCTTGTGAAACGCATCATCGATGTCTGGTAGCGGCTTCGGCTGGGAATTCCCTGTACGCTCTGGTCGCTTTTGTTTTGCTGATTAGTTGCCCCAGTAGCCTCTGGGCGGGCATTGGATTTCAACCCGTCAATCCAGACGAATTGAAAATGACCAGCGAACCGCTGGCGCCCGGGGCGCCTGCTGTCATTCTGTATCGGCAAGTGGACCGGGATGATACCATTCCGAAAAATGTTCGCGAAGACAACTACGTCCGCATCAAAATCTTCACGGAGGAAGGGCGCAAGTACGCCAATATCGAGATCCCTTTTCTTAAGGGTGCTGACGAGGTGGTGCACATCGAGGCGCGTACGATCAAACCTGACGGCACGATTGTCGGCTTTGACGGCAAGGTCTTTGAAAAATCCCTTTTGAAAGCCCGCTGGATCAATTACCTGGCAAAAACATTCACGCTTCCTGCCATCGAACCGGGCTGCATCATCGAGTACAGCTACACTCTGGACCTGCAGCGCGCCTATGCGTCCCATTGGATTCTGAGCGAAGCACTCTTTACCCGGAGCGCCCGATTTTCTCTCAAACCGTACAACAGTAGTTACCTTCAGGTCCACCTGCGCTGGAGCTGGCAGCACCTTCCGCCCGGCGTCGAACCGAAGGAGGGGCCGGACCACGTCATCCGCATGGAAGTCAGCAACGTCCTCGCCTTCCAGAGTGAAGACTTCATGCCGCCCGCGAACGAACTAAAGTCGCGCGTGGACTTCGTCTACGAGACGGGGCAGTCTGCGGGGGACGCAGACCAGTATTGGAAGGTTGTCGGTAAGAATCGGAACGACGCTCTCGAGAAATTTATCGGCAAGCCCAAGGCGATGGAAGGTGCGGTCGCGCAAATCGTTTCACCCGCCGATGCGCCGGAAGTCAAGCTGCGAAAAATTTACGACCGCGTGCAACAAGTTCGAAACACTTCGTTCGAGTTGCGTAAGACTGAGCAGGAGATAAAACGCGAGAAAGAAAAGTTAGAGGAGAACGTCGATGATGTCTGGAAGCGCGGCTACGGCACTCAGTGGCAACTGAATTGGCTCTTTCTGGCTCTAGCTCGCGCCGCCGGGTTCGAAGCCTATGGCTGCTCGGTCTCCAGTCGAGGCGAGTATTTCTTCGATCCGAAGACCATGCAAAGTGGGCATCTGAATGAGACCGCCGTTTTGGTGAAGCTCAAGGGGCGGGATCTTTATTTCAATCCGGGGGCGGAGTTTGCGCCCTTCGGAATGCTCAACTGGTCCGAAACCGGAACCCCAGGACTGAAGCTGGATAACACCGGCGGGAGCTGGATCAGGACCACGCTGCCGAAAAGCTCGGAGTCCACCGTTCAGAGTACGGGGAAAATGAGGCTGTCCGAAAATGGAGCGCTGGAAGGAAAGTTGACGGTCACCTATACCGGGCTCGAAGCCATGTACCATCGCACTTCCGCACTGCACGGGGATGAAGTTGCGCGGGCGAAAATGTTGGAGGACGGAGTGACGGGACAGATTCCTGTTGCCGCCGAGGCCAAGCTGACCAATCATCCTGACTGGAGTAACTCAGAGACACCGCTGGTTGCGGAGTTTGATTTGAAGATTCCCAACTGGAGCTCGAACGCCGGCAAACGCGTAGTCCTTCCCGCCGGAATCTTCGTCGCGCATGAAAAGCATATCTTCGAACATGCGGAGCGCGTGCATCCGATCTACTTTGAGTATCCCTACGAAAAGATCGACGAGATCGCCATTGAACTGCCTGCCGGCTGGCAGGTAAGCAGCTTGCCGCCAGGCGAAGCCAAGGATGGGCACGTCGTGACTTATAGCTTAAAAGTCGAGAACGCTCAGGAAACGCTGCACTTGACTCGAAAGCTTAATGTTGACTTCCTTCTCCTGGAGCAGAAGTACTATACGGCGCTGCGAAATTTTTTCCAGACAGTGAGGACCGGAGATGAAGAACAAATCCTGCTACAACCGGGCACGGCGAGTGCCAGTAACTGACGCTGATGCGGTCAATGTTAATGACACGGTTAGCGCTCGGCGAGGGCTGCTGCTCGGCGCCGTCTTTGTGCTTCTATGCGTCCTGGTCTGCGCTCCGCCGGCCGTTGCAGGCGGGGATGCTCCCTCGTGGATGCACGCTCTCGTTAATGCGCCGCTGCCTGCCTATGACGAAAAGGCAGACGCCGTCCTGCTGTATTCCGAAACTAACGTGACCGTACTTTCGACCGACAAGATCAGGACGCAGGTTCGCGAAGCCTACAAGATTCTCCGGCCCAATGGCCGCGAACACGGCTTCGTCGCCGTTTACTTTAATCCACAGAGAAAAATCAAAAGTCTGCACGGATGGTGCATCCCGGCGCAAGGCAAGGACTATGAAGTCAAAGATAAAGACGCCGTGGACCGAGCTTTGTCTGGCGGCGGCGAGCTGGTGGATGACGTCAAGTACAGGGTTCTGCAAATCCCGGCAGCCGAGCCGGGCAACATAGTGGGTTATGAGTACGAGGTCGAGGAATTGCCTTTCCATCTCCAGGATATTTGGCGATTCCAGGAGCCAGATCCGGTGCGGGAAAGCCACTATTCGTTGCAGCTTCCTGCCAGCTGGGAGTTTAAGTTTTCATGGCTCAACTACCCGGAAGCCAAACCGGTGGAAAGTGGGAACAATCTGTGGCGGTGGACAGTGAACGATGTGAAGGGCGTCCGCAGCGAGCCGGAGATGCCTCCGGTAAGCGGCGTTGTGGGCCAGATGGTTGTATCGTTCTTTCCGCCCGGCGGCCGCGCAGTGAACGGATTTGCGGCCTGGGATGATATTGGCAAGTGGTATGGCAGTCTGGCCACGGGACGCCTCGATGCCTCGCCGGAGATTAAGCAGCAAGTGGCCGCGCTAACGGCTTCGAAGAGCGGCCAGTTGCAGAAGATGCAGGCCCTCGCTCAATTTGTGCAGCACGATATTCGCTATGTGGCCATCGAACTCGGCATTGGTGGCTGGCAGCCCCACGCGGCGCCCGATGTTTTCTCGCATCATTACGGCGACTGTAAGGATAAAGCGACTCTGATGCGCTCCATGCTGCGGGAAATTGGCGTGGATTCTTACTATGTGGTGATTAATTCCAACCGCGGGGCCGTTACCCGCGACATGCCGGCGCACGACGGCTTTAACCATGTCATTACCGCCATCCAGTTGCCCGGCTCCGTGACCGACCCTTCGCTGATCGCCACGCTGCAGCATCCCAAGCTGGGCAGAATTCTCTTCTTCGATCCGACTAACGAGCTGATGCCGTTCGGCCAGATCGGCGGCTACCTGCAGGCAAATTACGGGTTGCTGGTAACGCCTGACGGCGGCGAACTCATTGGCCTTCCACAGCAACCTTCTGCCATGAACAGCATCGAGCGCACAGGCACACTGACTCTCGACCCCAGTGGTACATTGCGGGGCGACGTCAAAGAGGTACGCCTGGGGGACCGCGCGTCCTCGGAGCGATGGAGTTTGCGGACGGTCACCAAGGACGCGGACAAAATCAAGCCGATCGAAGCACTTCTTTCTGGCTCTCTTTCTACCTATCGCATCACCAAGGCCACGGTGATTAATCAGACGCACACCGACCAGCCGTTCGGCTTCAACTATTCGTTCGAGTCTGCCAGTTACGCCAAGAATGCCGGCGACCTTCTGCTGGTGCGGCCGCGCGTGCTCGGAGTGAAAGCGCAGGGATTTCTGGAAACGAAGGAGCCGCGAAAGTTCCCCGTAGAATTCGAAGGTCCCTCGCGCGACACCGACAAGTTTGAAATCACAATTCCTCCGGGCTACGAAGTGGACGACCTGCCCCCGGCCGTGGATGCCGACTACAGCTTCGCCAGCTATCACTCGAAGACCGAAGTCAAAGGCAACGTAATCGGCTACAGCCGCACATTTGAAGTGAAGGAGCTAAGCGTTCCGGTCGACAAAACCGAGGAACTCAGAAAGTTTTACCGCATCATTGCCAGCGACGAACGGAATACTGTAGTCCTGAAGGTGGCTTCGAAATAGAGAATCCGGGTCGGGATTTTTGAGAGCGCTGACGTACGTAGAGTTCGCCGGACCTATCATCTGCTGCCAGGCTGTCGCAAATGGCAAGCGTCTGTCTTGACTAATCGGGAGAAATAAGAGACGCTTGCCCGCGATTCACGATGAGGCCGGACGCCACAATTCCATGGCTGATAGGCGCCGCCGCCCAAGGCGATGCGGCTGCCGCTGACGCGCTTTTCAGTGCCCTTTATGCCGAGTTGAGACAACTGGCCAAGCGCGAACTGGCGCGGCCAGGTGCGCCTGTAAGCCTTAGCGCCACGACCCTATTGCATGAGGCATACCTCGACATGGCGGCTCGCGAGGGACCGTCGTTTCCCGACCGCGCTCGATTCATGGGATACGCGGCTCGGGTAATGCGGGGATTGATCATCGATCACGCCCGAGAACGGCACGCCCAGAAGCGCGGTGGTCTGTTCGAGTTAACCTCGCTCGACACGAACGCTGCTGAGAATGCGGTAGATCACAGAGAGCTTGCGCGAATCGGCGAGGTGCTCGAAGAACTGAGCCAAGTAGAGCCTGCCCTCGCTGAGGTGGTCGACTTGAAGTTTTTTTGCGGATTTTCGTTTGCGGAAATTGCCGCCATGCGAGACGTATCGGAGCGCACGGTGCAGCGGAACTGGGAAAAGGCGCGCATCTACCTCCATCGAAAAATCAGCGTGGATTCATTGCTCTGAGGATTTTATGCCTACACTGAGCCCGGATGAGTGGTTGGCGATAAGCCCATACCTGGATCAGGCGCTTGCCATGTCTGACCCTGAGCGTGCCGCCTGGCTGCGCTCGCTCGGCGAGAGGAACCCTACCCTGGTCGCACAGTTGACAGATCTCCTCGAGGAACACCAGGTGCTGTCAGCGGAAGCTTTCCTCGAGAAGGGAGGGTTCGGGTTGCCGAACTCCGCGGGCCTCGCGGGCCAGACACTGGGGCCATACACGCTGCTCTCCCAGATTGGCCAGGGCGGAATGGGAAGCGTGTGGCTGGCGGAGCGCAACGACGGACGTTTCGAGCGAAGAGTGGCGGTGAAATTCATCCACATCGCACTGATGGGGAAAGGCGGTGAAGGGCGTTTCAAGCGCGAGGGCAGCATTCTTGGACGGCTCTCGCATCCACACATTGCGGAACTTATCGATGCTGGGGTATCGGCCGCGGGTCAACCCTATCTGGTTCTCGAATATATCGAGGGTGACAGCATCGATGCCTACTGCGACCGGCAGAATCTGGACGTGGAAGCGCGAATCCGCCTTTTCCTCGAAGTGCTGGGGGCGGTGGCACACGCTCACGCGAACCTGATCGTGCATCGCGACCTCAAGCCGTCTAATGTGCTGGTCAGCAAGGATGGGCAGGCGAAACTGCTGGATTTCGGAATTGCCAAGCTGCTCGAAGGCGAAGCGGAAGATGGCACGGCGACTCTGCTCACGGTGGAAGGCGGCCGGGCGATGACGCCCGAGTACGCGGCGCCTGAGCAAGTGACGGGCGCACCCGTCACGACTGCCACCGACGTCTATGCCCTCGGCGTGCTGTTGTATGTTCTGCTGACCGGACAGCATCCTGCTGGAAAGGGTCGCCGCTCGCCGGCGGAACTAGTGAAGGCGATCGTCGATACCGAGCCGACGCGTCCCTCCGATATCGTAACCACGGAAAGAGCCAACCGCGAAGAAACGACTACGAACGCCGCCCGGCGCACTACCACGCCCGACAAACTGAGTCGACTGTTGCAGGGCGACCTTGACACGATCATTGTTAAGGCGCTCAAGAAGGATCCGCGCGAACGCTATGCTTCGGTCACGGCGCTGGCCGACGATTTGCAGCGCTACTTGCGGCATGAGCCGATAGCTGCCCGGCCCGATACGCTGGCCTATCGTGCGGGCAAATTTGTACGCCGAAACCGAATTGCGGTGGTGCTGGCTTCTCTGGCGTTCCTGGCCGCCCTCGCCGGCGTTACGGGCACTGTGGTGCAGGCGCGCCGGGCGCGCGCCCAGCGCGACCTCGCCATTCGCGAGCGCGACCGGGGCAGCCGCGTCACTCAGTTCATGATCAAGATGTTCAAGGTGTCGGATCCCGGCGAATCGCGGGGCAACAGTGTTACCGCGCGGGAGATTCTGGATAAAGCGTCCGCCGAAGTTGACACCGAACTCTCGAAAGATCCTGAGACTCAGGCCCAAATGATGGACGTGATGGGCAATGTCTATTTCAGCCTCGGGTTGTATCCCAAGTCCGAGTCGATGCTGACGCGCTCGGTTGATATTCGCCGCCAGGCTCTAGGTCCGAGCCATCCCGACACGCTGGCAGCGGCGAGTGACCTGGGCCGAACTCTGTCGATGGAGCAGCGTGATCAGGATGCCGAGAAATTGCTGCGCGAAACTGTCGCTTCCGAGCAGCGGGTGCTCGGCCCTGAACATCCGGACACACTCGTGTCTATGTCCCGGCTCGCCAACACTTTGCTCGGTCAGAATCGCTACCCCGAAGCGGAGCAACTCCATCGTGAGGTACTGGAGAAAAGGCGTCGTGTGCTCGGGCCGGATAACCCCGACACGGTCGCTTCGATGGATAACATGGCCTTCGTCTTCATGGTGGAACAGCGCTTTCCCGAGGCAGAAAAGATGCAGCGCGACGCGCTGGCCATTGCTGCGCGAGTGCAGGGAGCGGATGACCCCTACACCCTGGACTCGATGAACCGCCTGGCCCGGATACTCTCTTTGGAAAAAAAGTTTCCCGAGGCGGAAAGGGTGCAGCGTGATGGACTCGATATCCAGATGCGCGTATTGGGCCCAGACCACCCGTTGACGTCGCGCTCTATGTACAACCTGCTCGATATTCTGCAGAGCGAAAAAAACTACCCCGAAGCAGAGAAAGTAGCTCGCCAGATTAAGGCCAGACAAGCGCGGGTCCGCGGCCCCGAGCATCCCTACACGGCATTTGCAACTTACCTCCTCGCGAGCACCGTAGCAATGCAGGGGCGCAAGAGTGAGGCACTGTCTCTCCTCAAAGAAGCAGTCGATCATGGGCTAGACGCCAAAACCCATCTCGCCATGGCCAACGACGACGACCTGAAAAGCCTGCACGGGGATCCCCGCTTCAAGGCCCTCATCCGGCGCGCCAAGGAACAGGCGTCGCGACCGGCACAAAACTAGCCTTCGCAACAGACTGCGCAATCCGGCGCAACTCGGGCGCAGGCTCGCGCGCCCGTTTCTATGCTCCCCCGATTTCCTGCCAGCTTGAATATTTCCGAACACGTGTCGTCTTTTCCCTTTCGTTTTCGATATTCCAAGTAGAGCCGAATAGATCGCGCTTTCGGCACGATCTCGGGGGACGATCTCTGAGGACGATCTCGGGACTCAGCGGGCGCTCGGGGCCGCTACTCGTCATCCTCGCTCGGAAACCACCCGACGTGAAAAAGGGGAAATTTATGATGCGCACCACTGTCTGCCTGACTCTTTGCCTTTTGATGATCACCTGCACGCTGCCTCTGGTGGCGCAAAACAGCGCCGTCACCGGAGCCGTCGTTCCACGTCTCGTGAATTATTCAGGGAGGATACTCGATGGGGACGGCAAGCCACTGGCCGGAATCGCCGGGGTCACCTTTTCCATCTACAAAGATCAATACGAAGGTTCGCCGCTGTGGCTCGAAACGCAGAATGTGACTGCCAACAGCAAGGGCAGCTACACAATTCAGCTTGGGGCAACCCGGCCCGAAGGCTTGCCGCTGGAATTGTTCAGCTCCGGCGAAGCGCGCTGGCTCGGAGTGCGCGTGAACGGGGGCGAGGAAGCTCCGCGCGTGCTGTTGCTCAGCGTGCCCTACGCGCTGAAAGCCGCGGATGCGGAGACGATCGGTGGGCTGCCTCCATCTGCGTTTGTGTTAGCGGCGCCTTCCGCAGGCACGACAAGCGGGCTGGTTCCGGCATCGACTCCGACGACGGCGCAGCCGCTGGCCACCGGGACCACGCCGGTGACCACTGCGGGCGGCACCATAAACAAGCTGGCGAAGTTCGATGCCAGCGCCGACATCACCAGTTCTCAAATTTTCGATAACGGGACCAGTGTTGGGGTCGGGAACACGGCGCCGGCGGCGAAACTTGACGTTAGCGGGACCAGCATCTTCCGCGGCCTGTTGACTTTGCCGGCCCTCTCAGCCGCGACGGCTAGCGCCGGGAAGAATTCTCAGCCCATGAACTTCACCGCTTCGAGCTTCAACAGCAGCACGAAGAAAGCGGTGAATGAGAACTTCCGCTGGCAGGCCGAAGCCGTCGGCAACGACAGCACCGCGCCGTCGGGCAAATTGAATCTGCTGTTCGGGTCAGGATCGGCGACCCCAACCGAAACCGGGCTTTCGATCTCAAGCCAGGGTCTGATCACATTCGCTGCCGGCCAGACGTTTCCCTCGGGCTCGGGTTCGGTGACGAGCGTGGCATTGACGGCGCCGACCTCGGACTTCACGGTGACTGGATCTCCAGTGACAACTTCAGGGACGCTGAATTTCGCATGGAACGTCGCACCCACGAATGCCGCGACCGCGAACGCCATTGTGAAGCGCGATTCCACCGGCAGTTTCTCGGCGGGCGCTATTACCGCCAGCCTCGGAGTAACGGGTGCTTCCACTGCAGTGGGGGTCTACGGTGAGAGTACTGGAACAGTCAGTGGTGACAATGGCGTGCAGGGCGTCACTTTCGCAGGACCAGGCTCCGGCGTCGCGGGATTTAACAATTCGGGCGCGCCAGGCAGTATCGGCGTTTACGGACAAGGCGACACCGGAATCTATTCCTTCGGGACGACGACTGGAGTTTATGGTCACGGTAATTCTTACGGCTTCGCAACCGACGGCAATGTGCAACAGGCGCGCGCCGCAGGTGGCTGGGTCAAAGCGATGGTTCAAGTCGGAACAGCCAACACCATCAACCGCTGCTTCAATTCCACGCTCGGGGGAGCCGCGGCTACTACACCGCCTTGCGGGCTCACCATCTCGTATAGCAGCGAGTTGGGCAACACCATCGATTTTGGCTTTCAGGTGAGCGATCGCTTTTATTCCGCCACCATGGCAACCTGCAGTTGCGGTAGTAGCTTGATTCCCGTGTTGTTCGCGACGCCTTCGAGCAGCAACGTGAACGCCCTTACGGTCGGGGTCTTCGAGACTGGGACCTCGACCCAAATCCCTGCGAATTGGTACCTCATCGTCTTTTGACGATGGGGTCGAGACTTTGAAACAGGTCGGGGATTCGCGGAACCTTCGGTTTGTGATCGCCTGTGATTAGCGAGGAGGTCAGTTCTCCGAATCGCGGATCAGCACCACGTCGGCTTCCTAGTGGCCGCGGATAAGGGCGAGCTGTTTGCCGTCGAAGGAGTAGAGCACGGCGCCGAAGGAAAACAGGTAGCCTCGGCCATCGAGTACCTTGACCTTGGTTTGTTCCGGCGACATATACGCGACGGTGCCGAGCGTAGAGCCGGGACTGGTAAGATGCTGATCGTCCCGGGGTTACGATCCGTGGTGTTGGCTGATCCGATCGGACTGGAAGAGGCGTTGGCCATGCTCACTTTGGCGAGGCCGAAATCGAGAACCTCGGCATGACCAGGTTCGGTGACGAAAATGTTGGCTGGTTTGATGTCGCGATGGACGATGCCTTTGACGTGGGCGGAATCGAGGGCATCGGCAATCTCGATGGCGAGGGAGAAAATGGTCTCGGTTTCGAGCGGTCGGCCGGCGATTTTGTGTTTCAGGGTGACGCCTTCCGGCAATTCCATGGCGATGAAGGCCTGACCGTCCTGCTCGCCGATATCATGAATGGTACAGATATTAGGGTGATTGAGAGCAGATGCCCCTGAGCTTCGCGCTGAAAACGGGCCAGAGCCTGGGGATCGCAGCCGACTTCGTCTCAAAGAAACTTGAGGCCACGAAGCGGTGCAGGCGCGGGTCCTCAGCTTTGTAGACAATGCCCATCCCGCCTCCGCCAAGTTTCTCGACGATTTGATAGTGGGAAACGGTCCGGCCGATCATGAGCGGATTTCAGCTTTATAGTCGGTTCCTCTTATGGACGCGAAGGTTAGTCAACATAAGGGCTGGGACGTTCGACTCACTAAGGCGGGTCGTTTGCTTGAGGCTGTATAGTATCGGGCATGAAACGTACGGCTCTCGTCCTGGTCTGCTTGATATTTACAGTTTCCGTCGTCGGCGCCCAATCGTTTACTGTCACTTTTTCCACGGAGAGAAGCGCGCAGCCATTGGATGGACGGCTGTTGCTACTCCTATCCACCGACCCCAGCCATGAGCCGCGGATGCAAATCGACGACTCGCCGCGCTCGCAGATTGTCTTTGGCGTGACAGTGGATGGCTGGCAACCCGGCCGACCGACGATGGTAGATGCGAGCGCCTCTGGCTACCCGATCCACAGCCTTAAGGACGTTCCGGCAGGCGACTACATCGTGCAGGCCGTGCTCAACAAGTATGAGACATTTCACCGCGCCGACGGAAAAACCGTGAAGTTGCATATGGACCAGGGCGAAGGCCAACACTGGAATATCTCACCAGGCAACCTGTACTCAAAGCCACGGAAGATCACAATAAAGCCCGGAGTCGCGCCTATCCAGCTCGCATTGACCGAGGTGATTTCCCCGATCCCTCCAAAAGCCGATACGAACTACATCCGCCACATCCGCATTCAGAGCCCGGTGCTCACAAAGTTCTGGGGACGTCCGATGGAAATAAGTGCCATCGTTCTGGTACCTGAGGGCTTCGACGACCATCCGAACGTGCGCTTCCCGCTGATGATCTTTCATGATCATTTTGTCGATGACTTCGACAACTTCCGAACCACGCCTCCCGATCCCGACCTGAAGCCCGACTACAGCGAGCGGTTCCACATCAAGGGATACAACCGCATTCAACAGGAAGAGGCGTACAAGTTCTACCAG